>Ga0316202_10000315_pt1 | contig 60460 bp, 49 predicted proteins | sample 3monrhotite_MG_FD_204934 | JGI IMG/M metagenome (GOLD analysis project Ga0316202, IMG submission 204934) | Microbial mat bacterial communities from mineral coupon in-situ incubated in ocean water Damariscotta River, Maine, United States -... | ecosystem: Environmental > Aquatic > Marine >...
GCGCCACATGCCGAGAGGGGCCCCCAGCTGCTTTCGCCTCTTGAGCACCCAACCCGGTCCCTCAGTCCAACGAAAGCAGCGTTAGGGCCCCGGGCCAAAAGCTCAGGGGGTCTGGGGGAGCGCAGCATCCCCCAGCAAGCCCGCGGCACGTGCCGAGAGGGGCCCCCAGCTGCTTTCGCCTCTGGAGCACCCAACCCGGTCGCTCAGTCCAACGAAAGCAGCGTTAGGGCCCCGGGCCAAAAGCTTAGGGGGTCTGGGGGAGCGCAGCGTCCCCCAGTAGAGGAGCAGCCTCCCCCAGTAGAAGAGATCCGAGCACCGGTCGGCTGCTCGGGTTAACCTCTCGCCATGACTCGTTTAGAGGAGGAACGGACGCGCTTTCAAGAGTTCCTGCGTGAGCGGGGCTTGAAGCTGACTCAGCAGCGCCTCCAGATCCTAGAGCGCGCGGTAGCCGTCGACGAGCACTTCAACGCTGAAGAGCTCTTCGAGCTGCTGCGCAATGACAACCAGCGGATCTCCAAGGCGACGGTCTATCGGACCTTGGCGCTCCTGGTCGAGGCTGACCTCCTCGATACCCACGACTTCGAGCGTGGCCACACGCTCTATGAACGAGCGGCTCACGGAACGGCGCACCACGATCACCTGATCTGCACGAGCTGCGACCGGGTGTTCGAGTTCCACTCGGAGGAGATCGAAGCCCTCCAGGACGTCGTCGCCAAGCGCTTCGACTTCAAGATGGTCAGCCACACGCACCAGATCTATGGGATCTGCGGCCGCTGCCAGCGCAAGGGCGTCAGCGCAGGCCAAGACCGCAGCCAGGTTCGCAACGCATGAGCGCGGCGGGACCCCGCGACCGGCGGGCAGAAGAGCGGGCGCGCGACGCCAAGCTGATCGAGCGGACCAAGGCGGGTGACAACGAGGCCTTCCAGGAGCTCTTTCAGCACCACCGGCACAAGGTCTACAAGGTCGCCTACGGCCTCTGCCGCAATCAGGAGGACGCTCTGGACGTGGTCCAGGACACCTTCCTCAAGGCTCACAAGGCCTTGGCGCGCTTCGAAGGGCGTTCGTTGGTCGGGACCTGGCTCTGCCAGATCGCGACGCACCGCGCGATCGACCTCGGGCGACGCCAGAAAGTTCGCCGCGCGGACAGCCTCCAAGAGGGTCTAGTCCCCTCCCAGAAGGCGGGCAGCTCCCCGCGTGAAAAGGCCCAGGCCAGCGAACTCAAGGCCGCTCTGGATCAGGCTTTGGGCGAGTTGAGCGAGAAGCACCGGAGCGTATTCGTCCTCTACACGGTCCAGCAGCTCTCCTACAAGGAGATCGCCTCGACCCTCGAGATCTCGATCGGGACGGTCATGTCTCGGCTCTTCTACGCGCGCAAGAACCTCCAGCAGAAGCTGGCCCAGTTCGCTCCGCCCGGGAGCACGGCGTGACTCGAGAAAAGGACCAAAAGGCGACAGAATTTCCTCACGCGATGTCCGTCGGAGGGATGGAAATGGCGTTTGCGGGCCCAAGGCCTGCGGTGAGGGACTGACGTGGACGAGCTCTTCGAAGCAGTGCTCGCGGGTGAGCACGGTGAGGACTTGACCCCGGCCGAGGCGAAGGCCTTCGAGGCCTGGCTGGGGTCGGAACGGGGCCAGGCGGCCTTGGCGACAGCCGAGGACGAGCTGAACCCTCTGGCTGAGACCTTCGACCCTGCTGACCCGGGCGTCGAAGCCTGGACAGCGGTCGAGGCCAAGATCATGCAAGGCGTCCGTGATGGCGGCGTCGAAGACAGCGGCGTGATCGTCCGGCCCCCGCAGCTCTCCTCTCAGAATAGCTGGGGTGGGACGGCTCTCCTGGCGGCCGGGCTCCTCTTCGCGGCGGCGGTTGGGTTGATCGCTATGGGTCCCGGTGAAGGCAAGGGGAAGAACCCCGGCCTCGGACACCTGATGGTCTCGCCGACGCCCTCGCTCTTGGTCGCCGCTCCTGATGCGCCCTTGGCGCCCCCCAGCGGAGATCCCGCCCGAGTCGATAGCCTAGAAGCAGGCGAAGGCTATGAAGCAGAGAGCGCCATCGTGGATAGCGCTCTGTTGGTAATCACGGTGCAAACCAAGGCAAAGAACGACTAGCGCGAACGCGCGGGGTGGGTCGCTGCTAAGGTCACGGACCGAAGCGATCCCAGTCGATCAAGGTGAGGTAGGTGGTAGTGCGAGCGCTGCGCGTAGGTGGGCCCCTAGTGGTGGCCGCAGCTCTGCTCCTGTGGGCGGCTCCGAGAGGAGTCGCGCAAGACGAGGCCGAGGTTCTGGCTCTCCGGATCGTCTCCATGAAGGCGAGCGGCAAGCGCGAAGGCGACGTCGAGCCTCGCTCGGACGAGAAGGTCCGGGCCTACCTCCCAGTCCTCAAGCCTCTCGGCTACGACTACTACCGAGGCGCGAACGCACATCTCCAGCGCGCGGGGCAGGGCAAGACCGCTCGCTTCACCGAGAACCTCCCGCTCCAGTTTCAGGCTCAGGCCAGCTGGAAGCGGACCGGCAAGGACGCCCTCGAGCTGGTCGTCGTGCTGGATCGACCGGATCGCAAGGGCAAGCTGAACCAGGTCCTCAAGGCCACGGTTCAGACCCGCGACGGGCAGCACTTCGTGATCCGCGTCACCGGGGCCTACCCCGACGGCGACTTGGTCCTCCTCATGACCGCCCAGGGTGAGTCTCCCTAGGTCGCGTGAGCGACGTGCCGAACCCCCTCGATTGCTCGCCAGGCTCGTCTCCAGAAGACGTCTGGCTCGAGCTCAGCGACGCCGAAGATCCTCGGCTTGCGGCATACCACGCGCTGCGGAGCCGCAAGGCCGCCCGAGGCCAGGCTGGGAGCTCGCCAACGCTCTCCTCCTTCGTCGCCGAGAGCGAGCTGGCCGTTGGGCGCCTCCTCGAGAGTGAGTGGGCTGTGGACTCCGTCCTCGCGACGCGCCCGCGGGCGGCGCGCCTCTTCGCCAGCGAGGGGTTTCAGCGACGCGACCCCCAGCCTCGGCTCTTCGTCGCCGAGCGTCCCCTCTTGTCCAAGGTCGTGGGCTATGACTTCCACCGCGGCTGCGCGGCCACGGGCCCCCGACCAGACCAGGCAGGGCTCTCTCGGCTCGCGGAGTCCTCTCCCTCCTCGGCCGACGCCGGGCCGAAGCTCTTGGTCGCCGCAGGCCTGAGCGATCCCGCCAACCTCGGGGCGCTCCTCCGGAGCGCCCAGGCCCTCGGCGCCAGCGGGGCCCTGATCGATCCCCAGGGAGGTGATCCCCTCTCGCCGCGAGCGATTCGGGCTGCCATGGGCGCCACCTTCAGCCTCCCTTGGGCGTCGCCTCCGGACCTTTTGAGCGCGCTGCGAGGGCTTCAGGCCCGAGGCGTTCGGCTGCTGGCGGCGAGCCTCGGCCCGGGCGCTCGACCCCTAGCCGGCTATCAGCCTCCCTCCGCGTTCGCGCTCTTGGTCGGCAACGAGGGCCAGGGGCTCTCCCCTGAACTCTTGGCTCTCGCTGACGTCGAACTCACGGTGCCCATGGCCGGTGGCGCGGACAGCTTGAACGTCGGCGCGGCCGCTGCTGTGTTCTTGTACGCCCTGCTTCACCCCCGCGCATAGCGGCGCGCCGATCCAGAGCGCTCGAGGTCGTGACCGGACTCAAGTCCTTGCAGAGCGCTATGGCGCGCGCTTTGACTAGGGCCTGGTGGCACAGCACCGGAGGCCCTCATGAAAGTTCGTTTTTGGGGGGCCCGCGGCAGCGTCCCCGTCAGTGGATCCGACTTCAGTCGCGCAGGCGGCAACACGAGCTGCGTAGAGCTCGAGCACGAGGGTCAGCGCTTGATCCTAGACGGCGGGACCGGTCTGACTGCGCTCGGTCGGGAGCTGGGCGCGCCACTCTCTGCCACGGTCCTCTTCTCCCACTTCCATTGGGACCACATTCAGGGCGTCCCCTTCTTCGGCGCCAGCTACCACCCCGACTCGGACCTGACCTTCGCCGCCGTCGGGGCCCCCGGCGCGCTTCGTGAAGCGCTCGCGGCGCAGATGAGACCGCCGAGTTTCCCCGTCGGGCTCGAGCTCCTCCAAGGAATCAAGGCCTGGGACGACCTCTGCTACGAGGAGCCCTACGAGGCGGGACCCTTTCGAATCCTGCCCCTCGAGCAACCCCACCCCAACGGAGTCGCTTGCTACCAGATCGAGGTCGCCGGCCGGCGCCTGGTCTACGCGACTGACGTCGAGCACGGGGGGAAGGTCTCCCGACGACTTCTAGACGCGAGCCAGGGCGCGGACCTCCTGATCCACGACAGCCAATACCACTGGGCCGAGTACACCGGCGAACAGGGTCCGCCCAAGCGCGGCTGGGGTCACTCGACCTGGTTGGAGTCGGTTCAGGCCGCGCAGCAAGCCGGCGTCGAACACCTGGCGCTCTTCCACCACGACCCGAGCCGGGACGACGCGGGCGTCGACCTCATGGAGGAGTTGGCGCAGGAGCGCTTCGCCGGAGCTTTCGCTGCGCGAGAAGGCTTCGTCCTCGAGCTCTAGGCCCGAGTGCCGCCAGCTCGTCCTGCCAACCAACGCAAAGGACCCGGCGGAGGCCGGGTCCTGGTTCACGTCTTGGCTGAAGTGGGAGGAAGGACTACCTACCCGGCGAGGCGGACCACAGTCGAGCCGCGGGTCGTGCGACCGACGATCACGAGGCCTTGGCCATGCAGGGCCGAGACGTAGTCGTGCATGACTGGAGCTTCGAGTTGGAACTCGCGGCTGAGGCGCTCTACGGTTCGCGAGCCGTGCTGAGAGAGGTGGACCATGAGCTCGCGAGCGGTCAGTCCCGAGAGGTTTACAGCCTCAGGTCCCTCTGAGCGAACTCGGTCTTCCTCAGCCTTGCGCTCCTCGAGGATCTTGAGGATCTCTTGAACGTAGGAGTGCTGATCGACGTGGTCAGGGCAGAAGGGCTTGCCCTCGCGCGTCGACTGGGCGCAGGGGTCGATCCGGCAGGTCCGAATCGTGCCGTGGGACGAGTGATTGCCTTGGTGTGTGGGCTGCGTACGCATAAGCCACCTCCACTGTTGCACTGGTCGTTGCAAGCCTTAGGCCAAACGAAACGACACGGTCAACGAAGGAGTTGTGACGGAAGGGTAGCTAACGGCCGCACGTTATGGGGCAGTCTGGTGCACCTCTGCCGACGATGGGCTCTCGAGCAAGCCTCGCGGAAGACCGAAATCCTCCAAACCCCGCAATACAGGCCTTTCAGAGGCGTTCAGACTTGGCGCAGGGGGTGCCCCTAGGGCACCCTGAGGAACGGGTGCCCCAGAAAGGGCACACCTCAGACTGCCTCTGAGAGGGGCCTAGCGCGGCGTCTGTGTGGGTTTGGCACCAGGAGTCGCCTTGCTCTTGGGGCGTCCCAGATTTGCTCCTCCAGGAGCAAGTGCTTTGGAAGCCGCAGAGTCGAGGCCCAGGAGCCGCCCGGTCTCGGTCCAGGTCCGCTGGCGCAGCTCGCGATAGGTATCCGCGATGGTGCTCTCACCGGTCAAGGCGTAGAGCTCTAGGTTCTTGGCCTGCTCTCCCAGGGCTCCCAGGAGGCGCTTGAGGGCAGCGAGCTGGGCCTGGCCTGCTGGATCGAGGCTCGTCATTTCGCCCACGGACTCCAGCTGCCGCATGTTGACGATCAGGCCCCGGGCCAGGGCTCGGGCGCGCGCTTCGACGCCTGCTGGGTCACGTCCCCCCTCGAGGCCCTCAGCCAGTTCGCCCAGGTAGCCGCAGGCCATGAATGCGCTCATTCCAGCCAAGCCCCCAATGGCAGCAGGCGAGGGGTCGACCTCGGGCACGGGGGCAGGGCTCGGGGTTGGAGCGGGTGTTCTGCTTGGGATCGGTGCCGCCGTTGGAGCGGGAGTCGGCGCCGCACTCGGTGCCGGAGCGGGCGTGGGAGCCGGGCTCGAGGCCGGCGTCGCGCTTGGTTTGGCCTCCTGCCCCAGGGCACGGTCCAAGACCAAGAACAGGGACGACCCCACGCAGATAGCGAGCAAGGCGACGAGGAGCTGCGAACGCATGAAGGCCTCCCGCGGCTCAGCGCCGCTGCCACGATCTTAGTCGAGACCAAGGATTGACTTGGGCTCTCGCGAGCCCTGGCCTCGCTCAAGGGCACATGTCGCTCATTCCTGCGCGACGAGGGTCGGGGAAGGAGCGCGGGAGGGGCTATGCTGCGGCCGTGAATCACCTCCGCGTGTTTTGGGTCGTAGGCGCATTGCTCGGCTTTCTCGGCGTCTTGTGTGGGGCATTCGGTGCCCACGGGCTTCAGGGCTACCTGGAGAAGACCCTCGACGCTGAACTCGCGGCCCGCCGTCTGGGGAACTGGGAGACGGCCAGCCGCTACTCGCTCTACCACGCGCTCGCGCTCCTCTTGACCGTATCTCTCGCCCCGCGGGCCAAGGCCAACGAGACGCCCCTCCCAGCTGGGGCCGCTGTGCTCGCAGGCTGGAGCTTCATTGGCGGGACCCTCCTCTTCTCAGGCAGCCTCTGGGTCCTCGTCCTCAGTGGACAGCGCTGGTTGGGCATGATCACGCCCCTCGGTGGCGTGCTCTTCCTCGTCGGCTGGGTCGCCCTGGCGGTGGCCAGCAAGCCTCGCGCCCGCTCGTGAGCGAAGCGGAGCCAGAGGCCGCCTCGCCGCCCGAGCACCCCGGCCGCGAGGGACCGGAGCAGCAGCTGAGCCCCGACGAAGTCCGCCGAGCCACCCTGGCCGCGGTCGCCCTCGCTCCCGGCGCCAAGGCTCGCGCGGCCGGCCTGGCCCTCGCGCTCTGCGGCGCCTTGACGAGCCTCTGTGCTGGGCTGGGGCTCTACTTCCTCCAAACCGGACAGGGTGCCCGAGCCTTGGGGCTCTTCCTCGGGCACATAGGCGCTCAGCTCGTGACCGCGAGCTGGGTCGCGGGCGCGATCCTGACCTACGACCGCGAGAGCCGGGACTTCCTCCAGGCGACCTTGGGAGCCTCGCCGCTGCGCTTCGTGGTCCTCGGCACCATCGTGGGCCTCGGCCTCTGGCTGACCGACCCCGATCAGCCCGCGCTCTTCTTCTCGCTGATGCTGACCCACGTCGCCGGCCACGTGATCGAGCACCTCGTCCTCAAGCGACTCAACAGCGAGCGCCTCGAGGCGGCGAGTTGACCTTGTCCAGAGGGCCCCTGGCGGTCAGGCTTCAAACGTGTCCCTTCGCCTCCCGCTGACCCTGGCCTGCCTGCTCCTAGCGCTCTGGTGCGCCCCGAGCCAGGCCAAGGATCGCGAGCGGCTGCGGGTCGTGAACTGGAACGTGTGGGGCCTCCCCTGGGGGATCTCGGACGCCCGCGAGGCGCGCCTCGAGCGCGTCGCGCCGGCGGTCCTGGCCCTCGAGCCGGACCTCGTGTGCCTCCAGGAGGTCTGGGTCGAGGAGGACGGCCTGGCTTTGATCGAGGCCTTCAAGGCCGGCGGCCTCGAGCACCACGCCTTTGAGTCCAGCGGACTCCTCGGGAGCGGGCTCCTGATCGCCTCGCGCTACCCGATCCAAGCCACGCGTTACGAGGCCTTCGAGCTCACGGGCAAGCTCCACAAGGTCTGGCACGGCGACGCCTGGGCTCGCAAGGGCGCCCTCGAGGTCCGGGTCAAGACGCCCCTCGGCGGGCTGAGGGTCGTGAACACGCACCTCCACGCGAGCTACAAGGGCGACGAGTACACAGCGCTCCAGATCGCTCAGGCCGCTCAGCTCGGACACTTTCTGGGCGACTTCGGGATCAACCCGCCCCAGCGAGGAGGAGACTCGGCGCGGATCCCGCTCCTCTTGTTGGGCGACCTCAACTTTCGCCGGGGCGAGGGGGCCTTCGAAGTCCTCAACGGGATCGCGGCCCTCGACGCGCCGAGCGACAAGCTCCTCGAGATCGAGTGGCTCCTGACCCGCAACGGCGGAGACGTCCAGGTCAAGGTCCGCAAGCTGGCGCACGCCCTGACCGAGGAGGTCGAGCTCGGCGAGGGCAGCCTGGCCCCGCTCTCGGATCACCCGGCCCTGGTGTGCGACCTCCGTCTCAGGCGCGGCCCGCCCCAGGGGTGGTCTCCGGCGCGGGATCGTGTGGCCTACGCAGCGGCGGCAGCCCGAGTTCGCCCCGTCCTGGTCCAGGCCCGCGACGCGAGCTTGGCCGACGCCGCGCGCTGGCGGAACCGGGCCCTCGTGCTCATGGTCCTCGGCGGACTCTTCATGTTCCTGACCCAGTCCAAGCGGGGCCCCAAGGGCAAGGGTCGCTGCTGCGTGAGCTGCCTCAGCTTCGTGTTCCTCCACGTCGCGATCTGGGCCATGTATCTCGGCGTGGTCGACGCGGGGAACCGCGCCGCTGGGCTCCAGGGTGCTCTGAATCGGCTGCCTGAGCCCCCCGCCGCGCCGCGCTGAGGCGCCCCAGCCGCCCTGGGTCGGCGCTGGGAGCCGTCTTGATCCCTACCTGGCCCACCCTATAGTGACGCCGCTCCGCCAGACCTGGCCGGGCCTGAGCCGATTCGTCGGCGAGAGGAACGACCCATGCAGATCTCCCGCTACATCACCGCCAAGCGCAAGCTGCGGATCGGTATCAACGGCTTCGGTCGAATCGGGCGCCTCGCGTTTCGCGTCATGCACGCTCGCCCCGACGAGTTCGAGGTGGTCTGGGTCAACGACCTGACCGACGACCCGACCTTGGAATACCTCCTCAAGTACGACACGGTCCACGGGCGCTTCCAAGGGAACCTCGAGCCAGGCGGCTTGGGCGAGTTCTTCATCGACGGCAAGCGCGTCAACGTGACCTCCGAGCGCGACCCGGCCCAGATCAAGTGGGGCGACGCTGGCGTGGACGTGGTCTTGGAGTGCACCGGCGCGTTTCGTTCGCGCGACCTGGCGGCCAAGCACCTCGAGGGCGGCGCCAAGCGCGTCGCGCTCTCGGCGCCTGCCTCGGGCGAGATCGACGCCACGGTGGTCCTGGGCGTCAACGAGGGCGTGGTTCAGCCTGAGCACAAGATCGTGAGCAACGCCTCCTGCACGACCAACGCTCTGGCGCCGGTCGCGAAGGTGATCCACGAGGCCTTCGGCCTCAAGCGCGGTCAGATGACCACGATCCATGCCTTCACCAACAACCAGCGCCTCCTGGACCTGCCCCACAAGAAGTTCCGCCGCGCGCGGGCCGCTCCGAACAACATCGTCCCGACCACCACCGGCGCCGCCAAGGCCGTCGGCCTGGTCCTGCCTGAGCTGGACGGTCGCCTGAGCGGAATGTCGGTCCGAGTTCCCGTTCCCGACGGGAGCTTGGTCGACCTCGTCGTCGAGACCGAGAAGGAGACCACGGCCGAGGCCGTGAACGCGGCGCTCAAGGCAGCCAGCGAAGGCCCCATGAAGAACGTCCTCGGCTACACGGCCGACGAGATCGTGAGCTCCGACATAGTCGGCTCGCCCGAGAGCTCGATCGTGGACTCCCTCTCGACCGACGTCCTCGGCGGCAACATGATCAAGATCCTGACCTGGTACGACAACGAGTGGGGCTACAGCAACCGCCTCTGCGACCTCGCGGCACTCCTCGGCAACCTCGACGACTAGGCTCAGGCCGAAGCGTCAATCGAAGACACTTCGCCGCACCGAACGCTATCCACACCTCTAGGAGCCTTCCATGGCCTATCGCCGGATCGACGGCCTGGGCGAGCTGCGCGGCAAGCGCGCGCTCGTGCGGGTCGACCTCAACGTCCCCCTCAAGGAGGGCGCGGTCGCCGACGACTTTCGGATCCTCGCGATCTTGCCGACCCTCGAGCGGCTCCGGAGCGCCGGCGCGCGCGTCGTCCTCTGCTCGCACCTCGGCCGCCCCAAGGGCACCCCGAATCCGGAGTTCTCCCTCGAGCCCGTCGCGGCCCGCCTGAGCGAGCTCTCAGGCGCGAGCGTCGCGTTCTGCTCGAGCACTGTGGGCGAAGAGGCCGAGGCCGCGGCCGCAGCCCTGACCGACGGCGAGGTCCTCCTCCTGGAGAACCTCCGCTTCCAGCCGGGAGAGAAGTCCAACGACCCCGAGTTCGCGGCGGCCCTCGCCAAGCTCGGCGACGTGTTCATTAACGACGCCTTCGGCGTCTGTCACCGGGCTGCGGCCTCAGTCGTAGCGATCGCAGGTCTCCTGCCTGCAGCCTGCGGCGAGCTGATCGCGGCCGAGGTCGACGCCCTCTCTCCGCTCCGAGAGGGGACGGCTCCGCGCCCCTTCGTCGTCGTCTTGGGCGGCGCCAAGCTCGGGACCAAGATCCCCGTGCTCAAGGCTCTCCTGCCTCGAACCGACGCGATCTGCGTCGGCGGCGGCATGGCCTACACCCTCCTCAAGGCCATGGGCAAGCCCATTGGCGGCAGCCGCTGCGAGGAGGACCTCCTCGAGGTCGCGGGTGAGATCCTCGAGGCCTCGCGCCTCCAAATGCGCGAGACGGGTCAAGAGCTCGTGCTCCCTCGTGACCACGTCGTCGCCAAAGCCCTCGACGGCAGCCTCGAGGGCTACGACGTCGTGGAGGACGTCCCCGACGACGTGATGGCCCTCGACGTCGGGCCAGCCAGCGTGGCTGAGTTCATTCGGGTCCTGCGAAGCGCCAAGACCGTGTTTTGGAACGGACCCCTGGGCGTGTTCGAGCAACCCCCCTTCCACCTCGGCACCGAATACGTCGCGAGCTACCTCGCCGGCCGGCAGGGTGACTGCCACACCATCGTCGGAGGCGGAGACAGCGCCGCCGCGACTCGCCAGCTCGGCTTCGCCGAGCGCATGAGCTGGGTCTCGACCGGCGGAGGGGCCTCGCTCCTCTTCGTCCAAGGCGAAGACCTCCCCGGCCTGAGCGCCCTCCCGGCGGCCTCGTGAGCCGCCCCGTCGCCATAGCGCCCTCGATCCTGAGCTCTGACTTCGCGCGCCTCGCCGACGAAGCCCAGCGCATGAAGGAGTGCGGAGCCGACTGGCTCCACGTAGACGTCATGGACGGACACTTTGTCCCGAACCTGACCATCGGAGCCCCGGTCGTCAAGAGCCTCCGCGCGGTGACCGACCTCTTCCTGGACTGCCACCTCATGATCAGCGAGCCCGCGCGCTACGTGCCGGACTTCCTCGCGGCAGGCGCGGACGGGATCACCTTTCACGTCGAGAGCGAAGGCGACCCCCGCGAGATCGCCGCGGCCATCAAGGCCGGCGGCGCTCGGGTCGGGATCGCGCTCAAGCCAGGCACGCCGGTCGAGGCGGCCCTCGAGCTCCTCGACGTCGTGGACATGGTCTTGGTCATGACCGTCGAGCCCGGCTTCGGCGGCCAGTCTTACATGGCTGACATGGCGCCCAAGCTCGAAGCTCTCCGCGAGGCGATCGGCGAGCGCGAGATCGACGTCCAGGTCGACGGCGGGCTGAACCCCGAGACCGTCAAGCACGCCGCGGGCGCGGGTGCGAACGTGATCGTGGCCGGGAGCGCGGTCTTCAAGCCCGCAGATCCGGCCCAGGCGATCGCGGACCTCCGCGCCGGAGCCACAGGCTAGGCGCGCTATTGTCCGCCTAGGTCTTGCGGTCTGCTATACACTCGGCCGACCAAGTGGGTAGGCGTATGCGATTCAACCTCCTCAGGCTCTCCCTCATCCTAGCCCTGGGGTGCAGCGCGCTCGGCTGCTCCGTGAGCGCCCCCCCACCTCTGGAGGAGGACCCTGAGCACGCGGCCCTCGCGAGCGAGAGGCTCCCGATCACCCTGGCGGTCGCTCCGATCCGGCTCCCGAGCGCCAAGGCCCGCTCAGAGTTCGCTACCTTGTCCCCGCTCGACAGTCAGGTCGTGTTCCCAGACCTTCGGGCTACTTGGCCAGAGCGCGAATACGCGACCGAGCGTGGGATCGCCTTCAACGGCCCCGCGATCCAACGCCGCCTGGCTCAGGTCGGGAAGTGGGCCCTAGGGGCTCGTGAGGTCAGCCTCCTCAGCGCTCGGGGCGACGAGGAACTCCTGCCTGCGATGGCCGCAGACATCTCGGACCCAGATCTCCTCGTCGAGCTGGAGCTGCTCCGCTCGCGCTGCAGCTGGGTCGAGCGCGACGGCCTCTGGTGGTGGGGAAACCTGTTCTGCTTCTGGGGTCTGGGCGCCCTCCCCGTCGTGTTCGTCCCAGACGAGGTTTACGCCCTCGAGGTCGAGGCCCGGCTGACCGTGGTCGAAGCCCGCAGCCGCAAGGTCCTCCTCCGGGAGAACTTCTCCGTGTCCCACGAGGACTCGTTGAACCATCCCCAGCGCGGCTGGAGCGTCGGTGGGATCTTCTTCCTCCACCCCTACACCCTCGACGAGGAGGAGCTCCAGGGGGTGGCCACCGCCCTCTGGCCGGGGGCCGCCCGCGAGCTCGAGGTCGCCGTCGCCAGGCGCCTCCGCCACGATCTCCGTCCCCAGATCGAGTCGCTCCTGCCCGAGATTCAGAGCGGCGCCCTCGGACCGCGCACCCTCGCCCTCGTCCTCGGAGTCGACGGCCCGACCGCTGAGTGGGACTTCGATCGCCCCCCGCCCTTGGTGGGTGCCGTCAAGGACGCGCAGCAAGTCGCGGGATACCTGCGCGAGGCCGGGATCGAGACGACCCTCCTGATCGGGGCTGACGCCACCCGAGCTCAGATTCGAGCCTCGCTGGCCGGTCTCGGCGGTCGCTTGCGGGGCAAGGACCGGCTGCTCGTCTATTTCGCCGGCTTCGGGAGGACCGACCGCGAGGGTCTCCCCGCTTGGGTCGTCGCCGACGGCCCGCTCCGCCTCAGGGCTCTCGCGGATCAGCTGGCGGCCCAGGTCACCGAGGGCGCGGCCGTCGACTGGATCTCCGACGCCTCCTTCGGGCTCCGAGGACAAGGACGGACCTACCCTGGCGGCGTAGCTTTGGCCCGGAGCAGCCTTGGAGTCTTGGTCAAGGGCCGCCCCTGGCGCCTGCTCTGCGCAGCCCGGCCTAACCAGACCGCGATCGAGCGCTCCGCCCGGGGCGAGGGTGGGCTCCTGACCGAGTGGCTCCTGGCGGCTGGCGCAGGCGCTGGAGACAGCGACAACGACGGCCAGCTCAGCTTGCGCGAGGCTTGGCGCTTCTTGGGCCGCTGGGTCCCGCCTGAGGCCCGCTCCCTCGGGAGCGAGCAGGGACCCTGCATTTGGGGCACGGACTTCGACGCCCCCTTCCTCCCAGTGCGTCGACCTGAGCCCGCGCCAGCAGCGCCCACCGCTCAGCCTCAGGAGCCTGCACCAGAGCCTGCGGCCTCTCGAGAGCCTGCTCCCCCGGGGCCTGCGGGTGAGGAACTCGTTCCTGTGGCACCTGCCCTCGAGCCGCGCTGAGGCGCCGGCTTCACCCTTTGGGTGAGCCCAGCCTGGGCGAAGCGAATCAGCAAGGATCTACGGGCTTGTCGCCTTATCCCGGACGCCCTACGGTGTAGCGCCGCGTCCGCGGCAATCCACCGTGGCCAAGCGCAAATCCCCTCCTCCCAACGACGACTCGCACGATCCCTCCGGGGACGACGAGCGAATCAAGTTCCCCTTCGGTGAGACGGGGAGCGGCTCCTCTCCGTGGAACGAGAGCGGCTCGGGAGAGGATCGCCCGGGCCCCTTCGACGCCAGCACTTCGCGGGAGATGAGCTCAGACGAGCTCTCTGAGGATTCGGCTCCCTTCGACGCCAGCGGCTCCGACGCCTTCGACGACCTCAGCGGAGACGACGACCTCCTTCAGGACTCGGACCTCGAGGGGATCGAGAGCCGCTCCGGCTTAGATCCCTTCGGGAGCGCAGCCTCCCTCAGCAGCGGCAACCGAATTCCGACCCTGCCTCCCGACGCGGAGCCCAGCGACGACGCTTCCCTCGACGGATTCGACACCTACGACGCCAGCTCCGACGAGTCCTTGGTGGACTTGCAGGACTCGGGCCAGATTCAAGGGATCACCGACTTCGGCCCGATCTCCCCCTCGGGGCCCCTGGTGATCGTCGACGACGATGGGGCCTCGACGCGCTTCCAAGCCTCCATCGTGGACGACTCGGCGCGGCTGGCCGGCGCCGAATCCGCCCGGGCTCCCAAGCGCCGCCCCCGCCGCAGCACCCGCCAGAGCTGGCAAGAGGAGGAGGTCGATCCGGACGAGGAGTCCGTCCCAACCCTCTCCACGCGCCGACCGGCCGCCGCGCCTCCGCCCAAGAAGCGAGGCTGGGTGCCCTGGCTCGTGGCGCTCCTCCTCGCGCTCCTCGTGGGCGGGATCCAAGAGGCGCGCCGTCGAAGCGACCTCGTCGACCAAGCTCAGCGCCTCGAGGCCGAGCGACTCCAAGCGCTCGAGACCGCGCGCCTAGACGCCGAGGCGGCCCAAGAGAAGGCCCTGGAGACCGAGCGCCAGCGCGGGGCCGCGGCGGCCGTCGCAGCCAAGCAGGCTGCGGGTCAGGCCATTGCCAGCGCGCGCGAAGCGGGCGCCGCCGAGGGTCGCCGGGCGGGTGAGAGCGAAGGACGCCGGAAGGCCGAGCGAGCCCTCGCGGGCCGCGTGGCTAAGGCTCGCGACGAAGGGCGAGCCGCAGGGGAGGCGGCGGCCAAGCAGGCCGTGGCGGCCGAGCTGGCCGGAGCCCGCCGGAGGGCTGAAGGCAAAGCCCGCCGTGAGCTCGAGGGCGCCTTGGAAGAGGCCGTGGCCAGCGAGCGCAAGCGCGGCGCGGACGCGACCGCGGCGGCCTTGGCCGACGCGCGCCGAGGGCACGAGCGGGATCTGCGGCGCTTGCGTGACGAGCTCAAGGCCGAGCTGGCGGCGGGCGGGTCCTCGCGCGCTGAGGATCAGGAGCTAGCGGCGGCCCTCGAGCGCGATCGTAAGGAGGCCCTCAACGAGTCCGAGGGCAGCGGGGGCGGAGGCGAAGTCGACGACTGGGAGGCAGACCTCTTCGGCGACTCGACGCCGAGCGGCGGGAGCGGCGGGAGCAGCGGAGGGAGCAGCGGGAGCGGTGGGGGCGGAGGAGCAGACACGGACGACCTCGAGGCCCTCTTCGCTGACGACGGCGACTCCGACGAAGGCGGCGGGGTCTTCGAGGAGGAGGGCGAGAACCTGCACCCGGTCGATCGGGCCTGGGCCTGGGCTCGCGAGAACATTCACGGCAAGGCCGGCTACAAGAACCTGACCCACTTCGACCGCGGAGCTAGCGACGCGCGCACCACGCGCCACGAGTTCCGAGGCGAGCTCTCCTACCGGGACTGGCTCTGGCAGAACGAGGTCGGGAGCAGCGGCGTTCGCGTCGTGGCCGAGCTCCAAGTCCAAGCCGACGACGACACCTACGCCACGGGGGTCCCCGACTCCCTCGACGACGACGACCGCCGCCGCCCGATTTTGACCACCGGGGACTTCTATATTGCCCTCGCCATCGACTGGTTCGAGGTCCGCGCCGGTTACCAGATCTTCTCTTGGGGAACGGGCGACCTCCTCAACCCGACGAACAACATCAACCCGATCGACTTCAGCGACGCCTTCGACAGCCGAAGGATCCCGGTCATGGCCGCCGCCATCACCCTCGACTTCGACTTCATCTCCCTCGAGGCCGTCGCGGTCCCGACCTTCACTCGCTCGCGCCTGCCGCTCCGCAACCGGCGCTTCGACGCCCTGCGAAACTCAGTGCTCCCGGTCCTGAACCCCGAGGACCCCGAGGAAGAGCCCGAGAACGCCCAGGTCGCGGCCCGGGTGATCGGTCACGTGGGAGGAATCGACCTCTCGATCAGCGGCTACCGCGGGTTTAGCGATCTCCCCTCGTCGCGCCTGGTCGTGATCCAGCAGCCGATCCAGGCGCTGGTCGTCGACCCGGTCTACGAGCGGATCCATGTCGCCGGCGTCGACTTCGCGACGACGCTCGGGATCTTCGGCGCCGAGGGCGGACTGGGTGAGTTCCTCGGCGGGATCCAGGTCCACGGCGAGGCCGCGCACACCTTCAACGAGAGCAAGTTCGGCGACGACTTCTTCCAGTACGTGGTCGGGATCAACTATCAGTTCGTGGACCTGATCCTCGAGCACGACCTGACGCTGGTCCTCGAATACGCGAGCGAATACGTGACCAAGGACGCGGAGGGGACCCAGGCCAACGGGAACGCCCTCGACCGCGTGTTCCGAAGCGCGGTCCTAGCTCGGCTGGCCTATGAGCTCAACGAGAAGATCTCCTTCGAGATCAACGGAGCCCTGATCCTCCACGGCCAAGAGAACGGCTACGTCCACCCCGCCGCCAAGTGGAACGTGACCGACAACCTCCAGCTCGAGGTCGCGGGCGATCTCTTCTGGGGTCCCGAGGGGACCTTCTTCGGGCAGTTCGACAAGGACACCCGGGTGATCTTCGAAGCCCGGGTCGTGTTCTAGTCCCGCTTGCGCTCGAGGATCGTCTCCAGGAGACCTTCGAGCGCGGCTCGCCAAACGCGGTCTTCTCGATCTGCGATTCCGTCGAAGAGGGTCAGGCGAGTCCAGAGTGCTCTCAAAGGTGACTCCCGGAGAGACCTCATGCCCGGGATCAGGTTCAGAGCCCAGGCGAATCGGGGCGCAGGGCCAGCGGGGGGGCTCGCGATCGAGCGCAACAGATCAGGGATCGGGTCTCGATACACGCGGAGGCTCGAGTGCTGGATCAGCGAGTGGGTCGCCGCCGCTCTCGCGAGAGGTGTTGGAGCTGTCGGGTCCCAACGGTAGGTCACCAAGTCCGCGGGGAGGTGATCCCGATAGCTCGGCTGAAGGCCTAGGGTGAGGTCGAAGCCGAGGGCGAACGCTTCCCTAGCCGAGAGCCGCTGGCTGGCCTCGTCTAGGACCTTGGCTCCGGCTGGCCGTTCAGCCAAGCCTCGCAGCCAAGGGACCACCTCAAGGTGCCGCTCGTCGAGGCCGCCGACTCGAACGCGCTCGCGCAAGAGCGCGGCTTCGTCGGCTGGATCCCCTGAGGCGATCCAGCGACGTTCCAACTCTTGAAGCCTTGCGTCGCTCACGATCCCGAGCATAGGTCGCACGGGGTCTAGCGGAAGCGAAGTCGCTACTCTTCGAGGGCGCGGCGAACTTCCCGGACGATCGAGGTCAGGCCGTCGACGGAGAGGCCTGACTCTTGGCTCCGGAGGTAGCTCGAGACGATCTGGCCCGTGGCGCGAATCACCTCGGCCTTGCCTTCCGGCTCCGCCGCGTCGTTACCGCCTGCAAGCACGCCACGAATCCGCTCTTGGGTGTTGGGAGTCGCGACCGCGATTCCTCGAGCCCAATTGTGGTACGTGCTATTGGTTACGCCGAGGAGCTCAGCCATTCGCTTCTTGGGGATGCCGCGCTGGCTTCGCCAGGCTTCGATCTCCTCAAAGGTGACTAGGGTCCAAGCGCGAGGTCGGCGCTTCTTGGAGCTCTTCTTGGTCATGGGTCGAGAGGAAGACTTAGGTAGGGCAATCGTTGCTTGGCTCACGAGCCCAACTCTAGCGACCAAACGTCGCAGTTACCAGCACTGAGTTTCCCTAGCGTCGTAAATTTAGACAGGGAGTCTCCCTCATGCTTCTGGAGCCCGAGCCGACGATGGGATGAAACTCTTGCCACTCGCGTCACGGCCTTGCAATTGTCAGGGGTCGCTGTCATTCTGCCCGCGCTACTCATGGGAGAAGGTCTCCCTTGTGAGTTCGGAAGGAAATGACTGCGGGGCCGTTGGAACGGAGTTCGTCGGTATACCCATTTTTGCGCCTACCAGCGTTTCGCAGTGAACCCTCCGCGCCCACTTGGGTAGCGTCAGTGGAAACACTCTTCAGTCCCAGTCACATTCGCGGCTGGCTCGAAGAGACCAACACGAGAGGTGTTTTTTGATTCTTCGCACGAGAAAGGGTTTCACCCTTATCGAGCTCCTGGTTGTGATCGCGATTATCGGGATCCTCGCTACGCTCCTTATGCCTGCTTTGATGAAGGCCAAGGAAAAGGCGAACAAGACCAAGTGCTCCAACAACCTCCGTCAGCTCGGCCTCGCGGCCGTTCAGTACGGTGACGACAAGCGCTTCCTGCCTCACTTCAACGCGACCCGTGTCTTGGACAACGACATGAGTTCGATGCACACGCCGGTTTCGGTGCGCGCGATGGTCTGGTACGGCTACCACGACAACCCGGAAGGCTTCATCTGCCCGAGCTCTGACGACCTCGACATCAAGGTCAGCGACGGTAACGTCCTCGATAACATGCGCTACTGGGGCTGGAACAGCACCTGGCGTCCGGGTGACGGCACGGCCAACACGACTCCGCCTTGGCGGGACGCTGGCGGTGGCGACGAGAACCTCGCCGACACCACCGAGCTGAGCTTTGCTTACACCCGTCGTGGCTACAACCGCAACGTGTCCTCGACCAAGATGCTCGGCGCTGACCGCGGCGTCCGGATCGACGACGACCCCCAGGGAACGCAGACCCAGGCTGGCCACTACGGTAACCACCGTGACGGCTGGAACCTGCTCCGCGCTGACTGCACCGTCGACTACATCGACTCGGGTTCGGACATTGGTGGAGCGACCTTCACTCCCTACGAGATGATGTCGGGAACTGGCAAGGGCCAGGGCTTCCTCCCGATCAGCAACCTCGCCGAGCCCAGCCAGGCTCCCTGAGTTTGTCGATCTAGACCGGTCGCTCGAAAGAGTGGCCTACAGCAAGGGGGAGCGCGCGAGCGCTCCCCCTTCTGCATTCCGGAGAGTGAACCGGGGCCCGACTCGAGACTAGAGAGGACATGCAGCAACGCGGCTTCTCCCTCTTCGACGTCCTGGTGGTCCTGTTCCTGCTGGTGGTCCTGACGGGCTTCCTGGCGCCGGTCTACTACCACCCCCACCGCCCCGCCAATCGGACCAAGTGCGCGAGCAACCTCCGCCAGCTCGGACTCGCGGCCGTCCAATACGGCGACGACAAGCGCTTCCTCCCCCACGTCGGCAAGACCAAGGACCTCGACGGGGGCTTCGCCTCGAGCGACACGCCCCGCGCGGTCCGGGCCATGGTCTGGTACGGCTACCACGACAACCCTGAGGGCTTCATTTGCCCCAGCTCAGACGACCTGCACTACCCCGTCAACGACAGCGAGGTCCTCGACAACATGCGCCTCTGGGGCTGGCAGAGCCAGTTCGGCGAGGTGGGCTCAACTCGCAACACGACGCCGCCTTGGAAGGACGGCGGGGCCGGCGGTGATCAAGCCTTAATCGAGACGACGGAGCTCAGCTACGCCTACACCCGCCGCGGATACAACCGAAACGTCTCTAGCGTCAAGGTCTTAGGCGCGGATCGCGCTCTGCGAGCGAGCCTGGATCCTGCAATGGAGAGCACTCTGCCGGGGACCTGGGGGAACCACGACGACGGCTGGAACGTGGTCCGCGCGGACTGCACCGTCGACTTCGTAGGCTACGAAACCGAGCTCGAGCCTGGTCAAGGAGCTCACGCCATGCTGACGGGGACCAATGCGAAGCAGGGCTTCCTGCCGCTGAGCCCCGCCGACCGCCCTCTCAATAGGTAGGACGACTCAGGCGGAATGAACCTGCCGTCTAGAGCTTGTAGCTCGCGGAGTGGACGTGGAGATCGGCGCGGTCCGTGGTCGCGGAGCCGACGGCGTCACGAAGCTCTCGAAGAACGCGCCCGCTCTTGGGGAGCCCAGGCTCGGCGTCGATCACGAAGATCGGGAGCGAGGGCTTGCGGCCCTTCTTGATGAACACCTCGAAGCGGATTCCCTCGGGGGGAGCGTTGAAGCACCAGTGTTGGCTGCTGCGCCGGGCGGCCTGACCCTCGATTCGGATCGTGCCCAGCTGCTTGCGCTCGCTCGAGCTGGGAAAGAACACCCCCAGCATTCGAGCCCGGCGCGGCGAGCGGAGACGGAAGCGCACCAGGCGGCCCTCGCCGTGGGCCTCGACCTTGAAGTCCTCCAAGGCGGGCGGGAGCGCGCCGCTGAGCGGCGTCGCTTGCGCGCGGTAGGCGGGGGGAACTCCCTCCCAGGCCGTCGTCGGACGGTCGTCGAAGACCCGAGGGGCCGAGGTCAGGAAGGCGGGCCTCCCGATCCCCAGGCCGCGCGGGTGCGTCTCGCTCCGCTCGCTGCGAGGGGCGTAGACGTCGAACACCGGGAAGGTGAAGGCCAGCCAAGCCGCGTCGACTTGAGGCGGCCCGCCGGTCCCCTCGTCCTCGAAGGACTGGTGGAACACGAGGTCGACCCGGCGCGGGACGTCCCCGCTCCGACCGGGAATCGCGGCCTTGGAGTCTGCCTGACGCGCTGGGTGGCGGGCGTAGATCGCAGCGCCCGGGGCCACGAGGCCTGCCAGGAGCGCGAAGCCCAGCGAGCTGAACAAGAGGGCGCCGCGCCCGCTCCCGCGCAGGCAGAGCAGGGGGAGGAGGGGCAACACGGCCAGGAGGGTCGTGGCCGGGAAGATCGCGACGGCGGGCCAGTTGGCAGAGCTCGGGAGCTCGATGGCCTGGAGCCCGAGGGCCTGAAAGAGGAGGACGTAGAGGGGTCCCAGGATCACGGCCGAGGTCACCAGGGGCAGGATCCCAGCGAGCGCGGCGACCCAAGGGCGCTCGCGGCCGAAGAGGATCGCCGGCAGCCCGACCAAGCCCGCGACCAGCGAGGGGACCAGGAGCAGGTAGCTGAACCCGACCAAGTTCGAGGTCGAGAGGGCCAAGGCGACGCCCGCTTGAGCCAACCAGACCACGGCCCAGGTCCCCCAGAACCCAGCTCGCTCCGCGAGCTGAGCGGCGAGGCAGGCTCCAGCCAGGGCCAAGGCCCCCGAGAGCACGACCCAGGGCGTCGGCTCCGCCGGCCAGGGCGTCTCGGGCCAGCTCCAGCGGGCCGCGATCTGCCCGAAGGCCAGGACGAAGACTACGCAGAGGGTCAGGGCCAAGAGTCCCCACAGGACACGTTTCAGGAGCCAGCTCGCCTGGCCGCCGCGCGCCAGGGCTAGGGTCCCGATCAGGATCAGCGCCAGGGCCAGCCCCGCCAGAGCGGGGCTGAGCTTCGCTGGCCAGCGGACGACGCAGCAGCTGAGGAGGTCGAAGTAGACCAGGTCGCTGGGGTCGCTCGAGCCTTCGGGCGCGTTCGCGAGCGCCTGAACGACGGGGAGCACGTTGGTCCCGTGGTGCTGGACGCTGCGGGGGTCGAGGTGCGCGAGGTCGTCGTGGGACGTGTGGTAGTGCTCGGTCCCGCCAATGAACGCGAAGTTCAGCCCTGGGATCCCGCGCTCCTTGACCGGCGTGAAGTCGGTGTCGTTCGGGAGGAGCTCATAGACCGTCGCGAAGGAACTCCCGAGCACGGGGCGCGGAGCATGCTTCGCGACGGCCTCGATCAGGGGCGCGCTCTGAGGCCCGGTCTGGAACATCAGCGAAGGGCCACGGGTTCCGCGCGCCTCGAGGTTTATGGCGCAGCCGACCTTCTCGAAGAGGGGGTGCCCCTTTTGGAGGGGGACTTGGGTCGGGGGCCCTTCCTTGGGTCGCACCGTCTGCCAGATCCCGGTGAAGGCGTCTGCTCCCAGGAGCCCGCTCTCCTCGGCGTCGCTGAACAGGAAAATCACCGAGCGCCGCGGCTGAGGGCCGGCCTTGAGCGCGCGGGCGATCTCGAGGAGGGCGGCCACGCCCGAGCCGTCGTCGCCCGCGCCGACCCCTGAGCCGACGCAGTCGTAGTGCGCCATCAGGAGCACGGCCTTGGCCTCGGGGTCGCTGCCCGGGAGCTCGGCGATCACGTTTCGCAGGGTGCCAGAGCAGCGAAAGCGCCGGCTGACGAGGAAGCGCTCCTGGACCTCAGGGGTGTAGCCAAGCTCGGTCAGAGTCTCGGTCAGGTAGGTCCGGGCTCGGGCGTTCGGGACGGAGCCGACCATGCGCGTCCCGCCGGGACCGATCAGACCGCGGAGGTAGCCGACGGCGCGCTCACCGGAGAACTCCGTGGCGGGGGCGTCCTTGCCGACGACCTTTGGTGGCTCGAGCCGCCAGGCAGACACGAGCCCGATCCCAGCACAGAGGGCGAGGGCTATGGCGAGCGCTCCCGCTCTGGGAGCGACCGGGGCGCGGGGGACGGTCGGCCCAGGGGTCTTGGGCGCAGCTGTGGGGGAGGGGGTCGCCGGTGTGGACATGGCGCGCAGTTTACTGCCTTTGGCTGCTCTCGCTTGGGCTGGGAGAGCGCTTGGGAAGAGCCGTCTCGGGAAGGACCCGGACCGGACCGCGCGGAGGCTCTCTCGGGTCTAGGGAACCAACGCAAAGAGGGCCGAGCAAAGCTCGACCCTCTCGCGTTGGAGTAGGTTCCGACCTAGCGAGAGCGACGGCCCTTGGAGGGACGGATCTGCATCGGCTGGAAAGGCTGCGCAGGAGGCGGAGCCGGGGGCGGCGCGAAGGACTGCGGCGCCGGCGCGCTCTGGCGCGACGACGAGCTTCGCGACGACGACGAGCTTCGCGACGACGAGGAGCCACCAGGCGACTGGAGGCTCGCTTGGGAGCCGCCGCCGGTTGATCCACCAGAGACCGCGCCGCCGAGGCGACCCAGGAGGCCGCCTACGTCGACGCCACCAGCTTCGAGAGCCTTGACGGTCGAGACCGCCTTGCCGGCGAAGTTGTTCTCGCCGCCCATGCCCTGAAGCATGGTGATGTTGTCCACCTTCACGCGGCTGATGCTGTCGAGGAAGGTCGGCAGGATCGTCTCCAGCTTCTGGAGCATGAAAATGTCCTTGGCAGACGATCCGGCGGCTTGCCACTGCTTGGCCAGGTCCCGGAGGGCCTCGGCCTGAGCGCGACCGTTCTCGAGGATCGGGGCGGCGTCGCCTCGAGCCTGCGCGATCTGAGCTTCCATGCTGGCCTTGGCCGGCGCCACGATGTTGGCGTTCAGCTGGTGGCGCATTTGCTCGATCCGAGCGTCCTGGAGGTCGAGCTCAGCCCGGGCGCGAGTCAGGAGCGCCTGAACCTCACCTTGCTGCTCGGCGACCCAGGCCTTGCCTGCTGTCTCGGCGTTGGCGACGCGACGCGCAGCCTCAGCCTTGTTCTTCTGGAAGGCACCCATGATCCGAGCCAGCTCACCCTTTTGGCGGGCCACCGACTGCTTGATCAAGGACTCAGAGCGACGCTCGGCCTCAGCGATGCGGTTGCCCTGGTTGAGCTCGGCCATTTGGATCCGGCCCATGGCGGTCAGGTAACCCTGATCGTCAGAGACCGCTTGGATCTTGAGGTTGTCGAGCGTGATCCCGAGATACTCCAGACCCTCACCGGCTTGCGCGCGGAGCGCCTTCTCGAAGGCTTGGGTGTTCTCGTTGACCTCCTCAGGGGTCAGGGTCGCGAGCACGCCGCGGAGGTAACCCTCGAGGGTCTCCTTGGCGATTCGCATGATCAGAGGGCGAGGCTTCCCGAGCAGACGCTCGAGCGCGTTGTCGAGGCCGGGGGCAGCGCCCGCGATCTTGACGTTGGCGATTCCGTCGATGTTGAGCGGGATACCGCCGCGGCTGAAGCCACCGCGAACCTTGACCTCAATGTTCATGTTGGTCAGGTCGAGGCGATCTACCTCCTCGAGGAAGGGGATCCGCAGCGCGCGTCCACCCTTGACGATTCGATAGCCGCGGTTGCCGAAGTTACCGCCGGAGAAGATCAAGGCCTCGTTAGGCCCGCAAATGTAGATCAGGTTATTGAGGACCTGCCAGCCCGCGACACAGAACACCGCGACGACGAAGACCAAGCTGAGAAAAATACCCACTACGCACCTCCCTTAGCGTTGCCGGATTCTTCACTGATCGCCGCCCCGAGTGAGCCGACGACGTCGATTCCGGTCACGCTGTCGAGCTCCTTGAGGATCGCCGACACGGTCGCGGGGTAAGAAGAAACGTAAGCGGGCAGTGAGCTGCCGTCGCCTTGGTCGACGAGGTTCACGCTGTTGACGCGAATGTTGCCGACGCGGTTGACGACCTGACGCAGGATCATGTCGAGCTGCTGGATCAGGAAAATCGGCTTGGCGCCGTCGCCAGCCTCGGCCCAAGCGCCCCGGACCAGGTCCAGCGAGCCGGCGAGCGCCTTACCGCGTTCGACAATGGGCGCCGCCTGGGCGCGCGCTTGGAACTCCTTGGCCCGCGTCTCGGCCTGGGCCTTGACGACGACCTCAGCCTGCAGGCGCTTGGCCTCGAGCTGGGAGCGAACCTGCTGGAGCTCGAGCTCGGCCCGGGCACGAGCTGTCTCGCGCGAAGCCTCAGCCTCTTGCTCGGCCGAGCAGGCCTGAGCGTTGAGCTTGGCGATCTCCTCGTCCATTTCGTTGCTGCGGACCTTGATCACTGTCTCGGCCTGCTCAGCCGCGACGTCCGCGCGGGCCTTGCACTCGGCCTCGGACTCGGCCGCCGCTCGCTCGGAGTCGGCCTCGAAGACCTCAGCGTTCTTGAGGACCTCGGCGATCGACTTCCGGCCGATCTCTTGGAGGTAGCTCGAGCCCTGAATGTCGCTCACGCTGTGAATGTTGAAGGTGTCGAGGTGCAGACCGAGCTTGTTGAGGTCGCGCTCGGCCTCCTCGCCCAGGCGCTGGGCGAACTTCAGGCGGTCTTCGTTGACCTCCTGAGGGGTCAGGGTCGCGAGCACGGCGCGGAGGTGACCCTCGAGCGTGTTCTTGGCGACCTCGAGGACCTCGTGACGGTCTTGCCCCATGAAGCGCTCGATAGCGTTGCGAACGATGCGAGTCTCGGAGCTGATCTTGACGTTGGCTATGGCGTCCACGTTGAGGCGGACACCACCCCGACAGAAGGCTTGGCGCGTCGAGACCTCGACCTCCATCAAGGAGAGGTCGATTCGTTGAACGGTCTCGAGAAAGGGAAAGCGGAATCCGCGGCCCCGACCCGTAGTCGAGCTGACCATGCGATAGCCCAACCCGTCCTTGTTGCTGCTGCGACCCGAGAACACCAAGAGTTCGTTGGGGCGGCATATGAACATGAACTGTTTGACGATCCAGATTAGGGCCATCACGCCGACCAATATGGCGACGCTGCCTGCGACGACAGCGAAGAAAACTTCCATGTCGTCCTTGGCTAGTAATAGGGGCAAACCGATCAACTCAACCCTCCTTTGGCTGAAGCCAGCGACCTCGAACGAGGTCGCCGGCGAGAAGGCGCTCTCCCCGACCAGGAGCTGGAGCGCGCTTGTGTGTAGGAACGAGACCCAAAGCCCACGTGGACCAGGTCAAGTGTAGAAAAAGAGTCCCCAAGAGACGGTCCTAGGACGCGGCTCTTGGGGCCCTGAGTGGCGCTAATCAGGCCGCCTCCAGCTTGGCGTCGTCGGCCTGAGCCGGCACGACGCAGAGCGTGCTCTGGTTGTAACGCAGAACCTTGACCTCGGTCCCGCGCTCCAGGGTAGAGGCGCCTTCGGTGATCGCCGAGACGTCGACGTCGACGCCCTTGACCCGGAGTCGGACCAGGCCGGGGTCGCCAGGCTCGATCGCCAGAATCACCTCACCCACGCTGCCGACGTAGTCGCGGTGGGGGTCGATGTTGCTGTCGACCTTCGCGCTCCGAAGCTTGCGAACAAGGGTGCTCATGATCCAACCCGAGGCGACACCGAAGCCAAGGCTCGTGCCGAGGGTCCCCTGCCAGCTGAGCTGATCGAGGAGGTGCAGGATCGTGCCCGTGAGGCCGAAGAAGGCCGCGAAGAAGATCCAGAACCGGAGCGAGAGGACGGGGAGCCAGAGGGCGTCAGCGCCGTCGATGCTCGAGGCGACGTCCACGTCGTGGTCGGCGTCGATGTCCATGTCGACATCGACGTCTACGTCAATGTCCATGTCCACGTCGACGTCAGCGTCATGGTCCGTATCGGAGAAGAAGGAGATTAGGACCAGGCCGCCACCAACGATGAGACAGCCGACATAGGTCGCAAAGAGTGTGTCCATGGCCTTCCCTCCTGGGAGATGGACATGATCCCCTCCCTTAAGCGTTTCCTCCACTCATTCCCGCGACCTGCGGGGGCTCGTTTCGGTGAGAGGGAACTCTAGCGAATCCCTATTCACGCCGTCAAGAGGAATCGTGCGTTGACGTGACAATGTTGCTGCGTAAAGGTTTATGCGTCCAGAGCTGGGTCGCTGCGGAGGTTGCGGATCTGCCCTTCTTCGATGCGACGGAGGATGAGACGGATCGCCTCCTTGGACCAGCCGGAGGCGCGCCGCTTGGTCGGGACCCCTTCTTGATCGAGGGCTTCTGCGATCAGGCGCAGGGACTTCCCCTGCGAGCTGAGCTCTTGGATCCGCTCGACGGCGTGAGCTTCGACGGGGTCAGGGACGACGTATCCCCTGACGACCTTTTCGCCCAGCCTGAGCTTTGCGCCGCGCTTTCGCTTGTGGAGTGACTTCAGGAGCGAGGCCCCGTCGGCTGCTTGCTCCTCCATGGAAGCCCCCTCAGCCAGGACGCGCAGCGCGAGAAGGCCCTGGGCCGAGTCGAGGCAGGTCGGCTCGCCTGCCAAGGAGAGAATGTGGACCGAGGTCCCCGCTTCGCGCCAACGCTCGACGGTGGCCAAGCACTCTTGGGTGGAGCTAAAGAGACGGTCGAGGCGGCTGACGAGTACGGCGTGAACGCGCGGGCTGTGGACGCGGCGCTCGAGCTCGGCCGCGCCGGGGCGAGCCTCGTGAGGCATGGCACCCGGGACCTCAGCGTCGACGAGGACCTCCTGGAGGTGAAGACCGCGGAGCTTGGCGTAGGCGCTGATCGAGCTCTGCTGATAGTCGGCGGAGGTCAGCGGGTCCGACTCGTCGTCGCCGCTGGTTCGCACATAGCCTAGGGCAGTGTGTCCCTCGCTCACGCCAGCGTCTCCTTGCAGGGCGAGGGCCAAGCCTCGCGGGTGGTCGGGAGTTCGAGTCGGGCGCGGCGGCGCGCCCCTCGAACTCGCTCTCGGGCCTCGACCCTACCCAAAGGGCAGGACGCTGTCGAATCGACGTCCGAGCGAGCCCTCGAGGAGCTCCCCCGCTCAGTCCCAGAATTGCGAGTCTTTTGAGGTTCGGTTCGTGTTAGCCTTTGGCATGTCTTCGCCGGACCTCGAACTCAGCGCTCCGCCTCCCCTGGGCCCCCTCTCCCTCGCGCTTTGTGATCCGTCGCCCCCGACCGAGGGGGTCCTCGACGGGTTGCTCTCGCTCCTGGCACCTGTGGCCTGCCTGAGCTGCAAGGCGTCGCTCCCCGAGGCTGACCCCAGCCTCAGGCGCGCTCCTTGGCCGGGCGCCCTCTGCGCGCGCTGTCGCCAGAGAGTGTCCTGGATCGACAGAGCCTGCCTAGGCTGCGGAAGGGGCCGCGGGCCGGGTCTCGAGAGCTGCCGCCGCTGTCCCTCCTGCGTCGGCAGGGCCCGGGGTCGCGTCGCGAGCACCGTGGCGCTCTGGCGCTACCGCGGTCCGGGGCGCGCCCTCGTCCGTCGCCTCAAATACGCCGACCTTCCGGCTCTAGGCCCTGCCCTCGGGGTCGAGCTTGCGGCGCGAGTCCGCGTCGTCATGCCCGGCCTCTCGGCTGAGACCCTGGTCGTCCCGGTTCCTCTTCACCCCTTCCGACGCGCGGTCCGCGGCTACAACCAAGCCCGCCAGATCGCCCTCGGCCTCAGCCAAGCGCTCGATCTGGAGCTCGCCCAGCCCCTCCGGCGGGCTCGCTATACCCGACCCCTCTATGGGCTAGCGCACCGACGTCGCGCTGGCGTGCTCCGAGGAGCCTTTCGCGCCACGCCCTCGCCGGCGCTTAGCGGGCGCCCAGTCCTGCTCGTAGACGATGTCCGCACCAGCGGAGCCACCCTCCGCGCCGCGGCCCGCGCGCTGCACCAAGCCGGAGCAGGCCAGATCCAGGCCGCCGTCCTGGCTCGATAGTGCGTCGTCCGGGGACTTAGTTTCTGGTCAGAGCCAGCCGCCGGACTCGTGGTGCGAGAGACGAGCCCGGGCTATCAGCCAGCTAGCCGAAGCGTGTCCTGAGCTCGCTCGCGATCTCAGCCGGCGCGACCTGCGCGACGTCAGGAGGGAGCGAGCTGTCCCGGCCCAGCAGGATCAAGTGCACCTCGGGCTTGTGGCGAGCCACGATCCGACAGAACTCGTGGGTCCTGAGCCCGTACATGACCGGCTCGCAGAGGACCACGTCTCCGTCTTCGGCCCCCCAGATCAGGGGGGCAATGTCACTCCAGAGCCGGCTTTGGTGGAACTCGCCTCCGATCGCGGCCACTGCGCTGGCGAGGCGCGAGCAGAGCTCTCCTTCGCCCACGACCGCCATAAAGCGTCGTGTCCGGTGCGGCTGCCTCGGGAGATCCCGGAGGGGAGCGTCCTCTGGACGAAGGCCCTGGAGGAGGGCGAAGAGCGCGGGCGGAGCCAGACAATGCACCTCGAGGAACTCTGCGATCAAGATCACGTCAGCGTCTTCGAGAGGGTGCCACTCGCCCGAGACCATAGGCGTGCCGTTGTGGCTGGTGCCGTTGGCAGAGTCCGCGTCCTTGATCTGCCAGCCGAGTCCGACGCGCTGGAGGAAGCAGTGGACCTTGCTGATCTCGCCCGAGCGGACCACGACGTCGTTACCGGCCGAGCGGCCAATGGAGGCCAGGCGCCCCGGCTCGCGCGGAAGAGCAAAGAGTCCGATCACGCCGGCGTCTTGGACAGTCTCGCGAGCCTTCCCGGAGGCGCTCCGCGTCGTCATGAACGAACGCCGCGCTGCCTCGTCGGCTTGCATCGGAAACACCAAGTGCGGCACCTCGACCTCGGAGGTGAACTGGCCGAGGTCAGTTCCCCCAAACCGAGCCAAGAATTCTGGAAGCCCCATCTGCACAAGGCAATCCTAAGACTCGGCCCTGATCTCTGCAGGCTGTTTTGGCCGAGTCTGGAGGAAGTGCCCAGGAGGCCAACTGGCCCCCAGAGGTCAATCCACGCGAGCGATCCGAACGCGCGGGCGCCGTTGGCGCTCGTGCAGGGTCGTGACCACGAGCTCCTTGCCGCACCACCGGACGTCGTGCACGCGGCCCGGATCGGTGAACTGAGGCCAAGGGGTCGGGTTGAGGCCCGAGTCGAAGTTGAGCAGCTTGGCGTCGGTCACGAACACCGAGTCGTCGCTCCAAAAGGCCAGGCGCTCGTCCTCTCCCCAGGCCAAGCCCTTGAGCCGGGTGCTGCCGCTCCCCGGCATCGGAAGCACTAGCGGGGGCCCCGCCTCGTCTCCCAGGGCCCGGACGTAGCCCACGCCGTCGCTCAACCAGGCCGCGAATCTAGCGCTGCGAGAGATCCCGGCCGCCGGCTCGCCGCCAGGGTCTCGCGAAGCGAGGGCTGCGGGCGAGTCGGCCCCAGCGCTCCCGTCAAGGCGAACGCTCTGAACCTCCTGAGGGGTCACGACCAGCGCTAGAGGCCCAGGACCCGGACCAAGCCGGAGCTGGAAAGCCGTCGTGAGAGGACATTCGCTGAGCTTCGTCATGGGCGCTGCGCTCCAGGTCTCGAGTCGCTCACGGCGCGCGATCGCGAAGCGCTGGCCACCCAGGCCGTGGAGCTCGAAGCGCCGCGCACCGCGTGGACTCGGCTCTAGGAAGGTCGTCGCTTGGCCGGCGAAAGAGAGCTTGCTGAGGGTCACGCCGTCGCTGACGAGGAGACCGTCCTCCAGCCAAGCCAGGCTCGCCGCGGGGCCGGAGCGCGCGCTCGGGAGGCCGAAGGCCGCGAGCTCTCGCTGTTCGGCGCGGTCGCCCTTGAGGCTGAACAGAACCAGGCGTGAGCGATCGCGGGCCCCAAGCAAGACCGCGAAGGCGCCGCCCTCACGCGACCAGGCCCCAGCCAGAGGGAACCCGTCTGCGCTCGCGACCTGGCGATCACCCAGGTAGAGGTAGGCCCCGCCCCGCGCCAACACCGCCAAGCCGCGCCCCCTGGGGGCGGCGTGCAGCTCTTGGTCGCTCCCTTCCCAGATCGGATCTGAGCGTCCGTTAGGTCCCTGGAGGACGGTTCTCTGGGCTACGAGGGTCAAAGGAGCCTCGGTCGGACCGGGCTTCCAGGTCGGAGTCACCACGAAGCGCGCTGAGCGTGAGCCTTCGCGGGGCTCGAAGGCCAGACCGAATCCGGCGCCCGCGTCCGCGGCGACCTCCTTCCAGGTCCGACCGCGCCAGGAGGCCCGAACCAGGAGGTGGTGCTTGGCCCGCGGCGGAAGCTCGATGGGCTGCCCGACGTGCTCGGCGAGGTCACCCGCCAGCTCAGCCAAGGTCGCGCCCTCGACCTCGACATGGAAGAGCGGATCCCCGGGCGCGTTGCGGTAGTGGGGCGAGCGAGCCAGGGGCGCCACGGTTCTCGTCTGTTCACCGATCGGACCGAAGGCGGCTGTGCCAAGGACACCGCCTGACGCCAGCGCGACCAAGAGCCAAGGCCAGCGTGCGCGCCTCGGGGGCGCGGGAGGCGGCGCCACCGGCCGCGGGAGCGCCCGCGGGAGGACCACTCGTTGCTCTCCACAGCCCATGACGCTGCAGCGCCCGTATTCGTCGAAGCAGTCGCTGTGGTGGGGGGCAAGGCAAGAGGCGCAATAGACCGCCGTCCGCCGGACCAGCCCCCCTCGGCAGAAGCTGCAGGCGAGGTGGATCACGGCCTCGGCGTTGGCGTCCCGGACTGGGTCGTCCCCGCCCGCGCGCTCGATCCGAGCCCGGATCGCGCTCCAGACCTGAGGCGGCGGCGCTTCGGGGGGGGCCGCGACCTCCTCCAAGCAGCGAGCCGTGTCCTGGCGTGCCTCTCGGCAGGCCTGACAGCCCACGAGATGGTCCTCGACCAGCGCCTCTTCGCTCCCGTCGAGGGCGCCGAGGAGGTGGGCGGTCAAGAGGGCGTCTACAGCCTCACATGCCTTCACAGCTCCCCCTCTCGGACCTTGTGGTGCTGGCGAAGGGCCTCCTGGAAGCGACGGCCAGCAGCTCCGACGCGGTTCTGAGCCGTTCGCGAGGAGCAGTCCACGACCTCCCCGATCTGGCGAAAGGTCAGATCTTGGTAGTGCCGCAGGAGCAGGAGAGAGCGATCCTCGGGGGAGAGCTCCTCGAGGGCCAAGTTGACTGCCCGACGGCGCTCGGCGCCCTCCACGGCGTCACTGACGCTCTCGGCGGCGTGCTCCTCGGGCTGCTCCGTGGCTCGCCGCTCCTCCAAGCGCTTGACCTTGCGCTCGACCCGGAACGCGTCGATCGCCACGTAGCGAGCGATCTGGAGCAACCAAGCCCCGAGCTCACGCCGCGCGTCGAAGCGATCGAGGCTCCGATAGACGCGGAGGAAGGTCTCCTGGAGCGCGTCCTCGGCAGCGCTTCGGCTGTGGGTCAGCTTGAGGAGGAAGCCGAACACCCGGGGCGAGTGGCGGGCGTAGAGGGCGGCGAAGGCGTCGTCCTTGTCCTGCCCGGCTCGGAGGCAGCGCGCCACGAGCTCGCCGTCAGCGCTCCCTTCGCCCAAGTCCGCTTCAGGGGCGGGACGCGGCGCTGGCCGCGAGCTGCTCCGATCTTGGGAGCTCAGATCTTCCCCCTCAGGGGTGGGGCCTCGATCGTGATCCTGCATCACGTACACATCTCGTTTACGGCCCCCGCCAGCGCCTAGGAAACACCAATCGGAATTCCCTCACGCGGCTGTGCCTCCGGATTCCGCTCCGCGGAATGAGGCTCGCCCCGACTCAGTCCCGACGCCTAGTTTCCAGCGCTCCCGATCAAGTCGCGCAGCATGAGTCGCTCCACCTGCAGGATCGCCTGGCGTCCGAAGACCTCGCTCAAGGGCGTTCCCGTGCTCGATTCGACAACCCCTCCCGACCACACGATCCGTTGGGTGAAGGGTCCCGGATGTGGCATGTCGATCAAGCTCCCCGTCGCCAAGAATGTCGCCTTCTTCTCGAAAGAGCTCGTCTTCGCGCCCTTCACGAAGAGATCGCCTTGGACCTCGAGGAGGCTGTTCTCGAGGTTCAACCTGAAGTTCGGCCCGTCCGAGAGGGCTTCCCAGACCCCCCGGGAGACCTCGTTGAGCACCTCCCCGCCGCCCGCGAAGTAGCGGGAGCGCACGCTCTCTGGGGGCCAACCGAAAGCCTCGAAGACCAGGACCCCGTCGCAGCCTTTGTCCCGCGCGAGGGCCTCGAGCTCTGCTTGCGGAAGACCTGAGATTGGACCGTGGGCGATCGAGGAGCCGCAGGCCGTCAGCGCGGCGTCCAAGGCGGCGAGGCGCGGGGAGACTGCGCTCCAGTGCTCTAGGTCTTGCTTGGGAACGCTCAGGAGGAGTCGCTTGGGGAATGCGCTCTGCTTGAAGTCTGGCGCCGCGGTGCTGGTGTCGAGGAACGCAGCTTGATATCGCCCACTGGCTTCGACGATATGGACGGAAGAGCAGCCCTGCAGGACGAGGAAGAGAGCCAAGCAGCCGAGAGTCAAGAGCGCGCGCATGCGTCCTCCAAGCGTAGGGGCGCGGAGACTACCACGTGCTCAGGAGTTGCCGAGCCAAGCCCTCCCCTGCGAGCTGGAGCACAGGCCTTATCGTGCGACCCGTGATCCCCCTCCCCATAGACGGCCACCTGACCGAGCTCGTCGCGCTGGCCCAGCGCGAGCACGGCCTCGTGCTCGAGGCGGAGCCAGGCGCGGGCAAGACGACCCGCTTTCCGCCCGCGCTCCTAGAGGCCGTCCGGGGTGAGGTCTGGGTCCTGGAGCCACGTCGCCTAGCCGCGCGCCTGGCCGCCCAGCGCGTCGCCTCCGAGCGAGGGGAAGAGGTCGGCGGGACCGTCGGCTATGAGGTCCGCTTCGATCGCCGCTGTGGCCCCAAGACCCGGCTTCGCTTCCTGACCGAGGGCGTCCTGACTCGGCGTCTGGCCAAGGGCGGCGACGCACTCAAAGGCGTCAGCGCCGTGATCCTCGACGAGTTCCATGAGCGCCATCTCGACACCGACCTGGCCCTCGTCCTCTTGGAGCGACTCCGTCGGACCGAGCGGCCGGACCTCTTGATCGTGCTGATGTCAGCCACCATAGACACTGCTCCCTTGGCGGCCTACCTCGAGGCCCCCGCCCGCGCGGTCCCGGGACGTGTCCACCCAGTCGACATCGACTTCGCGAGAACCGTCGACCGACGACACCTCGAGGACCAGGTCTACTCGGCCACCGATCGCCTGATCGACGAGGGGCTCACGGGTCACGTCCTCTGCTTCCTCCCCGGCGTAGGCGAGATTCGCCGCTGCGAGCGAGCCTTGGGCGGCTTGGCTAGGCGAGCGAAGCTCGAGCTCTTCCCCCTCCACGGACGCCTCGAGGCCCGTGAGGTCGAGGCTGCCCTCCGACCCGGCCGCGGCCGGAAGGTGATCCTGGCGACCAACGTCGCCGAGTCCTCACTGACCATAGACGGCGTCGAGGCCGTGATCGACGTCGGCCTAGCTCGCGTCCCCAGCGTCAACAGCCAGAGCGGCCTCCCAACCCTCCGCCTGTCACCGATCTCGCGGGCCTCAGCGATCCAGCGCGCTCACCGCGCCGGGCGTCAGGGACCGGGTCGCTGCCTGAGGCTCTACACCCAGCTCGACTATCGCGGCCGCCCAGCCCACCCGATCCCAGCCCTCCTCCGCGAGGACCTCGCGAGCCTCGTCCTGGCCCTGCGCGGAGCCGGGGTCCGCGACCTCGAGGAGCTGCGCTGGCTCGACGAACCTCCGCCCCGCGCGCTGACTCAGGCAGACACCCTCCTCCAGGACCTGGGCGCCGTGAGCCCAGGGGGGGCGCTCAACGAGATCGGTCAGCGCTTGGAGCGGCTCCCGCTCCCGGTCCGGGCTGGGCGCGTGTTCCTGGAGGCCGCCCGCCGGGGCCTGGGGCCCCTCGCCGCCGACGCCGCGGCGCTCCTCTCCGAGCGCAGCCTCCGGACAGCGGCGGCTGAGCGCGAGCCCCCGCCGGTTCGCGGCGAGAGTGACCTCCTCTGGCTCCTAGACCTCCTCGGCGAGGCTCGCCGCGCGCGCTTTCGCTCTGGGACTCTTCGTGGACTGGGCGTCGACGCGCAGTCCGCGCGGAGCGTGGACCGCGTGGCGAAGCAGCTCGAGCGCCAACTCCGAGGCCCCGAGCGCCAGGCCCGCTCCGACCACCCCGACCTCGAGCTTCGCCAAGCCCTCCTCGTCGGGCATCCAGATCGCGTCGCCAAACGACAAGGCGGGGCTCGCTTCGCCCTCGCCGGCGGAGGCGGCGTCCAGCTCGCTCCCGAGAGCACGGTTCAGGAGTCGGAGTGGCTGGTCGTCCTCGACGCGGGCGCCTCGAGCGCAGGGGGAGCTGCCTCGGGGAAGGCCCGCCTCGTGAGCGCCATCGAAGCGGACTGGCTCCTAGACGCCTTCCCCGACGGACTCAGCGAGGCCAGCCAAGTCCGCTTCGACGAGGCCCGGGGCCGGGTCGAGTCTCAGTGGGAGCTGAGCTACGGGGCCTTGGTCGTCGAGCGGAGCCCCGAGGCTGGAGATCCAGTCTCTACAGCGGCCTGCTTGGCTGAGGCCGCGCGAGCCGCAGGGCCGCGCTCCTTCTGCGACGCCGAGGCCCTCGACGCGCTCCTCAAGCGCCTGGCCTTCCTCGGTAGCCTCCGCGAGGACCTCCCGACCCTTGACGAGTCGTCGCTAATGGACGTGATCGTCGAGCTCTGCGAGGGGCGCTCAAGCTTCGCGGAGCTGCGCGAGGCGCAGCCCCTCCTGCACCTCACCGGGCGCTTGGGTCCCGACGGCGAGAACCTCCTCCGCCGGCTGGCCCCGACTCACGTTGGGATCCCCGGCCGCAAGCGCTGCCAAGTCAACTACGAGCGCCAGCAGCCCCCCTGGATCTCGAGCCGCCTCCAAGATTTCTTCGGACTCTCGAGGGGTCCTGAGCTGGGGGGAGTCCCCCTCGTGCTCCATCTCTTGGCGCCCAACAAGGTCGCGGTCTCGATCACCAGTGACCTGGCGGGGTTCTGGGAGCGGACCTACCCCCGCGAAGCCCGCGCGCTTCGCCGTCGCTATCCCCGTCACTCCTGGCCCGAGGACCCCGCCACCGCAGAGCCCCCGGCCCCCCGAGGGCCGCGCAAGAAGAAGAAACGCTAGCGATCTACGAAGCGAAACACGCGCTGAATCGCTTTGCGTCGAGCGGTGACAAACTCGGCGCCGAGGTCGCTCGCAGCTCCCTCGAAGAGAGCCCCGTTTTCTCTCGCAAGGCTCGTGCGACTCCTTGGATCACGGAGTCGCGGGACTCGAAGGCCTGGTCCGACTCGAAGATCTCCGGGCCCCACGTAAGAGCGCTAGCGACCCCGCTTGCCGGTGCTCCGGGTCCCCAGGTCTCGGAGGATCCCCTTGGCTTCGCTGCCTGAGCGACGGCCGGCGGCGGCGTCGTAGGTGTCACGCCAGCCGTCGTTGCTCGAGCCAGAGGTCTTGCTGGGCGAGCGGGCCTTCTTGCGGGCCACGGGCCGCCGAGCGGCCTTGCTCGCTCCCTTGCCCTTGGCCTTGCCCCGCTTGCTCGAGCCCGAGCTGTTGCTGGTATCTAGGGTCAGGCCGTCGCTCTCGAGCTGACCTTGGTAGCCGTCGCGGAGCTCGTAGCGACCGCTGTAGGCCTTGACGAGGTGGGTGTCGCTGAAGCGGCAGATCAAGTCCATGGCCTCGGTGAAGGGCAGCGAGCGCTTGAGCTGAAGGCTGACCTGTCGCCGGCTCCCGAGCCAGGTGATCGTGATTCCGACCTGGCGCTCTATGGCGGGTAAGACCTGGGTCTTGAGGTCGGCCTTGTTGAAGGAGAGGTAGACGTGCCCCTCAGGGATCGACTTGGCGGGCCGCTTACGCTTCTTCTTGAGCCCCTTCTTCGTCCTCCTGCGACGTTTCTTCTTGGTCTTGGTCTTCTTCTTGGGCTTGGCCGCGGGGGCCGACTCTGCCGGGACGACAGCGACCTCGGGGGCCGGCTCGGGGGCCGGCTCCTCGCTCGAGCACCCAGCGAGCAAGGAGAGGGAGAGGACTAGGAGCAAGTAGCGCATTCCTTTGGAATACCCTCGCGGGGCCCCCTCCGCCAGGCTCAATCTGCGAGTGATTCTGGACACCGAGCCGAACCTCGGGCTTTCGAGGCCGACCACTAGAGGTCGCGACTGGCCAGTTCTTGCTAGGTCAGGGCGAGTCATCGGATGGAGTTGGTGCTGAATCCGCGCTAGGGTGGGGCCTCTCAAGGAGTGCCCGTGGAGCCCGCTCACGTAGAAGCCGCGACCAAGGCGACCGTTCGCCTGGCCCTCGCTCGCGGCTACTTGGTCTCGGAGGATCTCCGCCAGGCTCTGCTCCTGATGGACCAACTCGCGGCCGCCGGCCGGCCCGCGAACCTCCTCTCGCTCCTCGCCAGCCGCTACCTCCGCGCAGATCACGTCCCCGAGCTGAGCGAGTACTACCAGCGTCAGCTCGCGGCTCAAGCGGCCTCCCCCAGCGGCTCTGCCCCGCCAGCGGAGGTCGAGGCTCCTAGGATCGAGCAGGTCGAGGCCCCAGAAGAGCTCCTGGCCCGCTCGGTCGAGCTCGTTCGACGCCCTCCAGAGGAGGACCCCCAGTCGGTCCAGACCTTCATGCGCGAGAGCGCCAAGGCGCTGCAGATTCAACCCGCCGACGAGCAGATCGTCGTGCCCGACAAGATCTTCGTGGCCCTCGCCAAGCGCGCTGGTTACCCCAGCCACGAGGACCTCGTCACTTGCCGACGTCTTCAGCTGGAGCGCGTCAAGGCCGGTGAGCGGGTCACGCTCTTCGAGGTCGTCCAGGAGCGCGGGGTCCTTCCCGAGCGCCGCATCAAGCGCTTCCAGAAGTGGGCCGCTCAGGTCACCCGCCGTGACCCCGCTCCCCTCGAGGACGAGGTCGAGGAGGCCCCGGCCGCTGGAGGAGCCCCGATCTCCAAGAAGGTCATGGTCCACATGAGCGCCGCGGCGCTCGACCTCCCCCAAGACGTCGACGGCGAGATCAACGCGGGTCCCGGCGCCGGTCCCCAGGGCGGGCAAGGCCCTCAACGCAAGCGGAAGGGTCGCGTCCGCCGCGCCGCCAACGCTGTGCGTGACAGCGCCTCGCTGGTGGTCAAGGGCATGGCGCGCCGAGTCCGCGCTCGGACCAACAACGACCCCGAAGTCGCTTCGCGACAAATGGTCCTGTTCGCAGGCGCGGCCGGCGTCATGTGCGCCATCTTCGGCCTGGCCTTGGGGCTCCTGCTCGGGACCAGCGATCCAGATCCCCAGCTGGCCCAAGCCTCGCCGACCGAGGACCCGGCCGAGGTCCGCCGGCGCGAGTTCCGCGAGAAGCAAGCCAAGGCCTTGGCCAAGGGAGACGCCGACTGGGCCCTCCTTCGCGAGGTCCAGCCCGAGGACGCCTCGGGCCTCCTCGAGGACTTCGCCCGCAAGCACCCTCGCGACCCGCGCGCGCGGCACGCGGATCGTTTCGCGGACCTGATCAACAGCGAGCGCGAACGCCGTGAGCGTCAGCAGACGGCTTATCTGGGGGCGCTCCTCGAGAAGGCCCGCAAGCTCGAGGAGTCGGGGCCTCGGGCGTCCATGGAGCTCTACGAGCTGGTCGTGGCCCTCGCCCCTCGAAGCCCGGAGGCCAACAAGGCCCGCAGCGCGCGCCGGCGGGTAGCCCAGCGCGCCCTCGAAGCTTCTGAGCCCGAGGTCGAGGTCGAGGACCCGCTCAAGCCCGAGGCGCCCGACCCAGACCCAGCCGACCGCCGCCCGAGCGACCCCGTGACGAGCTCCGAGCGGGACAAGCCCAAGGTCGTCGAGGTCCAGCCGATCCCGAGCGGCTTCGCGCTCTGGAGTCCGGTCTGCAAGGCCTACGACGACCTCGACCTCCCGGCCCTCGAGAGGGCCGTCGCGGCCCTCCTGGAGAAGGTCAAGGAGGGACACTACCCCCTGGCGGCCAAGGGCCTCCTAGCCTTCGCCAAGGAGGACTTCGTGGCGGCTCGGGACTTCCTGGCGCCGCTTCAGACCGACGAGAAGCTCCGCCAGGCGGCCAAGAGCCTCTACCGCCCCTGGCGGGCCCTGGTCCGCGCGGCCTTCTACACCAAGCGCTACGAGCTGGCGCGCGAGGTCGCCGTCGGGCTCAGCAGCGAGCGCCAACGCAAGATCTGGCTCCTCCTGATCGACGGTCCCTTCGCGGCCGAATACCCCCTCTCGAGCCCTGGGCTGACGACCATCAGCCCCGAGGGCAACTATCGAGTGATGGCCGACGTGGGAGTCACCGACAAGGAGCTCCGGGCCCTCGAGAAGAAGATGCGAGGGGCGGGCTCCCCCGCGAAGCTCAAGCGCCTGCAAGACAAGCTCCGCAAGGGGCACAAGACCCTAGGGACCTTGGGTGAGGTCCTCGACAAGGCCTTTATGGCCTACGGCAAGCTGCTCAAGGTCAAGGAGCGGAAGGCGGTCTATCCCACGGTCTACGTGTTCAAAGACCGGGAGGGCTTCGCTGAGTTCGGCCGCGCCATAGGCATAGGCAGCACCGAGAACGCCCTCGGCTACTACATGGGCTACTACCGGATCCTGGTCTTCTTCGAGCACACCGAGGACGTCAACGTCGGCCTCAGCCGCGACACCGTCGAGACCCTCCTCCACGAGGCCTTCCACCAGTGGATCCACCTCCACGTCCGGCGAACTCCGGCCTGGTTCAACGAGGGCATGGCGGAGTATTTCTCCTTGGGCGCCAAGATCACTCGCAAGAAGCTGGCCTACGCGGTCGTTCCGCAGCGCTACCCGAGCCGCCTGAGCAACATTCAAGACGCCCTCCGCGGCGCCTCGTACACGACCAAGCCCTGGACCTTCAAGCGCCTGGCCCGCTCGGACCACTCGACCTTCATGACCAACGCCGGCGTCAACTACGCCCACAGCTGGTCCATGGTCCACTACCTCGGCTCGAGCGCGAAGGGGCGCAAGCTCCTCGTCAGCTACTTCAAGGCCCTCGCGGCGGGCGCCTCGCGCAAGGAGGCCTTTGATCAGGTGTTTGGCGAGGCCGACCTGGAAGCCCTCGACGCGGACTGGAAGCGCTACGCGCTGAACCTCAAGTGACTCCGACGGAACAGGCCACGCTCTTTGGGCTCGCGCGAGCCGCGATCCAAGCCCGATTGGCAGGGAGCCCCCCGCCAGAGCTACCACCAAGCACGCCCGCCCTGGCTCGCGCGGCCGGCGTGTTCGTGACCCTTCGTCTGCGAGGGGCGCTGCGCGGCTGCATCGGCCGAATCCAGACCGAGCGACCTCTGACTGAGAGTGTCCGCGATCTGGCTGAGGCCGCGGCCTTTGGCGATCGGCGCTTCAAGCCCCTGGGGGCCGAAGAGTATCCGGAGCTGGAGCTCGAACTCTCAGTTCTGACTCCCACGCAGGTCTTGAGCCCTGAGTCCCTTCCTGGTGCCGTCCAAGTCGGGACCCACGGCTTGATCGTGCGCCTCCACGGTCGCTCCGGGCTCCTTCTGCCCCAGGTCGCGGCCGAGCGAAACTGGGACGCGCTGACCTTTCTCCAGCAGACCTCCCTCAAGGCTGGGCTCCCTGAGGACGCCTGGTCCGTCGAGGGAGCGGTCGTGGAGGCCTTTCGTTGCGAGATCTACGAAGAGCACTAGCTGGATTTGGACGGGGCCATCCCACGTTCTACAATTCCGCCGAGACCGGTAGGCGGGACCCTTCAACGTGCAGCAATTCATTGTCCTGAAAAGGATTACGCTCACTCTTCAGCAGATGCTGGAGCGGGGACTCGTTGAGGCCCTCGGGCGCAAGGTTCCGGTCGTGTTTCGCCACGATCCCTCGCTCAGCGAGCAAGTCGGCCTGCTTCAGGTCGGAATCCAGCGCCGCGGTGAGGTCTTGGACCGTGAGTTCGAGATCGTGGACGGCGTCGAGACCTTCCGAAACCCCCCCATCGGTCTCCGTGTCCAATATTTGGTCAGCGCTTGGGCTACTCCGCCGGAGGACCAAGCCCTCCTTGGTGCCGTGCTGCGAATCATGCACGACAACTCGCGCCTCGACCTCAGCGAAGAAGACAGCGAGATCGTGGGCTACTCCGGGACGCCCGAGGCCTCCCTCGACACGCTGACCGTCTCAGAGCATCGCGAGCTCGCGAGCGCCGTCGGGGCGCCCTTCGGGCCCAGCGTCGGCTACTGGATCGACTTCAATCTCCGCAGCGGCGTCACGACGCAGATCAAGCGCGTCCGCGAGCGGGTCATGGACTTCAGGAAGATCGAGGGGTGAGGTTCTTGTGATCGACTCTGGCGAGGAGTAACCTCCTCGACCCGCCGCGTGGACCGCGTTCCACGGCTTACGGTTGGGTAACGGACGCGAAGCGACAGCTGGCTATCGGAGCTGGGTGTCGCCAAGTGACGAAAACGAGACCTCAACGAGGACCAAGACTTTATGGCGACTTCCTATCTCAGCCCAGGCGTTTACGTCGAAGAAGTGGACCGCGGGTCCAAGCCCATCGAGGCCGTCGGCACCAGCACCGCTGGGTTCCTCGGCACCTCGACCAAGGGCCCCGTCAACAAGGCCATCTTCATCGGCAACTGGACTCAGTTCACCAACACCTTTGGTGACTTCCGCGACAGCCAGTATTTGGCTCACGCGGTCTACGGGTTCTTCAACAACGGCGGAACTCGCTGCTTCATCACCAACGTCGGCGCCCACCCCGGTGGCCTCGACAAGGCTGGTGGCGACGCCCCCGCCGCGCCCGCGGCTCCCGAGAAGGGCAAGGACGGCAAGGACAAGAAGGGCGGCGCGCCCGCTCCCGCCAAGGGCGGCGACGTCAACCGCCAGCTCGTCGGCATGTTCATTGGTGAGGACAAGGGCCCCAACGCCCGGACCGGCCTCAAGACCTTCGAGGACGTGGACGACCTCAGCCTCGTCGTCGTCCCCGGCATGACCGACCCCGCGATCCAGGACGCCGTCCTGACCCACTGCGAGCTCAAGAAGGATCGCTTCGCCGTCCTCGACTCGCCCGAGACCATCGACATGGGTGGAATCGACAAGGTTCCCAAGCCCCGTGACTCGAAGTACGGCGCCTACTACTTCCCTTGGATCGAGGTCTACGACCCCGAGCGCGGCAACATCTTCGTGCCCCCGAGCGGCCACATGGTCGGCATCTACGCTCGCGTCGACGCCGAGCGCGGCGTCCACAAGGCGCCCGCCAACGAGATCGTTCGTGGCGCCCTAGGCCTCAAATACACGATCAGCCGCTCGGAGCAGGACATCCTGAACCCGAAGGGCGTCAACTGCATTCGCGACTTCAGCCGTCGCGGCCGCGGGATCCGAGTCTGGGGTGCGCGCACCGTCAGCTCCGACGCGTCCTGGCGTTACATCAACGTCCGCCGCCTGTTCATCATGGTCGAGGAGTCCATCGACATTGGCCTCCAGTGGGCCGTGTTCGAGCCTAACGATCACCGCCTCTGGAAGAAGATCACGCGCGACGTGAGCAGCTTCCTGTATCGCGTCTGGCGCTCGGGTGCCCTCTTCGGCAAGACGCCGGAAGAGGCCTTCTACGTCAAGTGCGACGAGGAGACGAACCCGGTCGAGACCATCGACGCCGGCCAGGTCATTACCGAGATCGGAATCTGCCCCGTGAAGCCGGCAGAGTTCGTGATCTTCCGAATTGGTCAGTGGCAGTCCGGTAGCGACGTCGCCGAATAGCAATAAACCGCTCGGGGACCTCCTCGGTCCCCGAGCGTTCGAACCCTGGAGCCATGTAGAAGTGGCCGACTGTTGAGGAGGTAGCGAGTGGCAGACCCCAAATCGATGCGGAGTAAGATCTACACGTCTTATTTCAAGACCGATCTCTGTGATCACGTGAGTTCGGTGTCCCCGATCACCGCGCGCTTCCCAAAGGTCCCAGCGAGCGATAGTCGTCACCACGACTATCGCCGCTTCCAGCCTGGCCAGCCGATCTACGGCAACATCGTGTTCACGATCATCGACCACGATGATTCGCGCAGCAAGATCAAGAGCTGGGTCAAGGACTGCTATGACGGCAAGGACTCACGTCGCGACGTGACGGTTGAGGTCCTCAACCAGGCTGGCGACGCTGTCCGGACCTTCAACCTGATCGACTGCTTCCCCACCTCGCTGGACTACGTCGATGTCGGCGCAGGCGGCACCGCGGGCACCGTCGGCAAGATTCGCCTCGAGGTCCGGGTCAACCGGATCACGATGGCCTAAGGGAGGTAAGCAATGAAGCACACAGCAGATCAATACAACCGTAACTACGCCTTCCGCGTCGAGATCTCGGGCGGCGACGGCCCGGACAGCAACGAGGGCGCTTGGAACAGCGTCCGCGGCGGCGGTCTTCGGATCCACGAGACCCAAGGCGTGACCGCGGGTCAGGACCAGTTCAAGAACCACTCGCCCGGCATCGCCGAGTGGCAAGACCTCGTGCTCGTGGGTGCTGTCACCGACAAGCGCAAGGCCATGCTCGACTGGTACAAGAACATGCAGGAGAAGGGTGGTCCAGACGACGTCTACAAGGACATCACGATCACCATGACGAACCGCGAGGGCTCCGACACCTGGTCGGTGAACTACCTCCACTGCTTCCTCACGGCTTACTCGCTCTGCCCGCTCGACGGCGACGAGGAAGACGTCGAGGCCTGCGAGACCGTGGAGCTCTGCGTCGGCTACAGCGACAACTTCCTCACTTAGGGAGCTGGCGGCTTGCCGGCTCCGCCGGCTCGCCACCACCTCCCTAAGCTCGGGGTTAACTGGGGGGCTGCGCGCCCCCCAGACCCCCATCGCAGACCGGGGGCAAGCCCCCGGACCCCCTGGCCTTCGGCCATTGGGGGGCTTCGCCCCCCAAACCCCCCGGTTGGGGGCTTAGCGCCCGCGCGCGTAAGCACGCGGGTGCTTTCGTTTAGGTGCGCTTCGTTTAGGTCTACGGGGCGAGCCTGGGGCGACTGCGATTGATACGCTGACCCCTCAACCCACTACGGAATTGGGAGCTATGGCACTCCAAACCGAATTTGAATTCACGCTGCCTCGCGGCTACGTGGACAAGGAGGGCAACCTCCACAAGACCGGCGTGATGCGCCTGGCTACGGCCAAGGACGAGATCGCGCCGCTGACGGACTTTAGGGTCCAGAAGAACCGGGCCTACCTGGTGATCATTCTCCTCTCGAGGGTGATCAGCAAGCTGGGCACGATCACCGACGAGAACGTCACGACGGACGTCGTCGAGGGACTTTACTCGGCGGACTTGTCCTATCTTCAGGAGTTCTACCGCCGGATCAACGAAGACGGCTCAGCGCTCGTCCAGACCGCCTGCCCGCACTGCAACGGTGAATTCGACTTCGATCTGGGCTCGTTGGGGGGGGTATAGCTTGCTACCCCGAGGATCGCCTGTATCAGGAGATCGCCTACGTCGCGTATCACTTCCACTGGACGCGTGACGAGATCCTCGACCTCAGCCACCGCGAGCGGCACCGCTGGGTCCAGGAGATCTCGAAGATCAACAAGAAGATCAACAAGTCCTCAGGTGGCGGCGGCGCCGCCGGAGTTCCTGGGGGCGGAGGCTTCTCGGGAGGCCTCAACTTCACCAACCCGCCGGATTGGTAAACCCCGCCGGATTGGTAAACCCCGCCGGATTGGTAAACCCCGCCGGATTGGTAAACAGAGACGCGCTCTTCGGAGCGCGTCTCTGCGTTGGTTGGGAGGAACCCGTGCCCGAGTTGGCCGGGTTGTGGGCTGTTTCTTGACTCACAGAGTCCACGGAGGTCAACAGAGGTCACGGAGGGCGTGCTCTTGGCAGGAAGCGCTCCGGAGAGGGCAGCGGCGTGAGCGTGTTGGCGGGTCGGAGGCGTGGGGTTGGGGAGCTTCGCTTCGTCGGAGACGGTTGAGCGCGGCGAACCCCCCTTGGGGGCGAAGTAGGCGGAGACCCCGACTGAGCCGGAGCCTCCGCCTCCTTCTGGTCTAGCAGCAGCCGCAACCGGTGCAGCCGCAGCCGCAGCAAGAGGCGGCGGCGGCAGCGAAGGGAGTCAGGGTGCTCAGGAAGAGAATCAGACGGGACATGGGACCTCCTTTAGGTCAGCTCCAAGGTGCTGCTCAAAAGCTAGGGCCTGGACCATGGTCCAGACTCAAGAGGAAAAATCGGTCGCCGCTGAAGTCCGCCTGGCGCCTACACTTCCTGGCATGACGATCAGCGAACTGGCCAAGCGCTCTGGCGTTCCCCTCGACACGATCCGCTACTACGAGCGGCGCAAGCTGCTCCCCGACCCGCGTCCCCGCGGGAAGGGCTACCGCGACTACGACGAGTCCTACGTCCGGCGCGTGACCCTGATCAAGCAGGCCAAGGCCCTCGGCTTCACCCTGACCGAGATCGAGGGACTTCTGTCCCAGGCGGACACCAAGGGGCTCAACTGCGGAGACCTCCGCGCGCGCGGTATGGAGAAGCTCGCCGACCTCGACGCTCAGATCGCCCAGCTCCAGCAGTTCCGCCACGACCTAGCCGACCTCGTCGAGCGTTGCCCCGACGAGAGCGATCGGCCCTGCGACGTCAGCAAGGGCCTCGACCCCGCCTGCTGCGCCTGATCGTGTCCAACTCAATTCGAGGGAGAGTGCATGAGGTCTCGCAAGGACATTGACAAGACCCTGGCTGCCGAGCGAGCGCGACTCGAAGCTGAGCGAGCGCGCAGACCCGCTCCCCCTCTCCGACCGCCGGAGCCTGAAGCTCGAGATCCCACAGAGATCGACGCTCTGCTTGCGGCAGAGCGGCTTCGCTTGGAGGCCCCTCGGGCCTCGCCGAGGCTGGCCGCCCCACCCACAACCAGCCCCGCAGAGCGAGCGGCGCGCTATGACGCCCTCCCCAGCCTTCACCACCCAGGCGTTCGAGCGCTCGCGTCCTCGCTTCGCGAGAGCGTCGCCCAAGACCAAGGAACCCCACACCTCCAAGGCGTGATCTATCACACGCCCTTGCCCGCTCCGCTGGCGGCGCGCGAGGTGGACGCAGCGGAGGGTGAGCTCGGGATTCGCTTTCCTGCGGATTACCGCGAGCTCCTCGAGACCATCGGAGACGGAGCACTCGGCGGCAGGGCACTGCAGGAGAGGCTTGCAGATTTCCGCTCTCGCCCAGCCGAGGCCCGAAGCGCAGGAGGCCTGGAGCGAGTTTCTGAGCCAGGCTCGCTGCTCGAGCTCTTGGGTGGCCCCACCACCCGTGACCCGCAGACCGGAGACCCCCTCGTCAGCGGAGAAGGTGCCGCAGCGCATCTGGAGCCAGGACGCCCCCTCGGCGTTGCCCATGCGGCCTGGTCCGAGACCTACGCCGAAGAGCATTCACCCTGCCTGCTTCTTGAACTCCCCACCCCAGGCAGTCAGGGCGAGTCCTTCCGCCTCCTCGTTGACACCAAGGGCTTCGGACATGTGTGGTTCGACCCTGGTGAAGACGCTGGAGGACTGCTCCCTCTCTTCGCCGAAGGGCAGCCACTGTCCTTCGACGCTTGGCTCACGAGAGACTACTCCTAGCTCGCCTCTGCCTGCTAAATCGCGGACTTACCGGGCTTTACGCTCGAGGGGCGTTGCTCTCACGAACCTAGGTCCCGCGTAGCTATGGCCCATCCTGCGTGCTAGAATTGTTTTACGCACGCAATCCATTGCGGCGTAAGGAGATACGGCGACGCACGCTGCTTCCGCCATGGCTCAATACCAGACCCCCGATCTCTATTTTCAGCGTCAAAGCGAGGCCCAGGTCGCCGCTCGCGGCCGGCTCTCTCGGGCGCCGATCCACGCCACGGCCTTCCTCGGGTTCTCTACCCGCGGCCCCGTCGGTCGTCCCCTCCGGCTGACCTCCTGGAACAGCTTCGAGGCCCTCTACGGTGGGTTCAGCGGGGACTATCTCCTCCCCCAGTCCGTGTTTAGCTTCTTCGCCAACGGAGGGCGGGAGGCGGTCGTGATTCGCTGCGGTCAGACCGAGGGCGAGGACGCGGCCAGCTGCGCCGGCCTGACCCTCCGCGATCTCTACGGCCGGCCGACCCTCAAGGTCGAGGCCAAGGACCCCGGCGGCTGGGGCCAGCGAATCAAGGTCAAGCTCCAGAGCGGATCCCGACCCCCCCGGACTCGCGGGATCGGCCCCCTCCCTCGCGGCGCCAACGAAGCCGAGGTCACCCTGACCAAGGGCTTCGAGCCCGGCGCCGTGGTCCGAATCAGCGACGGCGCGCGCTCCGAATACGTGACCCTGACCGAGGTCGCGCGCAAGAAGATCAGCTGGAGCAAGAAGGAGGCGCTCCGCGCCAACTACGACGAGGCCAAGATCGAAGGCGTCGAGCTCCAGCTGACCGTCGTGAGCCCCTTCGGCTTCGAGATCCACGACAACCTCGTGTTCAGCCGCGGGCACTCGCGCTCCTTCGAGACCATCGTCAACGAGCGCTCGGCCGTGGTCCAAGTCCAGAGCCTCGACAGCCGGACCCCAGCGCCCTTCAACCTCCCCCAAGCCGAGCTCGAGCAGGGCCTGGTCGGTGGCTCCGACGGCGCCAGCGGCGCCAGCGCCGGCGACTTCCTCGGCGTCGACTCGGGTTTTCTCGGCGGCGGCGCGGGCCGGACCGGACTCATGTCCCTCGAGGACTTCGACGACGTGGGCATGATCTGCGCGCCAGACCTCCAGACGGCCTATGACCGCGGCTCCATGACCCTGAACGAGGTCGAGGCGACCCAGCGGGCGATCGTGGACTTCTGCGAGCGGCGCCGCTTCCACGTCGCGCTCCTCGACGTCCCGCGGGGCTTCGACCTCGACGAGGCCCGCGACTGGCGAGATCGCTTCGACAGCAAATACGCCGCCCTCTACTACCCCTGGCTCCGGGTTCAAGACCCGACCGGCGCCCACGGCGCCGTCCGCCTCGTGCCGCCCTCGGGTCACATTGCCGGCTTGACCGCCCACACCGATCACGAGGAAGGCGTCCACCGCGCCGCGGCCAACCTCGTCTTGAAGGACGTCTTGGGCCTCGAGCGCAAGCTCGGCAAGGACTCCATAGACCTCCTCGCGCCCGAAGGGATCAACTGCACCCGCTCCTTCCGCGGCCGCGGGATCCGGCCCTGGGGCTGCCGCACCCTCTCGAGCGACACGAGCTGGGCCCACCTCAACGTCCGCCGCCTGTTCATCATGGTCCAGCGCACCATCGCTGAGGGCTGTGAGTGGGCCGTGTTCGAGCCCAACGAGTGGAACACTTGGAAGGCCGTCGAGCGCCAAATCAACTCCTTCCTCTACGACCTCTGGCGAGAGGGCGCGCTTCAAGGCGACGTCCCCGAGCAGGCCTTCTTCGTCCGCTGCGACGAAGACCTGAACCCGCCCGAGACGCGAGAGGCTGGCGAGCTGCACTGCGAGATCGGACTCGCCGCCGTGCGCCCCGCAGAGTTCATCGTGTTTCAGATCGGCCAGCAGGCCAAAGACATCATCACCGAAGAGCCCGTCAGCTAGCGACGCCCCAGGAGGATCCTGTGAAGAACTTGCTGGACCGGTTCAACCAGCGCTATCGCTTTCAGGTCAAGATCGACGGCCTGGACGGCGTGACCGACTTCCGCGCCGTGGAAGGCCTCGACGTGCAACTCGAGGTCGTCGAGCTCTACGAGGGCGGCGAAAACTCGCGGCACCACAAGCTGGTCGGCGGGACGCGCTACACCAACCTCGTCCTTCGGCGCGGCACCACCGAGAGCCTGGAGCTCTTCACCTGGGTCAAGGAGACGGTCCAGGGCAAGATCACGCGGCGCAACGGGTCGATCGTGGCCCTCGACCAAAAGGGCGACCCGGTCTCGCGCTGGGAGTTCAAGAACGCCTGGCCTTGCCGCTACGAGGGCCCCGACTTCGCGGCCGCGACCGACGAGCTGGCCATTGAGGCCATTGAGTTGGCCCACGACGGCTTCGAGATGAAGAAGTGAGCCTGAGCGCCCACGAGACGCGAGGGGAGGCCTAGCGCGTGGAGGTCTTGACCCTCTTCATTGCTCTGGCCGAGGCCCCGCCTTCGCCCAGTCGCGACGCGCAGCTCCCGAGCGCGGCCGGCGAGCTCGTGCGCTCCTTGGGTGACCCGGCCGAAGGCGCCGGGAGCGTGCGCCTGGCCGCCTTGCGAGCCCTCGGAGCTTGCGCAGGCGAGCTGGCTCCCCGGATGCGCCGTCGGCTCGAACTCCAGGTCCGCGAGGCCTTCGTCCAGACCGCCGCCGCCCTCAAAGCGGGCCCCCGCGCGATCTATTTCGACTACGTCCTGACGCTGACCCTCGGACTCGGCCAAGGCGGACTCCTCCCTGCTACCGGCCAAGCCTTGGCCCAGCTCGAAGGTCCCGACGCGACGCTTCAGAGCGGCCTGGGAGCGCTCCTCCCGCACGACGACCCCGCCCTCGCTCCGACCCCCCGGGCCCTCGACCTCAGCCAGACCCTCGGCGAGCTCCTGGAGGCCGTGTCCCGCGGCGACGAAGAGGGCGCCGAGCCGCTCCGGGCCCAGGCCCTCGAGCTCTGGGGTCCCCTCGAACTCACGGCTCCCAACGAAGCTCGAATGGCGCTCCGGGCAGCCCTCGAGCGCGGCGTCCGCGCCGTCGGGACTGGCGACGAGCTCCGCAACCTCTCAGTCGGATTCGGGCACCTCCTCGAGCTAGGCGACCTGCCCCAGCACCCGGTCGCGAGCGTCCTAGCCCTCGCGGCCCCCGCTCCGGTCACCGCGGGCAGCGCAGGCCCCCCCGACACCGCGACCTTCCTCGATCGCCTCCTGGGTCGCCTCGAAGAGCGCAGCCAGCGCCTCCCGGCCATGCTTCGCCGACCCGAAGTCGGACTGGCTCTCCTCCAGCGCGTCGAAGAGCGGGTGGCGCGCATGACCCAGGTCACCGCCTGGGCTGGGCGCGCGGACCAGTGGGTCGAGCGCTACACGAACCGCCTCGGCGACATGGACCGTCGCCTCGGGATCCTAGACGCCCTCTACGGCGGCGGGAGCGATCCCTTCGCCCGGCTGCGCCTGGGCGCCTTCGCGGACTTCCGGGACTTCGAGGACTTCGGCCCCGGTCTGACGCGGCTCCGCTTCGTGCTCCCCATAGCTCAAGAAGTCGGCGTCGACGGTCCCACGGGCCCCCTAGGCCTGGGCATGGGCTTCGACCTCTCGGGGCTGGCGCTCCCGCCCCTGGTGGCGGGTCAGCTTGGGGCAGGCATGCCTGGCATGCCGGGGTTCGCAGGTCTGCCTGGCTTTGGCGGCGGAGGAGGCTTCTCAGGATTCGGTCCCGGGGGGACAGCCAACTTCGGGTCCCTGGGCGCCATGCCCGGCGGCCCCGTTCAGTCCACGCTCCGCGCGCTCAAGAGCGGCTCGCTCCCCTCGGGCATGCGCCCGGCGGGGATCGGTCCGAATATCGCGGCCATGTTGGGGCTGCGCGGCGGCGGCCTCCGCGGCGCGGCCCGCGCCAGCAGCGGCTATCGCGCCCTGAGTCGCGCGCCGGGTGGGTTCGGTCACCTGGCCCTCGGATTCGGCGGCGGCTCCCAGCCGAGCTACTCCCCGGGCCTCCCGCCCCTGCCCAACGCGGGCTGGGGAGCGCCCGGCCTGAGCCGCTTGGCCATGGGCCAGGCCCCGCGCCATGGCGGCGGTGGAGGACGCTTCCCTAGCTTCCCTGGCTTCGGAGGCGGACACTTGGGGAGCGGCTTCGCGGGCGCAGGATTCCCCGGTGCAGGCTCGCCTGGCCTGCGTGGGTTCCCCGCGGCCTTTGGCGGCGGGGTCTCGGGCCCGGCCCCGAGCGGACGCGGCGCCCCCTTCAAGCTCGGCCGCGCCGGCGGGCTACCTTCAGCCGCGGCTCTGGGCCGGGGCTTCTCTGGCGCTGGCCTTCCGCGGTTGGGCGGGAGCTTCGGTGGGTTGGGCCTCGGCGGACGCGGAGCGGCCCTCGCCTTCGGGCTCCCCCAGGGGCTCGGTCTGGGACGCGGCGGCGGCCTCGCCCCCTCGGTCTCCCAACTCCTGAGCGGCCTCGGAAGCGTCCCCCGCGGACTCTTCGGCGGCGGAGGCAGGCAGAGCGCTCGGTCCTTGAGCGCAGGACGCTCCTGGCGCGGCGGCTCGCTTCCCTCCTTGCCGGCCGGCGGCATGCCCCGTCTCCCTGGCGGCTCTCGACTCTTGCCTCAGGTCGGGCTCGACGGATTTGGTCGCCCGCACCTCGGCTCGCCGGGCACTGGACGTCAGCTCTCGACCTTTAGCCCCGGTTTCCTCCCAGGCGGCTGGAGTTTTCCCAGCGCTGCCTTGCGCGGCTTCCCCAGCATGGGCGGCAGCCCCCTCGCCAGCGGGCCTCGTCCCTCGGGGCTCGGCTCCTTCCCCGGCCTGGGGCGCGCTCTCCCCCGCGTCGGAGGGCGCCCGAGCGGCGCCCCCTGGGGTCCGGCGAGTCGAGCGGGCTTCCCTACGAGCTCTTTCCCCAGCGGCCCCGGAGCCCTCTTCCCTGCAGGGTCCGGCTTCCAGCCGCCTCGCCTCGCGGGGGGGCCGCTCCCTGAGTTCGGTGGAGCGCGCCCGGTCCAGGGCGCCCGCTCAGGTCTAGGCGGGGGGAGCTTCAGCTTCCCCAGCTTTGGCGGCGCCAGCTTTGGCGGATCCAGCTCTGGTGGCTCCAGCTTTGGTGGCTCCAGCTTTGGGAATCCCCCGCGCTTCGACTTCGCGGGCGGAGCCGGGTTCGGCGGAGTCCCTAGCTTCGGGAGCTTCGGTCCCTCGGCCCAGGCCCCACGAGCCCCCGGTGGACTGCCCCGCTTCCCTGGCTTCTCTGGCGGACTCCCCGGCTTTGGCGGCGGCGGGCTCCCCAGCTTCGGCAGCGGCGGCTTGGGTGGCTCCTTCCCCAGCCTCTCGGGTTCCGGCAACTGGCCCTCTTCCCCGGGGCTGCAGCGAGGTTCAAGAGGCGTCTCCCGAGGACTTCCTGCTCAGTTCCACAGCCCCTCCTTCGGTGCCTTCGGCCTGCCTGGCGGCTCCAACTTCCCAGGTGGACAGAGTCCGAGCTTCGGCGGCGGCGGCCTCCCCAACTTCGGTGGTGGGCTCCCCAGCTTCAGCGGCTTCGGCGGTGGCGGGCTCCCCAGCTTCGGCGGCTTCGGCGGCGGTGGCCTCTCCAACTTCGGCGGCTTCGGCGGTGGTGGCCTCTCCAACTTCGGCGGCGGTGGGCTCCCCGGCTTCGGCTCCTTGGGTCCTTTCCCTGGCTTCGGGGCTGCAGGGTCAGCGCTCCCCAGCTCACCGCGCCCGCGAGGGGCCCAGCTCGGCTCTTTCCGCGGCTCCCTTCCGGGTTCGCTAGAGCTCCCTGCCCCAGACCTCGGCGGCAGCCGGCCCCTCTTCCCCGGCGGCGGCCTCCGCTTCGCCAGCGCCGCAGGAAGTCCTGCGTCGACGATTCTTGGCGGCTCTTGGGGACCGCTCCTTCCCTCGCTCTCGGGCGGCCCCCTCGGACGCGCTGAGGCCGGTCAAGCCGCAGGCCAGAGCACTCACAACCGCTTCGGGCGACTCCCCAGGGGCCCCGGATCCCTATTGCCTGCTGGCTGGCAGCTCCCGCCCCGCGTTGGGGGAGCCCAAGGCGGTCCTCGCGCCGGGGCCAGTCCCTCCCCGGGCGGCGGCTTCGGCCCCCAGGCGACGCTTGGGCAAGGAGCGCGTCTCCCCTCTCTAGGCCACGGACTTCCCCTCGGCTTCGCCCAAGCTGGCCGCGGCCAGGCCGGTCCCTCTCAGGGGCTCCCCTCCTTCGCCGGCCTCGACTTCGGCGGCCTCGGGAGCCTCGACCTCGGCGGCGCTTTCCCAAGTGGCCTCGGAGCCCGAGGCCAGGGGTTCGAGGCAGGAGGATCCTTCGCGAGCCCCGGCTTCGGAGCAGGCACCCTCCCTCGCTTCGACTTCAGCGGGCCTAGCGTCGCCGGTGGACTTTCCCAAGCGGGCACGCCTCAGAGCTTTACTCGCTGGGCGCAGCCGATCGGGGCCACGCCTCGCGGCAGCTACGCGCCCCGTGGCGGGCTGACCCTCCCCGCACCAGGCGGTCTCGGGCCCGGAGCCCCTAGCCTCCAGAGTCTCGGGGTCGGATCCACGCCAGGAGCTCCGCAGTTTGGCGGCGCTCCCCTCAGCGCTCCTAACCGTCGCTGGGACTTCGACGCCGCCAGTCGAAACTGGACTCGGGGAACCGGGCAGCACCGCCGCGTCGAGTCCGCCGGTCGCGGGCTGCCCAGCGTCTTCTCGCCCCGCTCGCGTGGTCTGACTCCCGCCGGCGAATCGGCTCCCTCCTCGAGCTTCGGCTCTGGCTTTGACCTGAGCAGGTTCGGGGCTCAAGGACCGGGTCGGACGCCCTTCGCTCCCGCGGGGTCGACCCCCAAGATCGGAGCTCGCCCGGGACTCGCGCCGCACCGCGCCCTGGCCCTTGGCTCGGGGCTCATGGCTGGAGCGACCGGACTCCAGAGCCCACTTGGGGCAGGCCAAGCACCTCGACTCTCTTTCGAGCTCCCGGGTCGTCCTCAGCAGACGTCGTCTTGGCAGCCCTTCGCGGCTCGAGGCGGCGGCGACGTGGCGCCCTTCATGTCCGAGCGCGGCTTGATGTGGCCTTCCCAGGTCATGGCGAACCCCGCTCGCCTCGTCGGCGGCCTCGCGCCGGCGGGCTCTGGGTCGGCGTATCGCTCCCAGCCAGGGGCCGACCTCTCGCGCCACCTCCTCGGCCGACCGGCGACGCACTCCGGGCGCGGCGCGCTCTCCCTCGGCAGCCGAGACGACCTGGCGCACGCAGTGGCCTCTTCTGCCTCGACTCGGCGGCCGCCCATAGGCTCGCGACCCCGCGCCGGCGCAGGAGCATTCGCGGGGACTGGACCTCTGCACGCCTCGCTCGGCGCCAGCCCCGCGCGGCGCGGCTCCTTCGGGGCGGGCCCCTTGGGCACAGGCTCTCTGGGCGCAGGCTCACTGGGCACAGGCTCTCTGGGCACAGGCTCTCTGGGTGCAGGCTCGCTGGGCATAGGCTCGCTGGGCATAGGCTCGCTGGGCACAGGCTCTCTGGGCGTAGGCTCGCCGGGCGCAAGCGCGTTGGGCGCCGCCGACGGCGGACTCCTTCGCGGCTTCGCGCAATCCGGTCGCGACGCATACGGCGACGCTCCCCGCGGCGGCCTCGTCGCGCCCCGCGCTCAGGGATCGGTCATGCCGAGCGGCGGTTGGCAGGGCCTGGCGCGCCAGCAGCTCGACGCGAGCGGCGGGGCCTCCGCCCCCCTCGGCGCCCAAGCCTTCTCGCGCGGCGCCGGTCGCGGACGTCCCCTATCGACACCTGTTGGCCAGGCGGGCTCTGGTGTGAGTCGATTCGCTCCCGGCCACAGGGAGTTGGGTTCTGGGACCCCTTCCCGACCTCGAGCTGGAGCGCTGGGCGCCCGAAGCGAGGGTCCTCGTTGGAGTAGCAGGAGACCCGGCTCGGAGCTGATCCGCCGCGACTCCGCCCAAGCCTCAGGTGGGTCTGGCTTTGGGCCGACAGGATCGATCCCCGCCCATGGCCATGGCTTCAGCGCTGGAGGCTTCAGCGCTGGAGGCTTCGGAGCTGGAGTCCGAGGCCTCGCTCCACGCGGCATGAGCGCCGCGAGGGGCCTGGGCGCTGGCCTAGCGGCCGGCGGGCTGGCGGCTAGCGGATTGGCGGCTGGCGGGGGATCCCTCGCCCCGGCGGGCTTCGGCGGCACCTTTGGGGGTGCGCCGGCGGTCGGCCGCGCTGGCTTCGAGAGCAGTCGAATCGCGGAGCGCGTCAGCACGCGCTCGGCCCCAATGACGCCCGGAAGGCCAAGTCAGGGTGGGAACCAGATCCTCCCGCAGACCGGCGCTGCTCCGATCGCGGGCTCCCTACTGAGCGGCAGCGCAGGCGGCTCTTGGCCAGCCAGCGCGGGCTCCTTCGCGCTCCCGGCGGGCGGAGGGTCGCCCCAGGCAGGCGCACCTCGCCCCAGCGGCGTCCGCCCCAGCGCGCCGGCCCCGGCGCGAGCCGCCTGGCCCCAGCTCCCGAGCCAGGCCTGGGGAGGAGCGCTTGGCGCCCCAGACATGGAGCACACTCGCCTCGTGAGCGGCCCCGGCCCAGCTCCGGCCGCCCCGGCGGGACCGGGCGGTCCTGCTCCGAGCGCCGGCGGCGGAAGACGCCGAGCGGGGCGCGCTCCAACCAGCGCCGGCCGAGGTGGCGAGGTCCTCTACAAGCGCGCTGCGGACGTCGATCCCGGCGGCACTGACGGCGGCGGCCTGGCCACGACCCAGAGCAACGAGCTCGAGAGCTCTCACCTCGCGACTCCGCCACAGGACTTGAGTGTCCTCGTCAATCAGCTCTACTCGCAGATCAAGCGCGAGCTCATGATCGAACGCGAACGACGTGGAGGTCTCTACTAATGCCCCGCTTCGTCCGCCCTGGTCAAAGCCCGCTCACTTCCCTCGTCCGTTCGCCGCGACCGCGGCGCGCGTCCTAGGAGGCTCAGATGTCTTTGGTCAAAGCCAAGATCCGCAACCTCGACACCTCGGACGAGTTCGACATTTGCTTCAACCCGCGCGAGTACACGTTCACGAAGCTCGCGCCTTGGGCTGAGCACAACATTCAGGGCCTCGACTCGCCGCTCTACGAGTGGACGAGCGGCGCCGCGATGCGCTTGAACGTGGAGCTCTTCTTCGACGCCTATGAGCTCGAGGGCGCGGCCCGCGACGTGAGGCAGTGGACCGACAAGCTCGAGATCCTCCAGCTCGTAAACCCCGACCTTCACCGCCCGCCCTACCTGCTCTTCGTGTGGGGCAAGAAGCTCAACTTCAAGTGCTTCCTGCAGTCCCTCTCGACGCGCTTCGTGATGTTCCTCGACGACGGGACTCCGGTCCGCGCTGTGGCCAACTGCACCTTCGTGGAATACAGCACCCCCGAGGAGCAGCTCCAAGCCAAGCCCCGACACTCGCCCGACCACACCAAGCGGCGAGTCGTCAAGGAGGGCGACACCCTGTCTTGGATCGCCGGCAAGGAGTACGGGAACCCGTCCGAGTGGCGGATCATTGCCGAGGCCAACGGGATCGATAACCCGATGCACCTCACCGTCGGCCAAGAGCTCCTGATCCCGCCTCTGTATTGATGGGGGGCTACGCCCCCCAACACCCCGTCTTTGGGTCCGCGGAACGCACGCGGAGCGCTTGCTCTGAGGGGTGATCGACCACGCCTTGGTGCACGGAGGGCCCGCAAGCACTCCGCAGCCCAGGCGCGACAGCGGAGGCGGCCTCTGCTTCTGAGTGGCGGGGGTTGGCGAGATCGGGTTAGCTGCGCGGCTGAGCCTCGTCATTGGCTCCGCGACGGCGAAGAGGCTGCGCTTCTGAGGGTGGGTTTGGCGAGACCGAATTGGCTCTCCTAAACGCTCACCCGCTGCCTTGATTCATCCGCGGTCTTGCGCAAGATGCCGGCTCTACGCGGCCGAGAGGCCGCCCCAACGAGGGAGCCGCAGTGTCCGATCATGTCCAAGCCCTGACCCAGCTCACCGAGGAAGAGGAAGCTCTCCGTGAGGCGGTGCGCGAGTTCGCGGAGTCCGTGATCAAGCCTCGCGTGACCGCCATGGACCAGGCCGCTGCCATGGACAAGGAGGTCATCGACCAGTGCTTCGAGATGGGGCTGATGGGCGTCGAGGTCCCCGAGGAGTTCGGTGGCCAGGGCGGCAGCTTCTTCCAGGCGATCTTGGTCGTCGAGGAGCTGGCCCGCGTCGATCCGGCCGTCGCCGTGATGGTCGACGTTCAGACCACCCTCTTCCAGAACCTGATCATGCGCTGGGCGAGCGACGAGATCAAAAAGGAGGTCCTCCCCCGGACCTGCACCGACACCGTCGCGGCCTACGCCCTCTCTGAGGCTGGCTCCGGGAGCGACGCCTTCGCCCTGGCTTGCGAGGCCAAGGAAGACGGTGATCACTACGTCCTCAACGGACACAAGCTCTGGATCACGAACGCCAAGGAAGCCGGCGTGTTCGCCGTGTTCGCCACGGTCGACAAGTCCCTCGGCTACCGCGGGATCACCTGTTTCCTCGTCGACGCCGATCAAGAGGGCTTCTCGGTCTCCAAGAAAGAGGACAAGCTCGGGATCCGGGCCAGCTCGACCTGCGAGATCCTCTTCGAGAACGTCCGGGTCCCCAAGTCGCGGATCGTGGGCGAGATCGGCAAGGGCTACAAGGTCGCCATCGAGACCCTCAACGAGGGTCGGATCGCCATCGGCGCTCAAATGGTCGGCCTAGCCGCTGGCGCCCTCCAGCACGCGGTGGACTACACCCAGACCCGCAAGCAGTTCGGAAAGGCGATCGCTGACAACCAGGGCGTCCAGTTCCAGCTCGCCGACATGGCGACGCAGGTCCACGCCGCGCGCCTCCTGGTCTGGGACGCCGCGCGTCGCCGCGACGCTGGCCTCGACTTCCTGACCGAGGCTTGCTACGCCAAGCTCTACGCCTCGCGAGCCGCCGAGCGCGTCGCCAGCGAAGCCGTCAACCTCTTCGGCGGAAACGGCTTCACCCACGAGTACCCCATTGAGAAGTACTACCGGGACGCCAAGATCGGTCAGATCTACGAGGGCACGACCAACATGCAGCTCCAGACCATCGCCAAGATGCTCCTCAAGGGCTCCCAGCCGTAGACGTGCTTCGCGAAGGCGGCCTGGTAGAGGGCCGCTACTCGGTCGGCAGGCTCCTCTGGTCGCTCCATGAGCTCGAGTGGTGGGAGGGCCTCGACACGATCCAGGGTGGACGAGTGCTCCACTGCGTGCGGAGGGGCACCCAGTGCCAGGACTTGCGCATCGACCACGCGGCTCGAGTAGAGCGCCTCGTGGCGAACCAGGACTCACCCAGGCACGTCCTCAGGATCTTCGGCCACGCGCAGGTCGGCCCCGATCCTGTGTTCGTGCTGGAGGCTCCCGCGCTCAGCGCACGCTTTCTACCCGACGTCTTGGCAGGTCAGGCGCTGGGAGTCGAAGCGACGCTGAAGGTGGCCAAGGCCGGCCTCGAGTTCCTGAGCACGCTCCACGAAAGGGGGAGGCTGCGCGCGCTCAAGCCGCGGGATCTCTTGCTCGACGAGAGCCCGAGCTGGCCGCTCCAAGTCTTGCCTGACCTCGAGCTCCCTCTCGGCCTCTCGGGGATCGCTGTGACGGCAAGCCGGGGCATGATCGCGGACTTGCCCTACCTCCCGCCAGAGTGCGTCCAGGACAGCCGTTCAGTCAGCGTGGCAGGCGATCTATACGCCTTCGCCGGTGTCCTCTACCACTGCCTGGCAGGGCGCTCGCCCTACCCAGACGAGGGACGAGGAACGTTTCCGATCCTCAAGAAGCTAATGGCAGCCGACTACACCCCGCTCGCGGAGGCGTGCGCAGAGACACCGCCGGGTCTGGCGGAGGCGATCACTCGCTGCCTGGCCACCCGAGCTGCTGATCGGCTCCCCTCGGCGGAGAGCTTCCTGAGAGCCCTCGCCGACTAAGGCGCGGGACCGGCTGGCCCTCTAGGCGGAGGGCGTGATCTGAGCGACGCTGAAGTCGGTCTGCCCCGGGACTTGGATCGCGGCGCCGGTGATCTGGCTCGAGCCCTCGGTCAGGAGGTAGGCCACCACGTCGGCCACGTCGCGGGGACGCAGGACTCGACCCAGCCCGCGGCGGGTCTCGTCGGTCTCGACCTCGGTCTCGTTGTCGACCTCGCCAGGGCAGACGGCGTTGACGTTCACGCCGTCGGCGTGGAGCTCACGAGCCAGCGCCTTGGTGAACCCGATCAGGCCCGCCTTGACGGCGGCGTATCCGGCCACGTTCGAGCCGGGGATCACGCCGAAGAGCGAGCTCATGTTGACGATGCGTCCGCTCTCGACCTTCTTCAGCTCGGGGAGGACCGCCTGGCTGAAGAGGAAGGCGCCGCGGAGGTTGGAGTTCACCAGGGTGTCGAAGTCGGCGGCCGTGGTCTCAGCGAAGGGCTTGCTGAAGTAGTTTCCTGCGTTGTTGATCAGGAAGTCGACCCGCCCGAAGAACTTGACCGCGGCGTCGAGGACGCGCTTGACGTCCTCTTCCTTGGAGACGTCGCAGTTGACGGCGAAGGCGCGCCCGCCCTGCTCTTGGATCACGCCAGCGGTGTGGTCGATCTCCTCCTGCGTCCGGGCGCATACGACGACGTTGCAGCCCTCCTCGAAGAGGCGATACGCGATCGCTGCTCCGATGTTGCGGCCTCCGCCGGTGACGATCGCGACTTTGTCCGTGAGCATGCCCGCCATGAGAGCCTCCTCCGCACCTAACTAGAATCAGGCTGAGGGGTTGTAACACGACATGTGAACCCCGTCTCCTGACATGACGCACGCCGAAGGTCGATCGATCGCAGCGAGCCAGGAGGGCTCACGCTGAGAGCCTCGATCGGGCAGAATCGCTGACATGAAGCGACTCGCCTATCTCCTGTCCCTCTTGGCCCTGACCCTCAGCTTCGCCGGCTGTGGCTGCTCGGGAGCTTTCGTCGTCCACGCCTTCGATCAGGAGACCGGGGACCCCGTCCGAGCCGTGGAGGCTCGCGTCGAGGAGGCCGGCCGCTCCGCTCGTGGAGAGAGCTCGGCCCGCCTCAACGACATTCCCTGCCGCAGCGAGGAATACCTGATTCACGTCAGCAGCCCCGACGGCCACTTCGAACCCCTCTTCGCCCGAGCGGCCATTCAGGACGGCGGCGTGGTCTCGGTCGAGGTCAAGGTCGAGCTCAACAAGGCCGGAATCGCCGCCAAGAAGCGCGACAAGGAGCTCGAGGGCGACCCCCTTGGACGCCTCGCCGACACAGTCGAGAAGGCGCTCCCGCGCTAGCGAGCTAGTCCCTGAGGTCAAATCCCAGGTCACGATACTTCGGGACCAGGCGACGGGGAGTGCTGTCGAATGCCCAAAAGTGCCTGTGGGCGCATGCGTAGCAACTCTGCGCCTCCACTCGGTCGCCTAGGCCGACGAGTGCGTCCCCGAGGAGATCCCAGCAGAAGGCCTCCCAACGTCGGACGAGACGACTGAGCCCGACCTTCGTGAGCTCCACCCCTGTCTCTGCGCTCCTCTTTGCGAGCGCAAACTCCCCTCGCTCGAGAGCCCAGGTCCCGAGCAAGTGAAGCGTGGCCGGGGCCCGGAGCTGAGACCCGGAGCGCTCGAAGGAGGGCACTGCGCGCAGCAGTTCGGCACTCGCTCGCTCGTGCTCTCCCAAGTCGTGCGCGTAGCGCGCCAGAGAAACCCTAGCCTCCCCCGCGCAGTAACCGACCATTGGCATTTCCGACTCTTCGAGCAATCGTGCGGCCTCCTCCATGAGGCTCCTCTCCTCCTCGAAAGAGGACAGGACGACACCCGCGGGTGGCGGCCGGTCGTCTTCGCGAAGAGCCTCGTTGCTCGCAGCGATTGCATAGAGCGCGAGCCCGAGGAGGTCTGGCCGGGACCGCGATCGAAGGCCCTCCGCAGCTTGCCGTCCGTGTTCGATCGCCAGATCCAAGTGGTGGAAGTAGCGATAGTGGAAGTGGGCCAGATGCGCCTGCGCGGCAGCTGCTTCGTCAAGGTCGCCAGCCGCTCGAGCGCTCTCGAGGAGGGGCACCAGGTAGTCCTCGTGATAGTGGCCAGCCTCGGCCTTCAGTGACCAAGAGCGAACCAAATCTGCAGTTCCGAGCGCCCAGGACCCAACCCAGGCTCGAATCTCCTCGTCCACGTGGTCCTCGAACCTCACGTTTGATTGGGTCAGATACAGCCGATTCTCTAGCCCCTCCACGGCAATCGAACGCGCCTCTGCCAAGCGGAGCCCGGCCTCCGCAGGGGCCTCCAAAGCCGACACTCCGAGCGCCCCGATCTCAGCGGCAGCGTCGGGAAACTGAGTCCTCCTGCAGGTTTCGCGGCACACCTCCAGGTGTCTAGCGCAGGGGCAGAGAATCCAGCTCTCGAGGGCGTGAATCGGGGCAGGTGCTTGAGACCCAGCGACTGCACGCCCACATGCTGCGAGGGCTCGAGCGACTGCTTCAGGTCCCGCAGCTATCAAGCAACTTGCCAGTTCATCGACGGGAATCTCCTCGCCCAAGGCTGCCTGAGCGGCCTCGAAGCCGAGGCAGGCCCCCACGCGAACCCGCTGGAGGCTCAAGGTTCCCGCCCGCATCTGATCCAGGAGCGACTCTGCGGTAGCGCTTACCTCTCCGCGGAGGGCTTCGCGCTCTCGCGCGCGAGCTGCAGAATCACTCAACAGGACTCTCCGACATGTCGCCCACTGACTCTAGCGGTCCAGCTCTATGCTCGCTCCCCAAGACTGAGGCGCTCCCGCGCTAGTCGCCTATGTTCTGCCGGCGGTGGCAGTCAATGATCAGCTTGGCGAGCTCCTCTTGGCGGTGCTCTAGCTCGTAGTGATCGGGGTGCTTCTCGCTGAGGGGGCCCAGGAGTTCTTGGGCGCGCTGGAATTCGCTGAGGGCTGCCTTGACCCCGACCGCGGCTGCGCGGTTGCTCAGGCCGAAGGTCTGGCGGTAGACCTCGAGACCCGCTTTGTAGGACTCGTCGGCCTTCCTCCAAGCGGAGCTCTCGATCACCGAGTCAGGGCCCTTGGGGCGCTCGTAGCGGCGGCCTGGACGCTTGTCGCTCGTGAGCGGCGTCGGATCCGGCGTGACGGGATCCGGCGTGACGGGGTCTGGCGTGACCGGGTCCGGAGTGACGGGGTCTGGCCTGATCGGATCGGGCCGAGGGTCCACGCGGGCTATGGGCTCCTCCACGGGATCGCCAGCCAGGACGCTTCGGGCGTGGTGCAGGCGATCGAAGTCGCCCTCGCCGAACATGTCGACCAGGATCGCGCCGTCCTTGAGCTTGAGCGCCTCTCGCAGATATTTCGTCCCTTGAAG
>Ga0316202_10000316_pt1 | contig 60369 bp, 59 predicted proteins | sample 3monrhotite_MG_FD_204934 | JGI IMG/M metagenome (GOLD analysis project Ga0316202, IMG submission 204934) | Microbial mat bacterial communities from mineral coupon in-situ incubated in ocean water Damariscotta River, Maine, United States -... | ecosystem: Environmental > Aquatic > Marine >...
CCGAGCACGTCGTCGCTGCTCTCGCCGATGACGGGGATGCGCGACACGCCCTTCGCGAGGAAGAGCGCCATCGCGTCGGTCACGGTCGACCCCTGCTCGATCGTCACCATGTCGGTGCGCGGCAGCATCGTCTCGCGCACGATCGTCTCGTTGAAGTCGAAGATCGAGCGGATGAGATCGCGGTCGTCGGCGTCGAGCACGTCGAGGTCGGTCGCCTCGTCGACCATGCTCAGCAGCTGTTCCTCGCTCGAGAAGGTCGCGCTCTTCGGGCGGCCGGGCGTCACGCGGTTGCCGATCGCGACGAGGGCGTCCGCGATGGGCCCGGTGAGGAGCCGCACGGCTCGAATGAGCCAATCGGTGTAGCGGAGCATCCCGCGAGGGTTTGCGCGACCGACGCTGCGCGGGCTGGAGCCGACGAGGATGAACGAGACGATGATCATGATCGCGGCGCTCAGCGCGAGGGCCGTCCACCACTCCTCGAAGATCGACGCGAAAGCCAGGGTCACGAGCACCGCGGCGAAGGTCTCGGCGACGATGCGGAGGAAGTTGAGAGCGTTGACGTGCGCCCCGATGTCGCCCGCGACCGCGTAGAGCCGCTTCGGGCGAGGGCGCGCGGCCGCAAGCTCGAGCAGGTCGTTGCGGCTCACGACGCTCAGGGCCGCGTCGATCGCGGCGAGGAGGCCGCCGAACGCGACGAGCCCGAAGGCGATGATGAAGAAGACGACCGCGAGGGTCACGGCCGGCGCTTCCGCTCGTCGACGGCGAAGCTCACGAGGATGTCGCGCTGCAGGCCGAACATCTCGCGCTCCTCCTCCGGCTCCGCGTGGTCGAAGCCGAGCAGGTGCAGAAGCCCGTGCGTGGTCAGCAGCAGCAGCTCGTCGAGCGTCGAGTGGCCCGCGGTCTCGGCCTGCCCGACCGCGACCTGCGGGCACAGCACGATGTCGCCGAGCAGGCCGGGCGGCGTGGGCTCCTCGTCGCTGCCGGGGCGCAGCTCGTCCATGGGGAAGCTCAGCACGTCGGTCGGGCCTGGCTCGTCCATCCACTCGATGTGCAGGCGCTCCATCGCGCCCTCGTCGACGAGTTGAATCGCGAGCTCGGCGTCGCGGTGCACCTTCAACGCGTCGAAGGCGTGCAGCACGAGGCGCTGCAGGGCCGACTCGTCGATGTCGAAGCCCGACTCGTTGTTGATCTCGATCGACACGTCAGCGCCCTCCGGTCTCGGGTCGCGGGCGCCGGGGGAACCGGTCGCGGGGCTGCGCCGCGCCACCACGCGCGCCGCCGAGCCCGGCGCGACGCTCCGCGCGGTTGCCGCCGCGAGCATCCGCGCCGCCGTCGCCTCCTCGGCCGTGCTCGCGCTCGTACTGCTGAGCCTGCTTCTCCGCGTCGTACTTCGTGTAGGCGTCGACGATGCGGCCGACGAGCGAGTGGCGCACGACGTCGTCTGAGGTGAGGCGCGCGAAGTGGATGTCGTCGATCTCACCGAGCACGCGGGTCACGAGCTGCAGACCGCTCGCGCCCACGGGCAGGTCGACCTGCGTGGTGTCGCCCGTGACGACCATCTTCGAGCCGAAGCCGAGCCGGGTGAGGAACATCTTCATCTGCTCAGGGCTCGTGTTTTGCGCCTCATCGAGGACGATGAAGGAGTTGTTGAGGGTGCGCCCGCGCATGTACGCGAGCGGCGCGACCTCGACGACGCCCGTCGTGAGCAGCTTGGGCACGAGCTCCGGGTCCATCATCTCGTTGAGCGCGTCGTAGAGCGGCCGCAGGTAGGGGTCGATCTTGTCGGTGAGCGTGCCCGGCAGGAAACCGAGCCGCTCCCCCGCCTCGACGGCCGGGCGCGTGAGGATGATGCGCTCGACCTCTTTGCGCTGCAGCGCCTGCACGGCCTTCGCCATCGCGAGATACGTCTTGCCGGTGCCCGCGGGACCGATGCCGAAGACGATCGTGTTGAGGTCGATCGCGTCGACGTAGGCCTTCTGGCCGAGCGTCTTGGGGCGGATGCTCTTGCCGCGACTCGTGAGGATCGCCTGGCTCAGCACCTCCGCAGGGCTGCCCGCACCGGCATCGAGGATGCGCTTCGAGGAGGTCACCTCGGTCGGCCCGAGCTCGTGACCCTGCCGCACCATGGTGATGAGCTCGTCGACGAGACGGTAAGCCGCGTCGACCTGAGAAGCGTCGCCCTCGAGCGTCACCTGGTTGCCGCGCACGTGCACGTCGACGAGCGGGTACTGGGCTTCGAGCGTCGTGAGCAGGCGGTCCTGCGGGCCGAGCAGCCGCACCATGGCGACGCCGTCGACCTCGAGAGACCGCCGCGCAGTCGCGGCGGACGCAGAGGCGGGTGACGCAGAGGCGGGTGACGCAGGGGCGCTGGGCGCGTCGGCGGCGTTGGTGTTGTTCGCCGCGAGATCGTCAGTCGGCAAGGGTTCCTTCGGCTAGGCCGCCCGCGAGGACGTGGGCGTGAACGTGGAAGACGGTCTGGCCCGCATTCGGGCCGGTGTTGAACACGAGGCGGAATTCTCCGTCGGCGTGCTCTCGCGCGAGCTCCTGTGCGACGGCGACGACCTCGGCGAGCAGGCCGGGATCTCCCGCGGCGAGCTCGGCAACGTTGCGGTACTGAGCCGTCTTGGGCACGACGAGGAGGTGCACGGGCGCCTTCGGGGCGATGTCGCGAAAGGCGATGACCGTGTCGGTCTCGTGCACGATGTCGGCGGGAATTTCGCGCGCGATGATGCGCTCGAAGATCGTCGGCTCGCTCGTCGTCATGGTGTCCAGTCTAGAGCGAGGCGCCGACGGCCGCCGGGGAGTCGCTCAGGGTGCCGCAGCCGCGGTCACCAGCGCCCGAGCGCGGCGTTGAGCAGCGCGATCGCCGCAGGCCCCGCCGTCGACGTGCGCAGCACGGTATCGCCGAGCCGCACACGGTGGGCGCCCGCCGCCTCGAGCTCGGCGAGCTCCTCATCGGTGATGCCCCCCTCCGGCCCGACGACGAGCACGAGGTCACCCTCCCCCAGGTCGGCCGCGGTGAGCGCGGAGAGCGGGCGCTCGCCTGCGGTATCGAGCACGATCATGACGGCACCGGATGCTCGTGCCGCCAGCTCCCGTGTCGAGACGAGCCGCTCGACCTCGGGCAGCCACGGCCGCAGCGACTGCTTGCTCGCCTCCCGCACGATCGACTGCCAGCGCGCGACGCCCTTGGCGACCTTGGGGCCCTCCCACCGCGACACGCTGCGCGCGGCCTGCCAGGGGATGACACCGCCGACGCCGAGCTCGGTCGCCGCCTGCACGGCGAGCTCGTCGCGGTCGCCTTTGGCGAGCGCCTGGGCGAGCAGCATGCGCGGCGCGGGCCGCTCGTGGTGCTCGACGTGCTCGACCCGCAGTGCGACGACGGCCGGGTCCGCCTCGGTCACCGTGCCGTGCAGCACGAGACCGGCGCCGTCGCCGAGCCGCAGGCTCTCGCCCGGGCGCACTCGCGCGACGGTGACGGCGTGGCGGGCATCCGGGCCCCGCAGCGCGACGACCGCCCCGGCCGACTCGCCCGCTGCGCTCAGCTGCGCCGCGAGGCTCTCGTCGAGGTAGAAGTGCGCCATCGGGCGAGCTACAGGTTGAGGAAGCGGTCGCGCAGCTTGGAGAAGAGCCCCTGCTGGAACGTCGCGAACTGCGGCGGCACTGGGCGGCGGCTCGCGGCGAACTGCTTGATGAGCTCGGTCTCCTTGCTGTTGAGCCGGGCCGGGGTGACGACCTGCACGCCGATCTTCAGATCGCCGCGGCCGGAGCCTCGCAGACGCGTGATGCCGCGGTCCTTGATCGTGATGATCTCGGCGCTCTGCGTGCCGGCCTTGAGCTCGACGCTCACGTCGCCGTCGAGGCCCGGGAGGGTCACGGTCGTGCCGAGGATCGCGTCGGCCATCTGCACCTCGACGGTTGCGAGCAGGTCGTCGCCGTTGCGGCTGAACGTCTCGTGCGTCTTGACCTTCATCTCGAGGTACAGGTCGCCGTTGGGGCCGCCCGCCGGGCCGACCTCGCCCTGGCCGGGAAGCTGGATGCGCAGGCCCGTGTCGACTCCCGCGGGAATGTCGACGGCGACCGTGCGGCGCGCGCGCACGCGACCCTGGCCGGCGCACGTGGGGCACGGGCTCGGGATCACGGTGCCGTAGCCGCGGCACGTGCCGCACGGGCTCGACGTGAGCACGTTGCCGAGCAGGCTGCGCACGGTGCGCTGAATCTGACCGGAGCCTCGGCAGATGTCGCACGTGGCGGGCTCGGTGCCGGGCGAGCAGCAGGAGCCGTTGCAGGTCTCGCACAGCACGGCCGTGTCGACCTCGATCTCGCGGTGGGTGCCGAAGATGATCTCATCGAGCTCGACCTCGACGCGCAAGAGGGCGTCCTGCCCGCGCTCGCGGCGCGACCGGGGGCCGCGTTGCGACTGCCCTCCTCCGAAGAACGTCTCGAAGATGTCGCCGAAGCCTCCGAATCCGGATGCTCCGCCCATGCCGCCGCTGCCACCCATGTCGTACTGCTGGCGCTGCTGCGGGTCGCTCAGCACGTCGTAGGCGTGCGTGACCTGTTTGAACCGCTCCGCCGCCTCCCCGCTCGGGTTGACGTCGGGGTGCAGCTCTCGTGCGAGGCGTCGGTACGCCTTCTTCACCTCATCGGCGCTCGCACCGCGGTCGATTCCGAGCACTTCGTAGTGGTCTGCCACTTATTCCTCACCGAGCAGTCGCGACACGTAGCGCGCCACGGCGCGGACCGCTGCCATGTTGTTCGAGTAATCCATTCGTGTGGGGCCGAGCACCCCGAGTTTCGCGCTCGAGTCGCTGCCCATGCTGTACGCGCTCGTGACGACGGCCGCCTCCTGCAGCGCCACATCGTTCTCGCGACCGATGCGCGCCGACACCCCCTGGCTGTCGAGCTGCATCTCGCTGAACAGCTTCAAGAGCGTCACCTGCTCCTCGATCGCCTCGAGAACCGGGTAGACGCTGCCCGCGAAGTCCTGCTCGGTGCGCACGAGGTTGGCGGCACCCGCCATCACGAGCCGATCGGAGCGGTGCTCGTCGACGTGCCTGAGCAGGGCATCCGCGACGACCCGTACGGCTTCCCGCCGGTCGGGGGCGAACTGGCCGTCGAGCGTGCCGGCGACGGTGCCGACTTCCGCGAGAGCACGGCCGGAGAGCGCGGCGTTGAGCTTCGCCCGAAGTTCACCCACGAACACCTCGTCGGCCTCGACCGGCAGTTCGATCATGCGCTGGTCAACGCGACCGCCGTCGGTGATGAACACCGTCATGAGGCGCGTCGGGCTCATGGGCACGAGTTCGATGTGCCGCACGCGTGCATTGCCGAGAGTCGGGTACTGCACGAGCGCGACCTGGTTGGTCAGGGAGGAGAGCAGGCGCACGGTGCGCGCGAAGACGTCGTCGAGGTCGACCGACTGGTCGAGGAAGGCGGCGATGGCCTGGCGCTGGCCGGCACTCAGCGGCCGCAGGTCGGCGAGCTGGTCGACGAAGACCCGATACCCCTTGTCGGTCGGCACCCGACCTGAGGAGGTGTGGGGTGCCGAGATGAGCTCCTCTTCTTCGAGGAGCGCCATGTCGTTGCGGATCGTCGCGGCGGAGACGCCGAACTGGTGACGGTCGACGATCGCCTTCGACCCGACGGGCTCGCGAGAGGCGACGTAGTCCTGCACGATGGCCCGCAAGACGTGCAGAGCGCGGTCGGAAACCATCCTTGCCCCTCTCCTCGTCGTGCTCGTCGTCGTACTCGTCGTCGTGGCCGCGCCGCTGGCACTCGAAACCACTGACTGCCAATTCTACCCCGCCACACCGTGAGCGCATCGTTGCCTCCGACGGAGGTGCGCACTACGGTGATGGTGTGCTCGCACCGCGCGGAGCAGTTATGTACACCGCAACGATGCGAGTCACACGTCAGGCTCCACCCCGGGTCCCTCTTGTTCGGACGATTGAAAGGCAGCACCCACATGACTGAGTCCACTCCGCCCCCCGCAGCTCCGCAGCCCGCCCAGCCCCTCAGCGAGACTGAGGACCGCCAGTGGGCTTCCTTCGCCCACCTCGGCGGAATCCTGGGCTTCCTGCCCGCCCTCATCATCTGGCTCGTCTTCAAGGACCGCGGTTCGTTCACGAACCAGGAAGCCAAGGAGGCCCTGAACTTCCAGATCACGGTGGCGATCGCCCAGGTCGTCATCTTCATCCTCAACGCGATCCTCGGCGCCGTGACCCTGGGCCTCTGGGCGCTCATCGGCTGGATCTTCCCGCTCGCCGTGTGGGTGTTCGCCGTGATCTTCTCGATCATGGGCTTCACCAAGGCGAAGGACGGCACTGCGTACCGCTACGCCGTGTCGATCCGCCTCATCAAGTAGGTCATCGCTTACCGCCCACGGGGCCCGCGCGCTATCGCGCCGGGCCCCGTGCGGTGTTTAATGGCCTCATGAGCCAACAGCCGCCCGTCAACCCGTACGCCACCGCACCCGCGCCCCTGCGGCCCGAGGATGAGAAGCTGTGGGCGACGCTGATCCACGTCGGCGGCATCTTCTTCGGCTTCGTGCCCGCCCTCGTCGGATACCTCGTGCTCAAGGACCGCGGACCGTTCATTCGTGGGCACTCCACGACGGCGCTCAACTTCCAGCTCACGATGCTCATCGGCTACGTCGCCGGCTACGTGCTGGCCTTCGTCTTCATCGGGTTCCTCGTGCTGCTCGCCGTAGGAGTCGTCATCATCGTGTTCGGCATCATTGCCGCGATCGCCGCCAACCGCGGCGAGGAGTACTACTACCCCGTCGCGATCAAGTTCTTGAACTGACGTGGTCGACGGCCTAATCCGGCAGTAGTCGATGCACGACGGCGTCGGCCAGTAGCCGCCCGCGCAGGGTCAGCACGATGCGACCCGCGAAGGCGGCGGCCGGCTCGATGAGTTCGTCGGCGAGCAGGCCCGCGACTGCGTGCCGCCCCGACGGCGTCAGCAGCGCGCGGTCCAGCCCCTCGCGCAGTCGCGTCTCGAGCAGAACGCGCTCGACGCGCCGCGTCTCGGCATCGAGCGTCTCGCGCCCGGCGGCGGGGCTCACTCCTGCCCCGACCCGCTGCGCATAGGCGTGCGGGTGCTTGACGTTCCACCACCGCACGCCGCCGACGTGGCTGTGCGCGCCCGGGCCCACACCCCACCAGTCCTGCCCCGTCCAGTAGGCGCGGTTGTGCCGCGAGCGCTGCTCGGGTGACGTCGCCCAGTTGCTGACCTCGTACCAGTGGAATCCGGATGCCGTGAGCCGAGCATCCGCCGCCTCGTACGCTGCCGCGTGCAGGTCGTCGTCGACCGGCGGCACCTCGCCGCGCGCGATCTGGCGCGCGAGCTTCGTGCCCTCCTCGACGATGAGGGCGTAGGCGCTCACGTGATCGGGCCTCTCGGCGAGCGCGGCCGCGAGGCTCGCCTCCCAGTCGTCGGGCGACTCGCCGGGCGTGCCGTAGATGAGGTCGAGGCTCACGGCGAGGCCTGCCGCGCGCGCCTCGGCGACGCGGCGCGCCACGTTCTCGGGGTCGTGCGTGCGCTCCAGGGTGCGCAGCACGTGCGGCACCGCCGACTGCATGCCGAACGAGACGCGCGTCACGCCGGCCTCGGCGAGGGCCGCGAGGCCGGCGGCATCGATCGAGTCTGGGTTCGACTCGGTCGTGACCTCGGCGTCGGGCGTGAGCCCGAAGCGGTCGCGCACGGCGCCGATCATGCGGGCGAGGTCAGCGGGCGGCAGGATGGTCGGCGTTCCCCCGCCGAGGAAGACCGTGCTCGCGGGCCGCGGCGGCAGGCCGGCGGCGGCGAGCACGCGCGCGGCGAGGTCGAGCTCGGCGATCGCCTGGTCGGCGAAGTCGCTGCGCTTGACCCCGCGCACCTCGTCGGCGGTGTACGTGTTGAAGTCGCAGTAGCCGCACCGCACGCGGCAGTAGGGAACATGCAGGTACACGCCGAAGTCGCGCTGCTCGGCGCCCTCCGCGACGGTCGACGGCAGCGCCCCGTCCTCGGGGGCCGGGTCGGCTATCGGCAGAGCACTGGGCACGGCTCCATCCTCCCAGCCCCGGGCTGGCTGCTGCGCCGGCCACCGCCCGGGCCCGTGCGTCCTGCGCGGCGCCGCCCCCGTGCGGCATCTCCACAATTCAGGAGGAGAGACTGCAGAACGAGGGCCGGGATGCTCTGCCGGGCGTGTCGCGCGGTGCGAGCATCCCGATCTCCTGAATTGTGGAGGCGCCGCGCCCGTCGGTCGGGGCGTCGACGCCGAAGAACGCGAGTGGAGAGCATGCAGTGACGACGACACCAGACGACGCGATGCCGGATAACGTCGACGTGCTCATCGTCGGCGGCGGGCAGTCCGGCCTCGGCATGGGGTACCGGCTGCGCCAGGCGGGCGTGCCCTTCGTGATCGTCGACGACCGTGAGCGGGTCGGCGACGTGTGGCGGGCGCGCTGGCGCAGCCTCGTACTCTTCACGCCGCGGCGGTTCTCGGCACTGACCGGGCTGCCCCTGCCCGACTCGGTGGGCTACTACCCCGCCCGGAACGAGATGGCCGACTACCTCGAGGCCTACGCCGAGAAGCACGCGCTGCCCGTCCTGTCGGACACTCGGGTGACGGCGATCACGCGAAGCGGCGAGCGTGACGGCCGCGGCTTCGTCGCCGAGACGACCCGCGGCACCGTGCACGCGCGCGCCGTCGTCATCGCGACGGGCCCGTTCCAGTACCCGCGCGTGCCCCGCGTCGCCGCGGGCCTTCAGCCCGAGGTCGTGCAGGTGCACTCGACCGCGTACGAGGGCCCGGAGGATCTGCCTCCCGGGCGCATCGCGGTCGTGGGCGGCGGCAACTCTGCCGCGCAGCTCGCCGACGAGCTGTCGGCGACGCACGAGGTCACGATGATCGCGCCGCAGAAGCCGTGGTTCATTCCCGAGCGCATCCTCGGAGTGACCGTCTACTGGCCCCTCAAGCTCTTCGGCATCCTCAGCTCGCCCGCCGACAGCCGCATCAGCGAGTACATCCACTCGCGCGGCGACGGCATTCTCGGCACGCAGGCGAAGCGCGCCATCCGGGCAGGACGCATGCGGCTGCTCACGAGCCGCGTGGTCGGCGCCGCCGGTCGAGAACTCGAGCTGCAGGACGGCACCCGGGTCGAGGTGGACGGCGTGCTGTGGGCCACCGGGTTCCGCGCCCACTACCCCTTCGTGCAGGTCGACGGTGCGCTGACCGAGCACGGCGCACCCCGCCACGACCGCGGCGTCTCCCCCGTCGACGGCCTGTACTGGATCGGCCTGCCCTGGCAGCGCCGGCTCGACTCCTCGATCATCCACGGCATCGCCGCCGACTCGCGCGAGCTCGCCGAGGTCGTGCAGAGCCGCGTGCGCCGCTCTGGCAGGCTGGAGGGGTGACCACCACCATCCTCTGGGACGTCGACGGAACCCTCCTGCTGAACGCCTACTCCGGCGGCGGTGAGCTCTACCACTCGGCGGTCGAGCGCGCCGTGGAGCGCGAGCTCGGCCCGGCCCTGCCGCGCACGCACGGCAAGCCCGACGGGCTCATCCTCAGCGAGATCCTCACCCACTTCGGCTACGGCGACGAGTGGCACGAGCGCGCCCGCACCGTGCTCGACGACCTCTCGGTGGAGCGCGCCGAGCGCGGCGACCGTCGCGAGACCGCACCGGGAGTCGAGGATGCTCTGCGCGCGTGCGCCGCCCGCGGGTGGCGCAATGCTCTCCTCACGGGCAACTCGCTCACCCGCTCGCGCGTCAAGCTCGAGGGTGCCGGTCTCACGGCCGCGGTGCTCGGCGACGCGGCGTTCGACTGGCAACGCTCGTACTTCGGCGCGACGGCCCGCGACCGCAGCGAGATCACCGCGGCCGCCCGCGCGGCCCTCCCCGACGACACTCTCGTCATCATCGGCGACACCCCGCGCGATGACGAGGCGGCTCGGGCCGCGGGCATCCCGTTCGTCGCCGTCGCGACGGGGGCGTTCACGGTCGAGGAGCTGCGGCAGACCGAGGCGATTCTCGTCGTGCCCGATCTCGTGGCCGGGCTCGACGAGGTGCTTGCCGCCATCGTCGCGCTGCCCGCGGCCCGCGCGGGCGCCTGACTGGACCGGCGCCTACACGACGGGCGTGTAGATCTGCACGAACCAGATCTGCTGCATGCGGTAGAGCATGACCGCCACCGTGATCGCAGCGACCCCGAGGATGACGGTCGCCCACCGCGAGCGGTCGATGAGCGCCCAGATGACGGCGAGTACCGGCAGCATCAGGGCCGTGACGAGGTAGATCCAGTACTCGACGGGGTCACCCGTGGGCGTATTGCCCGCGAACGGCGCGACGATGGAGATGACGATCTGCGCGAGAAGCAGCAGCGCGACGAGGGCCGAGCCGAGCACGGAGACGTCGTTGGGCTTCGTGCCGATGCCGCCGAGCACGAGGCACACGAGCCCGACGAGCAGCGCGACGACGATCTGCGCGATGGTGAACCACTCGATCATTCGGCCGCCTCCTGAGGGAATCCCACCAGCGTACGGCCGATACCCGCCCGCACGGCGACGAGGGCGATGAGCCGCCCCCGCGCGTCGACCGCGGCCATGGGCTCGGCGTCGGGCGCGTCGGGCACGGCGAGCGTCTTGCCGTGGCCGAGGTCGCGCGCCTGGTCGCCATTCACGCTCAGCACCGGAAAGAGCTGTGCGGCCACCTCAGCGGGCGGCACGAGCACCTCCGGCGTGATGTCGTCGACCGCGACGGCGCGCGAGGTGTCGAACGGGCCCACGCGCGTGCGGCGGAGCGCCGTGAGGTGTCCGCCGACCCCCAGATCGGCGCCGAGGTCGCGCGCGAGCGCGCGAATGTAGGTGCCCGACGAGCAGTCGATGCGAGCATCCACCTCGATGCCGTCGACCTGCCTACGCACGGCCAGCACCTCGAAAGCGCTCACCGTCACGCGCCGGGCCGCGAGCTCGACCTCCTCGCCGGCGCGCACGCGATCGTAGGCGCGCCGCCCGTCGACCTTGATGGCGCTCACGGCGCTCGGCACCTGCTCGATCTCGCCGGTCAGGCTCCGGATGCCCCGCTCGAGCCTCTCCTGCGTCACCGCCTCGAGCGCCGCCGGGTCGGCAGTGCCGAGCCGCTCGCCCTCGGCGTCATCCGTCGTCGTCGCGACGCCGAGCCTCAGGGTCGTCTCATACGTCTTGTCGAGGCCGACGAGGTAGGTGAGCAGGCGCGTGGCCGGGCCGACGCCGAGCGTCAGCAGCCCCGTCGCCATCGGGTCGAGGGTGCCGGCGTGGCCGACCTTGCGCGTGTCGAGGGCGCGGCGCGCGCGGGCGACGACGTCGTGGCTCGTGAGGCCCTGCGGCTTGTCGACGAAGAGCATCCCGGCGGTCACAGCATCCACGCTACCGCTCGGTGCGCAGTGCGTAGGATGCCGAGCATGCGCATCGCTGTTCTCGGAGCCGGGGCCGTCGGCGGTACCCTCGCGGCACTCCTGCACCGCGCGGGGCACGACGTCGTCGTGACGGCGCGCGGCGAGCACGGTGCCGCGATCTCGCGCGACGGACTGCTGCTCACGGGCGGCTGGGGCGACCACCGGGCCCGTATGCGGGTCGTGGAGGCTCTCGTGGCCCCGCTCGACCTGCTCGTCGTCACGACGAAGGTGCACGATACCGCGGCGGCTCTCGAGGCCGCGGCGCGCGTCGACGGCACGCCCGCGCTCGTCGTACAGAACGGCCTCGGCGGCGAGACCGCGGTGCGGGATGCTCTGCCGCACTCCCCCGTCGCGATCGGCCTGGCGCTCTTCGCCGCAAGCCTCCTCGAGCCAGGGCGCGTCGACGTGACGGGCCCGAACCCGCTCGTGCTGGGTGGTGACCCTGCCGCGGTCGCCGTCGCGCTGCCCGCGCTGCGCTCGGCTCTCCCCGCGGAGGTCACCGTGACCGACGACATCGTGGGCGCGCAGTGGACGAAGCTGCTCGTCAATCAGGTCAACGCCCTGCCCGCGGTCACCGGGCTGAGCGTGCAGGAGGTCGTCGCGCACGAAGGCCTGCGCGCGGTGCTCACGCGCGGCATGCGGGAGACGGCGACCGTCGCGCAGGCGAAGCGTCTGCACCTGGCGCGCATCGGCGCCGTCGGGCCGGACGAGGTCGCGCTGCTGCTGAGCAAAGACCATGCCGCGGGCGAGGCGGTGCCGCGGGCTCTCGCCGACGGGATGGGGAACGTGCCGAATCCGGCATCGACGTTGCAGAGCATCCGTCGGGGGCGCGCCACCGAGATCGACGCCCTCAACGGCGTCGTCGTGGCCGCTGGAGCCGATGCTGGCCTGGAGACGCCCGTGAACGCGCTCATGGTCGAGCTCGTACACGAGGTCGAGCGCACGGGCCAGTTTCTCGACCCTGCCGCCGTGCTCGCTCGACTCGCCGCCTCACCGGCTCAGGACTAGCGGGCGATCAGCCGACGACGGCCGCCACGAAGCCGAGTCCGAGCAGCCCGAAGCCGAGGCCCCACAGCGTGATCGACAGAATCTGCCACAGGATGACGCGCCGGCGCGACGCCCCGAAGCCGACCATGAGACCCGACGTGATCTGGCTCGGCAAGAGGGTCTGGCCGAGCAGGCTCACCCCGGGCACGCCCCACGCATCGAAGCGCCGCTTGAAGCGCTCCCGCCGCGGGGAGAGCGGCTGCGCGTCGGCTCCGGCCGCTCCCCGCACTCGGCCGGCGAGCATCACGACGAGCACCATCGAGATCACGTTGCCGAGGATCGCTGCGGGGATCGCCACGAGGGGCGACGCACCGGCGAGGATGCCGATCGGCGCCGCGAAGTACGACTCGATGAACGGCACGGCCGCCGCAGCCATGATCACGAGCCACTGCCAGATCGGGTCGACGGTGGCGGTGTAGTCCTGCAGGTCGGCGAGCATGCGCATCCTTCTCGGTGGGTCGATTCGAGTACGTCTCCCACGCTATCGACGGGCGCGCGGGCCAGCGTCCCCCGCCTGACGGAGCGGCGTCTCCGCCTCCCGGCGGAGCGCGCCTCCACAACTCAGGAGATCGTGCGGCGGAAGCCGTGCGACACGCCGTACTCACAGCCGTACGAGCCCTCAGCCGGCGCTGACTCCTGAATTGTGGAGAGGAACCGACTGAGGGGCGGGTGGCGCAAGCGGGCGGCGCGGCGCGCAGCGAGGCGGGCGCGCGGCTAGCGCATCGCCTTCGTGTGCCAGACGGTCTTGATCTCGACGAAGGCGCCGATGCGGTCGAGCGACGGCGACGGGATGCCCGGCTCGGGCTGCAGCACGCGCGTGAGCGTCTCCGCCGCCGCGATCTGCAGGTCGACCCACTCGAGGTCGCCCGCACCGGCCAGGTCGAGCGCGTTCACGTCGGCGTGCGCGGCGAGCCACGGCGCCATTTCGGCGGGCGACCCGGTGAGGATGTTGACGACTCCCCCGGGAACATCCGAGGTCGCGAGCACCTCCCCGAGCGAGATCGCCGAGAGCGGCGCGCGCTCGTGGGCGACGACGACGACCGTGTTGCCGGTGAGGATCGCCGGCGCGACGACGGCGGCGAGGCCGAGGAGGGAGGCTCCCGTGGCCGTCTGCGGCGCGATGATCGCGACGACACCGGTCGGTTCGGGCACCGATATGTTGAAGTACGGGCCAGCAACGGGGTTGGCGTTGCCCGCGACTTGCGCGTACTTGTCGGCCCAGCCCGCGTACCAGACCCAGACATCGATCGCCGCGTCGACCTGCGCGCCCGCGGCGGTCGCCGAGACGCCCTCCGACTGCACGATCTCGTCGACGAACTGGGCGCGACGCCCTTCGAGCAGCTCGGCGATGCGGTAGAGCACCTGTCCGCGGTTGTACCCGGTCGCGCCCGCCCAGCCGCTCACGGCGCTGCGCGCCGCGACGACGGCATCGCGCGCATCCTTGCGCGAGGCCTGCGCTGCGTTTGCGAGGAACGCGCCCTTCGGCGTCGTCACCTCGTAGGTGCGGCCGCTCTCACTGCGGGGAAACTTGCCGCCCACGTAGAGCTTGTACGTCTTGGGCACGGTGAGCCGGCTCACTTCGCCACCGCCTTCCGGGTCTTCTTGGCTGGTTTCGCCGGAGCGGCGGATGCTGCGCTCAACGCTGCCGGAGCATCCCAGCCATTCGATGCCAGGTACGCGGCGAGGCCGTGCCGGCCTCCCTCGCGGCCGTAGCCCGACTCCTTGTAGCCGCCGAAGGGCGAGCTCGGGTCGAAGCGGTTGAAGGTGTTGGCCCAGATGACGCCCGCGCGCAGTTGGTCGGCGAGGGCGAGCATGCGGCTGCCCTTCTCCGTCCAGATGCCCGCCGACAGGCCGTACGGGGTGTTGTTGGCCTTCGCGATCGCCTCCGCCGGGGTGCGGAAGGTGATGACCGAGAGCACGGGGCCGAAGATCTCCTCGCGCGCGATGCGGTGCGCGGGCGAGACCTGCGTGAAGATCGTCGGGGCGAACCAGAAGCCCTTGTCGGGGATCACGCAGTCAGCCGTCCAGCGCTCGGCGCCCTCCTCCTCGCCGACGTCGCTGAGGGTGCGGATGCGCTCGAGCTGCGCGGCCGAGTTGATCGCGCCGATGTCGGTGTTCTTGTCGAGCGGGTCGCCCATGCGCAGGGTCGACAGGCGCTGCTTGAGCCGGTCGATGACCTCGTCGTGCACGTTCTCCTGCACGAGCAGGCGCGAGCCGGCGCAGCACACGTGGCCCTGGTTGAAGAAGATGCCGTTGACGATGCCCTCGATCGCCTGGTCCATGGGCGCGTCGTCGAAGACGATATTGGCCGCCTTGCCGCCGAGCTCGAGCGTGAGCTTCTTGCTTGTTCCGGCGACCGAGCGCGCGATCATCCGGCCGACGCCCGTCGACCCCGTGAAGGCGACCTTGTTGACGTCGTCGTGCGTCACAAGCGCCTGCCCGGTGGCGCCTGGGCCCGTGACGATGTTGACGACGCCGGCGGGCAGCTCGGCCTGCTGGAGGATCTCGGCAAAGAGCATGGCGGTGAGCGAGGTCGTCTCGGCGGGCTTGATGACGACGGTGTTGCCCGCGGCGAGGGCCGGGGCGATCTTCCACGCGAGCATGAGCAGCGGGAAGTTCCACGGGATCACCTGCGCGGCGACGCCGAGTGCACGCGGGTTCGGGCCGAGCCCGGCGTACTCGAGCTTGTCAGCCCAGCCGGCGTAGTAGAAGAACCAGGCGGCGACGAGCGGCACGTCGACGTCGCGCGTCTCACGGATCGGCTTGCCGTTGTCGAGCGCCTCGGCGACGGCGAGCTCGCGGCTGCGCTCCTGCACGAGGCGCGCGATGCGGAAGAGGTACTTGCCGCGGTCGCTGCCGCTCATGCGCGACCAGACCTTCTCGTACGAGCGTCGGGCGGCGGCGACAGCGCGATCGACATCCTTCCCGTCGGCCTGCGCGATGCGCGCGATGACCTTCTCGGTCGCGGGCGAGATGGTGTCGAAGACCTCACCGTGGCCGTCGACGAACTCGCCGTCGATGAAGAGCCCGTACTCGGCCTTGAGGTTGAGGATCGCCGCCGATTCGGGGGCGGGTGCGTATTCGAGGAAACCCATGATCTAGTTCACCGTCACGTAGTCGGGGCCACTGTAGTGACCGGTTCGGAGCTTCTGACGCTGCAGGAGCACATCGTTGAGCAGGCTTGAGGCGCCGAAGCGCCACAGCTGCGGGGTGAGCCAGTCTTCGCCGACCGTCTCGGCGACGGTCACGAGGTAGCGCACGGCGTCCTTCGAGGCGCGGATGCCGCCCGCAGGCTTCATGCCGATCTTCTCGCCGGTCAGGCGGTGCCAGTCGCGGATGACCTCGAGCATGAGGAGCGTCACCGGCAGTGTCGCGGCGGGGCTCACCTTGCCCGTGGAGGTCTTGATGAAGTCGGCACCGGCGAGGATCGCGAGCCACGATGCGCGCTTGACGTTGTCGTACGTCTGCAGCTCGCCCGTCTCGAGGATGACCTTGAGGTGGGCGTAGGTGCCGTCGGTGCGACGGCAGGCCTCCTTGACGGCGACGATCTGGTCGAAGACGACCCCGAAGCTCCCGGCGAGGAAGGCCCCGCGGTCGATGACCATGTCGATCTCGTCGGCACCCGCCGCGACGGCCTCGCGCGTGTCGGCGAGCTTGATGGCGAGGCTCGCGCGCCCCGAGGGGAACGCCGTCGCCACGGCGGCGACCTGGATGCCCGACTCGCCTCCTGCCGCGTGCAGGCTTCCGAGCGCCGCGACCGCGTAGGGCACCATGTCTCCGTAGACGCACACGGCGGCGACGCGCGGCGTCTCGGGGTCGGTCGCGTCCGGCGTCACGGCCTTGGCGACGAGCGAGCGGATCGTGCCGGGCGTGTCGGCGCCCTCGAGGCTCGTGAGGTCGCACGTGCGGATGATCGTGTCGAGCGCCCAGGCTTTCGAGCTCGTCTTGATGGAGCGCGTCGAGAGCCCGGCGGCACGCTGCTCGAGGCCGACGGCATCGACACCGCTGAGGCCGTCGAGATGCAGCCGCAGGGCTTTCTCGGTGAGGTCGCCGCCGAGCAGCTGCACCGCGCGATCGGCGGGAGCGAGGGCGACCGGGTGGTCGAGCGTCATGAGGGGTCCTCTCCAGAGGTGGTCGAGTCGGGGGCCGCATCCAGGAGGGAGCGGGCGGTGTGCTCGTCGGTCACGAGCACGGAGCAGAGCCCGTGCTGCACGATGGCGTGGGCGACGGGGTGCTTCGCCTCACCGCCGATGACGAGGATGCTCATGGCCGCGTCGCGCAGCTCGTCGAGCCCCAGACCGAGGGTACGAGCATCCAGTTCGGGGTCGGCGATCGTGCCCTCCGCCGTGATGTACCGGCCGATGACGTCCCCGACGGCGCCCTTCTCCACGAGGCTGCGCATGTCGTCGGGCGTGAGGTAGCCGCTGTCGACGTGCACCGAGCTCGTGTCGGCGACGCCCGCGCTATAGAGGTACGCGGCGGCACCGCGGGCACGCTGCACGACACCGCTCACGGTGCGGTCGCCCTCGATCGCGCGCTTCGTCTCGAGACGTTCGAGGATGGCCGGGGTCGGCAGCAGGGTCGCCTCCCCGCCGGCCTTCTGGGCGATCATGACGGCGGTGCTCGCCGCCGTGCCCGGGCGCTTGGAGAGGCTCACGCCGCCGTTGATCTGCACGACGTTGACGCCCGTCGACCAGCCCTCGGGCAGGCACTCGGCGACCTGGTGCAGCGTGCGGCCCCAGCTCACGCCGAGGAGACGCGGGATAGGGCGGACGCTCACGAGGAAGTCGGCGGCCGCCTCGGCCACGCGGGCCTGCAGCTCGCGGTCGTCGGTGGGCCCGGGCACGACGATCGCGTCGCGCAGGCCGAAACGGGCGGTGAGATCGCGCTCGAGCGAGAGCCGCCGGGCGCGCGGGTGCACGATCTCGATGCGGATGATGCCGCGATCACGAGCCTGCTGGAGGAGACGGCCGACCTTCCAGCGCGTGACGCGCAGGATCGCGCCGATCTCGTCCTGTGTCTTGTTCTCCTCGTAGTACAGCTCGGCGGCGCGCACGGCGAGCAGCTCGTTGGCGGCGGTGGTGTCGGTGGCGGCCATGGGCACTCCCCCCTGTGTCGCGTGCCGGCGTGCCTGAGGCACGAGGAACCCCTTCAGCGTAGGACGGGCAGTGGGGATGGACAACATTTGTTGCTTGTTGTGCTCACATGAGCACCACGAGTGACGCTCCGTGATCTCGATACGCTGAGAAGTCCCTTCCCCCTCCTCGTGAAAGCAGCACCATGACCGACCTCGCCCTCGCCCTCGATCTCGGCGGCACGAAAGTCGAGTCGGCGCTCGTCGCCGCCGACGGCACGCTCGTCGACGGGTCGCGTCATCGTCGACCGACCGGGTCCGTGTCCAGCGCCGAGCAGCTCGCCGCCGCCGTGACCGAGACCGTCTCGTCGACGCTCGCCGCTCGCGCGCCGGGCGACACTCTCATCGGCGCGGGTATCGGCTCGGCGGGGCCGATCGCGGGCACGAGCGGCGACGTCTCGCCGCTCAACCTCCCGGCCTGGCGCGACTACCCCCTCGGGGGCCTCGTCGAGCAGCTCGTGCCGGGCATCCCGGTGACGCTGCGCATGGACGGCATCTGCATCACCCTCGCCGAGGTCTGGAAGGGTGCAGCGCACGGCGAGACGAACGTCATGGGCATGATCGTCTCGACAGGTGTGGGCGGCGGACTCATGCTCGGGGGCCGCGTCATCGCGGGGCCCACGGGCAACGCCGGCCACATCGGGCACGTCGCCGTGGGCGGATTCGACGACCTGTGCGCGTGCGGTGCGCGCGGTTGTCTCGAGGGGATCGCCTCGGGCCCCCGGTCGGTGCGGTGGGCGACCGAGCAGGGCTGGGTCGGGTCGACGGGCGAGGAGCTCGCGGCCTCCGCGCGGGCGGGCGACCCGATCGCGCTCGCCGCGATCGAGCGCTCGGCCACGGCCGTGGGGCGGGCCATCGCCTCCGCGAGCGCGCTCGTCGACCTCGATGTCGTCGCGATCGGCGGGGGCTTCAGTCACGTGAGCGAGCAGTACATTCCGCTCGTCGGCCGCGCCGTCGCCGAGCACAGCGACTTCGGCTTCGTCACGAAGACGCGCGTCGTCGCCTCGTCACTCAGTGGCGAAGGGCCGCTCATCGGCGCCGCGGCCCTCGTGCACCTCAGCGAGCTCGTGCCCTGACCTCGTCCTCCACGATGCCCCGCGCCGCGAGCATCGGCATCGCGACGAGCGTGAGCGCCGCGAGCACGATGAGGATCGTGAGGCTCGGTGCCCACGAACCGGTGATCTCGTGCAGCGCGCCGAGCGCGAGCGGGGCGATCGCGGCCACGGCATAGCCGATCGTCTGCACGAACCCGCTCACGCTCGCGGCCGACTGCGACGAGCGCGTACGCAGCGACATGAGCGTCAGGCACATCGGGAAGGTGACCTGGCCGAGCCCGATGAGCACGACCCACAGCAGCACGAGAGGCTGCGGGGCGAGCAGAAGCCCGCCGTACCCGACGAGGAAGAGCGCCATCGACGCGGCGAGGATCACCGTCGGCGTGCGCAGCCGGGCTGTGAGCACGGGAGCGAGGAACGCGAGCGGCAGTCCCGTGATCGCGAACACCGCGAGGAGGGAGCCCGCCTCCGTCGCCGTGACCCCCGCGACGTCCTGCAGGATCACGGGCAGGAGCGCGAACGTCACGTAGGCCGAGATGCTCGAGATGGTGAAGGGGATCGTGATGCCCCACACGGTGCGCGAGCGGGCGAGAGTCGCGAAGCGGTGCGGGTCGGGCTCGAGGATCGTCGCGTCGGGGTCCGCAGCGCGATCGCGCGCTCGACGCCGCGCTCCGCGCACCGCGAGCAGCACCCACGGCACGAGTGCCGCGGTGACGAGGATCGCCCACGAGCCGAGCGAGAAGCGCCAGTCGACGGCGACGGCGAGCGGCACCGCGAGGGTCGGCGGCACCGCCGAGCCGACAGCCATGATCATGGCGTACGCCGCCGTCATGGGCCCGAGGGCGTGCGGGGCGAAGCGCTTGACGGCGCTCGGCATGAGCACGTTGCCGAAGCCCGCTCCGAGCAGCACGATGAAGCTGCCGAGGACGAGCACGAGGTAGCCGCCGGCGAGCGCGCGGGCGACGTGCCCGAGGATCATGATGACGACGGCGAGGAGCAGCGTCGTCTCGAGCCCCACTCTGCGCGCGACGAGGGGCGCGATGAGGCCGGAGAGCGCGAAACCGATGGGCGGCATCATGCCGAGCACCCCGAGCGCGGCGGCGGAGAGCGGGATGTCGACGGAGATCTGGTCGGCCAGAGGCGACAGCGCCCCGACCGGCAGGCGCAGCGTCGCCGCGATGAGCAGGATGCCCACGATGCCGAGGAGGGATGCCCCGCGACGGGAGATCACGGGGTCGGAGGGCACCGCACAATCCTAGATGCCGGTCACCTCGATGTCGGTCACCTCGATGTCGGTCGAGGGGCGCCCCGTACAGTGGTGCCGTGACCGACTGGAGCCGCTTCCTGCCTTTGAGCAACCGCCCACGCGGCGACGATGGCGAGGTCACGCGCAACTGGGCGCGACCCGCGAGCGGGCTCCTGCTGTCGCTCGCGAACCTGCTCGAGTCCCGCCCCGAGTCGCTCACCCGAGCGACGCTGCGGCCCGCCGTGAGCGTCGACGCTGCCGTGCGCGAGCTGCTCACCCTGCGAGGCTGGAGCAGGTGGCAGCGGTTCGTGTCGCGCCTCGGCGCTCACGAGATTCCCAGCCCCGAGGTCGCCGCTGTCGACGCCGACCGCCTCGCCCCCGCGCTGCGCGAGGAGGCGATGACCCTGTCGGGCGCGACGGCGCGATGCTCGGTGCGCGAGTTCGGCGAGATCCTCGTCGCCGCCCTCGATCTGGGCACGGCGCTCGAAGTGGATCTCGGCGTCGACCCCTTCGCGAGCGGCGCTGTCGCCGTCGACCTCGCCGTGCGCGCGCCCACGCCGCGCCGCAGCGTCCTCACCGCGCGAACCCTCGTCGCGGTCGACAGCGAGTGGCAGGTGGGCACGGGGCCGGCTCTGCCGGCCCCGGCATCCTCGATCGTGCTCTTCCTCGCCGGTCGCGGAGGTGTTCCGCCGCGCGTCGACGAGCCCTAGGCTCATGAGCATCGAGCCCGCCGGGCTCCCGAGAAGGCAGGACCACGCCATGGCTCAGAACAACGGATTCGACCTCGGTGACATCGGTGAGGTCGTGAGCGACCTCGTGAGCGGCAAGGGCTTCGACCCGGATGCCCTGCAGGGCCTCTGGGAGCAGATTCAGCCGACCCTCGCGGGCCTCGACACCGACCAGATTCTCGACACGATCGGCACCTGGGCGAAAGACCTCGACGTGCCGCTCGTGAAGGACGTGCCCGACGACGTCATCGACAACATCAAGAACGGCGCGAAGGTTCCGCTGAAGTCGCTCATCGCCGACAAGTAGGCGGCGTCACGCAGGCGCGCGACGCAGGGCGCTACGCGGACTCAGCGGCGAGGCCGAGCACCTCGCGGATGCGCAGCTCGTCGAGCCCCATCTGCACGGCGAGGGCGTCGCCCGACTCGAACTTGCGCATCGGCCGGATGTACTCGACGAATTCGAGTTCGACCATCGAGCCGTAGAGGTCGAGCGTCGCGTCGATCGCGTGCGCCTCCACCGTCTTCTCGAGCACGTCGCCGAAGGTCGGGTTGTTGCCGATCGACACCGCCGCGCCGTAGCGCTCTCCGTCGACGCGCAGCCAGCACGCGTACACGCCGTCGGCGGGAATGTAGCCCTCGGCGCCGGGGGCGAGGTTCGCGGTCGGGTAGCCGAGGTCGCGGCCGCGCTGATGGCCGGGCACGACGAGGGACCGGATGCGCGGGGCGCGCCCCAGGGCCTCCGTCGCCTCGGCGACATGCCCGGCCTCGAGCGCGGCGCGGATGCCCGTGGACGACACGCGGCGGCCGTCAGCCTCGCACACATCGTCGACGAGGGTGACGGTGAAGCCGTCGCGCTCGCCCGCCTGCCGCAGGGTCTCGACCGTGCCAGCGCCGCGCGCGCCGTAGCGGAAGTCGGCGCCGACGAGCACCTCGGTCGCGCCGAGCCCCCCGACGAGGACGCGCTGCACGAACTGCTCGGGGCTGAGAGCGGCGAACTCGGGGGTGAAGTCGAGGACGACGACGAGATCCACACCGGCGGCGAGCAGCGCCTCGGTCTTCTGGTCGACGCTCAGCAGGGGCGTCGGCGCCGACTCGGGCCGCAGAACGGCGAGCGGGTGCCGATCGAAGGTGACGACGACCGTGCGGCGGCCGGCAGCGGCATCCCGCAGGCTGTCGAGAACGGCGCGGTGCCCGCGGTGCACGCCGTCGAATTTGCCGATCGTGACGATCGACGGCACGGGCGGCTGGGGCAGCGCGTCGAGCCCGCGCGCGACGAGTCCCTGGGCGGGGCGGCTCACCAGACCGCCTCCGCGCGCCGCACGGCCGCGATGCGCCGCAGCCAGAGCAGGCCCAGAACGGGCAGGAGGAGCGGGATGAAGGCGTAGCCCCGGCCGAAGACCGACCACACGGTGTCGTCGGGGAAGACGTCGGGGGCGAGGAGGCTCACGACGCCGACGATGAGCACGCCGGCGAGCTCCACGGTGATCGCGACGACGGCGACGAGGAACCAGCGGCGGCCCCGGGCGACGAGCGCGACCGTGGCGAGCACGTAGACGACGGCGGCGAGCGCGGAGAGGCTGTACGCGAGGGGCGCCTCGCCGAACTTGGTGGCGATCTGGTAGCTCGAGCGGCCGAGGGCGGCGAGGGCGAGGATCGCGTAGACGGCGACGAGCACGCGACCGACACCGCTGCTCGTGGGCCGCGGCTCAGCCTGCACTGCGCGGGTTTCGCTGCTCATCTCGTTCAGAGTATGTCAGCGATCCTGAGTGGTGAGCGGCACAGTGAGGGCGCGCAGGAAGCGCCGGGCGATGAGGGTGCGGGCCAGCAGGAGCCCGGGCAGTAGCGGCCAGCCCCACCATGCGGCCGGGCGGGCGAAGCTGCGCACCGTGAGCCACACCGAGCCGTTCTCCTCGCGCTCGAGCGTGAACGACTCCTCGCCCGAGAAGGCGTGGCCCGGCAGGGTGCCGACGGCGTACATGACGCGGGCCTCCTGCTGCTCGAGAAGCACGACGCGGCCCGGCAGCGGCAGCCACAGCCGCTCCCCCACGGCGAGACCGACGACGATGATGTCCCCGGGGCGCAGGTGCCTCGTGCCGTCGGCCGTGTAGACCTCTTCTACGGCGCCCACCTCGGCCGGCTCGATCGGCTCACCGTGGTCGTCGAACTCGACCGGCTGGTAGGCCCGCTCGGCCTCCCCCGCGTCGACCGCGCGCATGCGCACGCCCATGCCGGCGCCGCGATACACGCCGCCCGTCAGCAGGGCGTCGACGGCCCACTCCCACCGCTCGTCGCCGTGGCCGACTCGGCCGCGCATCTCGAGCGGGCGGTAGCCCTGCGGCGGGTACTGCAGAAGGTCGGGGGCCTGGCTCGCGCCGACGGCCGCGTAGGTGACCGCCTGCTCGGCCCGGGCCGCATCCCGCGAGCTCATGGCTACTTCTTGTCCTTCTTCGTCTCCGTGTCGCCGGAGAGCGCCGCGATGAAGGCCTCCTGGGGCACCTCGACGCGGCCCACCATCTTCATGCGCTTCTTGCCCTCCTTCTGCTTCTCGAGCAGCTTGCGCTTGCGGGTGATGTCACCGCCGTAGCACTTGGCGAGCACGTCCTTGCGCATCGCGCTGATCGACTCGCGCGCGATGATGCGGGCGCCGATCGCGGCCTGGATGGGCACCTCGAACTGCTGGCGCGGGATGAGCTTCTTGAGCCGCTCGGTCATGAGCACGCCGTAGGCGTAGGCCTTCTCGCGGTGCACGATCGCGCTGAACGCGTCGACCGCCTCGCCCTGCAGGAGGATGTCGACCTTGACGAGGTCGGCCTCCTGGTCGCCGCTCGGCTCATAGTCGAGGCTCGCGTAGCCGGCTGTCTTGCTCTTGAGGTGGTCGAAGAAGTCGAAGACGATCTCGCCGAGCGGCATCGTGTACTTGATCTCCACGCGGTCCTCGCCGAGGAACTCCATGCCGATGAGCGCGCCGCGGCGGCTCTGGCACAGCTCCATGATCGTGCCCACGTAGTCCTTCGGCGCGAGGATGCCCGCCGCGACCATCGGCTCGGTGACGCTCGCGATCTTCGCGCCCGTCGGGAACTCGCTCGGGTTCGTGACCGTGTACTCCTTGCCGTCCTCCGTGACGACCTCGTAGGTCACGCTCGGCGCCGTCGAGATGAGGTCGATGCCGAACTCGCGCTCGAGGCGCTCCGTGATGATCTCGAGGTGCAGGAGGCCGAGGAATCCGCAGCGGAACCCGAAGCCGAGCGCCACCGAGGTCTCCGGCTCGTAGTTGAGGCTCGCGTCGGAGAGCTTGAGCTTGTCGAGCGCCTCCCGCAAGACCGGATAGTCGCTGCCGTCAATCGGGTACAGGCCCGAGAACACCATCGGCTTCGGGTCGGTGTAGCCCGGCAGCGCCTGTGTCGCCGGCTTCTGCGCGTTCGTGATCGTGTCGCCGACCTTCGACAGCCGCACGTCCTTCACGCCCGTGATGAGGTAGCCGACCTCGCCCACGCCGAGGCCCTTGCTCGGCACCGGCTCGGGAGAGCTCACGCCGATCTCCAGCAGCTCGTGCGTCGCACGCGTCGACATCATCTGGATGCGCTCCCGAGGGCTCAGATGCCCGTCGACCATGCGCACATAGGTGATGACGCCGCGGTACGCGTCGTACACCGAGTCGAAGATCATCGCGCGGGCGGGAGCCTCGGCGTCGCCCGTGGGCGGCGGGATCAGCTCCACGACGCGGTCGAGCAGCTCGTCGACGCCCTGGCCCGTCTTGCCGCTCACGCGCAGCACGTCGTCGGGTGAGCCGCCGATGAGGCTCGCGAGCTCGCGCGCGTACTTGTCGGGGTCCGCCGCGGGCAGATCGATCTTGTTGAGCACGGGGATGATCGTGAGGTCGTTCTCGAGCGCGAGGTAGAGGTTCGCGAGCGTCTGCGCCTCGATGCCCTGCGCGGCATCCACGAGCAGGATCGCGCCCTCGCAGGCCGCCAGACTGCGGCTCACCTCGTACGTGAAGTCGACGTGACCGGGGGTGTCGATCATGTTCAGCGCGTAGGTGACGGGCTTCTCGCCCTCAGCGGGCGACAGGGCCCAGGGCATCCGCACCGCCTGCGATTTGATCGTGATGCCGCGCTCGCGCTCGATGTCCATGCGGTCCAGGTACTGCTCGCGCGCCTGGCGGTCGCTCACGATGCCCGTGATGCCGAGCATGCGGTCGGCGAGCGTCGACTTGCCGTGGTCGATGTGCGCGATGATGCAGAAATTGCGAATCAGCGTCGGATCGGTCGCGGCAGGGGCGAGGGACGTGGAGGCTCGAGGAGACATTGTCTGCCATTCTCCCATGCAGGACGGCCCCTCACAGACCGAGCGATTGTCGCCCGGCGCCGCGCCCTGGTAATGTTGCCTGTTGGCTTGCGTGTCAGAAAGCCCTCTCTCTTTCGACACGGAACGCGGCTGGGACAGTTCGTCACGGAGCACACGGCGCGCACCACGCGCTCGAACTCTGCGCAACCCCCACCCCGGCCGCTCACTCACACCGTTCCTCCTTACGCAGAAAGTCGATACATGGCGAACATCAAGTCGCAGATCAAGCGCATCAAGACCAACCTCAAGGCTCAGGAGCGCAACCGCGCCATCAAGAGCGAGCTCAAGACGGCGATCCGTCGCACGCACACCGCGATCGCCTCCGGCGACAAGGCCGCCGCCTCCGAGGCTCTCGTCGTCGCGACGAAGAAGCTCGACAAGGCCGCGAGCAAGGGTGTCATCCACGAGAACCAGGCCGCGAACCGCAAGTCGGCGATCGCCAAGCAGGTCGCCGCGCTCTAGCGCTCTCGCTGCCTCACGCGCGTTCCGCGCCGCACCACAGCACTCGAGGCCCCGCCGCACCCTCCAGGGTCGGCGGGGCCTCGTGCTGTCTGCGACCGGCTCGAGCGGAGCATCCCGTACCGCCGCCCGGCGCTCGCCCGCCCGGCGCTCTATCTCCACAATTCAGGAGTCGGTGTACTGCATCAGGGCGTGAGAGCGCTCCACCGGCGTGTCGGCGGGCCTGCGTGGACTCGATCTCCTGAATTGTGGAGAACCGGCGCTCGCTCACGGGCATGTCGACGCTCGCTTCTATCCGGGCACGCCATCTCCACAATTCAGGAGCCCGCCCTCGTCCAGCGCCCTGCGCGGGGCGCATCGGCGTGTCGAGGAGCCCTGCGGCACCGCAACTCCTGAATTGTGGAGACGGCGCGGCGTGGGCTAACGCCCGGCGCGGGGCGGGTGGGCGCCTGGCGGCGGGCGGGATGCTCGGCTCGGGGCGAGCGCGGGCTAGTGGCCCTCGCCGCGGCTCGCGACGACGCGCACCAGGGTCTCGAGGGCGAAGACGGGGTCGCGGCCCGCGCCCTTGACCTGCGCGTCGCACTCGGCGGCGGCGAGGATCGCGCGGCCGAGCCCCGCCTCCTCCCAGCCCTGAAGGTCTCGGCGGGCGCGATCGACCTGCCAGGGTGCGAGCCCCAGCTGCGAGGCGACCTGACCCCCCGACCCGCGCGTGCCGCCGACCTTCGCCATCGTGCGCAGCTTCATCGCGAACGCGGCGACCATCGGAACGGGGTCCGCTCCCGTGTCGAGCGCGTGCCGCAGCAGCCCCAGTGCTTCGCCGTGCCGCCCGGCGATCGCGGCATCGGCGACCGCGAACGCGTTCGTCTCCACACGGCCGCCGTAGTACTTCGTGACGGTCTGCTCGGTGATCTCGCCCTCGGTGTCGGCCATGAGCTGCTGGCACGCCCCCGCGAGCTCGCTCAGGTCGTCGCCGAACGCGCTCACGAGCGCGCGCAGGGCGAGTGGTGCGATCGGCCGGCCCGCGTGGCGGAACTCGGCGGCCGCGAAGTCGGCGCGGTCGTTGTCGCGCTTGAGCTCCGCGCAGATGACCTCGATGCCGCCGCCGGCACCGCCGCGGATCGCGTCGAGCAGCTTCTTGCCGCGCACTCCCCCGCCGTGCCGCAGCAGCACGACGGTGTCGTCGGCTGGCTGCTCGAGGAACGACAGCGCGTCCTCCAGGAACGCGTCGGTGCACTTCTCGACGTTGGCCACGCGGATCAGCCGCGGCTCCCCGAATAGGGAGGGGCTCGCGAGGGTGAGCAGCTCGCCGGGCGCGTAGGTGTCGGCGCCCAGGTCGTGCACCTCGAGGCTCGGATCCTGCCCGCGCAGGGCATCCCGCAGCATCGTCGACGCGCGGTCGGCGAGGAACGATTCGGGGCCTGTCACGAGCACGACGGGCGCCGACCTGATCTCGTGCCACGCGATCTGCGGGATGCTCGCCTTCGCCCGCGCGGAGCCCGACGACCTCTTCGTGGCGGCCATCACGCTCCTTCGGCGCTCGAGTTCGGGTAGTGCGGGTAGAGGCAGGCGGGGTGCCGCGTGCGGCCCCCTCAGCCTAGCCAGCGCCGCCGACGTCAGCCGCCCGGTGGCGCCCCGACCGGGGCGTGCTCGCCGACGACGCCGCGCTCCGTCCAGAGCAACCACAACCCGGGGTGCTCCCCCGGCGCGAGCAGCACGAGCCCGTGCAGGTCGGAGCGCGCCGTGAGCGCCCCCGCCCCGGCGACCGCGTCGAGCGCCTCGGGCGTCGGGTGGCCGTAGCCGTTGTCGGCGCCGACCCCGATGAGTGCGACCGCAGGCGAGGCGCGGGCGTACAGCTCGGCCTCCTGGTCGGCCGCACCGTGGTGCGCGACCGTGATCGCATCGACGGGATGCACGGCACCCAGCACCGCGCGCTGACCGGCCGCACCCACATCGGCGAGGGTCAGAAGGCTCGGGCAGCCCGCGCACTGCGGCCCGGGCCGCCACTCGAGGACGATGCTCGCGTCGTTGCCCGGCTCGACCCCGCGGTGGTCGGGTGGCGCGAGCACCCGCCAGGTGTAGCCGCCGAGCGCCCCGACCTCCCCGGCTGCGACCTCGTGCACTGTCGCACCCGCGGCGAGAAGCCCCTCGACCACCGCCTCATCGGCCGGCCGCCCGGTCGGCCCGACCAGCACGCGATCGGCGCGACCGTGCACGACCTCGACCGCGCCGACGTGGTCGTCGTCGAAGTGGGTGAGCACGAGCAGGTCAAGACGCTGGACGCCGAGGGTGTCGAGGCAGCGCTGCAGGAGAGCGGCATCCCGCCCCGTATCGATGAGAGCGACCTGCCCGCCGTCGCGCACGAGGAGCGCGTCGCCCTGCCCCACGTCGCACTGCGCGATGCGCCAGTCGGCGGGGCGCTGCAGGAGCGCGAGTGCGTGCGCGCCCGCGGTCGACCCTGCGACGACGACGAGCAGCGCGGCGCCCGAGAGCGCAAGGCGGCGGCGCAACAGCGCCGACCCGAGCCGCGCGGGCACGCCGACAACGAGCAGCCCCACCGCCGTCAGCACCGCGAGCAGCACCGCGCCGAGAGCGCCCTCCGGCCACGGCAGCACGGCCCCGGGCGGCGAGGAGGCGACCGTCGCGATGCCCGCGATCCAGGCGGAGGGCAGCCAGGCGACTGCCGCGACGACCGTCGCGAGCGGCGGAACAACCGGCGCGAGCAGGCACGCGAGCATGCCGAGGATCGTCGCGACCGGTGCGGCGGGGGCCGCGAGCACGTTGGCGAGCACACCCGTGAGCGGCACCTCAGGCGCCAGCAGGATGAGCACCGGCTGGCACACGAGCTGCGCGGCGAGCGGCACGGCGATCCACAGTGCGAGCCCGGCAGGCAGCACGGTGCGCAGTCGCTCGGCGAGCGGGCCCGCGAGCACGAGCAGGGCCGCCGTCGCGAGCACCGACAGCACGAAGCCGTACGAGCGCGCGATCCACGGGTCAAGCACGAGGATGCCGAAGACGGCGACGGCGAGCACGGGCAGCCCCTGCGCGGGTCGCCCGCTCGCGAGCGCGAGCAGCACGACGGCGGCCATGACGGCGGCGCGCACGACGCTCGGCTCGGGCGTCACCAGCAGCACGAAGCCGCCAAGCGCCGCGAGCGCGACGCCGATGCGCACCGGCCGCGGCCACCGCAGCAGCGCGCCGACTCCGAGCACGAGGCCGACGACGATCGCGCAGTTCGCCCCCGAGACCGCGGTGAGGTGGCTGAGGGCGCTGCGCTTCATCGCGGCATCGAGCTCGTCCGACACCGCCGACGTGTCCCCGATCGCGAGACCCGGCAGCAGCGCGGCTCCATCGCCCGCGAAGGGCTGCATGAGCTCAAGGAAGCGCTCGCGCAGCGCATCCGTCGCACCGAGCAACGGCGGCGCACCCCGCACCGGCTGCAGCTCGCCGAGCACGCGCGCGAGGGCCACCCGGTCGTCGCCCGGCGCCACCGGGATGAGCCGCACCGCACCCTCGAGCCGTAGGCCGAGCGGCCAGCGCCCCTGCGCCTCGACCCCGAGCAGGCGCACCGGCACGCTCACCGCGTAGGTGGCGCCATCACGATCGGTCACGCGCTCCAGGCGGCCATCGACGGATGCTCCGCGCCAGCCCGCCCCGCCCTCGACCTCCCCGGTCGCGGCACCGGCGACCGTCTGCTCGAGCACAACGACGACCTCGAGCCGCTCCCCCGAGGCGAGGGCGTCGCGCACGGGCGCGGGCTCGCGCGACCCCGCGGCGACGCCCACCGCGGCACCGAGCGCAGCGATGACGAGCAGTGCGGGCACGACAACGGATCCGGCGCGGATCCCGGTGGGCGCGACGGTACGACTGCGCCCACGCCGCACGAGCACGACCACCCCCAGCGCCCCGAGCGCCGAGACCGCGGCGACCCCGAACCCCACCGCCCCCGCCGACGGCAGCCCGATGAGCACCATGACCACGACCCAGCCGAGCCCCACCGGCACGGCGAGGCGCGCGTCAGTCACACCGTCACCTGGTCGCGAAAGCCGTCGAGGGTCTTCTGCCCGATGCCCGAGACGGCGAGCAGCTCGTCGACCGCGCGAAAGCCCCCGTTGGCCTCGCGCCACGCGATGATGCGGCTCGCGAGCGCGGGACCGATGCCGGGCAGCGTCTCGAGTGCTGCCGCGTCGGCAGTGTTGATGTTGACGAGCCCTGACCCGGTGCCCGCGCCTGCACCGCTCGCGGCGCCCGCACCGGGCGGCGGCACCTCCCCAACCCGCGGCACGTACAGCTGCTCTCCGTCGACGACGACGCGCGCCAGGTTCACCCCGCCCAGGTCGGCCTCGTCGGTGGGCCCGCGCGCGGCGGCGATCGCGTCGACGACGCGGGAGCCCGCGGGCAGCACGACGATGCCGGGCTCGACGACCGCACCGTGCACGTGCAGCACGAGCCGTGCGGCCCCGGGCGACGGCTCGAGGATGCCCGGCTCACCGGGCGGCTCGAGCACAGCATCCCGGCCAGCCTCGTCAGCCGATCCGCCGCCACCGACACCCGCATCACCCACGGCAACGATCTCGCCCCCCGGCGTGACAATCGCGGCGACGACCGCGGCCCCCACCCCGAGCAGGGCGAGCACGACGACGCCCGTGACGGCCGCCCGCACGCGCACGCCGCGCCGGGGCGGTCCGCCGGGCTGCGCAGGGGCGAGGTCACTCACGCACGGAGGCTAGGCGCACCCCCGACACTCACGAGCGCCGCGCGGGAAACCGGGGAGAGCCCTACTTCTTGGTCGCAATGTTGACGACCCGCGGGGCGCGCGCGATGACCTGGGCGATCTCGCGGTCGCCGATGGCCCGCTGCACGGCCGCGGAGGCCCGGGCGAGTGCCTCGAGCTCGTCGTTGCCGATCTTGGGGCTCACCTCGAGCCGGTCGCGCACCTTGCCGTCGACCTGCACGACCGCCGTCACCTGGTCCTCGACGAGCAGCAGAGGGTCGGCCTTGCGCCAGCCGGCGAAGGCCACGAGGGTCTCCTTCGTGCCGTCGAAGTGGCCGAGGCGCTGCCACATGTCGTCCGCCGTGTGGGGCGCGTAGAGCGAGAGACCGACGGCGACGACCTCGACGGCCTCGCGCACGGCGGGGTCGCCCGCGCCGGGGCCCGAGTCGATCGCCTTGCGGATGGCGTTGACGAGCTCCATCGTGCGCGCGACGCCCACGTTGAACTTGAACGCTTCGATGAGCCCCGGCACCTCCGAGAGGTACTTGTGGGTCACGCGGCGCAGCGCCGTATCGCCCGTCTCCGGGTCGGCGCCGACGGGCGCGGTGACCTCGCCCGACAGCCGCCAGGCGCGCGCGAGGAACTTCTGCGAGCCCGTGACCGAAACGTCGGCCCAGTCGATGTCGTCCTCCGGCGGGCCGGCGAACGCCATGGTGAGGCGCACGGCGTCGACGCCGAACTGGTCGAGCTCCTCCGTGAAGTAGACGAGGTTGCCCTTCGACTTCGACATCTTCGCGCCGTCGAGAATGACCATGCCCTGGTTGAGGAGGGCGCTGAACGGCTCGGTGAAGCTCACGTACCCCAGGTCGAAGAGCACCTTCGTGATGAAGCGCGCGTACAGCAGGTGCAGAATCGCGTGCTCGACGCCGCCGATGTACTGGTCGACTGGTGCCCACTTCTCGGCCTGGGCCGGGTCGAACGCCTTCGTCGAGTCGCGCGGGTCGAGGAAGCGCAGGAAGTACCAGGAGGAGTCCACGAAGGTGTCCATCGTGTCCGTGTCGCGGCGTGCGGGGCGCCCGTCGGGCGTCGTCGTCGCGACCCACTCCTCGAGGCCGCCGAGGGGCGAGGTGCCCTTCGGCTTGAGGTCCATGCCCTTCTCCCACGGCAGTTCGAGGGGCAGAGCATCCTGCTCCAGGGGCACCTCCTCGCCGTCCTCCGTGTACATGATCGGAATGGGCGTGCCCCAGTACCGCTGGCGGCTGATGAGCCAATCGCGCAGGCGATAGGTCTTGGATGCTCGGCCCGTGCCGCGCTCCTCGAGCAGCTCGATCGCTCGCTTGATGGCGTTCGACTTGCTGAGGCCGTCGAGGGGGCCCGAGTTGATGAGGCGCCCGTCGCCCGTGAGGGCCTCCCCCGTCACCACGGGGTCGATCGTCGGCGGCTCCTCGTTGAGCATCTCCTCGGTGATGACGGGAATCGTGCCCGTCATGGGCGCGGTCGTGTCGACGACCATGCGAATGGGCAGGTCGTACGTGCGGGCGAAGTCGAGGTCGCGCTGGTCGTGCGCGGGCACGGCCATGATCGCGCCGTGGCCGTAGTCGGCGAGCACGTAGTCGGCCGCCCACACGGGGATGCGCTCGCCGCTCACGGGGTTGATCGCCCAGCGGTCGAGGAACACGCCGGTCTTGTCGCGCGTGGCATCCTGGCGGTCGATCTCGCTCTTCTTCTGCGCCTCTTCGAGGTAGTTCTGGAACGCTTCGCGCACCTCGGGCGTCGAGCCGGCCGCGAGCTCGGCGGCGAGATCGCTGTCGGGGGCGACGACCATGAAGGTCGCACCGAAGAGCGTGTCGGGGCGCGTCGTGAACACCGTCACGGGTGCTTCGTGACCCTCGATGACGAAGTCGACGTCGGCGCCGACCGAGCGGCCGATCCAGTTGCGCTGCATCGACAGCACCTTGGCGGGCCACGAGCCCTCGAGCTGATTGAGGTCGTCGAGCAGCCGGTCGGCGTAGTCGGTGATCTTGAAGTACCACTGGGTGAGCTTCTTCTTCACGACGACGGCGCCGGAGCGGTCGGAGGTTCCGTCGGGCAGCACCTGCTCGTTGGCGAGCACCGTCTGGTCGACCGGGTCCCAGTTGACCCAGCTGTCCTTGCGGTAGGCGAGGCCCTTCTTGTACATCTCGAGGAACAGCCACTGGTTCCAGCGGTAGTACTCGGGGTCGGAGGTGTGCAGCACGCGGTCCCAGTCGAAGCTCGCGGCGTAGCGCTTCATCGACGCCTTCTGCTGCTCGATGTTCTCGTAGGTCCACTCGCGCGGGTCGGCGCCGCGCTTGATGGCCGCGTTCTCGGCGGGCAGGCCGAAGGAGTCCCAGCCGATCGGGTGCAGCACCGTGAACCCGCGCTGGCGCCAGTAGCGCGCCACGATGTCGCCGAGCGCGTACACCTCGGCGTGCCCCATGTGCAGGTCGCCCGAGGGGTAGGGGAACATGTCGAGGATGTACTTGCGCGGCTTGGACTCGGGCGCGTCGGCGGTGGAGAACGGCGCGAGCTCCTCCCACACCGGCGCCCAGTGCGCCTCGATGCGGCGGAAGTCGTAGTCGTTCTCGTCGTGCTCGTCGTGGTGGCTCACGCTGCTCACAGTTCTCTCACTCGCGGTAGTGCAGGGGGTGGGGGGCTCGCACAACGGCAGGCGGGAATGACCGCTGCGGGCGCGAACTCTCAGGGTACCGGCTGAGCCTGCGCGCCGAGCGCTCGCAGCAGGGCCGCGGCCTTGAGGTGCATCTCGGCCGTCTCGGCCTCCGGCTCGCTGAGCGCGGTCACGCCGCCGCCCGCCCCGATCGTCGCCGTCTGCCCCTCGAGCAGGATGCTGCGGATCACCATCGCGAGGTCTGCCGAGCCGTCCGCCCCGAGGTAGCCGAAGGCGCCCGAGTACACACCGCGCGGCCCCGCCTCCCACTCGGCGAGCAGCTCGATCGCGCGCCGCTTGGGCGCCCCCGTCATCGAGCCGGCGGGCAGGCACGCTGCGACGGCGTCGAGCGCGTCGAGACCTTCCCGCAGCCGACCCTGCACCGTGGAGACGAGCTGGTGCACGTGCGCGTAGCTCTCCACCTCGAGCAGCCCCGTGACGGCCACCGTGCCGACCTCGCTCACGCGTGAGAGGTCGTTGCGCATGAGGTCGACGATCATGAGGTTCTCGGCCTGCTCCTTGTCGCTCGCCGACAATTCCGCGGCGAGCGCCGCATCTCGCACGGGGTCGGCGTGACGCGGCCGCGTGCCCTTGATGGGGCGCGTGCTCACCGTGCCGTCACTCACGCGCAGGAACGTCTCGGGGCTCGCGCTCAGCAGTGTCGTGCCGCCGATGCGCAGTAGGGCGCCATGGTGGGCGGGGCTGCCGCGCCGCAGCCGGCGGTACACCTCGACGGGGTCGTGGGCCGCGTCGAGGGTACCCGCCACGGTCGCCTGCGTCGTGAGGCACAGCTGGTACGCCTCTCCTTCGCGAATCGCCTCCTGGCACCGCGCCACGAGTGCCGCGTAGTGGGCGTCGTCATCGCGCCACGCGGCGGTGGCCGGCGGCGGTTCCGCGACGGGAGGCGGAGATGCTGCGCTCGCGCCGCGCACGAGCTCGAGCATCCGGTGCCGCCAGTCGGCGAGGTCGCCGCTCCACTGCCCCGTACCGCTGACGTCGAGCGCCACGAGACTGGCGGTGCCCGCCTCGTGGTCGATGAGCACGCCGCGGTCGACGCGCAGCCAGGCCGCACGGTGGTGACCCGGCACGGGCGGAACGGGCATGCCCATGGTCTCGCCCCGCAGCTCGTAGCCGAACCAGCCGACGAGCCCGAGCGGCACCGCGTCGTCGTCGCTGTCGCCTGCACTGTCGCGCTGCCGGCCGAGCGCGGGCATCGCGGCGAGCGCCGCCCGCAGTGCCGGCAGCACGGGCTCGCCCTCCGGCAGGGGCACGCGCTCGCCGACGGCGAGGAGGCTGCGGCCGGTGCGCGCCCCTACGCCGCTGTCCAGCCAGACGAGGCCGTCGGCGTCGGGGTGGGCGGCGTCGAGCCGCAGCAGGAGCGCCTCGGCGTCGAGGGCGGGCCGGTCTGCGAGGTCACGGTGGTCGCCGACGCGCCCGAGGGGCTCGACGAGCAGACCGTGACGCATACGCTGAATCCTATGAGTGAGGCACTGCACGTCTGGCGTGGGTCCACCGCGGTGGGCGGCCCGTGGCAGCCGGTCGACTGGTGCGACCCGCACGCGGGCGCCGTGCTCGCGGCCGACTCGTGGCGCGTCGTCGACGGCGGTGCGCGCGGCCTGCACCACCACCGCGACCGCTTCCTCGGCAGTGTCGCCGCACTCTTGGGCGACGCGACCGAGCCGCAGGCGTTCTGGAGTGCGGCTCTCGAGCTCATCCCGAGTGAGGGCGACTGGTTTCCCCGTGTGGAGCTGCGGGCTCGCGGCGAGGGTGCGCAACTCTCCCTGCGCGTGCGCCCCACCCCGGCCACGAGCGCGGAGGCCGTCGTCGCCACGGCACCGCACGACCCTCGCGTCCAGCCGCGCATCAAGGGCCCCGACCTGGAGTCGCTGCAGCGCCTGCGCACGCTCGTGCAGCCGCACGGCGCGCAGGAGGCGATCATCCTCAGTCCCACGGCGGAGGTCGTCGAGGGCGCGTACAGCTCGCTCGTGTGGTGGCGGGACGGGGTGCTGCATCGCGTTGATGACGCTCTGCCGCGCATCCCGAGCGTGACCGAGCGCATCGTGACCGACGCGGCCACGGCGGAGGGCGTTGAGGTGCGCGCGGTGCAGGCGCACCCGCGCGACCTCGACGGCGCCGAGCTGTGGGTGCTGAGCGCCCTGCACGGCCTGCGGGTCGCGACCGAGTGGGTGCAGGGGCCGCAGCTGGTCGTCGAGCCGGGGCGCGCCGAGCGCGGGCGGGCGTGGCTCGACGCCGCGCGTCGACCGCTGCTCCCCTGAGCACCGCGCGCCGCCCGCTACTCCGCTGAGCGCCGCGCGTCGCCCGCTGTTCACCTGAGCGGAGTACACCAGGGCCTGTGGATGCCCTCACCGAGTGGGTCGTCGCCGCGGCCGCATCGCCCTGGGCGCTGCCCGTCACGGCTCTCCTCACCGTCGCCGACGCGTTCCTCGTCGTCGTGCCGAGCGAGACGGTCGTCGTGGCCCTCGGCTCCCTCGCCGTGTCGGAGGGCACCCCGAACCCGTTCCTGCTCGTGCTCGTCGCCGCCCTCGCGGCCGTCGCCGGCGACAGTCTCACGTTCCTGCTCGGCAGCCGTCTCGGTGCGCCGCTCCTCGCCCGCGTGCGGCACGCGCGCGTGCGAGCCGTGTTCGCGTGGGCGGGCGAGAACCTCCTGCGCCGCGCGGCGCTCGTCATCCTCATCGCCCGCTACATCCCGTTCGGTCGCGTCGCCGTCAATCTCGTCGCAGGGGCCACAGGCTTCCCGTACCGGCGCTACCTGCCCCTGAGCCTGCTCGCCTGCTCGGCCTGGGCGGTCTACAACGTGGGCGTCGGTGCGGCCTTCGGCGCGTGGCTCGGCGACTACCCCGTGGTCGCCGTAGCGGTGTCGATCGTGGTCGCCATCGCGGTCGGTCTCGCGATCGACGCTGTGCGCATGCGGCGCGAGGCCGCGCGGAGCCCCCGAGTAGGGGACACCACGATGGGGGACACCACGACGGGGGGATGACGAATCATCGCTCCTGAGCCCCTCGCCCCGTACACTGACGGGGGCCGGTGTTCCACTACCGGCGAACAAGGGGGAACGATAATCGTGGCGGAAGACGACTACGGTCGCGTGCCGGCGGGCTGGTACCCCGACCCGCTCGGGCTGCCTCAGTTGCGCTGGTGGGACAACACCGCGTGGACCGAGCACGTCTCCGACGCCCGGCAGCCGATGGTGCCGAGCGAGGCCCCGACCGCTCCCGCTGCCCCGACGATGTTCGCCGACGACGACCTCCCCCGGCGTCGCGACCTGCGTACCGCATCGACTCCCGAGGATGCTCCGCTCGACGACCCCGCACGCGAGGGCTCCGCTCCCGAGCAGCCGGCCGTGCAGCAGCCCACGGCGACCGTGCTGCGCCAGCTCGCCCCGCCGACGACGGGGGCCGTGCCGCAGCTCATCGAGCCCGGCGAGCAGGGCCAGCAGTCCGCGCAGCAGCAGTCGGCCGCGCCCCGCAGTGCCTCCTCTGCCCCCGCGAGCGGGCGGCCCGCCAACTCAGCTGCTGAGGCTTTCGCCGCGGCCGCCTTCGCCGAGCTGCAGGCCGAGTCCGAGCTCAAGCCGCCGCAGGATCCGGCGCCCTCCCCCTGGGTTCCACTGCAGCGCGACGCCGACAGCGCGCCCGGCTCGACGCCGGAGTCGACACCCGGCCCCGTCTCGGCGAGCGGCAGTGCGCCGTGGGATCTCGGCGCGGGCTCGGCCCCGCAGCAGGGCAGCGCGCCCCACTACGGCTCGGCTCCGCAGCAGGGTTCGGCGCCGCAGTACGGCAGCGCGCCCCAGTACGGCTCCGCCCCGCAGTACGGTTCCGCTCCGCAGGGGTCAGCGCCGCACGGGTCAGCGCCGCAGTACGGCTCGGCACCTCAGTACGGCAGCGCCCCGCAGTACGGCTCCGCTCCCCAATACGGCAGCGCGCCCCAGTACGGTTCAGCGCCCGGCTTCGCCTCGGCCCCCGGCGCCCCGCAGTACGCCCTCTACTCGCAGGAGTCGCCCCGCGCAGCGTCGGAGACCCGCCGCTCTGGAACCCACCAGGCGCTCGGAGCCCCCAGCGGCAACGTGCAGACCGTCGAGTCGTGGGCGATCGCGCTCCTGCCGATGCTGCAACTGCTGCTGAGCCTGCTCGTCGTCGCCGCCTTCACGACCGGCCCGAGCCTCATCTTCATGGCCGTGATCTGGGTCGTGCCGTATCCGATCGTCGCCGCGCTCGCCTACTTCGACGCCCGCGCCCTGCGGCGCCGCGGCATCGACGCCCCCGCCAGCTGGCTGTGGGCTCTCGGCACCGCCCCCGTGTATCTCGCCGCGCGTGCCGTGCGACTGAGCCGCGTCTCGGGTGCCGGGTTCGGCCCCGTGGCCGTGTGGCTGCTCGTCTCGGGTCTGGTCGGAGCATCCATTCTCGCCGTTCCCGGCCTCATCATCGCCGCGATGCCCGGAGTCTTCGCCGACCAGGCGGGCTCGACGATCGAGGCGAACGCCCGCTCGATCGGCACCATGCTCGACGTCGACTGCCCGGCCTCGCCGCCGCTCTTCATCGGCCAGCAGCTGCGCTGCCCCGCCGTCAACTCCTCCGGCGAGAACCTCGTCGTCACCGTGAGCCTGCAGCGCGCCAACGGCTGGATCACCTGGCAGGTCGACGATTGGGGCATCTTCAGCTTCGTTCGATAGGGCTGTCGTTCGATAAGCGAACGGCCCCCCTGCAACCGCCACACAGGCCCGGCAAACTCGACAACCGAAGACAGATCACCGCAGCACCACATCCAGCACCACCGCACCACCGCACCACCTACCCAGCAGCACCGCACAACTGAAAATCGCACACCGAACGTCGCGTGGAACCCGAATAGCTTCGCGACACCCCCGCAGCACCGAACGCTGCGGGTGAAGCATCGCAACCCGGCCGGGGGGCCGGGAGCACACAGGGGGACCACATCATGACGACGACCGCGATTCAGGTGCCAGCAGGTTGGTATCCGGACCCGATCGCCACAGCCCACGGCGGCGAAGCGACTCACCGACGCTGGTGGGATGGCGCGCAGTGGACGGAGCACGTCGAGGCGCTCGCGCCAATGCCGGCGCCCGCCCCGCGCGAGCCTCTCGCGCAGCGCAACGACCAGGTCGCCGCTCCGAGCGTGTACACCCCGGCTGGGTCGGCACCCGTGACGCTCACGCCCCGCGACTCCGCGCGCGCGGCGCACCGCATGTCGCTGCACTCGCCGAGCACCGATTCGGCGTACTCCAGCTACTCGGCGAGCGTGCCCTCGGCCGCGTACCCGAGCCCCGCGCCGCTGAGCCGCCGGTCGGCGAGGACGCCCGTGAGCGCCGTGGACCTCGAGACGGCACGGCCGCGCCGCCGTCGCGAGAGCGACAGCGCCGTCGTCTCCGAGCCCCTCGAGCCGCGCCAGCGCGTCTACACCGCCTCCGTCTGGCTCATGGCGACAATGCCGTTCACCCAGGCCCTGCTAATCTTCGCCGTCTTCACGAGCCTGCCGCCCGAGAGCTCGGCCTGGACGCGCGGCCTCACGCTCATCTTCCCGTTCATCCTCTACGCGGCGCTCGCGGGGCAGGACACCCGGCTCATGGCCCTCGCCGGGCACCTGCGCACGGCACCCTGGGTGACCGCGCTCGTCGTGCCCCCGGTCTACCTCGCCGTGCGCAGTGCGCGCATCGGCCGCACGACCGGCGCGATCGCGTGGCCGCTGTACGTGTGGCTCGTCGCCCAGGCGGCCGTGATCGGCACCTGGTGGGCTCTGGACCCCGCCGGCGTGCTCGCGACCATCGAGCCGCTGCTCTGACCCTTCGCCCACCTCCCTCGACGTAGGGTCGAAGGGTGAGCGAACGCGACCGGCCCCGAGGCGCGAGCCTCGAGGTTCTGCGCGCCGAGGCTCACGACGAGCTGCAGACGGTCATCCTCGCTCGCTGCCGTGACGGAGAGGACCCGTGGGACTTCATGACGGAGCTCCCCACCGTCGATGAGCTGGTGGTGTGGATGCTCCGGGCCGAGTCGATCCGCGCCGACCACGACCGGTTGCCCTCCGCGGCCCGCAACTATCGCGTGCTGCGGCAGATCGCGCTCGACCACCCGGCCCTTACGACGACCGTGTGGCGCATGCTCGGCGACCTGGAGCGCGACGCTGGCTGACCTGCTCGGCGGCGAAGCGACCCCCCGTTCTGTACCCCATCGAGTCCCCCTTACTGGGGACTGCGTGATCGTAGGCTCCCGCACCCCCGCGCCGTAGACTTGCCGTCGACGAGCGTTGCGTTCACCCCACGGCCACTCCGCCGAGCGACGCGTCGTGTGACCCGTACCTCTGCGCTCCCGCTCCCGCCTTCCCCGAGGACCCACCATGACCGAAGGTTCGACCCTCCCCGTCGCCGGGTGGTACGACGACCCTGAGATCGCGCTGCGGCTGCGCTGGTGGGACGGCGCCCGGTGGACCCAGCACACTCGACCCAAGCCGATCGCGCACGGCGAGCCCGCCTCCCCCGGCGCCGCGGTCGCGCACGGACACGGCTCGGCGACCGCCGCCACGGTGGCCGACGTCGCGGTGACCGGCGTCGACACGACGACCGACGCGAACGGGGCGGCCGTCGCGGCCCCGGTCGGCGAGGAGCCCTACTCGTACTCGGTACCGTACTCCGCCACGCCGACCTCGGCTCCGTCGAGCGCCACCACGGGTGACGCCGGGCCGCGCACGCAGCTCGGCACCTTCGGCATGCGATCGGTGACCCGCAGCGACCTGTGGAACACGAGAGCCCAGTCGATGGACTACACCCCGGAGCGCACCACGACCCTCGCGGCCTGGATGCTCGCTGCCACTCCCCTCGTGGCCTTCCTCGCCCAGCTCGCCGTGACGGTGCTCACCGGCATCGAGTCGACGCCCTGGTTCTGGGTGCTCGCCGCGAGCCTTCTGCCCATCATGTGGATCATCGTCTGGGTGCGGCGCGACCGCGAGAAGCTGCATGAGTGGGGACACCTCGAGCGCGCCTCCGGATGGTGGGCGCTTCTCGGCAACGTCGGCTATCTCGCGGCACGAGGCATCGTCGTGCAGCGTCAAGCGGGCCGCGGCTGGTGGCCGCTCATCGTCACCCTGCTGCTCACCGCGGGGCTCGTGAGCCTCGGCATCTTCACCCCGGCCCTGTTCCTCGTCTTCATGACGCCCATCCAGTAGCGCGGGGCACCCCGGCTACAGGCGCTTCAGGCCCTCCACGCGCACGACCGCTTCGCCGCGCTCCGCGCTCTGCGCGAGGTCGACGGTCGCGTGGATGCCCCAGTCGTGGTCGCCAGCCGGGTCGTCGATGACCTGGCGCACGCTCCAGAAGCCGGGGCCAGCATCCGGATCATTCTCGGAGATCTGCACGAGGGATGCTGCGCGCGCGCCGCCCGCCGTGCCCATGCTCTCGTGCTCGGCGTAGTAGGCGTCGAGCGCCTCGGGCCAGCCCGCCTCCGGGTCGAGCTCGACGAGGTCGTCGTCGCGCTGCAGCGCCGCGAGCTGCACACGGCGGAACAGCTCGTTGCGCACGAGCACGGTGAACGCGCGGCGGTTCGTCGTGACGTCGGGCGGGGGCGGCGGCGCGATCGGGGTGCTCGCGTCGTCGACGGGGTTCGTGAGGGCATCCCACTCGTCTTGCAGGCTCGAGTCGACCTGCCGCACGAGCTCGCGCAACCACTCGATGATGTCGAGAACATCGGGCGTCTTCGCGTCGTCGGGGATGGTCTGGCGGAACGCGCGGTCGGCGTCGCTCAGGTAGCGCAGCAGGAGGCCCTCGCTGCGGGCCAGCTGGTAGTGGCTCACGTACTCGGTGAAGCTCATGGCCTTCTCGAACATGTCGCGCACGACCGCCTTGGGGCGCAGCTCGACGTCGCGGATCCACGGCTGGGTGGCCGCGTAGGTCTCGAACATGGCCTCGAGCAGGTCGGCGAGCGGGCGCGGATGCCTGATGTCGTCGAGCGCCTCCATGCGCTCGTCGTACTCCATGCCCTGCGCCTTCATGCGGCCGATCGCCTCGCCGCGCGCCTTGTGCTCCTGCTGGCGCAGCACCGGGCGCGGGTCGTCGAGCGTGGCCTCGATGACGCTCACGACGTCGAGCGCGTAGTGCGGGGCGGCCTCGGGCGCCGCGCCGGGGGCTGTGTGCTCATCGTCGGCGCCCGGCGCGGGCGGCGCGACCGTCGTGGCGTCGTCCTCCGGGTCGAGCGACTCGATGACGGCGAGCGCGAACGGGCTGAGCGGCTGATTGAGCGCGAAGTTGGGCTGCAGATCGACCGTCAGGGTGATGCGCCCGCCGGGCTCGATGACGACGACACCCGCGCGCACGAGGGTCTTGGCGATGCCGAGCGCGCGGCGCACGAGCTCGCGCTGCCGGTGCGGCGGCTCGTGGTTCTGCGTGAGCAGCGCCCGGGCGTTGCCGAAGACGTCTCCTCCGCGCGCGATGAGGTTGATGAGCATGGCCGCCGACACCTGCATGCGGCTCTCGAGCGGCTCGGGCGCCCCGCCGATGAGCCGCTCGAAGCTCGTCTCGCTCCACGTGACGAAGCCGGCTGGGGCCGACTTGCGCACGATCTTCTTCTTCTTTTTCGGATCGCTGCCCGCCTTGGTGGTCGCGGCGTGGTTCTCGACCTCGTGATCGGGAGCCTGCACGACCACGAGCCCGGCCGTGTCGTACCCGGCGCGACCGGCGCGCCCCGCGATCTGGTGGAACTCGCGCGCGCTCAGCTGCCGCATCTTCTCGCCGTCGAACTTGCTGAGCGCCGTCAGCAGCACCGTGCGAATCGGCACGTTGATGCCGACGCCGAGCGTGTCGGTACCGCAGATGACGCGCAGCAGTCCGCGCTGCGCGAGCACCTCCACGAGCCGCCGGTACTTGGGCAGCATGCCGGCGTGGTGCACGCCGATGCCGCTGCGCACGAGGCGGCTGAGCGTCGTGCCGAATCCGGTCGTGAAGCGAAAGTCGCCGATCGCGGCGGCGATCTCGTCGCGCTGCTCCCGCGTGATGATGCGGATGCTCGACAGCGCTTGAGCGCGCTCCATCGCGGCCGCCTGGCTGAAGTGCACGACGTAGATCGGCGCCTGCCCGTCGTCGAGCAGGGTCTGCACCGTCTCGTGCACGGGGGTCTTCACGTAGTCGAACGTGAGCGGAATCGGCCGCTCGGCGTGGGTCACCTCGCTCACCGGGTGGCCCGTGCGGCGCTCGAGGTCTTCGGCGATGGGCGTGACGTCGCCGAGGGTCGCACTCATGAGCAGGAACCGCGCGTGGGACAATTCCAGCAGCGGCACTTGCCACGCCCAGCCCCGCTCGGGGTCGGCGTAGTAGTGGAACTCGTCCATGACGACGAGCCCCGCCTCGACCTCAGACCCGTGGCGCAGGGCCTGATTCGCGAGAATCTCGGCTGTGCAGCAGACGATGGGCGCATCCCCATTAACGCTGCTGTCACCCGTGACCATGCCGACGTTCTCGGCGCCGAAGATGTCGACGAGGGCGAAGAACTTCTCGCTCACGAGGGCCTTGATGGGGGCGGTGTAGTAGCTGCGCTGGCCCTGCGCGAGGGCGATCGCGTGGGCGGCGACGGCGACGAGGCTCTTGCCGCTACCCGTCGGGGTGGCGAGGATCACGTGCGCGCCGGCGACGAGCTCGAAGATCGCCTCCTCCTGGGCGGGGTAGAGCGTGAGGCCTTCGTCGGTGGCCCAGTTCTCGATCACGTCGAAGGCGGCGCCGGCCTCGTAAGGGGCGGGCATCGACAAGAGCAGCGAGGAGGTCATCGCCTCCAGTCTCCCCCACCCGCCCGCCTCGAGCGCGCGCAGCCCCTACTGCGGCGCCGGGATGAGGAAGAACGGGAAGACGCCCGGGTTGTGGGCGTGCACGATCGCGAGGAACACGACGAGGTCGAACAGCAGGTGCACGATGATGACGTAGGTGAGCGACTTGGTGCGGTGGAAGATCCAGCCCTGGAGGAGCGCGAAGGGGATCGTCATGAGCGGCCCCCACTCCTGGTAGCCGAGCTCCCATAGGAACGACACGAACACGATGGCCTGGAGGATGTTGGCGAAGAGCACGGGGAAGTGCCGCAGCAGCAGCACGTAGCACGTGCAGATGAAGAAGAGTTCGTCCCAGATGCCGACCGCGTTGACGCCGACGAAGAGCCGCGCCACTTCGGAGAACTCGGAGACGGCCGGCCAGTTGAGGTACGCGCCCGAGGAGATGAAGTAGAACGGCAGGATGAGCCAGCCGAGGAACGGCACGGCGAACAGGTACGACTTCTCCCAGGGCTGCCACTTCTGCCCGCTGCGCCACGGGAAGCGAATCACCCGGCGCCGGAACACGAACCGGTCGAGCACAAAGGGCACGGCGACCGCGAGGCTCAGCACGAACCCGAGCAGGAAGAAGTTGGGCCACGAGATGTCGGCCTTGACGCTCACGGTGCTCACGACGATGAGGCCCGCCGCGATGATGCCGAGATCGCGCGTGAGCTCGCGGTCAACGAAGTAGGCCACGACGAGGCCGATGACGAGCCAGGGATAGCCAACCAGACGGTTCTCGAAGCCGAAGAGCGGTATCGCGCTCGTGACGACGATGAACGCTGGCGCGAGCTTCCAGCTCCACAGCGGCTTCGGGGCGGCGATCTCGGGGCTGGTCTGGGCGACGGGCATACGAGCATCCTCTCAGGTGCTCGCCGTGCGGAGGGCGCGTTCGTCGCCGCCGCGTTCTGCGCGTTGTCAACCCCGTTGTGCGGATGCTCGCACCTCGCTTCACTGGCTCCATGACGTCAGACACCGCACACGACAGAGACCACGACGAGAGCCACGAGCCGCACTCCGACCTGATGGCCGACGAGTACCAGCAGGTCGACCTCAGCGGCGCAGAGGGCGGCGCTGACCAGAGTGGAGGTGTCGAGGGCACCGACCCCGATCTGACCGTGCCGGGTGCGAGCGACACGGCCGAGTCCGGCGGGAGGGGAGCGGACGACCGCTACGTGGAGGGCGAGCTCGGCGGCGGTGCGATCGGCGCCGAGCTCGAGGACGACGAGACAGAAGGAGACGAAGCATGAGTGGCACAAACGCTGATGATGGAAAGTTCAACCCGCTGATTCCGGAGGGACCGCCGCCGGGCGAGGATCGCGAGGCGACGAGTTCGCGCGATGCCGAGAACTCCCGTGACGATACGACGAGCATCGACCCCCGCAGCGACCCGCCCCAGACGGATGAGGACGGCACGCCGATCGACGACGGCATGGGGGCGCACGACGACCCCGACGCCGCCGGCGAGGACGAGCCGGTACCCGGCATCGACGAGTAGTAGGGACAACCATGACGAAGCACACGAGGGGCGACCACGCCGACGAGCCCACGCAGGGCGACAACCCGGGCGCGCAGGGGGACATCGGCGCGGGTCAGGCCGAGGCCGACGAGACCGACCCGCAGCTGCAGGAGGAGGACGAAGCAGAAGGGAACGAGGACGACAACGACGAGTTCGCGCCCGACCTCGAGGACTTCGTCGATCGCGACCCCGGCGAGGACGCCACGAGCGTCAACGGCGGCAACGCCGACCGCTGACCGGCCGAAGGTCGATGCCGAGCGCCGTCTGCCCGCTGCGACTAGGGCAGGCGGCGCTCGATCTCGTCGATGACGTCGGGCAGCCCGAGCACCCGAAAGTGCCCGACCCGGTCGAGGACGACGTTCTCGGCTCCGTCGAGGTGCGCGATCGCGCGCGGCACATACTGGTCGACGGCGCTCACGAGCGCGTGATGCGGTCGTTGACCTCGGTGCGGGCATCTAGTGATCGGATGATGGCCGCCTCGGGGCGGAACTCCCGCCACGGCCCGAGCCCCCAGCGCGCGACGGGCGTGCCGCGAAACGGCGTGTTGACGGTGATCAGGCGCGTGAGGCGCCGCTTCGGCGGTGTGGCCGCAGCGTCGGCATCGGCGAGCAGCATCGCCTTGCCGATGAGCCCGCCCTTGGAGTGGGTGACGAGCACGACGTCGCGCAGGTCGCGGTCGACGACGTAGTCGCCGAGGAGGCGCGCGGCCTGGTCGATGGGTCGGTGGTTGAGGCCGAGCTCGGCGACGCGGTGCACGGGGTGCCCGCGGGCGGCGAGCCGCTCGCCGAGGGCGCGCAGGTAGTGCCACGACTCGAACACGCCGGGGATGAGCAGCACGGGCGGCCGCGCCGGGTCGCTCGAGGGGGTGCTCGGCGGGGGCGGGAGCATCCCGTACCGCAGCGGCGCCAGCCGCGATCGTGCGATGTAGGCGAGGTCTGCGGCGAGCCCGGCAGCGCTGCGCACGACGCCGAGGCGGCGTGCAGGGCCCGGCTCGTCGGCGGTGTGGCGGGGTTGGGTCATGGCGGCTCGACCCTAGCGAGGTCGGCTGGGGGCGCGTACGCTGGCCGCACCGTGTGAGCATTCCCCAGCGAGAGGATCGGCGTGCCCGAGACGACTCTGCCCGAGGGCTGGTACCGCGATCCGTCGCTGCCGGCGACGCGTCGCTGGTGGGACGGCACGGCGTGGACGGATCATGTGCGCCCCGACGAGGATGCTGCGCTCGGGCTCGGCGCGCTGCGCAGGTCAACGCCTGCCGCGTCGGTGAGCTCGGCCGAGGCTCCTGCGGTGTCGGAGGCGACGACGTTCGCGGTGCCGTCGGAGCTGGAGGGCACCAAGCCGGTGTCGTCGGTGGGGTCGGCAGCGGTGGGTGGTTCGTGGCGCACCGACACTCCTCCGTGGGCGGCATCGAGTGTGGCCGCGCCGTCGGTGGAGGGGTCGTTCGCCGCCCCGTCGTCGGTTGCGGACCTCGAGTCGGTGGACTACGCGCCGATGGAGCGGTCGTGGGCGCCGTCGGCCACGGCCGCACCTGCGCGGCGCACGCCGCAGGCGACGGGCACGGCGGGCGCCTGGTTGCTCGCGCTCTCCCCTGTACTGACCCTGCTGCTGGCTGCGGGAGTGGGCGCGCTCGTGCTTTCTGACCCGCTGTCGCCGGTCGCGGCGATCGCGGCGTGGGTGGCGAGCGGGCTGACGCTCGCGTGGCTTGTGCTTGCCGTTGTCGCCGACTTTCGGCGGTTGGGCGCCCTCGGCTACGCTTCGCGCCCCTCCGTGCTGTGGATCATCCTCGGCCCCCTGCCGTACTTGATTTCGCGCACCGTGCACGTGCACCGCGCGACGGGGCGCGGCTCCGCGCCGCTGTGGGTGTACCTGGGTGTGTCGGTGCTCGTGGGCGCCGGCACTGTGCTGCTCATGCTCGCCTTCGTGCCTGGCCTACTGTCGCCCCTGTCTCTGCCCGGCTCCTAGCTGTACTCGGTTTCTCGGGGTGCGCGAGCCCGTGCGGTGCGCGAGCCGGCGCCGTTCGCGGCCAGCGCGACGTCAGCCTGTCTCGCCGGTGGCGGCCCGCAGGGTGTCCGCTCCGGGTCCTGTGCAGACGACGGCTTCTTCATCTGACGTCACGTCGACGACGGGGAGAGCTCCTGGGACGCTGGCGGTCTCGTCGCCCGAGTCAACCCGCACGTCGGTGATGGCGTAGGTGCCGTAGCTCGAGATGGGTACGGCGAGCACGACAGAGCCGTCGTCGGCGATCTCGCTGCTGAGCGTCGGCTGGTCAGCGCCCTCGATCGTGACGGTCGCAACGGAGTCGGCTGGCAGCGCCTCGTCGCTCACCGCCGCGAGCAGCAGCGCGACGAGGAACCAGGACGGGCTGTCGGGGTAGAGCCGGGAGGGGCTGTGCGTGATGGCCCGACACGTGGTGTCGATGGCGGCGAGCGGCGGGATGCCCGTGCTCACCTCTTCGCCGACATCACCTCCCGTGGTCGACTCGTCGCCTGGGCCGACACCGGGTGTGCCGCGGGCGCTGAGCAGCGCGATGATGAGCAGGATGAGCACGATGACGGCGATGAGGCCCGCCCAGAACCACCAGGCGCGGAGCAGTCGCTGCAGCAGCGGCGGCGGCGGCGGAAGCACCGCGTCGGGGCAGTCGTAGGGCTCGCCGACTGCACGCCAGGCCGTGCGCGTCTCGCCCGTCGCGACCTCGGGGGTGCGGAACTTGCCGATGGGGGCGAAGCCGTCGGTCTCGACGTCGAGCTCATTCTTGACGGCGCGCATGATGGTGGTCGTGCCGAGGAAGGCGCCGGTCGCGGTGGCGAGCACGGCGGCTGCGCCTCCCGCGGCGGCGAGGCTGCCGCCGGCAGTCATGCCGCCGAGCGTGCCGGTCGTGGTCGTGGCGGCACCCGACTGCAGGGCGACGACGGCGGCGTCGTACTTGAGGGTTCCGTAGAGCCCTGCGCCGACGAGGCCGACCGATCCGCCGCCGCTGACGACAGGCCCGAGGAGGCCTTCATAGTAGGTCTCGAGCTTCTTGTCGATGCGCCAAAGCTCGTAGAACTGCGACACCATGACGTACTGGAACCGATGCTCGGCTTCGGTCACTTTCTGCTCGCGCTGGCAGCGCCCGTCAGAGAGTCGGGTGACGCGGAACTCGTCGGTGCTGTCGGTCACCCGCCACTCGGTGTGGTCGACGTCGAGCTCGTCGACGCGGAATCGGTTATAGAACGCCCAGACGATGTCGTGCTTGTCGCGGTCGTCGGCGGCGACACGGCTCGAGGTCCAGACCTTCTCCTTCTCGTACCGCGGGCTGTAGGTGTGGCCGCTATCCGTGTCGACGCGCAGCTCTGGCGGGTCGCTGTATTCGGCGACGTCGGTCGGCTGGGGAACGTCAGGGTCGGGCGTGCGGAGCGAATCGGGCATGGGGGCCTCCTCCGAGTGTGTGGCACACTACTCTCGCTCGCGCAGGGTCGGCAAGTGTTCGGGCGTGTCGCGGCGCTCGACGAGTGCCCAGCCTCGGTCTTCTCGCGCAGCACCGTGTGCGGGTGAGGCCGGTCCACCGCGGGGCGACTGCGGGTTCGTTCGCATGGCCGGACCCTCTCGGCGGAGTCGGGCTGGAGAGGCGGTCGTCGTCAATCCCAGACGACAGTGACGCCGGCCGCCTCGTCGAAGACGCGGTCCACGGTGGCGAGGGGTAGCCCCTCTGCTGAGGCTTGCGCCGCGAGCATTCTGTCGAAAGGGTCCCGGTGCGCCCAGCTCAGCAGCCCGGCGGCGATGCCATGCGCAGACCTGATCGGCAACTGGTCGGCGCCGAGGCGCTCGACGATGCCGGTGAAGTCGCGCACAAGCGGTTCGGCGGAGTCGAGGCGGCCGAGGCGGTATTTCGTGGCGATCTCGAATGCGCTGGCCGCGGAGACGACGATGCGCTCTCGACGATCGCTGAGGATCGCACGCACCCTCGGAGGGAGTCGGTCGGGCGCCCCGAGCGCCCACAGCAGAGCGTGGGTATCGAGCAGCAACGCCACTAGGGCTCCCAGGCGGAGAGCTCGTCGTTCGGCAGCGGCTCGAAGAACGCAGGTGTCGTGTCGAGACCGGGCAGGAATCCGAGGGCCCGCTCTGCCAACGGTTCGACGGCAACGAGTCTCGCGACGGGGACTCCGCCGCGGGCGATGACGATGTCGTCGCCGCGTTCGACGCGCGCGAGCAATTCCGACAGGCGCGTCTTCGCCTCGTGCACGTTCACCTGCTCGCCCATGTGGACTAAGCGTAGTGGACTAACCATGAAGTCAACACTGCCAGGTGGAGGAGCTTGGCGATGGTTCTCGGTGCGGTCGCGGTACCTCACGACAGTCCCAGCGAGTGTGGAGGAACGGCCTCGGCCTTCGCCCGCACCGCGCCTAGGCTGTCGGCATGCTGATCGATGAGCAGTTTCGCGAATGGGCATCTCTGGCCGCAAACGTGCTCGAGGGGCTCGGCATCGTCGCCGTCCTCGTCGGGGTACTGGTCTCGGCGGTCCTCGCGGTGCGCAACCTGGTGCGGCGGTCTGGGGACGTCTTCGAGTCGCTGCGCCGGCATCTGGGCCGGTCGATCCTGCTGGGCCTCGAGTTCCTCGTCGCGGGCGACATCGTGCGCACGGTCGCGGTCGAGCCGACCCTCGAGAACGTGGGAGTGCTCGCCATCATCGTGCTCGTGCGCACCGGCTTGAGCTTCGTGCTCGAGCTGGAGATCACGGGCCGCTGGCCGTGGCAGGCGAAGCCTGGTCATGACACGAAGCCGGGTCACGATGCGACTCGGGATGCTCAGCGCGAGCCGAGCCGCCCTACAGGCTGAGCACGCGCCGCAGCCCGGCGTCGACCTCCCGCATGAGGGTCGTCGGCAGTCGGCCGATCGGCTCGCCGATGTGGACACGGTCGAGCGTCAGCACCTCGGTGGCGATCACGACGGAGTCTTTCGGCAACCCGCTCGCGCTCGTAGGGACGAAAACGTTCCCGGGGATGCCCGCACGCGCTGTTCTGCTCGAGATCGCCGCGACGACGACCGTGCCGAGTCGGGAGCGCGTGTAGTCGTCGCTCTGGACGATGACGACGGGGCGGTACTTTGCCGGGCCCCGATCAACGATGGGCCCGAGGTCGACCCAGCACACGTCGCTGCGTGCGATCACCAGTCGTCGTCCTCAGTCAGGAGTTCTAGCTGACGCAGCGACTGTTGCGAGAGGTCGGCGCGCTCGCGCTCCTCCGCGGCCTGCGCGTGCGAGTCACCGCGCACGGTCTGCAGTGCCGCGTCGATCTCGCTCGTGAGAGCCTCACGCTCGACGCTGTCGAGGTAGTGCTGCGCCGCGGTCGCGTAGAACTGCGAGCGGCTCATGCCGAGATCGGGCCGCGCGCGTTCCACCTTCTCGAACAGCGGGTCGGGAACCGAGATCGCGGTCTTCATGCCGAGAGTATAACCAGGTATAACTGGCATGGGTCACGCTTCGGCGAGCGTCGGCTCGGGCGGCGCGTGCTCGCGTACGCCGCGCGTGTGGCTGATGAGGACGGACCGCAGGTGCACGCCCGCCCGGTCGCAGGCGTCGGCGACGACGCGCATCCAGTCGCGGTCGAGGCGACCGGGGTCGGGCGACCCGCGCCGCTCGAGCGCGAGAATAAGCTCGGTGTGCGCGGTGTGGCGGGCGACGCCGTCGATCATCGTGAACAGCACGTCGGCCGCGTCGGCGGGCGGGCGCCGCGGCAGGTCATCGCACGGCACGCTGAGCCCGTCGCCGCCGAACGCACTGGGCGGGAAGAACAACCACAGCTGCCAGCGGATGGCGGGGCCGAGCACGGAGGCGATGCGCGCTTCGAGGCGCTCAAGGTCGTCGGCGGTCACGGGGCGGTAGGTGCGGTAGGCGCCGGTCATGCCGTTGAGGATGCCCTCTTCGTCGCTCCACATGTCCATGACCGAGGCGCGGGTTGCATGCCGCCGTGTCTCGCCGCTTGTGGAGGAGCGAGTCACGGATGCGGGACTAAGGCAGCAGGTCGAGGAGATGCGGTCGCGCCCTCATGGCGTGAATGACCAACTCGTTCCCGCTGTCGAAGAGAAGTACCACGGTTTCCAGCAGGCGCCCTTGCGTATCGAAGCCGAGCCTCAACTGCCGTGCGGGGCTGTCGTCGTCGAGGTCTTCGACCCACAATGCCCACGTCGCAGCGTTGATGGCGTCTGACGGGTGAATGCCGTGCTTGAGCGCCGAGTCGTGAACTTTCACGCGGCTGTGTTGTGCAACGCCTCGCGAATCACCTCGGAGCGCGTCTTGCCTTCTCGCGCGGCGCGCGCATCGATATCGGCGAGTTCTTCCTCCGTCAGGCGCAGCGCAACCACTTGAGAGGCGACGGCCCCGCGCCCTGGTCGACCACGGCCACGCCGCTTGAGGGCCTCCACGTCGTAGCCGGATTCGGCCTCGGCGGCCCAAGCGGCAATCTGCTCTTCGGTGACCGGCTCGCCACCGATCGTCTCACCGTTCGTCATGCAAATTATTGTATTACGAAAACCCGATTCGCGTCGGCCGTTCTTCGGTGAGGCGGATGAAGGCGCTGAGCTCGGCGACTCCCCCGGGCGTGGCGGGCAGCGAGTCGAGCAACCCCGGCGAGTACACGAGGTACGCGGCCCACTGGGCGCGCGAGATGGCGACGTTAAGGCGGTTGCGGTTGAGCAGGAACTCCATGCCGCGGGGTGCGTCGCGTGAGCTCGAGGCGGCGAGGGAGACGATCGCGATGACGGCTTCTTGGCCTTGGAACTTGTCGACGGTGCCGACGCGCGTGTCGTGCAGCCCGGCGGCGTCGAGCCGTTCGCGGATGGTCTGCTGCTGCGCGTTGTAGGGGGTGACGACGATGATGTCGCGGCTCTCGAGGGGCCGTGTGGGTGCACCCACTTGCTCGCCGTCGAACCACGCTGCGCCGAGGTGCTGCTGCACGAGGCGCACGACCTCGTCGGCTTCGTCGACCGACTCGGTGGCGTTGCCGTGGTGCTCGACGGGCACGGGGTGCAGCCCGGGCGCGACGCCCTCGAGCCGTCGCTCTGAGGTGCTCTCGTGCGCGAACAACTGGCCTTCGTAGCTGAGCAGCGACACGGGTTCGACGAGGGCGGGATGCAGTCGGCGGGTCTCGGCAAGAAAGTAGCCGAACTCCTCGGGCAGCACGTCGTGCCCCTCGCTGAGGTAGCCGAGGGCGCTGCCGTCGATCGGTTCAGGGTGCGTGCCCTGGCTGACCTGGGGCAGCTGCTGGGGGTCGCCGAGCAGCAGCAGATTCTTCGCACTCATGCTCGCGGCGATGGTGGCGGCGAGGGAGAACTGGCCAGCTTCGTCGATCACGAGCAGGTCGAGGCTGCGGCGGCCGGCGCGCTTGGGGTTGGCGAAGTCCCACGCGGTGCCGCCGATCACGTAGCCCCCGTGTCCGTCAACAGCGCGGTCGGCGGTGAAGGAGGCGAGCTGGTCGGCCTTGCCGAGTACCGTCCAGCGCGCGGTCGCGTAGTCGGCGGGGTCGCCGCCACCCTTGGGCGCCTTGCCGACGCGTCGCCCGTCGAGCCCGGCCTGCACGACGCCGGTGAGCACGTGCTCGACGGTCGTGTGGCTCTGCGCGACGACGCCGACCTTCCAGCCGTGCTCTCGCACGAGGGTGGCAATGACGTGGGAGCCGAGGTAGGTCTTGCCGGTGCCGGGCGGGCCTTGCACGGCGAGGTAGGAGCGGTCGAGGTCGAGCAGGTGCGCGACGACGGTCGCGATCATGTAGTGACCCTCGGCTGGTCGGGCCGCCATGCCCGGCCACCGGCAGTCGAAGACGGTGCCTTCGGGCGCGTCCTGGATGCGCGGCCGTACGCGGCGGAGGAGATCGGTCGCAGCATCGCGCGGCCACTCTTCCGGGAGCGTCGTCGAGGCCGCATCGAGAAGCGCGGCTCCCCACTCCTCGATGGCGGGCTTCTGCTGCCCGGCGGGCGGGGGCGGCCCGGGCGTGAGGGCGACGGGCAGGTCGTCGTACTCGTCGACTCCGTCGGCGAGGGTTTCGGTGACGACGACGTGGTCGTCGGCGACTGCCGCGATGGAGACGCTGCGGGTGGAGCGCGCGAGCCGGTCCCGGTTGTTGGAGGGCATCGGCGCCGGCTGGTCGTACACGGCGAACGGGCCACTCATGCCGCCGACGGTCGGGCGGGAGCCGGGGGCCCACGTTCCGTAGAGCGTGAGCGTGCGGCGCAGCGAGCGCTGCTTGCCGGTCTTGCTCCATGGGGTGGCCTCGTGCGGAGCATCCTGATCGACGGTGAACACGTCGCGCACGTCGGCCCACTCGTCGAGGGGGGCGACGAGGCGGTCGAAGTGCTCCCACCAGTAGGTCTTGTGCTCGCGGCGGTGGTAGTCGATGGCGGCGGCCGCGTAGGCGAGGGCGCGCTGCTCGGGGGTGCGGTCGGGTTCGGTCGACGGGGTTCCGTCGTCATTCGCGGCGAGCTCGAGCAGGGCGGTGCGCAGAGGCGAGTCGTCGATGTCGGGGCCGTCGCTGGCAGCGTCATCATCATCATCGAGCAGGGCGGGCGCCGGCGCGGGATGCTCCCCCGCGAGCTCGCGCAACCACGAGGCGAGCCGCAGCGTGCTGACGCAGTCGACGCGGTTGTAGTCGCCGATGTCGTCGAGTATCTGCTGCGCCGCGTCGGTGTCTCCCGCGGCCCGCAGCTCGCGCGACCGCACATACTCGGCGACGGAGTCGTCGCCCCGCGCGACGGCGGCTCCCTCGCGGGCTTCGGGCCAGTAGATGGGCTCGAGGTACTTGATCGAGTAGCTGGGGCTGCCCACACGCAGGGCTTTACGCACGACCGGGTACAGGTCGACGAGCAGGCCGGAGCGCAGCCAGTCGTCGACGATGTCCTCCCCCACCCCGTGCCGGGCGCTCAGCGACCGCAGGTGGGTGCGCTCGTAGGCGGCGTAGTGGTAGACGTGTAGGTCGGGATGGAGGGCCCGGCGCGCTTGCACGTCGGCGAGGAAGGCGAGAAGGGCATCCCGTTCGTCGGCGAAGCTGTGCGCCCAATACGCGGTGAACTGACTGTCGGTGTCGACCATGCCGAAGAGGTAGTCGAGGCCCCAGCGGGCGGGGTCGTGCTCGGTGTAGAGCGGGTCGCCTTCGAAGTCGAAGTAGAGGTCGCCGGGGCTGGGCGCGGGCAGGGCGTGCAGCACGGCGGGGTCGCGCACGCGCACGGGCGGGGCGGTGCCGGGGTCGGCTCCCGCGGCCTGGCGCTGCAGTTCGGCCTGCAGGCGCAGGGTGTCGAGCGTGCTCGCGGCAATGCCATCCACTGGGCCGCGGCTCTCGGCGAGCTGGGCGAGGGTGTTAATTCCGGCGGCACCGAGTTTGGTCCACTGGGTGCCGGTGAGCCCGGCGACTTGGCTGACGTCGTCGTGGGCGGCGATCTCTTGCTCGCACCAGGCGCAGCTGCGGCAGTAGGTGACGCTGGGGTCGCGCCACGCGATGGGTGCGTCGGCGGCGTCGCGGTCGCGCAGCAGCTGGTGCAGGCGGGCGCGTCGGGCGCGCAGTACGGGCGCGATGTCGTCGAGGCGGTGGATGCTCCGCTCACGGTTGCCGAGGATCAGCTCCACCTCCCGGTCGACGGGGATGCCGAGCCGCTCGAGCTGCTCGGCGTACGCGGCGAGCTGCAGCAGTGCGGTGACTTTCGCGCGGCGCGCGAGCTTGCTGTCTTGCACGCGGTAGGCGCCGCCGGGCATCCGCACCAGGAAGTCGGCGTACCCGACGAAGGCGATCGGCAGGTCGCCCGGCACACCCGTGCTGTGCACGCGGTCGACGAAGGTGGCCTGCACGATTACGGGCACGCCGCGCTGCAGTGCGTCGAGGGTCTGCTGGGCGTATGGCTCGATGGCGTCGAGCCCCGCACTGTCGGCGCGGTCGATCTCGAGCAGGTCGTCGGGGTGCGCGGCGCGGGCTCGGTAGTCGGCGATGATGGCGGCCTCGTGGGCGTCGCCCATGGTGGAGGTGCGCTCGAGCATCGCGTCGTGCGGTTGTTCGACGGCGGGTAGCCGCCCGAGCCGCGCGTCGAGGTCGCGCGCGACGGCGAACTCGCACTCGGCGGCGCGACTGAGATCGCTCGCCGAGGTGACGAGCAGTCGCTCGCCGTGCTCGTTCGTGGTCAGGTACACGCAGTTGCTCCTCGCGCCGGGTGTCCCCTCAGGCTAGAGGCGACCGGTGACATCGGCTCGACATAGAGACCAACCTATTTGCGCCTAGTGCCACCGACCCGGCGTTGCAGTCCACGACCTACGCCCGTGCAAGAGCCGTTGTACGAATGCAGCTGAACTCGGTCCCGCAACAGTGCTCGGGCGTCTCGCCGACCATCTTGGTAGAGAGCCGCGCCTGCATGTCCTTGAGCCGGTCGATCGCGTCGTCGCGGTCTTTGGCCTGCGACTCGTAAAGGAGCGACGTTCCGCTCTTTGTCCGAGGGCATCAGCACCGTTGGGCCCATGGAGAACGCCATACTGACGACAACGCACGCCTTCGCGCAGCTCGATCGCGGAACCCTCAGCGGACGCACTCGCGCCGGCCGCGAGCCAGCCCGACCCCGAGGCCGCCTCAACGGACGGCCACAAAGAACGACGCGAAGAAGGTCGAACGCATTCGCGAGGTTGCGGCGAGCGGTGAGCACACACGTGTCGTTATTGCAGACATGGTGCAGATCAACAGAGCCACGCTGCACTCCGATCCCAAGCACCCACGGGTGCGGCCCGACATCGATCAGACGTGACATCAAGGCCCAATGTCGCGGCGCACTCGGTCTGTTTTGACGCCGCGGTGAGTCGATCTCGGGGACCACCGGTAGCGTGTGTGACGGCTCCGCATTGCAATCGGATCGCGCATCGGCGCGAACGGGAAGACGGTCACTATGAGCAAGTCCCTACTTGAGCAGCTTCCGGGAATCGTCGCCGCTGGGAAACGCCAGGCGGCACAGATCTTGGAACAGTTGGAAGGCCGCAACCGCGTCAGTCTCCAGACGCGCGAGCTTGTCATTCCTTCCCGTGATCGCGCTGGCTTCAATTTCTGGGGAAACGAAGGAGAGCAGGAAGCAGAAGAGCCAAACCGTCTCATCTACGGCGACAACTTGCTAGCGATGGCCGCGCTCCTGGCTGGTGACGAACAGACCCAAAGCCTGCGGGGCAAGATCGACCTCATCTACATCGACCCTCCGTTCGACTCCAAAGCCGATTACCGGACGCGGATCACGCTTCCAGGTACCACCATTGACCAGAAGCCAACGGTCCTTGAACAGTTCGCTTATTCGGACACATGGGGCGAGGGAACGGCTTCCTACCTGGCAATGATCACGCCACGGTTGGTGCTAATGCGCGAGCTTCTATCGGAGCGCGGCTCAATCTACGTCCACCTGGATCCAACTGTCGGTCACTACGTCAAGATCGTCCTCGATGAGATCTTCGGCAAGCGAAACTTCCAAAGGGAAATCATCTGGCGCATTGGATGGATCTCTGGATACAAGTCCGCAGCGAAGAACTGGATTCGAAACCACGACAACCTCTTCTTTTACGTGAAGAATCGAGACAAGTTTTATTTCAGTAAGCAGTACATCCCCTATCCCGAGGGATACGTGAGGAGAGACGGCAACGCTCCAACTGGGCAGGGCTACCCGATCGAAGACACTTGGAATGCGTCCGAGATGGATCGCCTTGACTCGATTCAGATCATGAGTTTCTCGAAGGAGAAGGTGGGATATGCAACACAGAAGAATGAATCTCTTCTGGAGAGAATGATCGCTTCCTCCTGCCCCGAAGGCGGTCTAGTCGCCGACTTCTTCGTCGGTTCAGGCACCACCGCGGCTGCTGCGGAGCGAACTGGGCGACGCTGGGTGGTTTCAGATCTCGGCAAGCCTGCCGCGATGATCACGAGAAAACGCTTGATCGATCAGGACGCCAAACCTTTCCTTTACCAGGCCATCGGCGACTACCAGGTGGAGCAAGCCCGATCGACCCTCGGACGGTCGTTCCGGGTCGGCGATCTCGCGAAGGTTGTCCTCGATCTCTATGGAGCCATCCCGCTTGCGCCAGAAGAAAATGTCAATGGCAGCCTCGGCCGACTAACCGGAGAGAGCACCCTCGTCTATGCGGATAGTCCGTCTCGCTTGACGACCAGCTCAACACTCAAGAGGGCGCAGGGGTACCGAGACAGCAAGCTGGGCGGGTTTGACAAAGTCATCGTACTTGGCTGGAACTTCTCTGCCGGAATTGGCCAGGACGTCAATGACCTGAATGATCCGAACCTAGAGGTCTTGGTCATACCGCCCGACCTCCTCGACCGGCTCAAGAAGAAGGGAGCAGACAAACTTGCGATGGAGGTACGTTTCTCCAGCTTGCAGTACCTGAAAGCGCGGGTGTCCAGCCGAATCAACCACGGTGAGCGTGAATCGCTCGAGGTGAAACTGACGAACTACGTCTTGCTGTCCCCCCACGCCATCAACCTCGACGAACCCAGCCGTGCCAGCCTCCAAGAGGTCATGAACACCGAGCCACTCGCGCTAATCGAATACTGGGCGGTCGATCCGGACTACGACGGCGAGGTTTTCAGGTCAGTGTGGCAGGACTATAGGGGCAACGTGGACAACAACGGAGATGAGCTTCGTGTCGTGACGACCGCCTCCCTCGACCTGCCCAGTGACGCCAAGCCACGAACCGTTTGCGTGCGAGCGGTAGACGTCTTCGGGTTCGAATCCGAAGTGGTGTTCAGCGGAGTCGAGGTGCACCCGTGACCGGTTTCGCGGACTTCCCGGTAGCCAAGGGGCTAGCTGCGATCGTCGACCCACTGATCCCGGGGGTGATCAATGGCTCATCTTCTGCACTGCTTGAGAACATGACACCCGTCACTGCTGAACTCGTACGTTTTTGGTTCCAACAGGACTACTGCGACCTGCGCGAGCTCAACTTCCACTCTGGACAGCGCGCGGCGATCCTAAACATCATTTATGCCCACGAGGTGCTCAATACCACTCGGTTGCGCGACCTCTACGAAACGGTCGCACCCGATTCCCTGCTAGAGAGTGGGGTCTTGGGGGAGGTGACTCGAGAGCGCCATGACTATCCCAAGTACGCAGCGAAGATGGCCACTGGAACCGGAAAGACCTGGGTTCTCAATGCGCTTCTTGTCTGGCAGTATCTGAACAAGATCGCGAATCCGGAGGATCCGCGCTTTTCCAGCAACTTCCTGCTGGTGGCCCCTGGGCTGATCGTTTATGACCGCCTGCTCGACTCCTTCTTGGGGAAAGAACACCAAGGAGAGCGGGATTTCGCCACGAGTGACATTTACGAGCAACAAGATCTATTCGTACCGGACAACTACCGCGCGGAGGTGTTCGCCTTCCTCCAAGCTTCCGTGGTGACAAAGTCCGAGATCGGACACAAGGTGACCGGTTCCGGGATGGTCGCAATCACAAACTGGCATGTGCTCGCGGGCAAAGAAGACCCACACTTCATCGACCATGAACTGGATGTAGAGGCGCCGGGTGGAGAGATAGACCCGCGTGTAGCGGTCGAGAGCTTCTTCCCATTGACGCCAGGGACGAGCACCGGAAACGCACTGGATGTCCTGGATCGTCGCTACCTTGGTGGCGTACCGCTGCAGGCACTCAAGGACTTGAGCGACATAGTTGTTTTCAACGACGAAGCGCATCACATTCATGAAGTTCGGAACAGCGACGAAGTGTCCGATGTCGAGTGGCAAAAGAGCTTGAGGGAGATCGCAGCCTCTAAGGGACGGCGATTCACTCAGATCGACTTCTCGGCGACTCCGTATAACGAAGTGAGCCTGGGCCGAAAGAGGAATAAGGCGTACTTCCCGCACATCGTCGTCGACTTCGACCTCAAGGCTGCGATGCGCAGCGGCTTGGTTAAGACACTTGCACTCGACAAGCGCAAGGAAGTTGCTGCACTTCCGCTCGACTTCAGGGCCGAACGGGATGAGTCGAATCGAGTGACGGGCTTGTCGAACGGCCAACGGGTGATGCTCCAAGCCGGGCTCAAGAAACTTCAAATTCTGGCTGACCAGTTCACTGCCGTTGACCCGGAGAAACACCCGAAGCTTCTAGTCGTGTGTGAGGACACGAATGTGACGCCACACGTCGTGGAATACCTGCAGAGCACGGGCTTGGCCGAAGACGACATTCTGCGTGTCGACTCTGGCCGCAAGGCTGAGCTCAGCCCTAAAGAGTGGGAACCGATTCGCGAAAAGCTCTTCGACATTGACCAACGCCAGCAGCCGAAGGTAGTCGTTTCGGTTCTGATGCTTAGGGAGGGATTCGACGTAAACAACATTGCCGTCATCGTTCCCCTGCGCTCCTCGCAGGCTTCAATTCTCCTCGAGCAGACTATCGGGCGAGGCCTTCGTTTGATGTGGCGCGGTGACCCCTCCATAGACGAGTTGAAGGCCGAAACGCGAGACCGGATCAGCAAGGGGCTGGAACCCACGAACTACTTCGATGTGCTCTTCATCGTCGAGCACCCCGCGTTTAGCGAATTCTACGACGATCTTCTAGATGGTGGACTAGCTTTCGAGGACGAGGGTGGCTCGGACGGCTCTGGCGCGATCGGGGATCTCGAGCACGTTGACCTGAAGTCGGGCTATCAGTCGTATGACTTCGCAATTCCGGTCATCCTGCGAGACGTCGACGAAGAGCTTCGGGAGCCAAGCATCGACCCCCTTGAACTGTTGCCTTCACCTTATCCTCTTGATCTTCTTCTCAAGAGCGTCGGGAAGGGCGACCGGTTTGTGTCGCAAGACGCGCAGACGAGCACTCAATATGGGGACTATCGAGTGGACGGTGGGATTCTCACGGCTACTGGATACAACGACTACCTATCCAGAATGACCACACGAATCTCCGACGCTCTCGGCCGAAACCTTACGAGTAGCCAGAGCAAGTACAACGAGAACGCAAGATTCCCGATCCTCCAGGCTTACCGCCCGATGCTGACTGGGTGGCTAGACACATACATACGTGAACGGCTCTTCGGCAGGGAGTTTGACCCACTTGCTGAGGAGAACTGGCGTGTGCTTCTCCTAGACGACGTTGCCCAAGGCATCGCGGGAACATTCGCCACCAAGCTCGTGGAGTTGCAGGACACGCAGGTGGTGGCTTCAGCGGAGACTCAAACACGCTCGCTGTCCGAGGTGGCTACGATCCCGGTCCGGGCGAGCACCGCAGTCGAAGTGAAGAAGTGCATATATCCGAAGCTTCCCATTCCCTCCGTTGGCGGAGGGCTGGAGCGTCTATTCATCAATTGGGCCGACAAGGACTCTGCGGTAGAAGCCCTGGCGAAAGTGCACGAGTATCGACACCAGTTCCTTCGACGGCCCTACTTGAAGGCGGATGGAATGCCCGCCCAGTACTCACCCGATTTTCTCGTTCGGACCGCGGACTACGTGTTCGTTGTCGAAACCAAAGCCCAATCGGCACTGAGCGACGAGAACGTAGCAAGAAAACAGAAGGCCGCACTCGCCTGGTGTGAGCGAATCAATGAGCTTCCAGAAGACGACCGAGATGGCCGCCGCTGGGAGTACGTCCTACTCGGCGAATCGATCGTTCTCGACTGGGAGAGCAAGAACGCAACCGTCTCAGACCTGCTCGAGTACGCGAAACTTAGGAGGGCTTCTACAGCAACGCGGGAACGCTTACTCTAGGCGAGCAGACGCACATTTGCGGCTGAGCCAGCGACACCTAGCTGCACTTCAAGCGAAGGGCAAAGGTGTGGAACTCGACGGCGACCTGGACGTCGTCTCTCGAGCATCCGAAGCGCCGATCTCACCCTTTTGTCCGCCCAGTAATCTGCATCATTGCGGCGGCGACGCCTGAGGTCGACGCACCGCTCAGCACGCGCACCTCGGGAGGCGCGGCCCCGGCCCGACTCGCCCCGAGCTCAGTGTCGAGCTCGCCGCTCCGCGGCGCACCCTCCGACCTCAGCACCGTGCAGCCGTACTGCGCCCGCGTCATGCCGACGTAGAGCAGGTCGTTCCAACTGAGACGGCGCTCATCAGCCCAGGCCGCGGCGTCGGGCGTGATGTCGGTCAGCACCACTGCAGCAGGGGTCTGCTGCACGGATAGGTGACAGGTTGTAGTCACGCCGCCAGTGCGGCTGGCGTGCTCATGATGGCCTCGAACTCGACCGGGGTCAAACGGCCGAGAGCGGCTTGCCGGCGTCGCCGGTTGTA
>Ga0316202_10000317_pt1 | contig 60301 bp, 65 predicted proteins | sample 3monrhotite_MG_FD_204934 | JGI IMG/M metagenome (GOLD analysis project Ga0316202, IMG submission 204934) | Microbial mat bacterial communities from mineral coupon in-situ incubated in ocean water Damariscotta River, Maine, United States -... | ecosystem: Environmental > Aquatic > Marine >...
CCGTTTATGAGTTTTCTGATATGGCCTTGATTATTACTGACGAATGCATCAACTGCGATGTGTGCGAACCCGAATGCCCCAATGGGGCTATCACTCAGGGTGAAGAGATCTACGAGATCGACCCGAATTTATGTACCGAATGTGTCGGCCACTACGAGACTTCGCAATGCGTAGATGTCTGCCCGGTCGACTGTATCCCGCTAGATCCTGCTCACGAAGAATCCCAGGATGAACTACGCACTAAATATGAGCACCTGATGGCCCAAAGCGCTTGATTACAGCCGGTTTTTTTGCCGTCTGTCAGCACTTTTTGCCCCTGGTAATACTCAATACAGATACACGGTCTTTCCGTGGTTATTGGAACTTGCGCGCCCTCAGCCAATTGGGTAGACTCGGGACTGATTTTTACTAAGCCTCCTGTGGGGGAGGAATTCTGAGGGGAATTTTTCATGGCTATTATCGTACCGATTTCTGTATTTTTGCTCATTCTTATCTCCACCACCATGTTGGGTGGTATGGGATGTGATGCTGCCGCTGCAGCTCGTAAGAAATAAGACAAATACGGGACTCCTGGTCCCAAACACAAAAAAGCCCGGATCTCCCGGGCTTTTTTGTGTGGCTTCTTTCCTATGTGCATATCATTATTAAAAAAATACAAATACCATGCTCAGCACTAACCAAAAGTCAGTGAGCTATTTAACCTAATACATCAGTTAAACCGTAGCGAGAGTGACTAAGGTGCAGAACATAAAGAGTTTTTCAGGTTATTTTGGACGAAAGCGTGTTACCCATACGGTGAGTTCAACATGTTCTGAAAAAGGCTTTAGGTTCCGTACCTTAGGCGCTCGCAGTAGGTTTAACTGATGTGTTAGGTTTAAACACGCTACACACACCCTGCTCTTCCACATAAACACAGTTGTACTCTATGCAAACGTCACATCAACCGGAAAAACTGTCTCCTCCTACAGAGGAAGACGCCTATCTTGTTAAATATCTGATGGTCTCCGCGCTCTGCCTGTTCATCGGCACAGTGCACGGTGTACTGCAAGTTATCCGCCCGATACGCGCCTGGCTGGACAGCATCGGCAGCCCTTACGGCGGCCCTGGTCATCTCATCGATCCTCTGGCTCATGCTCACATCAACGTAATCGGTGGTGTCGTTATTTTTCTCATGGGCGCCTCGTATTATCTGTTGCCCAGAATGGGGGGAGTCCACCTCTATTCAAAACGTTTGGTACGACACACTCTCTGGTGGACCGGCCTCGGCATTGCTGGTTTTTACAGCACTCTGATGACCTTCGGCATTCTTGAGGGTATCGCTCTGTTGGAAGACCCTGATTCAGTAGATGATATCCATCGTTTTTACGGGCCCACCATTGCCACCGTTTCCACCATCATGGGCATCGGCTTCTGGCTCTACTTTGCCAATGTCTTTTTGACTTTCCGCAAAATCCGCAAGTTGAGTTCCGCAAAACAATCATGATGCTTGAGTGTGGCTGCCCCGGCGAATACCCCGATTGGCATAAACAGGACGTTGATCTGGCTCACCATACTGCACATGCTTTACCCATCGCCAGTTTCCTGCATATGCCGTTGTCATATGAGACTTACAAGCAGCGCCAGCAAAATGAAATTGAGCAACTGGAGTTGCGCGAACGCTGGCCTGGCTTTGCATTAACACGCACCGGCTGGCTACGTGGAAAAATGATTCGATTACTGGAGAAGGGCGAATCGCCTTCACGCCACTTTTTGCATCTACCCGCTGATTTTCAATTACAGGGCTTTTTACACAACGGTGGCATTGGCACCCTGCGCACAAGCGTGCGCGAGCAACAAATGCTGCTATTGGACAGTGGCCGCATGCCCAAAGAAATGTATTTGGCATATCTCACCTGCCCAATCTGCTGTGATACCCGTGGCGGAGAGCGCATTTTATTATTACGACGCTGGCGCAACAGTCGCCGCTTGGCAGAAAAAACCCGCCGATAATTACCTTAGGAACATGCATGTTCCTTAAAGAATTATTGAACCGCCCGCTTTTGGTTCAGAGGAAAAAACAGTACCGTTTCATCACTTTTATCATCACTTTTCGCCCGGCGCACATGCACTGATAACGATTGTGTTGTGGGATCATCAACTTTCACTGCACGACGATAGACACCGGTAAAGCCATCCTGAATTGCCTGTCGCCATTCCCCGCTTTCGCCCACCCTCAACATCACCACCAACCCTACACCCGGTTTGTATTCCCCACGGCTGGCAATAACAATAAATTCATTCATACCCACCTGCAGGGGACTCGGTCGTGTTTCCACCCGGAAACCCAAGTCCTGCCACTGTTGCGGGCCAAGAATGACCGATTGTTCATTGGAACAAGCAGACAATAATCCCGTAAACATGGCAATAAAAAGCAGAGCCTTAAAACAAGGCGTAAAAAAAATAGCGGGCCTTCGTTTCATTTTGAATCCGCCGGCCCAGCATGGCGCTGAAGATAGTCCAGCACTTCACTCAACTCATCCTCATTCAACGGTGTCGCCCCTTTTGTTTTCATACGCATCTGCATGCGCTGTAAAATAGCGGGCCATGCCCGCGCAGTGTGCGCATGAGGCTGCGGTGCATTATGGCACTTGGCACATTTTGCCTGATAAAGTTTTGCTGATGACGAGTCGGCGTCAGGATACACCAATGGTTCATTAGGGATATCACAGGCCGACAACAACAGCGCCATTAAACCAAGGCAGCTATTTGTCTGTGGATTTAGGCGTCGGGCGTACTGCATTTTCTTTACTGCTGGCTCCATTACTATCTGCGGGTGACTCTTCATCTTTTTCCTTATCCGTATCCAAACGCCCCGCCACTTTGGAGCCGTAAAAATTCACCATAAAATAAACGAAAGTACCAAACACCGCAGTGTACAACAGCGCCGCACCAAATCCCCAATTTATCCACTCGCGCTCATACCCCGGACGATCTCCCCAAAAAGGAAAACTAAGGCCTACTGCCACCAGCATCACGGCAACAATAATACCGATAAACCAGCGCGGCACCGGCTGCTGTGACTCGGGAATTTTTTCCACCAGCTCCCAGTCTTCCAGACCGCGCTTGGCCCGGCGCTCTTCATCAGAAGCATAACCAAAATTATCATCAGGCAATTCACCCCACTGGGTGCCTTTAAGATCCCCCGGGGGAGTCTCTTTTTCCACATCTTCGACTTTAGGCGTATTTTCAGTCTTGTTCATTGGCAGACCCACAGCTGACACTTAATAAATATAGAGTTTCCTGTCGTTTCAAGAAGCATTTTGCTCTACATCGGGTACAACATTTTTTGCGACAAAATGTTGCACCCGAAAAACATCATGCCAACCATCCACCGTATCCACATGCACTAAAAACGTATGCAAGCCAGGCGGCACATTGGATTCAATACGCAGATTCACATCAATTCGCCCTGCGCTGTCAAAATGCAATACTTTTTCCGGTAGCGAATAGTTATTTTCTGACAGGCCTTCAATGCGCAACGTTGCCTCTGTAGCACGATACAGTTTATTGGAAACGGCAATACGATAGTCACGAATCGCTGAGGCAAATTGTAGGTCTGCACGATAAACAGCCAAGTGATATCCGTCATACGTCAACAGCCCCCAAATAAACATACCCAGGCCCAGCGCGGAAAATGGCAAGGTCCAGCGTATACGCAAAGAGATCGAAGCCAGGTTCCGTAAAGCAGAAAATTTTTCCGATGTGCCTCTCTCGAAAGACAACAAACCTGTTTCACCTTTTTTACCTTGCAACTGATCACAAGCGTCAATACATTCACCGCAGTTAATACAACTGTCATACATATCCGTATTACACGGATCAAGTCCGATAAAACAGGCGGTGCTGCAATAGTTGCATTTTTCACACTCGGAGGCACGTGTATCATCATAGGCAATTTTCAGTGTTTGCTTGGTTTTGAAGCCATGCTGCCACACACGGTAAACACACATAAAACGACACCAGAAATGACGAATAACGCTCACATCCAGAAAAATGAGTATCACAAAAATGGCATAAATATAATGCAATGAACTCGCCAGACGCTCATCATCCCGGAAGATAATAAAAGACCAGATTACCTCTGGCGGGTAAAAATAAAGCACAGGAATCAAAGCTAGCAACATAGACATCGCCAGCAAGATAAGCCCCAACACAACCCAATTCAGTAAACGATTTTTACTGCCCGCCACCTTCATTTTTTCGCCCGAAACGCTCATATCAGCACGTTTGCCAAGCAATCGATAAGTCCATTCGTTAGCTATTTCTGACAAAGTATTTTGTGGACAGGCCCAGCCACAAAAGGCGGTTCCCACTGTGGAGTACAACATTACCATGCAACTGGCGAGCAGCATCCACAAACCAAAAACCAGAAAAAAGTCAGCCCACCAAACCTGGTAATCAAACACCACGAAGGCACCTGCCACCAAATCGATACGCAACAGTCCGCTCACAGGAATAATAATGGCAATGGCAATGAACAAAAACTGTGTCAACCGACGTCGCCAGTGAAAGCTACCCGTATTAGCAGCTTCTATTTTGATGGGAATTTTGCTCAAGGCATTGTTACTACTCATATCCGTATACTACCATCGTGAGTCTGTTTATTCATTGAGCATGTTCTTCGGAATGGGTGATATTATCGACTGAATTAGTAAGGTTTTGCACTGCGGAGTCCAATGGGCTCAACGCTGCAAAACGCTGCCTGTAAGCGGCGACCTGCTCACTGTTCCCGGCTAATTTCGCTAATTCCCAGAGACGTTGCAGTGCTTCTACATGGTCTGGGCGTATGCGCAATACCGACTCCAGTAATTGCTGCTCATTCAACCCACGTGCCTGTGCCGCAGCACGATCCTGCAAGACTGCGTCGGCCAATGCAAACCCCACCCAGCGATCCCTTGGGTTGGCTTGATAAGCCAAGGGTAGTAACCGCTGGCTTTCCGCAACTTTCTCGTATAACAGGGCCAGCCAACTGCGATGCACCAACTCCGTAGCAATATAGGCACGTTCAAATTGAGGGAAATTATTCTCATCAATGCCAAGATGGCTGGCCGCTAAATTCAAGGGAAAACGAACGGATAATAACCATGACAGCACTTTGGACACATCCAGGCTGCCATCGTAACGCGCTCCTGGCAACTGATATTCAATCACCGGGGCCCACTCATCCTGTCGCGACACATCAAACTCAGGAATCTCACCCCAATAGCGCCCCAACCATGTCCACGCCCCTTCAGTTCCCGTTGCCGCTTCGGCTTGTTCGTCTGTTAATCGCTGTACATTATTTAATAGTTGCGCACCGCTGATGCTGCCATCACGTACGCCAACCATCGCCAGCCGAAAAGCGTCCACAAAAATAACGGCATCTGGAAACACGTCTTTGAAGGTCGCCAAAACCACTTGCAAGCTATTGATATCAAATTGATTCAGCGCCAGCCACTGCACAAAAATTCCGCCGGACGACAGTCGTTTTTGCGCACGTTTAAATTGTTGACGGGATAGCAATGCGCTGCGCCCTACCAAGTCTGGATGAAACAGATCACCGACAATCACATCGTAATATTGGTCATCGCTTAACAAAAAATGGCGGGCATCATCACGCACAATCTTCATCTGATCCATAATGCCGGCATTCACTGGCCGGAATTCCTGTCGTGCGGCATTAATCGCACCCAACGATAATTCAACGGCGGTACGCTGCAAACCAGGAAAAGCCAAAGAAGCCGATGCGGAAATCCCTGTCCCCAATCCCAAAAATAAAACCTGCTGCGGCTCAGAATGCAGCAACAGTGGCAAGCGTACTTGATTCTTTTGCACCTCAACAGCAGTGGGGTCCGATGAGGCGTCCATACGCCGCATATCAGCCAATAACTGCCGCTGACCATCTGGCCCCGCAACAACATGGGTGATGGAAATAGCATCTTCGTGCAGGGAAAGTGTTTTTGCCTGTGCGTAGGCTTGCGGTAACAAACGCGATATCGGTGGCATATCACTCACCGTTATACCCAGCACCCCCATCAGCAGCACCAATACCCAGGCAGGCCGGGAAGCCCAGCCCTGGGCTAATACCAACCCTAAAATCAACAGCAACATTGCCCCCAGAACAATAGTGCTACTACTGCCAATCGTCGGAATAAAAACAAAACCAGCCAACAAGGTACCTAATGCTGCTCCCAACGAATTGGCACCGTACAGCCACATTCCGGTTTGATGACTATTACCCACGCGCTCCGCCAACAACGGTAGCCAAGCACCCAGCACCAGCGTCACCGGCAGAGTCAACATGATAATCGCCCCTCCTTGTAACCATAACGCCGCAAACAAAGAAGAAAAGTGCTCCTGCTCAATCCAAGCTGAAAGCACCGGCAGCCACCATAAACTGAGCAAGGCAAACCCGCAGGCGACAATCGGCAATATACTGAACCAGCGTTTTTTCGTCAGCAATCGGGCTAACAGGCTACCAAAACCAATACCTAACAAAAATACTGCCAAAATAATCGCCAATACGTATTCAGTGCGTAACATCACCATACCAAATAAACGCGCCCAGCCAATCTGCAGCAAAAGGGCACTGGCACCAATGCCCGCGTAGACCAAAAGCCATTTTGTGGGGGGGCGAAGCAATGGCGTTGTTGTTACTTTTTTCTGCACTGATTCAAATCGCCAAGACAATAAAAACAAAATTCCTGCGACCACAAGACTGACCAACGCTACAGCTCGCAACGATGGCAACCAGCCCAGCGTAGGCAATAACCACAGCGGTAACAATGCACCAAAGGCACCTCCAAGTGCATTGATTCCATAGATACTACCCAGGGAAACTTTTGCGCCTCGCACTGCGGATAAAATCAGCGGAAAACCGGCCCCCATCGCTATGGCAGGAATCATTAATACCAGCGTAACCATAACAATTTGCAGTGCAATCCAGCCAGAATAACTGGTATTACCCGCGATAATGGCAAACTGTGTATCCACCAGTTGAAATAATGCGGGAAGTGATAATGCCGTCACGGCCACAAACAACTCGATAATGGCAAACAAGCGCAGGGGACGGCTCGTCGAACGACTCCAATATATACCTAAGAAACTACCCATGCCCAAACCGGCCATGTAAGCAGTTACAGTGACCACCACGCCAAAGATACTAACCCCGAATTGCAAAGACAGCATGCGAGTCCAGAGAATTTCATAGGAGAGACTGGCGGCACCAGAGATCAGATATAAACAGACCAGAAACAGACCAAGCCTTCGTAATGCGGATACATTTTGCATTGAATGCCTAATTGAATGCCTAAGGGGCGTTCTCAATCATCATGCTAAGTAACGACTCAGCCTAATTTTCAACTATACAGTAACGTCTCAGATTGCCGTTGATTTATCCGAGGACAAGGAAAAAGCGCGGAGTTTACAGGTGTAAATGAGCACTTTTGACGCAGTCATCGGGCAAATCAACGGTAAACTGAGTCATTACGCTTAAAAAGGATAAAACCAGACAATACCCACTACGGCATGCCCCAGTGCCAGCGTCAAACTCAAACCTGCACACACCATGTGCGGAACAAACACGCGCTTGCCATATACCACCATGGCAACACCAAGCGCCACTGTGGCAATAATCAGTAACAACAGAGGAATACCCATTAAAAACATAACCAGGTGTTTGGTTTTCTCTTCAATGGCAACCAGTTCACTTTTGGCTGACCGATCATTCTCGAAGGACTGCAACACTCCTGAGCTTTTTTGTTCTGCCTCTTGCTTCACAGATCCCGATACAGATTCATCTGCATAACCCAGCAATGGCAGACTCAACATCAACAATGTAAGTAAACAGAAAAAAATTTTACTCATGTTCTGCATCTTCGGTATCGGATTTTTTAATCGCAAAATACCAATATAATATCGCCATGAGCACAAATGGGAAAAGAATAATAAGCAGCAAAAAAATAAAAATTGCCCAGGGCGTGTCAATGGTAACGTGCGCATAACGGTAACTATCCACTGCATATACAGAGCAAGCTGTTGCCAATAACATCAAAAATATAAACGAACGGGATATTTTGCTCACGACTCAACTCTCGGTAATTTATTGCTTAATTTATGCCTGCTGTCGAGACTGCACAACGGAAGCCAAAAAAGTCTGATGCGTAATAGGGCATTGAAAAATTCCGATGATAGACAGATGTCGAAAATGGATCACTTTTCCATGAACCACCACGACGCACTTTATATACGCCTTCCACAGCGACCAAATCAGCCACTTTCAGAGTGCGGTCTTCTGCCGTCATCGCTTGCACTTTTTTCGGTTGAAACGTGTCTACAGCAGCAACCGACCCGTCATAAGGAAGAAAATCACTTCCCGTCCATTCACTGACATTCCCCGACATATCATAAACCCCGTACGGGCTCACGCCTGTTTTATACATCGTCACCTCATTACTCGAACCAACGTGGTAATAAGTATTCAGGCGGCTTGCATCCATTTGATTACCCCAGGGCCAACGACGCCCATCAGTACCACGCGCAGCCTTTTCCCATTCTGCCTCGGTAGGCAAACGCTTCTCTTTCCATTTGCAATAAGCCACTGCGTCATACCATGTCACCATGGTGACGGGGTATTGTGTTTTTCCATCCGGAATACTGCCGTCTGCCCAATCCAACGGTGGGCGGTACTGCGTGGCGACAATAAACTTTGCAAACTCCGCATGTGTGACGGGATATTTATCAATTTGATATTCTGGCAAAAATACTGTGTGCTGAGGACGATTAAATTTATCTGCACGCTCTGAATCAGTACCCATTAAAAAATCACCCGCAGGAATAGTCACCACGGTCTCCAGCTCCTGCCACTGCTCCGCCGTTAACAAAGCCTCCAGCTCACTCCATTGGTAGACTTTTTCAGCCTTTTTTCGTGACTCATGCTCACGATGCCGGGTAATATCTTCTCCTGCTGCACGCAGATGATCTTTCATGTCCGCCAGATCGTAAGTTGCACGATCTCTCATATCAGCCATACGATTCGCACCCAGCTTTACCACATGTATCACACCAAATATCACTGCCGCCGAAATACAGGTGATAACAGTTGCTGCCAAATAACGTTCGCGTTTCCGGCGCTCACTGGTGCTCATATTTGACTGATATTGCGGCGCCATACCCAAACCTCACTCAGCCTTGCTGACAGTTTTTTCAGTAGGCTCGGGCTGGGACTCAGTTATTTCTAGTGACGCTTCACCATCAGAAACATGTACGGCCTTTTTCCAGCCATAGACTCGTTTATTCATAATTTCACCAAACACACCACCAATCATTGACGCTTCCATAGCCAGTATGACAAAAAAACCCCACCAGCCCAGCGGCATCAATGCTGCGCCCTGTGGCACACCGGAATATTCAACTGTTTGATAATATGCTGCGAAGCGCACAATAAGTGGTGGGAATATGGCAATCCATTTACCGCCCAGCCCGTAGACGTATGACACCGAAATGCCCACCAGCACCGGCAAAATAAACAACTGCAAAAACCAGAAAAAATTAAATGTATCTAATCCCCAAAATAACTCGATGCGAACACCAAGCACCCAGTCACCCAAAAAGTTCACCAGGCAGCCGACAAATATTGCCAGAAAAAAAGAAAGCCAGCGCACCCTGAATGTCATTGCTGATATTCCTTACCGGTCAGTTTTTCATAAGCTGTTTTTTTGGTCTCTTCCAGATACCAGTCTTCAACTTTTAAACTACTGATATAACGGGCTAACATTCTGCGGTCAGCTTCCGGAATGCCTGCAAATGAGGGCATGCGAAAACGCGCTTTCAATCGCGATGGAATGATTGACTGGGGATCTTCCGCAGAAAAATAGTTATACAACCATTCTTCATCACGCAACGAACCCATACCGTCCAGCGAAGGAGCAGGGACTGCCTGCATAATATTACGCAACCCCCATAACGCATGGCAATCACGGCAATTATATTTGCGGTAAAGTACGGATGCTTTGGCCGAGAGCTCGGGTGACGCAGTACTATAAAATGGAATACCTGGGTCTTTACCTTCTTCCTGAGAAACCATCCAGCCTTTCACGACCATCGCCACCAAAACAAAAGCCGTTATGCCGATTAAAACACCTTTCTCGCCCTTCTTCATTATGAGGTTCGCTGTTTGCGCTTTGCCTCTTTTTCCAGATATTCCTTGCGCAGTTCTTCTTGATACTCATTCACCTTCATTGCTTTTTCAAACTCTTCGGGGGCCATTTTATCTTTGTCATTCTCATCAAAAACAACATATTTTATATCTTCGTCAAACTGATCATTATGTGCTGCCCAGCGCACCCAATAAATTGCGGTTAAAACAATCGCGGCACCTGCAACCAACCAAAGATAAATGGTCCAGCCATCTTCAAATGAATTAAAAAAATCCGCCATCACTATTTCTCCTAAAACAAATACCCATGAAGCATTTGTGTCGCACCAAACGCCACCGCAACCACAATGCCAAACAGAATCCAAACAAAAAGGATTTTTTCACCTTTTTTAAGATTCCCTCTCTTTCCCATCGTCATAAACATAAAAACAAAAACGGTAAACACAACGATAGAGGCGATTAGAAAATAAAAAATTCCGACGCTAAACTCTTGCGAATTCATCCCTTCGATACTGGTATCGATTCCAAACGGGCCGGAACCCTCTTCTGTCGACAAACTCAGGTACGGAAAATTCAATGAATATACAGCAACAGTCAGACTACCAAGGACATGCCGCAACGTCTCAAAAACCATCACTATTAACCTGCATCAGGGCTACAAAGAAATACGAATAAGTGCGCACCGCGAAAACACTGACTTTACCATGGCTGCGCACTTCACAGCCAATAAAACTTGAACGCGACCCTGTGGCAGCAATCCAAAGCGTTAAAACACACAACTACTCATGATTTGTTCGAGGACAAGGAAAAAATGCAGAGTTTACAGGTGTAAATAAGCACTTTATGACGCCGTAATCGGGCACATCAAAGGTAAGCTGAGTAGCTACAAAAACACTATAAAAAAACAAAGGCCACACCGGGTAAGGATGTGGCCTTGTTTTATCGTTTCAAAACGAAATAGACAAACATTAAATCAACCGTAGTCACCAAGCCCAGGCTTGTCTTGATCCGTTTTGTCAACATAAAAGCTGTAAATGAATGGTGCGGTATAAACCAACAGAATCCAAATCAGCATCGCCAATGGGCCATTATCCAAATCAATCATATAAAAATCTCCTGTTGTCTCTTTATAGACCACACAACCTAGTGGCCGTGATGGGTTGGCTCCCAGTTGTAGTCAGGCAAACGTTTTACAGCAATCATCACGCCAACACAGAAAAAAATGATAAAGAAAATATCGATGGTATAACCTTTATCCCACCAAGGCTGGATACGCTCCGTGGTACCATCAGGTTTCAGGTTACCTTCAAAATTAGCCAGTACAATACGATCACCCAGCACCGTAAACTCACGCAAATCCGATCCGTTACGTTGCAATTCAATGATGGCATCTTTGATCAGACGCAAATCATCCATTTCCAGCGGATGACGCTCCTGCTCAGCCGTCCACTTGGAGCCACTTGCTTTCACCTGATTGATGATATATTCCATCGCTTCTGCATCGCTTTTACCCTGAATCGCCGGAGAATCCATTAAAGCAATGTATTCTTCATAGATCGCGGCAGTAGGACGCTGCCCCCACAACGGAAAAGTGATCATGAATGCAGTGATAATAGTCAGTATCAGGATACCAATAATCGGCGGTGGCAGGCGATTATTATCTTCTGTAATACCACCCAGGCTCTCACCTTCCCAAACAGCTTTTGCTGCTTCGTTCTGATCATCCGTACACAGGGTGTGCAGTGGGTTATCAAATTTCCAAGCCATATCTACTCCCCTTTATTTCAGATTCAGAATGAAGTCAATCAACGCACGAGCTTCACTGTCAGCAGCCGGCAAAGGAACTTCAGGTGGATAAATTGACTCTCCCTTCGCATAAGCCGTATAGGCCGCACGCCAGCCATCATAGTCAATAACATTACCACTGGCATCCTTTTCACCCCAGAGATAATCATAGCGAGGCATAATGGAATGCGACTGAACCAGACGAGGATTAAAGAAATGCATCACCATCCATTCACGTGAAGAGTTACGAGACCCCACATGCGTCAAGTCAGGTGCCTTGCGGTCGGAACCAAACGCCGTTGGTGATTCGCCATTAAAATCGCCCAACATGGGAGGAGCCCCAAAATACTGCCAGTCCTGGGTTTGTTCAGGCAGCAAAGTATGACACCACCAACAACCCTCACGGACAAACATGATTTTGCCTTTACCTACAAGCAATCGCTGGGAATCACTGGCTTTCGCCAACGTCGCCGTCGGCAACCAACCACGAGTCGCCGTTGCGTTTTCGATGTACGGAACCATCACACCACCGTCGATGATTTCTCGAACAATAAACACGGCGCCCTGATCTTCAGATGCCTCATTAATCCGCCCTCTTGACTCGCTCACAGCAGCCGGCGTCGTGCCGAGAATCCGCGGATGACGAATACCATTGGGAAACGGCACGTCTTTTTCATACACAAAAGCACGGGTCGATTCGATAGCAGAACCCGTCTTCGGGTCCTGGTTTATCTGAACCGTAATCGGCTTCGCCCAACCCAGTAGGAAAGGATCTTCATAACTGAAAGCACCCACTCGCCCAAAAGACAATTGACGATCCATTGCAATGGACGTTGCAGACACATTCTGAATATCCACTGCCGGCATATACAAAGTAATGAACATCGATGTACCGAACGCCAAACCGAACATCCGGGAACCGATTTTATATTCTCTAAAAGCCACGGTAATTACCTCCCCTTATTATTCTATTAACGTTCGTAGGCCAGTTCATGAGGCAAGCGCCCTGCAGGAATCGCAGTACCCACGCGAGCTGTCATATACATGTTGTACAGCCATACACAGTTTCCGAGGAACACCATGGTGCCACCCACCCAACGTGCAATCATATAAGGATGTTCAGCAATCACGACATCAATATAAGGCACTTCGTAGATTTTACCTGCGCCTTGAATCAAACCTGCGATCGTCATTGATACCCAGTAAGTGGTAAAGCCGATCAATAACATCCAAAAGTGGAAGTTGGCCAGCCCCAGAGAATACAGTTTGCGACGCAGCAGCGTCTGCAAGCCGTAGTACACAGCAGCAGCTTCAAGGAAAGTAGAGAAACCCAACAGCGCCAAGTGAGCGTGAGCCACAATCCAGCCGGTGCCGTGAATGTACCAATTGATGGCACGGGTTTGTTGGAAGCCACCTTGCATATTCAGTGGAATCGCCATCAGCACACCTGTGATGGTGAACTTGATTTCAATATTCTCCACAAACATACGCCATTTGCCTGTCATAGTAAGCAGCAAATTGGATACAAAAGCGATGGCAGGCACCAGAATCAGCACACCTTCCACCGAGGCGAAAGACTTCAGCCATTCTGGCAGAGGAGCGGACATCAGATGGTGAGCAGCCGGAGTAGAATAGAACACCACAACAGACCAAAAATGTAAGTGGCCAATACGGTGAGAGTACAGCGGATTACCCGTCACTTTCGGCACAACATAATACGAAATGGCAGCAGCAACCGGAGTGATCCACAAGCCCAACACATTATGTGCAAACCACCAAGTCAGGTATGCCTCTGTCAACCCTGTTAACTGGAAAAATTCCGGCGAGTTACCTACAGTAAACACGATAATAACCATAAAAGTAGCAGCACCAAAAAACCAGTTAGTGGTGTAGATACCCTGAGTACGACGGGTCTTGATGGTCATTAATACGTTAATACACAGCGGAACCAAAAGGCCGAGGATAACGACAACATCGATGAAAAAAGGCAGATCGGAATATTCACGACCAGAAGTGATACCCATCCATAACAGAAACAGCCCCACCGACAGGCCAACGTTCCAGAGGAAGCAATTCCAGACACCCAGCTTCTCAGACCAAAGCTTGGTATTACCTAATGCTGGCGTGATATACATCATAGCCATAGCAAAAGCCATAGATATCCAGCCAAGAATAACGGCCAAAACATGCACTTGACGCATATGACCAAACGACAAAATCTCGCTACCGGTGACAAAATCCGGAAACGCAAGTTTGGCAGCATTAAAAGAACCTAAACCGGTTCCGATCACAAACCAAACAATAGACGAATAACCGAAGTAAATCGCGGCTGATCCAGCCGGGATATCTTCCGCTTTCGCAAACAGGTATTTAAACATCTTTACCCTCCCAGGTTATTTTTTGAATCAATCAAAATTTACTTTTTACTGCGCGGCATCAGCAAAAACCAGCTGAACCACATAAAACTAAGCGCTAACAAAATCCCCATCATTCCTGCAAAGGTAGCCATGCCAACCCCTCCTAAATTTATTAAATCAAGAATTATTCAGAATTAAAAAAACAAAGACCAACTATGCCTTGGATTCAATTTCCAAATGGCGGCCAACAGCAACCTTGAGGATAATAAAGAAGGCAATACCAAAGACAATCATCGCCCAGTCAATAAATCCTGTGAACGTGGTAGGGTCATAAGCCTGACTACCCCAACCACCCCAGTCATCGAACTGGCCACGACCAAGAAAACACATGAGCGCGGCACCAAACACACTGCCGTTACCCATCCCAGTTAACATTCCCCCGACAAGAGAAAGCATTAGTGGATTTCTCATCCCTCACCTCCTGAAATAGCCAATATTACATTTTGTTTTATTAGGGTCTGGCGGAGACAGCAGAACACAGTGAGACATTATTACTTGCCTCGTGCGTCCAGCACTCTTGACCTAATTTTTTTTGGGAAGTCCCCCCTCCCTAATATTCACCCGCAATAATAGCCGGAGAATCATGACGAGAGAGTGTCACATGTCATAGCAAGGGTCAAGCCTTCACCAGGAAAAACAGAATGGCTTTTTGCGACTGACAAATTCATAGGCAAATCAAGCAAATACCCTAGTCAAGCAGTATGAAAATACAGGTTTCTATACGGCTTATATTTTCTGTTAAGCTACCCTCTCTACAATGTGGATTTGCTCGAAAATCATACTCAAATGAAAGAAATAATCATCCTTGCCTCCGTGGCCGTCAGCTCTATCTTTATTCTTGGCTATTCCATACACATGCTGATTGGAGGGCTGGTTTCGGAGACAACGGAACAATGGATTATCGCGGGTGCCTGCCTGATTGGCGTGGTCGTACTCACTTTCATGGGGTGGGACATTATTCGACGACGTAGACAACGCTAGCACAAACATCAGGAAACGCCGTCCGGGCATATTGACGGTTATACTAGGCGCCTGCCCGAGAATGAAAATCGTCGCGAGGGAAAGGCATTTTGAGGCAGATTTCTTGGCTCCTACTCCTAGAGGGTATTCTTAGGAGGCATTCTCAACTAACAAGGCCATACTGTTGTTAATTAAGTCCTCTCCCCTAGGCAAATACTTTAAGTGCATCACCCACCTTACTGAAAGCAGTAGCATCGACAAACTGCCCCTTATGAAAAACATATTGACGCTTGGAACCCATCATATCCATTCCTGTGAGACCAAATGACTTACCTGCATGGTCTGAAAAATAGCGCACGTTCTTGATTAACTCAATGACCTCGCCATTCCGCAAGGCCAGCGACACTCGCTGTCTGGACACATCCAGTGAAACCGGGGATTGCGGAAGCACCAGCATACGCCCCAGCACACGATGCACTCCCTGATAAAAAAAGAAGCAGGCAAGAAAAAATAACAGGTAAGCCAATCCCTGATTTTTGTCATACCAAAACATCAGCGCACCAATACCCAGTCCAGACACCGTGGGCACATACATCAACACATCCCACGTTACACCTTTGCTGTCTTTCGACAACTTGAACATCTCAGATTTTGCCACGCTTGTTAACCCGTCTTCTCTTCTTTTAACAGGCTGACGAGCACAGCATCCACTTCACGATACAGCATGCGTCCAGCACGTTTCAGGCGTATGGTTTTTTTACCGTCAACAATATAGGTCCAGGGGTCACCAATCACAACGAGCTCGTTAAAAGCCTCCGGGTTTTGATACTGGTCCATATGCAAAATCAGCACTTCATCCCCATACTTGTCCATTATACCTTTGAGCATTTGCAAGTGTTTGTCACACTGCGTGCAGTGCCCCGGAGTGGCAAAGGTCAGCACCATCACCTGTTCCTTAGTCAAAGCATCATCCAGTGAATACTGATACATGCGCTTGTCAGGATAACGATAGCTGGTAATACGACTCAGATCGCCACCAACATCTTCCAGCGTTTTAGTGCGCAAGCTCGGTACCGTCATGCCAACCTTATAGCTACCGTCGTCAAAACAGCCGGACAGAAGCATCAGCACCAAAAAAAAGCTCAAGTACTGCCATATTTTCATATCTCAGCCCTCCTTTTTTCCCAACCAGAACAAGTACGAAATAGATTGTACGCCCAGATAAAATTCGCCAGCAATACTATGGTGCCAAAAATACCCATGGTGGCCAATATTGGCTTCACGACTGCTTCGACCTGCTCCGGCGTACTCGTCTCACCAGCCAAACCACCCAACACACCTGCTGTTGTGAAAAATACCACCATGCCAATAAGACCAAAGTTATGCGTCCAAAAATGCACCTTGACCAGTCGGAGGCTGTAAATAGGACGCTTCACCAAACGAGGAATAATGTAATACACAGCAGCAAAAATCGCCATTTCCACCCAACCCAACAAATTGATATGCGTGTGCGCACGCACAATCAAATCACCATGCAAACGGTGATCTACAAAATAACGAAATTCAGAAATACCCCCCATCAACGCGCCCCAGGAAAAACCGATAAGGCTGTAAATGATACAAGCATAAACAAACCACAGAGTGTAACGCGTATATTCCGTGTCCTGCTCCCACGGCTTCTGGTGGTTATCATTCACTATGATCACTCCTGGAATCTGGCTCACTTGTTTCCGGGGATACTGGTTGAGATTCTGGCTGAGTAGTATCTTCCACTGGTTGTTTGGTACGGATATCTTGGAAACGCTCTTTCCAACTGGCTGGTGCCCAAGCACCCACCATATTATCAATAAAGTCTGAGCGCCCTTCTGGTGGCATTGCTGCTGATGACGAACCCTGTTCTGCTTTCAGCTCAGAAATAAATACCGCAATGGCATACCGGTCTTTTTCCGACATCCGCGCAACATAAGCTGCTTCTTTGGGTTTGGGGCCATGATCAAGGGTTTTGGCTGCATAAGTTGCCTCCGGATCAGCCAAAAAAGCAACCAGCCAATCCAGAGTGCGTACCGAACCAACGCCATCCAGCGACAATCCCATGTTGGTGCCATTACGCAATGCGCGGTGACAGGCAGTACAACGCGCTTCGCGAAATAAGCGAGAACCCAAATGCCCTGCTTCCGAAAAATTATAATGTGTTTTATTTTCGAACAAGGGCTCAGTGCGTGTCATACGATAGGTTTCCATCGCAACATAAGCAATGACGGCCAAACCAATAAACACAGCCACTATCCCAAACAAAATCTTTTCACCACTTTTCAGTGATTGTTTTTCTTTCGACATAATTTAATGGTTACCGCTATCCGAGAATGCCCTGTACCAGAGCAAATGCCTGTGATGAACTAACCCCGATCCAACAGCCGTACGCTAACAACTACGGCCCCAGAATTCTACCAGAAAAACCGCCTTATAAGAAAACTGTTGGTTAAAGAAAAACCCTAGAAGTAAAAAAGGCGGAAAAATCCGCCTTTTTTACTTCTTTATTGTCATTGCTACCCGAAAATTAATGCTCAGGATAATCTCCCGGTACACGCGAATTACCCATAGTAGTACGAGGAGCCGACGTCAGATACGTCGCAACATTATGAATATCATCATCCGTCAGGTTTTTAGCAACGGCACGCATCTGGCCCATTACATCATTGGCACGACTGCCATCACGCCACTTTTTCATCTGATTGATAAGATAAACATACTTCTGGCCACCAATCATTGGATAAATTGGCGCAGCACCGCGACCATTGAATCCATGACAGGAGTAACAGGAAGGAATACCGCGATCCACCGCGCCATACATCACAATGCCTTTGCCCAGATGTCGCACACCCACCGGATTACCTAGTTCTTTCACTTGCGCCATGTCCGATGACACCAATTCTTTACTCAAACTGGCTGCATAAGCAGACACATCAAGACGATCCTGAGCACTCAATCCCTTGGCATTGGTGTTCATAATGAACATAGTGGTGTCCATACGTTTGTCTGTTGCAAAATCTTCCATCTGCTTGACAAGGAAGACATAACCCTGACCCGCTAGACGCGGCGTACCCATGGCATCATCACCCATAGCATCCTGGCCATGACAGCTGTTGCAGGCAGGAACATCTCCTTTGCCATTCATGTAAATATTTTTACCATTTTCGATATTGCCCTGACTTCCAATAGAGGCAAATGCCGCAGACGCGGCCAACAGTGTCGCGACTGTTGATACTTTTATTATGAGATGCATAAGACCACTCCCTCCCAACCAATTGTTAATTCGTAATAAGCAATTTAATTCTTGTTTTACCCGGCTTACACCCTTCTACCGACTTCAATTTCAGGCTTACTTAATAATTCGCGGGACTTGCCTGCCCCCCACCCAACTATTTCCAATAAATTCTGCCAATGTATGCGTACCTGCCCGCAACTCACCACGACAAAACTCATGCAAAAACACCCAAATCTTTGTTCTAAAGACTTGTTCAGCCTCTTTTCATCATCATGCCAGCAACCACAAAGGACACAACCGTCGCGACGACATAAACAAGCAAAATCGCTATATCAATACCCATTTTTATTCCCCTCCAAAGACAGAATTCACAAACCAAGGTTTAAAAATTTCGGCCATGTATAACACGGTTACCCATAGCCGGACAAGCAAACGGCGGCCAGTATATATCACGTTTCCCTCAAGTTACCAGACTCAATTGGCCTTGAATTTCCCGAGTGTTTCATTTGGTTATCAACGACTAACATCAGGCAAAGTAACAGTTTCGACATATGCCCACAGGGTAAATCAGCGGTACGGTACGGTAAGCTAAAGCAGTTACAACAGGTCATCACCGTTTGACCTTACACCCAAACCCGCAACATACTCTGGGTGATAAAAACCAAACACAGGCACGCGCAACATGAAGCCGCCCTGCCGGATTTATCACTAACTAAAATTGAGCTTATCGCGCCATGGTACAAAGAGGATACCGGACCCTGGTATTATGGGTCGTATGGGCGGCTGCGACTATTGTCATTTACCTGGGGCTGTATCAGGATACTGAGGTACTGACTTTCGTACAGCACGACCCCAGCCGCATCACCTGGGCCATCATCAGCCTCTTTACACTGGGTGTGGCCACCAGTTTTGTGCTCACTATTCTACTTACCTTGGAGTCCGTCAAGGTAGACGAGCTGGAAAACATCGCCAAACGTGATGGTTGGCTGGCCATTGAGCAAACCCAAAAAAAAGGCTGTGTGGCCAATTTTTTCGACTCATTGCGCACTATTGTCAACAATAATGGCGAACTCAATATCGAGGCTCTGGTCGATGTCGAATTTTCCATCTACCAGCGTATCGCTCACGCCCTGGAAATTATCGGCAACCTACTCATCACACTGGGTTTGATTGGCACCGTTGCAGGCTTGACCCTGACCCTCACCGGTCTTACCAGCTCACTGGATGCTTTGGGCCAGGATCAGACCCAGCTGCTCGCAGGGCTAAGTAGCGCCATGTCCGGCATGGGCACAGCGTTTTACACCACCCTGCTGGGGGCTGTACTGGGCGGCGTACTGTTGCGCATCTTCGCGCATATTGATGCAACCGGCGTGGAAAGTCTGGAAGACACATTGACACGCACCTGCCTAGTCTATTGTTCATCGGACTTCAAACCTTCACTGGAACGCGACCTGCGCCTCATCAATGCCGAAATCACCACGATGAGCCACAACATCACCAATCTGCAAAAGCTACTCACCGACACCCGTAGCGCGTTGCGCGAATTCGCCACTGAAGTCAAGCAACCCGGACAGGATATGGATATAGACCATTTGCGGGAAATGGTACGACTCCGCGAAGCACACGTGAAAACCCTTGCGATGGAAATCAAACTCAAACAAAGCGAACTCGGGGTGATGGGTTATCTGTTCGGCGATAAGCGCAAAAAATAAGCGCCTAACTCACACCGCATGCACTTAATACTAAAAAAACATGCGTAAAAAACGCCGCTCATCACCACCTAATATTTACGAGATGTTTTCCGACATCGCCTTGCTGATGCTTGCCACGTTCGTTTTTTTGCTGGTCACCATTCTCATCACCGCACGCATGGCCGAGCAATACCAAGCCCCCAAGCTCAAAACAGCCCTCGCCGACCTGCAAGTTCAATTGGATAAATCCCAGGCCGAACGTGCACGCCTGATGGCCAACATGGACGCCCTCGTCGGCCTTTCCACTGACGCGCAAATGGAAAAGGCTCTGGCCGCTGCCGGTCTAGCCGAAGGCAAAAATCACAAAGATTTCGACATCTTTATCAAAGGTCTGCGTGACTTGCCTGGCACCAGCCTGCATCTGCTTATCGACGCGACCGGTTCCATGCATGGTGTCAGCGAATTCCTGATTCCGGTGCTGCGTATCATCGTCATCCGTTCAGGCAAGAAACTCGATGCCCTCACTTGGTTCTCCGATGGTAAAGCCGACACTTACCACGGCACCATGGGAGCAATGTTCGACCGACTGATGGAAGGCGCACCCTTTACCGGTGCTAATGAGACAATTGGCTATGGCTTCCGCTATGCCGCCGAACATGCTCCGATACCCGGCGCCTACCTGCTGATCGGTGACGAGCCCCCCGCCGACCGCATTCATTACTTCCATATCCCCAGCCCGGTATTCACCCTGCCCATCGGTCGCGACAATCCAGAAACCAACTGGCATTACCAAAAACTGGCCGACAAGACTGGTGGCAAGATGCTGCACCTGGAACTAAAATAATCACCTTACGACATCACGGCACATAATTTCCTGCTCCCGTCAGTTCATGTAGAATTCCCAACTTTTGTGTCTCGCTCGCAGCAAAAGTATTATGGGCTTGTGGCATAAGTAACAGAGATACCTTGATGTTCGAATCTTTACTGGAAAAAATCCCGTCCAAAGTCTGGGCTTACTTACTGATGTTCGCTTGGGGCGGCACCATCCTCTGGCTTGGTTTGATAAACCTCACACCCTACGGACTGGACGAAGGCGCAGCCATGGCGCTACTGCTCAACTGGTCAGTGGTAGATCAGGTAATCAACCCGATAACCACCTACGGCGGCCCGGATTTTCGTGCCCTGTTGTTTGTCCCGCTGGGTCTGTACTGGTCTGGCAGTATCCTAGCAGCCAAGGTGTTTTCATTGATGGTTACCTTTGGCGCAGCCATGTTGCTGTATCACTGGGTCCGCCAGCGCGACACACAATACGGCGACGAAACGGCATTGATTGCCACCGGCCTGCTACTTATTTCTCCCGCCGCCCTTGGCCTCACCGACTATATGGGCGTCGGCCCCTACCTCATCGCCGCCTTTGGGCTGGGCTGGGTATTAGATCGCAAGTACCGCGCCTCTGAGCACACCATCAGCAGCCTGTATTTTGTACAGACCCTGCTGGTGGCTATCACCGTCACCCTGCACCCTATCGGCTTGGCCTACCCGTTGGCACTGGCTTGGCACTGGCACAAAAACCCCAAATCTAAACACCAGAAAAAACGGGTATGGATCGGCATCGCCATCGCCACCGGCATTATCCTCACCATGCAAACCGGCTGGATTGCACTGACATGGATGGAAAATCCCATTGTTTCTCTGAGCCGCATGTTTCAGGGTACCGACACCAACATCCTCAGTGAAATCAGTAATGTACCGGGAATCATTGCCGCCATTTTGCTGCTGGTGGTCTTGTTCAAACAGGGCCGTGATTTGCTGAACGACTTATTCGGCAGCAGCTTGTTACTCGGCCTGCTGCTGGGTCTGTTGGTCGCCGATATCAACTGGGCCTTTATTGCCTTGGTCATCATTTTATATTGCGGCATACCGCTGTTGATTCGCGCCAATCTGGCACTGGGAAGACACGCAGGGTTCATCGGCCAGCGTGGACTGGTACTAACCGCGTTGCTGGTAATGGCCACCCTGTTCATGCAGGCCGACAAGGCTCACCATCTCCGCTTGGAAAGCGGCCTGCTGTCGCCCACAGATGAACTGATCCGCACTCTGATCCCTGAGGCGGCTGACCCGGAAAAACATTTTCTCGCTGCCAGCCAATGGCCTGCGCGCACCATGTTAGTCGTCCGCGCCGATGTGCTACCCTTGCCACCAGCCGCAGAAAATGGCCGGGAGCAATTAGCGATGCTCAAAGGTTTGACCCACCTGGTCTTTAATCACAACAACCCAGACAACACCATGCTGGTAAAAAACTTCCGTGAAATGACCGATGCCACCGTTACCCTGACACGCCAGCCCGGTGGTATCATCCTTGCCCTGCGTGATGCACCCAAAGACCCGCACGCACCAAAACCTGTGGCGCCACTCAGCACAGATACCCCCGCTACTCCCTCAAAGTGATGGAGCGATCCTTGCCCAAAGACCAACCTTTGGATAGAGTCACCGAAACGGTGTATACCGAAATGAAAAATAGCTTCATGAATAATGTGCATGGGAGCTTCGCCACGTCTTAATCAGGTCTGTTTTCAGCATAGGCATCTATTATTCGTTATGTTACAACTCCACAACAACACTCCTTTTGCCGCCAACACCGCCCTGCTCCCGAATGAAGAGGGAATTGATACGCTCTACATCGTTGTCAGAGCCACATTCAATATCGGTAAACAATGGACGCTGATCGACGAACAACCACCACCGACAGAGGCTGATGAATACTGGGCTGAACCGGAAAAATCCAGTATTAAATACACCTCTGATTATCACACTGGCAAACCGAACAGCGACATTATCGTACTCGGCCATGCCTTCGCGCCTGACGCAAAAGAAGTTCGCCAGTTGGATGTCAGTCTGACGGTCGGTCGAGTGCATAAAACCATTCGAATCTTTGGCAATCGCCAATGGCAGGACGGGCGCATCTCCCCCCCGCAACCTTTCAAAACCATGGCTATGACCTATGAAAAAGCCTATGGCGGGACGCATATCGCGGATGGGCAGGTCACCGCGACGGAAGAACGTAATCCGGTTGGATGTGGTTTTTCGGGGCAAAGAAAAACAGAAGAAATAAACGGTATGCCACTGCCCAATCTGGAAGATCCCGACAATCTCATCAACCATCCAAAGCAACGACCTGTACCTGCCTGTTTTGCTGCCAGCGCACCACACTGGTCACCCCGTTGCGGTTTTGCCGGTACCTATGACGAGATCTGGGAAACCCAACGTGCACCGTACATTCCCACAGACTTTGACCGGCGGTTTTTCAGCATGGCGCACGCGGACTTAATCTATCCGGGTTTTCTCGAAGGTGGTGAACCGGTAGAAATAACCAACATGCACCCGCATGGCCCCCTGAAATTCACCGTACCGGTGATTAAATTACGTTCTGAAGTCACCCTTGCGGGTGATTCGGTGAGGCCTGAATTCAGCCTGGAAACACTGCTCATTGAACCAAATCAGTTAAAACTGAGCATGACATGGCGAGCCTCCATGCCCTGCAATAAAATGGCGCTGAAAATAAATGCTGTCACAATAAACACGACACAATGATTAATTTAGGTTAAACAAAGAGTTAATCAACAGGAAAACGCTATGAGACAGACAACATATGCAAATAAACGAGGGATAGCGCATCCGAACAGAAAGGATAAAAGTGTGGTTTTAAAGATGTCTGTGAATTTATGATGTACGCCTTTGACATAAAACCTGAAGGCAAAAATGTCTGTCATCTGGGTGGCCGGTTATGGCGCAACAACAAAAATAGTGCGGACTGAGTTGAATGTCAGGCAAGACTGCTCTTAACAACACCCCAGACCCTCTGAATGTGAAGCATACTTATAAAGACTTTTACAAACAGAGCGTCGAAGATGCCTCTTTTTTATGGCTACTGCGCTCAATAGTAATGGAGCAACCCCATTACTATGCTCGCGATATACACACTCTGGAACAACGCATAGAAACTCGGCTCGACGGACTGATGACCGCGTTGGATCCGGGCTGGGAAGCTTGTGAAGAGGCTCTGGAATTTCAAGAGCCTGGCGAAGTCTTCACCGCCATGATTATCGCCATGCGCAGCCACGAAACCGGAAAAATCAAAACGGCCGTTGATATAGGCCTGGAAAATGCGCTCGCCACACCCGGCCTGATCTCTGCCATGGGTTGGCTGCCCGATGAACTTGCGAATCCTTGGACAGAACGTTTTCTCAACGGCAAAGAGATGGCGCATAAATATTTGGGGCTAGCCACCTGTAGCGTGCGTCGCCAGAACCCGGGAGAGCGTCTAACGAATATTTTACAACGTGATGATTGTCGGCAACATGAAAAACTCTATTCCCGTGCCTTGCGCCTGATCGGCGAGTTACGCCGCCAGGATTGTATGCCGGCAATCAACCAGGCGATGCATGACGACAATGAAAATATCCGCTTCTGGGCCATCTGGTCCGCAGTGTTGTTAGGTCATCCGACCAGCGCACACCACCTGCAAGATTTTGTTTTCAAAACAGGCCCCTACCAAAACCAAGCAATTCAACTGGCTTTTCGAGCATTGCCGATCAGTCAGGCACGGGGGTGGATTGATAAACTGGCGGAAGATAAAAACCAGACCAGGGCGGTGATCAAGGCGACCAGCGCACTCGGTGATCCCCATGCGATTAACTGGCTAATCAACACCATGCAAGACCCCACATTAGCAAAACTGGCCGGTGAATCTTTCACGCTGATCACGGGAATTGATATTGCAGCACACCAGTCAGTGCTGGACGCACCGAACAACATCATTGCCATTGATGATACGGATAACAACGCCATCGATCTGGATGACGATGAAAACCTACCCACCCCGGACGCAGAGAAAATTGCCTCCATCTGGTGTCAACAGAGCCCGCATTATATTATTGGCCATCGTTATTTCATGGGCCAGCCGATAGGTGCGAAACACCTCAAAGAGATACTAACCGATGGCACACAACGCCAGCGCCATGCCGCCGCAATGGAACTGGCACTGAGTGAAAGCGACATGCCACTGCCCAACACGCGCGCCAGAATGCTGACCCCGTAAGCGGCAACACACGGCAAAGCGTACATCGCCAGCATGAACAAGGAACAAGATTAAAAAAGTGCGTAAGATCGTGGGTGAAATTGATGCAAATCATTGTCATAAACGTATCTTGATCAAAACTCTCACCCTGGATGTAGTGGAGCGAAAGCTGCTTTTCCGGGATAATGCAACAATTCCACCGTGCCACCAGTCCGGTAAGCGGCCAACGAGATGAAAAACCATGAACAGCCTGAAAGAATCCGATAACACCCTCATTGAAGTCGGTGTTGAGAGCAATTATCTTGAAGAACAATCTTCTCCCGATAATGAACGCTACGTTTTTGCCTATAACGTTACTATTCACAACGCCGGTGATGTGGCCGCCAAACTGATGACCCGTCACTGGATCATCACCGATGCCAACGGTAATGTGCAGGAAGTCCACGGCGAAGGCGTAGTGGGTGAAAAACCCTATCTGCGCCCCGGCGAAACCTTCGAATACACCAGCGGCACCGTATTGGAAACCCCGATAGGCAGTATGCAAGGCAGTTATCAAATGGTGACCGACAACGGCCTTGCCTTTGATGCCGACATTCCCGCATTTACCCTGGCATTACCGCACACGCTGCATTGAGAATGCTGGTAGGTGAACACTTACTTACCGCGTCCCAGTTTATTTATCACGCCGCAAACGGATACTGATGCGCTCAAGCCACTGAGCAATTTTCCCCCAAAACCATTCCTGCACACGTCGGTAATGGGGGCGCATTTGCCAGGTGCTTAACTGACATTCTTCGCTATCGGCAAAGTCAGCCTCAAACAATTCACGCGTGCGCACCGCAAAGTCACTATTCTCAATTTCCTGATTGGCTTCCAGGTTCCAACGCAAATTCCAGCTATCCATATTACTGGAACCCAACGACACCCAGTCATCACACATCAACACCTTGGCATGCAAAAACCGTGGCTGATATTCAAAGATGCGCACCCCAGCGTGCAACAAGGAATAATAATGCCGGTGCCCCGCGTAACGTACCGCCGGGTGATCTGTTTTCGAACCGGTCAATAACAGGCGCACATCCACACCATGCCTGGCAGCCTTACGCAAAGCGCGTAGCAGACCGCGTGAAGGCACAAAGTAAGCGGTCATCATCCACACCCGGCGTTCGGCATTGCGCACACGCTTGAGAAAAAAATGGTGAATACTCAGGGCACCAAAACGATGAGCACCGGCAACACGCCCTGCTTGTCCGGCTGATACATCGATCTTGCCAGTACCCGACACAACCGGGGGTAACAAACATTGTTTTGCCCAATAGCGCCAATTACGACAAAACATCGCGCACCAATCCACCACCACCGGTCCTTCAATGCCCACGGCAACATCGTGCCAAAAGGTTTGGGGGTTGACCTCAGCATCAAAAACATCGGCCAGCCCCATACCGCCCACAAAGGCCTGAGCAGTATCCACCAGCAATAATTTGCGATGGTCCCGCAGCAGGTTTCGCCTGGCTTTGCCAAATCGTAACGGGTTATATGTGGCCAGATGAATACCAGCCTGGATAATGCGCTGTCGATCCCTGGCGCTCAGACCTCGGGCACCGTAGTCATCAAACAATAAATAGATATTCACGCCACGCTGCACCGCATCAGCCAGAGCACGAATGAACTGATCCAGCAACGCACCCGATTCCACCAAATACATTTCGAGCAGAATCTGCGATTGTGCCGTGCGAATACTGGCTAACATCGCGGGAAAAATTTCTCCACCATCTACCAACAACTGAAAATCGTTATTCTCTCGCCAGGAAAAATGTCGCTGGAAAATGATCGTCATAAATGACCGCGCTTGTTTTTAGCTTACATCAAGCAAAGTGTAGGCAGAAAACGGCAAAAGTTTCTCGCATCCACAATTTAAGGGGATGGCGACGAAACCAACTCCAATCCTCCATCAACCACCCGTAGCATCGCTCTCCCCGCCAATACCGCCTGCAAATCATGCCCAACCAATTCAGCGCGCCAACCATGCAGCACGGCACTATCCGTATCTCCAGTCACCAACGTTTCCAGTTGCTTGCGACTGGCCAGCAGGGCCGGACTGACATCATGTTGGTTGCCACGCAGGCGCAACACCGCCATGAGCAAATCCACCACGGCCTCCTGATCGGCAACCAATCGTTGGCTCTTCGATGTTGTTGGCCAGCTCGTAGAGTCCGTAGCCTTGGCCTCGGCGATCACCTTGAGCAGATTCTCACCATGACGACTCAGCAAACGTTCTTCGATACCACGAATTTTTGCCAAGTCACCCAGACGATCAGGCGAACGACGCGCACAATCCACCATCACCTCATCTTTGAGCATCCAGCGTCGCGGCCGGTTACTGGCCTGTGCACGTTCCTCACGCCATACTGCCAAGCCACGCAACACGGCCAATTGTGGCGATGACAATTTTTGTGCGCCGCGTACCCGTTTCCACAAATCCTCCGGTGCGGGCGCATAAGTGCTGCGGTCACTCATCTCGTCAAAGTCTGCCTGCAACCATTCAAGTCGTCCTTTGCTGGCCAACACATCCATTTGTTGATGGTAGACAGTAAACAGGTAACGCACATCATCGGCGGCGTAATTGATCTGCTCCGCATCCAGTGGTCGCTGGCTCCAATCCGTGCGCGTGGCTGCTTTGTCCAGAGTCACACCGAGCATCTGCTGCACCAGATTGGCATAGCCTACCTGCTCACCAAACCCCATCAGCGTGGCGGCAATCTGTGTGTCAAACAATGGCCGTGGCACATCAGTGCGCAGGTCAAAAAAGATTTCCATGTCCTGCCGTGCACTGTGCATCACTTTGATTACCGCAGGGTCATAAATAATATCCAGTAAAGGCGCAAGGTCCACCGCCAGCGGATCAACACAGGCAACCACCCCATCGGCTGCTACTTGCAGCAGGCATAGCTGGGCATAATAGGTTTTTTCGCGCAGGAACTCTGTGTCCAGCGCTAGCACAGGCTGGCCACGCAGTTTATCGCACAGCTCGGCCAGAGCATTTTCTGTATCAATAAACAGAGGTTCTTCAGGGGCTTCAGACATGTTATTTTGCTCTCTTTTTTAGCTGCGCGCGATGACTGTCATATTGTCACGCCACGCGCATTACAATGAGGTACATTATTCCATGCCCGGCCACAACTTGGTACGGACTTACAATATGCTAGGCTATGAAAAAAGCAACTGGAAACATTGTTATGCAAACGAACGTCAAACAAACCGCCCATGAACTGATTGAGCAACTGAACAATCAGGCATCCTGGGATGATGTCATTTATGAAATGGTGCTCAGAAAAGAGATCGAGTCAGAGTTGACCGACAGTGAAGCCGGGCGGGTAACCCCGGCAGAAGATATTTTGAAAGAGTTTGGCATTCAGGAATGAAGGTCTACCGGACGGATCGCGCCAAACATCGCTTAAAAGCTATCCACGATTATATTAGTAAAGAATCTCCCGCCATTGCAGACAAAGCCGTGAGAAAAACTGTTGCGACATCCCGACAAATTGCCGAACATCCCCATGCGGGCAGGAAAATCCCCGAGTATCAACGAAATGACTGCCGAGAGATATTACCCCACCCTTACCGGATAATTTATCGCATTCGTTCCCATCAAATTGATGTACTCAGCGTGATGCATGACAGGCAATTACTGCCCGGCGATATCGAAAAACTATAGCCCGACCTGATATTACAGCCCACATTCCCATGAACGCACTCATCATTCTGACTTTTAACATCATGCGCCTGCGCGCCGCGCCTCAGGATCTGCCACACTCACGCTTTCTGATGCTACTGTGCATCGGCGCTTATCTGCTGATGGGGTTGGTCATTGCAGCGCTGGATCAAACCTTTGGTTTGGCGCTGCTATCCGCCGGCGTGGATACACTGTTGCTGGTCGGGCTCGCTTGGCTTGCCTTGTGGATCCGAGGTTATCAAAGCCGCATGACACAAACCGTGACCGCCTTTGCCGCCACTGGTACCCTGTTTGAATTCATAGGCTGGCCACTAGTCGCCTACCTGCAGCAAACCAGTGCCGATGACCCCAGTTCGCTGTCCCTTTTGTTACTGGTGTTGATCATCTGGAATATCAGTGTCATCGGCCACATCCTGCGCCACGCCGTGGATGTATCCATATGGGTGGGTACCGGCATCGCTCTGCTTTACATCTACACCTCCATTCGTGTGATGGTCGCACTGCAAATTGCCGGGGTGGCCACAAGCTGATGCATATTCATATCCTCGGTATTTGCGGCACATTTATGGGCGGCATCGCCCTGCTGGCACGGGAGCTAGGCTGCGAGGTCAGCGGCTCGGACCAGAATGTGTATCCGCCCATGAGCACCCAACTGGCGGAAGCGGGCATCACGCTCACTGAAGGTTTCGACCCAGGAAAACTCGAACCCACACCGGATTTAGTGGTCATCGGCAACGCTCTGTCACGCGGCAACGCAGCCGTGGAATTCGTACTGGAACGTGGGCTGGCTTACACCTCCGGCCCGGCCTTTCTCGCCGATTACCTGCTCAAGGATCGCTGGGTGCTGGCGGTAGCAGGCACCCACGGCAAAACCACCACCGCATCCATGCTGGCGTGGATCCTGGAAGACGCCGGACTGACGCCCGGCTTTTTGATTGGCGGCGTACCGCGTAATTTTGGCCTCTCGGCCCGTGCCGGTAACGCACCATTTTTTGTCGTGGAAGCAGACGAATACGACACTGCCTTCTTCGACAAACGCTCCAAGTTCGTACACTACCGGCCACGTACCGTGGTGCTCAATAACCTGGAATACGATCACGCCGACATCTTTCCCGACATCGAAGCCATCGAGCGTCAGTTTCATCACTTGGTTCGCACCGTGCCCGGTAACGGCCTGATTATCGCACCACAGGCCGATGTTCACCTCCAGCAGGTACTGAAAATGGGCTGCTGGACGCCAGTAGAAACCATCGACGAACAACCCGGCAACGGCTGGCATGCCGAACTGAAACAGGCCGACGGCAGCACCTTCGAGGTATTTTTTGACGGACAATCACAAGGCACCGTGGACTGGGATTCACTAGGCCAGCACAACGTCAACAACGCACTGGCCGCCATTGCCGCCGCACGCCACGCCGGAGTGCCGACAAAATACGCCATCGAAGCATTGGGACAATTCCAGAGTCCAAAACGGCGCATGGAGATTCGCGGCGAAATTGATGGCATCACCGTGTATGACGACTTCGCCCATCACCCCACGGCAATAAAAACCACCCTCGCCGGACTGCGTGCCAGGGTAGGCCCTTCTGGCAACACAACACGCATTATCGCGGTACTGGAGCCACGCTCCAACACCATGCGCCTGGGCATTCATCGTGACACCCTCGGCCCCGCGCTGGCTGCCGCCGACGCAGCGCTGCTCTACCAACCCGCAGAATTAGACTGGAACCTCGGACATATAACCGCAACACTGGACACAGCACAAATTTTTGATGACATTGACCGGCTGCTCACACACATCGTTAAGATCGCCCGCTCCGGCGATCATATACTGATCATGAGCAACGGTGCTTTCGGTGGGTTACATAAAAAGCTGCTTGAAGCTCTGCGAGCGGAGGTTAAAGGAGGATAACAAGACATCAGGAAACGATAGCGCTCCGATATCATTAACTTATAACCGGCTTTCCTGCTTGTTGTAAGTTGGCAGTGAGCTTGCGAACCCCAACATCATGGGCTACGTTGAGATTCGCAAGCTCACTACAAGCTACGGCATAAATGCGCATTCCAGACCTCTCGATACGGGTTAATCATTTCCACAAAAAGCTGTGAACTGACAAAATAATGCAAAATCACAATACGCCAATTACCATCGCCATAACCGGCGCCTCCGGTGCCCAATACGGCCTGCGCCTGCTGGAATGCCTGCTGGACGCAGGATGTGAAGTGTACTTGATGATTTCACAACCGGCACAAGTCGTCATCGCTACCGAAACAGACTTCGACCTGCCAGGGCGGGCCAATGAGCAACAATTATTCCTCAGTGAATACTTCAGTGCCGCCGACAAGCAATTGCACGTCTTTGGTCGCGACCAGTGGATGTCGCCAGTGGCCAGCGGCTCCAACACCGCTCATGCCATGGTGATCTGTCCCTGCTCCTCGGCAACATTATCCGCCGTAGCCAATGGCGCCAGCCGAGACCTTATCGAGCGCGCTGCCGACGTAATGCTGAAAGAACGCCGTCCACTAATTTTACTGCACCGCGAAATGCCAGTTTCGTCCATACATCTGGAAAATATGCTGAAACTTTCACAACTGGGAGTTACTATTATGCCTGCCAGCCCTGGCTTTTATCACCAGCCACAAAGTATCAATGAACTGATCGACTTTGTGGTTGCACGAATACTGGACCACCTGGACATTAAACACACGTTAATACCGCGCTGGGGCGAAGAACAACACCAATGAGCACACTCACCATTCCATTATTCCCGCTTCATGCCGTGTTATTTCCCGGCGGCACCCTGCCACTGCGTATTTTCGAGCCACGTTATCTCGACATGATCAGCAATTGCATGAAAACGGACTCCGGCTTTGGCGTGTGCCTGATTCGTAATGGCTCAGAAGTTGGCAAGGCCGCCGATACTTACGACACGGGTACCCTCACCGAAATTTGTTATTTCAACAAACAGCCAGACGGTTTACTCGGCATTACCGCACGCGGCCAGCAACGCTTCAACATCATCTCCCGTGAGGTGCAAGCCAACCAGCTTACAATAGTGGAAGTAACATTGCTCGATAACGAAACAACCTATCCCCTGCCCGCAGAATTCAATCACGCCGCAAACGTTTTGCGCAACCTGTTCGAGCAACTCGGCTATCCATTTGTGAAAGTAGAAAAAAAATATAACGACGTCAGCTGGGTCGGCAGTCGACTGGCAGAGTTACTGCCTATCCGCCTCGAACAAAAGCAATACTTTCTACAGTTAGACGATCCCGTTCAACGCCTGGAACGACTTTCAGTTCTATTGGAAGATCTGGATATTCGCTGAATGCTGCGCATTAACAGTATGCTGTATTGTTAACGCCAAGAACGCAAAGAAAACACTAAAGACTCTGCGAGCTTTCCGTTAAACACTCAATATCAAATAACGAAGCAAAGCATTCCAAGCCACCGTTACATTTTGATACAAATATCGCACACAGTCACAACAGAGCAGGCAAACCCGGCGGCTATAATAAGCACACTATTCTTTACATGAGGTAAAACGGAGTGCCCTCCAATTCGCCAACACCTGAAGCACATATTCAAATATTGCTGGTTGAAGACGATATCCGGCTCTCCACTCTCATTCAGGAATATTTACAGCAACAGGTAATGGTGGTGTCCATTGAACACAGAGGCGACAAAGCCTGCCAGCGCATCGTATCTGAAATGCCTGATTTGGTTGTGTTAGACCTGATGTTGCCAGGATTGGATGGACTGGAAATCTGCAAAGCCGTACGCCCAAAATACCCTGGGCCAATCCTGATGCTGACAGCACGAGACGAAGATATCGACCAGGTCGTTGGCCTGGAAATCGGTGCCGATGATTACATCACTAAACCTGTTCAGCCCCGAGTGTTACTGGCCCGCATTCGTGCATTACTGCGCCGTTTTCCCTTACAATCCCAGCAAGCTGTACCACAGAAAAATAACACCCATGATATACATCATGACGGTTTCCGCATAAGCATGACAGCTCGTGAAGCCTGGCTGAATGACAACACAGCACTGGACCTCACGACCAATGAATTTGAGCTACTATGGCTACTGGCCAGCCATGCCGGAGAAGTACTGACCAGGGATACCATTCTGGATCAACTGCGTGGCATTGGTTATGACGGACTGGATCGTTCCGTAGATATCCGCATTTCCCGTTTACGAAAAAAACTGGGCGACAATACCAGTCGTCCTTTCCGCATAAAAACGATCCGTGGCAAAGGTTATCTGTTTGTCAAAGAAGCCTGGAAATAGATACAGATAATGGGACGCCTGTTTCTAAAATTGTATTCGGTTTTTGCACTCGTAGTCGTCATTTATTTTCTTAGCGTCTCTAATCTCAACAGCATATTACAAAGCACCCTGGATCGTTATCTGGGTAGTCTAGCCCAGGGCACTTATGCCCTACTTGAAAAGCGCTTGCAAACAATGCCTGAAAAGCAATGGCCAAAGCTGATCAATGAATTGAATCAGAGCGGTGGCTACACCATCCGTCTGCTATCACTTGAATCACCAACCTTCTCCCCCACCCTGACGAAACGCCTCAATCATGGCGCAATGGTATGCACCACTATCGATAATGCCATTCATTGTTATAAGCGCGTTCCCGGAACTGACCGGGTATTGGAATTTCCATTTGAACAAACAGCGGCTGACGACAGCCGACGCCTGTCCAGCAGCACATTCAGCCTGATTGAAATGAGCCTGCGTGAACAGCCGCAAAACACCTGGCTGACGACAATGCCCCCGTTAAGTCAGCGTTTCAATTTTCCTGTTATTTTATTGGAAAAAACCCGAACTGAATTACCTCCTTCCCAACGGGCCATGCTGGAAAACGGTGAAATTGTCGTGCAAACATTCGACGACAACGATGCCGAATTTATCTATCATCACATAGCCGATAGCCCCTACGTTATAAAGCTGGGTCCATTTGAGGAACCATTAACGCTCAATTACCTGCAATCCATTCTCATAGTGTTTCTCGCCACCCTCGTCGCACTGGCTGTGTTCTTTTGGGTCTTTCCCCTATGGCGAGACCTTAAACGCCTGAGCGTCAGCACCAGTGCGTTTGGCCGAGGAGATTTCAGCATGCGTACCGCACTATCAAAACATTCCGTTTTGCTGGAACTGGCTGAAACATTCAATGGCATGGCCAATCGCATTCAACGTTTGATTTCCTCACATAAAGAACTCACCAATGCTGTCTCGCATGAACTGCGAACACCACTTGCCAGACTGCGTTTTGGCATGGAAATGCTGCAATCATCTTCCGATAAAGCCGATAAAAAACGCTACATAGCCAGCATGAATGCAGACATTGATGAACTGGATCAACTGGTAGCCGAACTGTTGACCTATGCCCGTTTTGATCGCGACAAACCAGAACTGAAATTTCAACACCAGAACATTAAACCCTGGTTGGTGGAAGTCATCCAACAAATAAAAATGGGTGAAGACAACTTATCAATCAATTTTGAAATTACGGGCAATAATTTCAAACATGCCCGCTTCGAACCCCGACTGATGGCCAGAGCCGTGGGAAACCTGCTGCAAAATGCGAAACGCTACGCACAGAGCAACATCTGCGTTGTCTTTACACAAGACAACGAAAATTACCAGATCATGGTTGATGACGATGGACCTGGCATTCCTGAAAATGCACATGAACATATCTTCGAGGCATTCAAACGGCTCGATGCAAGCCGCGACCGAGGCACAGGAGGCTACGGTCTTGGCCTAGCCATCGTGCAACGTATCTGCCAATGGCATGAAGGAACCGTAACGGTTGAAAACTCACCCCTGAAAGGCGCCCGATTTATTATTCGCTGGCCAAAGAATGATGAGACTCAACTGGAAACAAACCAAAAAAACATCGAAAATCAGTAAATAATTATTGACAAACGATAATAATTTCCACACTCTGAACTGACTTTCAAGCAGAGACCTCGATCAATGGAAACCGACAGCGAAAATATAAATCGCATACAGCGTGTCAGCAGTACATTCCGGCTGCTGTTGACTATTTTGATATTTTGCATCCCCGTTATTACTTTGATGTATTGGTTGTTTTTTAACTTCTTACCTGTTGGGTTTACAGCGGAGTTGCCTGTTGCCGTTAATCAGACACTTCCCCTTAAAACGCTCTTATTGGCATTTTTGGCCAACCTGATTCCTGCGTCTGTTGCTATATATGGAATGATCAACCTACAAAAATTATTTAAACTCTACGAAAAAGCCATTGTCTTTTCTGAACAAAATGTTAAATGCTTTCGCCATCTCGGGTATGCCTTAATTTATTGGGTATTGGCCAATCTGATTTTTACCATGCTGATCAGTATCGTCTTAACATTCAATAATGCGCCAGGTGAGCGAATGATGGTGGCTCAGTTTGGAATTTCAGAGATAGGCACATTAATCATCGGCGCTGTCATTATCCTGGTCTCCTGGGTCATGGATGAAGCAGCAAAGTTAGAAGATGAACATGCACATACGGTATAAAACATAATGGCTATTATCGTTAACCTGGATGTGATGCTTGCAAAACGCAAAATGAAATCCAATGAGCTATCTCAGCTTATTGGCATTTCTGAACAAAATATTTCTATATTAAAAACGGGCAAAGCAAAAGCAATTCGGTTAACAACGTTAAATGCTATCTGTAAAGAGCTCAATTGCCAACCTGGTGACATATTGGAATATCAATAAGGAAAAAAATGAAACCATTTATATTTATTTTCATCGTTATTGTATCCCAATCCGGTTGTGCAATATCCCTCAAAGCAGATGCTGTCCGTACGGCTGCTGACCAAAAATCGTTTGCGGGTCTTGATAAAAATTCCCAATTCTCTATTTCACTCCCTGCCTCACACTCAGGACCATATGCAACAATTGATCAGTTAAATTTCAATATAGAGAAAGGAAAACACAAAGGTAAAAATGCCAGCGCACTGATAGGAAAATCCAGAAAAACAGACACATGGGAAGTTTTAATGATTATGGTTGATGAAGATGAAAAATGGGTTACATTGCCAAAATCAACACAAATTTCTCCGCAGTTGTGAAAATGTATAAGTAGTCAACTACTGCCATTGCAATAAATACGCGGATCTCTGTACCCTTACAACTCCTGCTGTTACATAAAGATACATTTCAACACACAGTTCCCACAGACCCGTTCCATTTACCCCCATAAACTCAGTACCATATACCCATAGGCGATACATATGAGGAAAAATCAGTGAATAATATTTCACACTATATTACTGCTTTATTAATTGTAATGATGTCGAGTGTGAATGGTGCCCTTGCTGCCAACATCACCATTACTGTCAAAGAAAAAGGCAGTGGTGTGCCCATAGAGGGAGCAACCGTTGTTATTAATGAAGGCAATATCTATGACGAAACAGGGAAAACCGGAAAAGTCGAATTTTCTGACATAGCATCGTTCAACAAAATCAAAGTATTGGCAGCCGGATTTGAGACCTTGATAGAATCGGTTCCGCAAGACCGAACAAAAATCACCCTCTATCTAAAACCATTTGTCATTGAAAGCGAAGGCCTGAAGGTAACTGCAGAACGGCTAACGGAGAAAACCTCAAAGCTGACACTTTCCAATGCCGAGCTGACCAGGACGGCAGGCAGTGGCGGCGATCCACTTAAAGCCATCACCGCGTTACCGGGCATCATTGCCACCAGTGAAAATTCCGCAGAAGTTTATATGCGCGGCAGTAACGGCAATGAAAATATCGCCTGGGTCAATAATGCGCCGGTGGGTTACCTCTATCATTTCGGTGGATTCCAATCGACCATCAACCCTGCGTTAATCGAGGATATTAATGTTTTTCTGGGCGGCTTTCCCGTCCAGTACGGCGATGCATTGGGTGGCGTGGTCGATGCCAAGTTACGCGCACCCAAAAATGACCGCATGCATTATAAATTTGATATTTCAACCATCACCAGCTCATTTCTAGTGGAAGGCCCAGCGGGAAAAACCGGAAATGACAGTTTTTTTGTAGCAGGCCGTCGCAGCTATCTCGATCTGATTTTATCCCCTGGCGCCACCACTGATTTATTCTCCGATGATGATGAAGATGACCCTGATCAAGTATTATTAGTGCCACGGTTTTATGATTTTCAGGCACTCTATCGCCACCAGCTTGATAACGGCTACCTCGACAGCTATGTATTTTCGGCGGGTGATGAAATAAAAATGGAGCTACGCGGCTCAGCCAAATCCGACCCCCAACTCGCCGGTGAATTGAGTGAAAAAATAGCCTATCAAACCACTGGCCTTACCTGGCAACAACGTTGGAACAGGCAATGGGACAGCCTTGCAACACTGGCCTACATACATGAAAAACGTGCAGCCCGCGTAGGTCGTGATGAGCAGGGGGAGCCCTTTTTTGCCCGCACTGAAGAAAATCAGATTCATCTACAACCGGAATTACGCTGGCAGATACAGGAAAAATCACAGCTCAGTTTTGGCCTGTCCAGCGGTTATACAACCATTCCCGTGGATGTCTATGCCCCCCGGCGCTGTACAGAAAACGATTTTGATTGTGATTTCACTTCGCAAAAAAAGTATCGGCTTGATAAAACAATCAACGGCAGTGAAATATCCCCCTACATTAAATATCGCCAACAATGGACAAACCGGTTAACGACCCAGCTTGGCCTGCGTCATACCAATATCGAAATCACTGGAGGATTTCATACCCACCAGCTCTCGCCACGCGCAACACTGGAATATCAGTTGATGCCCGATACTCTGCTAACCGCCACCTGGGGGCAATACATCCAGCTGCCACAAGGCGTAGAAATCATTGAATCATTTGGTAACCCGGCCCTGCTAATGCCCGAAGCAGAACATCGCATTCTCGGTATTGAACATCAGATCAATCCGCTCTACAGCGTCAAAGCCGAGGTCTACCACAAGCCAATGAAAAACCTGGTGATCGCCCTTGATGAAAATGAACCTCCCAATAACTACGCTAATCGAGGCACAGGTGAAGCCTATGGCTTTGACGTTTTTATCAAACGCACTCCCAGCCAAGGTAAGATCGGCTGGTTATCACTGTCATGGGCCAAGTCACGTCGCACGAATGAAATCACCAATATCACACGCGTTTTTTCAGGTGACCAACCATTAACCTTCACTGCGGTTTGGGGACAGCCTTTTGGTGGTAGCTGGAAACGCTGGGACTGGAGCATCAAAGCTCAGGTAAATTCTGGTCGACCCTATACTGCCATCACGGGCCGTAATTGGGATACAGTGAATAATCGCTGGATAGCCGAGTATGGTAAACACAACGCCGAACGTCTGCCCACTTATTACAAGATAGATCTGAGGATCGGGCGCGAAGTACTACTTAGAGAATCCAAGTTAAAATTTTATCTTGATCTGCGAAACGTCACCTTCGCCAGAAACGTTGTTGAGTACGACTATGGTAATGAATACGAAAAAATCGACAATCCGACCGAAGTTACTGGCATGTCGTTTTTCCCTTTTTTCGGTGTAGAGATGGAGTTTTAGAAACATGAATATCCAATATGAATTTTTATCACTGATGAACAGTGGTGGCCCCATTATGTGGGTCATTTTTTTCGTCGCCTGCATCGCCATGACACTGGTAATGTGGGAGGCCTTACGCGGGCAGACACTGATAAAAAACGCCCGGCATGATTATCACAAACTGCGCTCAAACAACGATTACCTACCCATTGCAAATAGCAGCATGAGCCCTGTCGCCCAATTACTCGCCGCAACCCACTGGCCAGAAGTGCAATCAAAAGAAGACATGGCTAAAGAATTCAATATTCATCTGGCGGAAATCACGCCTCGGATGGAAGGCAGCCTTGCCACCATCGCCATCCTTGCCACACTGCTCCCCATGCTGGGCCTACTCGGCACCGTCACCGGCATGATTAACGTATTTGAAGTTATTGCACTGCATGGCAGCGGCAAACCTGATGAAATGGCCGATGGTATTTCACAGGCACTCCTTACCACTGCCAGCGGATTGATCATCGCCATCCCTGTGATTTTTTTACATCACCTGCTATCACGTCGCATCAACGTTTTGATGGCGACAACGCATCAAGCCATACAGTTGATTTTGCATCGTGATGTCAACGCACTAAAAAAGGCACAACACCATGCAAACTGATGACCTATGCCCGATGCCGGTCATCAATACCGGAAAACCCGAAATCAGCATGGCGCCACTGGTTGATATCGTTTTTTTGTTACTGATCTTTTTTATGGTAACCACCGTATTCCCGGAAAACGACGGCCTGCTCATCGAAAAGCCCGACTCGGAAAATGCCGCCGCGCTCGATAACAAGCATATTGTTATCAAACTTGACCGGCAGGGAATTGCCTACATGGAAGAACGGCCAGTGACCACTGACGACATCAAACGGCTACTCAAAACTGAATTATCAAACAAGCCACAACTGGCTGTCACTATTCATGCAGACCGCCGCGCCACAACAGAATCACTGATTGATGTTATTGATGCAGCAAAAGCTGGAGGCGCCCAACAACTGGGCATAGCCACCGATGAAAAGCATAACTAGCCGCGCTTTCCCCCCGGCAGGACTCGCTCTAACCAGCGGCATTCTGGTGACCCTGGGCCTGCTGTTTTTTATCAACGTGTTAGCAAATTACCGCACACAAAGCACAGAACCGCGCCCTCTACTCGTCGTGGACTTAACGGCATGGCCAATGCCCACCAAGCAAAAAGAACAACCACCCACCCCAAAACCCGAAAAACAACCCACCCCCAAAAAATCAACAGCAGAAAAAGCACCGCCTCCTCCCAAACCGGAAATTTCCCCGCAGGCAAAAGAGCGCATAAAAGAAATTCCTCCAGAACCCGTGGTACATGAGCCCGTAGAAAAAGTGGTAGAAAAAATCGTGGAAACCGATGAACCACTTCCCGCCGAACCAACGCCACCCATGCTTGTAGAGCCAACGGAAGATGCACTGCCAAACCCTGTGCCCATATTTCAGCTCACACAGGCTCCACGATTCTTGCATCAGGAAACTCCTGTTTACCCCGAAATAATGCGTACACAAGGCATCAGCGGCATTGTCAAACTGGAAGCATTAATTGACAAAGAAGGACGAGTACGAAAAGTGAACATCTTAACCTCTGCCGGGAAGCATTTTGACGAAGCAGCCCGACAGGCTATTTTAGCTTCAAGTTTTTATCCAGCCGAAGTGGAAAATGCACCTGTTGCCGTGCTGTTACGTTTACCAGTGGAATTTGATTTGCTTTAATCAGCGCCGTTCTTCAACCCGTAGTTGTGGAGTAGAGTCTTGCTCCTTGCCATTCCCCTCTCAATAATTTTTCACATTCTCGAATAACAAATGACGTATTTCCATCAACAGTTTCTTCCCCTGAATTTTGAATTGACATGATAACTCTCAGGGAATAGGGTTTAGACAAAAATAAAAAAACTAGATGTGCCTTAACAATCCCTCAATATCAGGATATCAGGGAAAATTGACTGGTTTTTTATGATTAGCGGGAAAATGCACCCGATTTCTCGTACAGCACTGTGGGTAGCAAAGCAAAAATTCCTAGCACAAACAAGTTAGGTTGCTCGGAAGAATCATAATAATATCCAATAATGGAGTAAGGAGATAAGTATGAGGTCAGAAATTACAGAACGTCTTGCTACGGGGCAACATGCACGACTGATACCTACAGTTGCTGACTCAAAAAAGGAAGAAAGGGCAACATCAACACTACTTGCATCATTTATGGTCGTTCCAGAGTTTGCAAGAGAGGTTCTTTCTGAAGCCGGAGCCCCTGTAGGTAAACGTATTAAAACCGTCTGTTATACCGAAGTCACGTTTAAAAATAATGAAAAAAACAAGGGTCCAAGGCCCGATGGGTTAGTTATAATTTCTAGTGGGTCTAAGCAATGGACAGCGTTGATAGAGTCAAAGATAGGTAATGCTGATCTTACTAAGCAGCAAGTAGAGGAATATTTAGACTTAGCAAAAACTCATGGAATAAACGCACTGATAACTATTTCAAATCAATTTGCGACAACACCTACTCATCACCCGGTAAAGGTGGCAAAGAATAAACTACGGTCGGTAGAACTTTATCATTTTTCGTGGTTATCGCTGAAATCAAAGGCTGTGCTATTAACCGCAAATAAGGGCGTAGATGATCCAGAGCAGGCATATATTCTTAGTGAACTTGTTCGATATCTAGATCATGATTCATCAGGGGTTTCCTCTTTAACTAGAATGCCTAGCGAATGGAAGGACTTATGTAGTTCAGTTCAACATGGAACGGCACTGGCTAAAACAAGTGATGTGGTGGAGAGCTCAGTGTCTGGGTGGCATCAACTCCTAAGGCATCTTTCTCTAAACCTGAGTATGTCAATTGGCCAACCTGTGAAAATCGCATTGTCGCGAGCTAGAGAAAAAGACGCCGAACTAAATTTTTCGGAAGATTGCGCAGATTTAGCTCAAAATAATGGTTTTTCGACTGAATTCGAAATCCCGAATACCGCATCAAGAATAATATTCTCAGCTGACTGTTTGAGAAGAACTATCAATATCAGCATGAAATTGGATGCTCCTAAAGACAGAACTAGAGCAACTGCCTCAATAAATTGGATTACTCGTCAATTAAAAGGTAAGGGGGTAGAGAATGTCGGAGTTAGGGCTTATTGGTCTAGGCGTATCCCAATGACGTCTGCTTCATTGATTGAAGCAACCGAAAATCCGGAAGTATTGATTCCCGAAGGTGTTTCAGATTTACCTACCTATTTAGAGATTATTCGGGTTGCTGATTTATCTTCTAGGTTTAAGGGCGCTAAAACATTTGTTGAGAATTGTAGCAAAGAATTCCCCTCGTTTTATCAAGATGTTGGTCAGCACCTTTCTAAGTGGGTAGCTAAAGCTCCTCAAATAAAAGAGAAAGAATCATCTAGCTCTAATCTTCCTACTATCTTAAATCAAACAGAAGAAGCTGTTGCTGTCTCAGTGCCGTCAGAGGATCCAGATAATTCCAATCAGTTACTCTGACCCTATTGATTTCACTACTTGATTAGAGCTCGTACATAAGTCAGCGTTTATTTCTTCGTTTGGTCGTAAATTTATTATTGACACAGGGGGAGTCCACATAAATTACGTGGCTTGCAAGTTTGCAGATTTTAATATCCAACTCTTAAGACTATTAACTGAAATAAATAAAAGGAAATAAAAGGAAATAAAATGTCTGATCTTGATATAACCAAAATTCCTGAGATTATGCGTGCTAACAATTGGGAAAATGGTGCTAAATTAATGGAAAAATGGTTTTCATCAACCGAAAAAACCTTGCCTTCATCCAAAGCCCCTCCTTCAAAAAACATAATAAAAATGCGGTGGGTACTTAGTTACTCAAGAGCAAAAAAAGTCTATACAAAATTAATTAGGGAAAAAGCATGGATAAATACTGCGGCGAAAAAAGAAATTATAAAACTTTTAAGGAGAAAGGGACTTCTGGGTAATAAAAAAAAGAATATTGGCTTTCCCATATTGCCTCTTCCCGCTATAGACTCATATTCAATACAGTATAGAATGGTAGGTGGTACGTGGGATATGATGACTGGAGACATGGATGACCTAAGAGCTGCATTAGCAAATTTCGTATTTAAAATAATTATTATAGGAAATGTAGATCCCATTCTTACCGATAAGAAAAAGCTTACCGGAGAATATATTGTTACTATTGATGAAGTTGGTATTTATGTCAGAGATTCCTATGATTTTAATGATGAAAAAGATGAAGACCAGGAACTAGGAAACTGGGATATAGATGATAATTCAGTAGGTAGAACCGTTTTAAATGGTGGAGAAACTATAAAAAATTCAGACTTCAGAAATTGGCGTTCCAAAAATAAATTAGGAGGTGACTTTATTGTTTACTCAGATATAAAATATTTAAAGCAAACAAAAAACAATACTTTCATTTTTAAAAAATAGGCTGAATAGTGAGCTCAAAAATAATTAAACTAGTTACAGGCGTATTAATATTAATTATTTTATCCGTATTATTGTTAACTAATTCCTTTGTCAAAAAAATATGCTGCGCATCAGAATACAGAACATTATACAGCCCAAACAACAACTATTATTTGAAGATTTATCGATACAAACCATTTTATATGGTTATGCCTGGAAGCTCAGGTGACGCACCCGGCTATATTCAACTGTATAATAAAAATAATATATTAATGCAAGAAAAAGAAGTAGAAATGGTTCAAATGGTTGACGATATTCGATGGAGTAAAAACCTGGTTGATATTAAATTTATTGCTAGTTGGGAACTGCCTGATCCATGAAGGACCTAATACAAATCATCTGTAGAAACGGCCTATCTGTTTCCGCCCCTTTCGTCTGGCGGTGCCTCAATAACCATTTCATGGATAACTTCACCAGCCCTCCCTCATCAAACCGTGCATACGGTTTTCCCGTACACGGCTTTCCATAATCATTGGGGTCATAGTAATTAATTTTGAAACCAATATGCAATCAACTACTCCCCAATGATTCAACAGTTTCTTCCCCTGAGTTTTGAATTAACATGATAACTCTCAAGGAATAGGGTTTGGACAAAAATAACAAACCAAATGTGCCTTAATAATCCGTCAATATCAGGATATCAGGGAAAATTGACGGGTTTTTTATGATTAGCGGGCAAATGTACCCGATTTCTCGTACAGTACTGTGGGTAGCAAAGCAAAAATGCCTAGTACTCACAAGTTAGCGATTCCCGAGGGGGGTGCAAGGAATCAACGGGGTCAGAGTAATTAATTTTCTGTGTTATCGACGTTATTCTTATTTGAATTTTTTTGACGTGGAAAGCTGACGGCTCGATTACCCCGACTCAATTTTCGGGGGTGATGGGAAATCAGAGCAATATAGAGAAAGAAAAGAAAATCATTGACTCTGACCCAGTTCATTGCCCAGTTCATTGGGCAGTTTCTTTGACTGTTTGATCAACGCCGATACCACCGTTTGTGTGTGTTTTTTTCGACCTTTGCCAACATGACGTAACGGGTATGCCGTTCGACTAATGTGGTGATAAAGTTATTGTTTGTCCCTTGGGTTAAGTCGCCTTCCCAATGCCCCGGTACAGCTCTATCTTCAACCGATGCCGGCCGCTCACTGATGGATATGGCATTCGGTATTTTTCCAAGCCCTTGTCTTTTTAAGCTCGATGTTTTTCCACGACGCATCACACGCTGCGTTCGAAGGTGTTTGAGTAATTCTTTCTTCAGTGCGCCACGAGACTGAATAAACAGTGTTTTATAAATCGTCTCATGTGACACGTGATAATCCTCATTCTCAAGATATTCTCGCTTTAGCCAACCCGCTATTTGCTGTGGTGAGCATTGTGATTTAAGTTGTCTTGCAACAATGCGAGCTAATGGTTTTTGGCAAACCAGCTTACATCGCTTGGGGTATTGTGCACGATCCCAGGCAGCTTTATCGGCGAGCGCAGAACTATAAATATAGTAACCACCATTGCGCTTAATTTCACGACTTACCGTCGAAGGGGAACGCCCCAATTGAGTGGCAATTTCGCGCATTGAGAACCCAACTGATATGCCTCGAGAAATGTCTTCTCACTATACCGCCGGTTTCTGACAGTATGTGAGAAATGGAGGAGTGGCCTCGATCAAACAGTCTCGCAATGGCATGTAATGACTCACCTTTTTGCCATCGGTCCCACATCAATGATTTTTGTGACTCTGTGTAAAAGGTTCTCGTTCTGTCCTTCGAAGCGAGCCATTGTGTATTTACCCCCCCTAAATACTCGAAAAGGGAGGCCGTCAGGTAGCGTCCTCTTTTACGGTAATGAACTGTATACTGTAATGACGGGTCTCGATTTTCTCAAACTAATAACGGGACAGGATAGGGTTAATTTTATTTGAAACTTAGAAAATTATTATATCGGCTATACGGATCGGAAGAGCCCGTATAGTAACTGTTAGGCAAAGGAGTAAAAATGAAAAAGAATATTCTTGTCATTTTAGGCCATCCCGATAAAGATAGTTTTTGTGGCGCGCTGGCCAGGGCATATATCGAAAGTACAAGGGCTATGGATTCTGATGTACGTGAACTTCAGCTTGGAGAGTTAAAGTTTGATCCGACGCTTTGGAAAGGATACAACAGAATTCAAGAACTCGAACCTGATCTTGTTAATGCCCAAGAACTTATTCAATGGTCAAATCACATGGTTTTTGTTTATCCGAATTGGTGGGGGACGATGCCAGCTTTGATGAAGGGTTTTTTTGACCGGGTATTTTTACCAGGCTTCGCTTTCAAGTATCGTGACAATTCTGCACCTCCGGACAAGTTGTTATCTGGACGCACCGCCCACTTGATCGTAACAATGGATACCCCATCTTGGTATTACCGTTGGATATATCACAGGCCGGGGCATAACGAAATGAAAAGAACAATTCTTGAATTTTGCGGCATCAAAGTCACTCAGATTACTGAGTTTGCTCCCGTCAAGGAATCCACGCCTCAACAAAGAGAAAAATGGGTTAATATCGTCAAAGGTCATGGGGCGAATGCCTAAAAACAAATTAACAGTGATCGTCGAAAGCGTGGCTTAATTGTGACGTTAGCATTTTGAAAAGTTGAGGAGATTCATTTTGAAGAAATGGTATGAACAGCTTTTCGAGAATTACAGTAAGAAATATGATGAAGAGCCCTTCACTCAAGGAACAAAGGGCGAATGTGACTTTATCGAAGAGGAAATAAGTCGCAATAAGTCCATTCAAATACTTGATATCGGTTGTGGCACAGGCAGACACGCCATTGAACTGTCAGAAAGAGGATATTCGGTTAAAGGAATAGATTTATCTCAAGCCCAAATCAATCGAGCTATAGAAAAATCAAAAGAAAAAGGATTGAGCATTGAATTTAGCGTGGCTGATGCCCGTAACTTAGAGCTTGAAGCGGAATTTGATCTAGTAATTATGATATGTGAGGGTGGATTTTCTCTCATGGAAACAGATGAAATGAATTATCAAATTCTGAATAATGCATCAAAAGCACTAAGACCAAAAGGTAAGCTTATTTTTACCGCATTGAATGGGTTATTCCCACTAATTCACTCTGTTAAAGAGTTTATAAACTCAGGAGCAGAAAAAGGTCAAACCTCTGAAAACACATTCGATTTAATGACATTCCGAGATCATTCAGTATACGAAACAGAGGATGACTCAGGAAATAAGTTATCGTTAAAATGTAATGAGCGATACTATGTTCCTTCTGAAATCAGCTGGCTTATTAAGTCGGTTGGTTTTGCCAAGGTCGATATTTATGGAGCCAAACTCGGTCAATTCTCTAGGTCTGATGCTTTAACCAGCGAGGATTATGAGATGTTGGTGATCGCGGAGAGATAAAATGCTAACAAAAGGCACCAAGGGGCTTTTCCCCTGAGACTAAGCTGTAGTAGTTCAGACTTAATCTGAACTACTACATCTAAATTCAGTAACCGCTAGTGCGTTGCACAGGTTTCAGCATTAGTTTCGGGGTCATAAGTCAATGGACTGTCGATATCCGTTACGCAAACTGTGTAAGTTAAAGCTCTTGTGCTTGTTCTACGTGTCTGAGCGGATCGAAGTACCGCAAAACCCTCTAGCCCTGTAACTCCACTTACAATTTCGTCAATACGCCCGGTCAGTTCCACGGTAACCAAAGCGCCTTGAACAGGTAACCCCTGATCATCTACGACGACTACTGTGACTTCAGCGCCTTCACGGATTCTGCCATTACGACGCTGTACGATGTATGACCCTGTCTGGATCGTCTGGATTCCAACCGTTTCGAAGGGGTCTTGCGGAGGATCAATTGGCTCTGGGTCTTGTGGAGGATCTACCGGTTCTGTGCCGCCAGCCAAGTCAAAAATGTAGACCGCTCCGGCTTGTTCACCGTTTGTTGGGTCGCCCTCTGCTGCCACTAGCACCGTATTGCCATCCACAGCGATAGTCCAGCCAAATCGTGAATCTAGTGTTGGGTCACTCGGCTGTAGCTCCGCAATCAAGCTACCCGTCCCGACATCAAATACATAAGCGCTTCCGACACTACCAACAACTAGGCGGCTATCATCCATCGCAACTCGAATACCAAACGATGTCGCTCCGGGAAGAGTGATCTTGTTGAGTTGTTGGCCGTTAATAGCATCGAACAAATAGACCGCACCAGCACCAGGGCCAGCTGCGTCATGTAAAGGAGCACCTGCCGCAATAACATTCCCTTCGATAGCCACACTCCAGCCAAAGTGATCTCCCGCCAAAGTATCAGTAGGCCTGATTTTAAAGGTTTCAATCCCGGTCGCTGTGTCGAATACGTAGATCGAACCAAAATCAATGCCATTGTTATCATCAAAGGGGGAAGAGCCAACTGCCACCGTATTTGTGGTAGCAACGGAATGGCCAAAATTATCCCCAAAGCCGGCATCACTAGCGAATACCTTCTGTCTATTCCCATTGCTAAAAATGTACATCGCACCACCGCCGTAGCGTGAACCAGCATCTAACTGCCCGGTGTCGCTTCTCGCTCCTGCTACCATAGTGGTGCCGTCACTCGATAAGTTCACCGAAAAACCGAAGGTGCTATATCCAATCGAAGCAAAGCCGGTCGGATCAGCATCTCGCACAAAGGGAGTCAGGGTGTTAATTTGCTGGTTGTTACGAAACACGGATGCCGCTCCTGCACGTGTGCCTGCGATTGGAGAGTTAGGAGCGCCCACGAGCATGTTGCCATTCTTTAGCGCGACAGACTCCCCGAAGTTATCTCTCGACACACCACGATCAAAAAGAAGCTTGTCAATAAATGCGCCTGATTGAGAATCGAAAACGTAAGCTGATCCTGAGTCATTCCCTCTGTCATCATCGAAGGGAGCACCTACCAACACAGTTCTTCCTTCAATTGCAACCGATTGACCAAACTGATCAAAAGATGCACCATCAGGAGCAGTGATTTTAATTGACTCCAACAGTAGCTCTTGAGCATTGGCATTGGCACATAGCCCTCCAACTACAGCAAGAACGCTAGCCATTTTAAAATGCGATTTCTTCATAATAAATTTTCTCTTATGATGATTGTCATGTTTGGTAGAACCTTCAACCCTAGTCAACTACTACAATAGATTCATCACAATTTGATAACAATTCGCAGTATAAGGATGGGGTTTAGCGGACGCTTACGATAAAGAAGCAGGAACGAAAATTTTGTCGCGATGAATGCTGAGTAATTACGCTTAATCTGGACAGCTACGCAGAATAATTCACAAAATATAAAAAGCCGCTTTAGACAGCGGCTTAATATTATTTTAATCTCTCCGGGTTGAATTCCCCGCAGCTTGCTCCGGGGTTTTTTATTAAATTTAGTTCGGGATTACCGGTGAACGGGGATTTGCAACACAAAAAGCGCGTCTATTGTCAGTCTTTCCAACACAACGTGCATTAGAGTCACATTCGCGATTTCGTCCTTTTCTATCTGTAAAGCCGCAACGCTGGCCAATTCCAACGATTTTAACAGGGTCCAACTCTACAACCGGGCGAATAATTACGCCACCCGATGAATTATTAATCACTCTTACCAAATTCCCTTGCTCATCAAGAAACAACCCGTTGCCAAGTCTTGTTAAAAGAACACCATTAACGCTTTCCATGTTATTTTCGGCTAATCGATCAGCCTCAAGTTTACGCTCTAGCTGTATCTTATGAACTCGAATCGATCCCATTATAGATTCCGCTGCATTTGTCGCTGATGTGCTATCTGGGTGATAGCCATCACCTAAATGATTCATCCCGCCCCATGGATTAGCGCCGACCACTTCAACAGAATTTGTTAATACAGCTAAGCGATTTCTAAATGTATTGCTAATGTTATTGTATTGATGATTATCCGCTACCCAACTCAGCGAAAATGTTTGCTGGAACAAATTTAAATCAAGGCGCTCATATCTTGGGAAGCCAGATATAACAGGGGTGATTCCAAGTGACAGGGCATATCGCGCAAGCTCAATGACTCTATCTACCGAAGCATTGATATCATCTTCCGAGCAGGGAGGGTTTTCAAATTGTGACATATTAGATACACCTGAGTGAACACAATCACTCGGCACATCAATAATGACGTAATCTGCATTATACCCTAGTACATTTACAGGGTCATGAGTATCTCGTATAGCAACACGATTTAAAGCATTTTCAAACTGGGTCTGGTAGCTCGGTAACGTTCCATTCGCAAATGTCGTGCTTCCTGCGCGCGCTTCATTTATTACCCGTTTTCCTGCTTGCACTAAGGCATCACCAAGACTTAAATAACTACCTGATTCAACGGTTGAACTTCCTAAAGATGTCGTGTTAAAGCCATTGATTTGAGTATTTCCATTAGCATAGGATGATCCAATAACAATGAGTGGTTTTTCATTGGTACTTTCCGCATAAGTAAGCGTTGAAAAACATGTTATTAAGAGGGAAAGCAAGCCTTTCGAGAGGATAGCTGATTTTTTCATGATCTATATACTCCATATATTAAAAAAATTCTTATTACTGACGCTAGGCTTAACTTTTTGAGGGGCACAGGTTATTTACCCTTCGCTGGTGCATGGCAATAATCGTAACTGTGAGATATGGAAAAAATGATTTACAGCTGAATAATATTTTCCAGAACAATATCGTGTTTTACCGTACAACAAAAATATCACAAAGTGATCACGAGCTTTTATGTTGTGACAGGGTTACGGTAGGTTAACAACTTAAGGTTACTTGATTACCCATAAAGTTCAGCTATCTTCAACAGCTTTTCAGGCATGGGTGGCATTCTCACCGACACATATACCCGTAGCGATTGGGATTTCGGATTGATGACGTGATACACACTGCGGATTCAACAGGCAAGTACAACTCATATGAAATCTGGGACAGGGACAAGCTCGGGATGTCTATATGCCCTGTTACTTTCAGACATGCTTTCAAATTCGTGCCTTGATTGCGAACTTAGCATTATAACGCGACCCCATTGGGCGTCAGCGACAGGTGGTTCGCTGCGACAGCCGGAGCCCTCTTCATTTCAAAACCCGGGATGCCTGCAGTCCAATCTCGCCTGTATCCCGGTACCATTCGATCAGACGCAGCAATCCTTCTCTACATTCGCCAATGGCGAGGTGCGGAGCACCCGAACCTGTCCCAGGTCACCGCCCAGTGGATCAACAAAGCTGCCGTTGGGCTCGGGTAGCAGCTCTACGGAGAGCATCGTCAGCGCAATCTCGGGGTCGAGGCCTGCGAGCGTCAGCGCGTCTTTGATCTCCTCGGCCGTCCAATCGGCTCGCGCCTGCGGTGCGATCAGGGTGCTGCCGACCTGTTTTGCACGATAAGCCTGTTTCAGGCCGATTTGAACATTGCGCCAGCTTTCCGCGTCGGCCTGCATGATGCGGGCGTAAAGGACAAACCAAATCTGGGTATTGACTTGCTCTGGCACAACCCGTTTCTGCCCCAAATAGGGTGTGGCGTAAGGCGCGGTGGCGGTGATCTTGCCTTTTGCTCCGTAGAAGACTGAACAGGCCAGTTCTGGCGGCGGGTGTTGGATTCCTTCCAGCACCAGGGGTTCGCCGAACCTCGCCTGAGCGGTGCTCCAGAACGGGTCCGCCGGCGCGCCAGCGCCATGGCCCACCCGGATCTCATAGGTGTAGAACGAAAAAAGCTCGGGGGAGGCTGGGTCGGTGTTGTGTGGCAATGGCATGAGGAACTGGGTCTCGGAATTGTCAGCGGGCTCCAATCGCTGCATCGCGGAGAGACCGGCCAGATCCTGCACCTGCTCTGGCGTGATGACTCGCACCCATTCGGGGTCGAGGGTGATGGAGTTGAGCACCGGGGGATCAGCCACCGGCTCGTAATTCGGCAGAAGCATTGGGTCCGGGGTGCGGTGTACAACGCGGACGAAATAGTTGTCGCGTGGGTCCTGCAGCTTCTTGTCAAACTCCAACCACAGCCGTTTTCTGCGCGGCGCGGTCGAGGCGTAGTCCTCATCGGCTTGATAGGGCGTCAGCGCAAGGCCTGCGGCGAGGATCTTGGGCATCTGGGTTGGTGCCGTGGCCACGGGCAGGTGGTTGGTCACGGATTGTGTGACGGTATCGCCCTTGAGCGCGATCTTCATGTCATAGGTGACATCGACCTCGTAGGGCAGGTTGTCCGACCCCAAGGGTGGCGGGAAGGCATCGACGAAGACCAGGCGGATATAGCCGCGTTCGGGGTCACGTCGGGCCTGTACATTAATTGTGTGCATCAGCTCGATCTCGCCCACGTTGTGTGACGCGGGTGTGTTGCCAGGCGCACCAGCTAACGAGATCGTGCGTGTCACCTGGACGGTAGGCGAGCCGCTGCCGCGCCAGGTCCAATCCCGACTGAGAACCGCCTGGACAATGTTGATCCATTGTCCGGCCAGCTCCCCCGGCTCCGCGAACTCAATGCTGGTGGCGTCGGGCGCGGCGTAATAGGTGAGCCCGGCACAGCCAAAGGCCGCACGTTCCCCTGGGCGGCTCAGCAAAACCGCATCGTCGGCGGCCAAGTCGGCCGCGAGCGCTAACCGCTCAACCAGCACCCGGCTGGGGTCGTTCTGAGCGACGACACTGTGAGCCGTGCTGCGCACGCCGACCGGATCGGGGCGCAAGAAGACCGAGCGCAACTGATCCGAGGGTGGCAGGGAGGCCAGCAGGTCGATTTCGGCTTTTGCCGGTGTATGCAGATCCATACTATCGGTGTCGCCGATACGGGCTTTTTCGCTGGCGAAATAGGACAGGTTGTTCGCGCCTACCGCATAGATCTGTAGCCGGACGTCGCGCGCACGAACTAATGGCACATCGCCGCTGACGGTACCATCGGCACCGAGCTGGCCGGAGATGTCGATATTGCGGTAATCAGCGGCGTCATGCCAGTTGAGCGTAAGCTCCATCGCCTGATCTGGATCGGTGGGGAAGGCACGAGAGGTCTCGTACCATTCGGCCCAGCCATCCTCGTCTGCCGTAGGATCATAGGTCGGCGGGCGCAAAAGGACGCGGATACGCAGATAGGGCGTGTCGGGGTCGCGAATAAAAGGCGGGGTGGTGTTGGCATCCTCGGCGGTACCGCCGGCCGCAATGGCTGCGGCGACAAGGGCGTCATTGTTCGCATGTTGTTTCAGAAGCGCCGTGCGCGCCACTGTACCCGAAGCAAAAACTGCCTCGGGGTAACCTAGCATTGGGCGGTAGACTGGAACCTTGGCGGCAGATCCGTCAGGTGCCAAAACAGGTGTGTTTACTTCGGGCCGCTTGGGCGGCAGATGGCGCTTCATATGCAGTTGCGTAACAGGTGCCTCGCCACTTCGCACGGCCGCTTCTGTGGTTGCGGGGCCACCGCCAGTGCTGTCGGCCAGCCGCACGCGGAATTCGTAGCGTTCGCCGTAGCGCGGTTCGATCTTGTCGACCTCCAGCGGTGTGTCTGGCTCATCCGTTGCATCGGGCACGCCGATCAAGCGCTGGTCGTCCTTGGTCGACATCACCAGCGACCCGCCGCGCCAATGGGCGTACCAGGGCGCCAGCCAAAGCTGGTCGCCCAGTTCGGACGGGTACACCTCGGTCCAGCGTTCCTCGTCTGCTGTGCCGAGATCAACACCAATATTGAAGGGTGAGCTGACTTTGGAGAGCGTGATCCAGGGCTTGGAGCTGGCGGCGTCATATTCGCGGACATCGACGCGGTAGCCGAAGATACCGCGCGGGGCAACAACGTTGTTTTCACCATCCGGCGGAGGGCCGAGCGCGCGGTTCTGGCCTTCGAGGATATCCTCGTCGTCCCAGCCGAGCTGCACGCCCTCGTCGCGCGCAGCCCCTGCCCTGTCATCGGATTCGGCCAGTGGATCGCTGCCCAACGGCTGGCGCGCATGCACGATCTTGGAAAAGCCGTCATCGAAACGGATTGCCTCGGCAAAGACCTTGTCGGTATTGCCGAGAGTAGCGGCGTCGGTGGCGTTGTCTGAGACCGGGAAAACCACCGGCGTGAAGATCGGCCGGGTACTGTTTTTGGGTAGCTCCGGCACGCGGGTGGCCATGGCGCGCTGGAAATCCGGCAGGCCCACATGGGCGAAATAGTCGCTACTGGGTGCCAGTTCGACCCAGAGCCAACCGCCGTTTTCCAGCCGCGGGGCGGCGTCGAGGTCGAGTTCCAGCGGCACAATCAGCCCCAGCGCTTCGGCCAGGCGCGGGCGGCGCAGGCTGAAGGCGATGGCTTCGCCCCAGCCGATTTCCGTGTCCGTAATTGGCGGCTTCGAATCCGGTGGACACTGGATCAGGCAATGGTATCTATCGTCGATGACGGCCAACGACGTGCGGGGCTGCACGAAATCGAAGGACTGGCGGTAGCTGAGCGGCAGATATTTGCGCAGCTGCTGCGTGGCATGTGGTTTCTGTGCGGAGAAGGTGTCACCGGCAGGACCGTCCTTGATCGCCATCGCTTTTTTGATCGCCTCGAAAATCGTACGGCGGTTGGGTGTCGCGGGGGCGGACACGTCGATAGTTTGGTCGATTAGGGTGCGTTGCGGCAGCGCGCCGACGGTGTCGGAGATGCTGATGCGGAAGGCCAGTGCGCAATCAGCAAAGGCCTTGACACCCGGCGGTGCGGCCAAAAGCGGCTGCAACGGATCACCGGTGGGTGCCACCAACAGGCGAATCGAAAGCTTGCGCTTGGTGTGATCCCATTTCTGCAGGTAGGGGATGAGTGTGATCTTGGGTGCAGCCATGGCGCGGTCTCCTACTCCAATTCTTTGGTGCCACTGAATGAATACGTGGCGCTGATGGAAATGATCAGGAAAATATCGACCTGCAGTTTGACCTTGCCGGAATAGTCACACAGGGTCTTTTCTTCGGTTCCCACTGCCGGGGCTGGCAGCGGGACATTTTCCTTGTAAACCAGGCCTTGTAATTCGGCAGTCAGTTTGACCTTAACAACGACGACCTCGACCCCGGCTTCCAGCCGCACCAAGCCTCCATATTTCGGCTTGTCGTTGATGATGTCATAGCTAAGGACGAAGCCGATCCCGAGATAGGCATAAGCCTGGAACGGGCCAATCGAGCCCTTCACCCCGATACCCACAAAAGCGATCAGATCGAATTTCTCGGCTGTGACAGAGCCCGAGACACTGGTGATCGTGAATTTTACTTCAAGCTGGATGACGAGATAGACGATGGCCGTTAACGGAATCTCGCCCTTCAAGGCCGCCTTCAATGTGGCCGAGGCCTTGACCCCACCGGTGTCGAGGTCGAACCCGGACGATTGACTGATGCCAAGGCTCAGCTTGATGACACTGTTGCCGACGCTCCAACCGCTTTCGGGAACGTCCTTGTCGAAGGCCACGTCAATCTTGATTTCGTGTTTGGCATTTGATGCACCCAAGTCGATCGGGCCCAGCGGGTCTCGCGCGCCGAAAATGGGCAAGTAAGTCAGTATCTTCTCGATGGATTCCTGTGTGAGTGTGTCGATCTGCGCAATCTGCGGACGCTGGGTAGTGGACCCCACGACCCGCAGCCGGGCTCCCGAGGTGTGTTCCATCCCTGCAATGTCGCTCCAAACCTCCAAACCATTGAATTCGGCACTCCAGGTATCAGCGTTGATTTCCATTTGCAGCGTGGCATCGTCGTAGAGCATCTTGGACCCGTGGCCGGTCGAACCCGAGAGCCGCAGCGGGGTAGGATGGTTGACGATCGAGACCGGGCTCGACAGTGCCAGTGTTCCACCGGAGCCGACGTTGAAATGGCGGGTGGAGCTTAGCTGGATGACGTTTTCCGGCGGCGGGAACGCGCCCTTGGAGGTCGAGCGCGCGATGATGTCGGCAAACTCGGGTTTGACATCGCTGCGCAAACGCGCAGCGCCGGCACCCTGGGCAAAGGGACGCGGGAACAGGAATGCATGCGTAGGCGTGCTTTGCAGGACACAGTAGTCTTTTTTCGGGTTGGCCGGCGTCAGCAGATCCTCGGCATCGGCAAATCGCCAGTCGCCCGGTGACGCACCGGACTTCAGTGGCGGTTCAGCATAGGCGGTGGTGTCTCCCTCGGTGTATTCGACCGGGTAACGCCGTACGATCGGCACGCCCTTGGTCTCGGACACGGGTACCGCTTCGCCGCCACCGGGCGGTGCGCCCTGGATGTCACGTCGTACGACCGACCAGGCGCCGGTTTTGGGAAATTTTGGCACGCCGCGCACGGTGGCCACGAAAAGCGGGGTTCCGGCATCGTCGGCCAGCCCCACCTCGATCCGGCGGGCGCGGAACGGCATCTGGCTGGCACCGAAATCCAGCCAGGCGTCGATGGGGCCACCGATAGGCCCTTGCGCCTCGATCAACTGTTTCAATGCATCGGCCGAGGCGGGGTCCCCGCTGGGCGCCGTCTGTAGCCAGCCCAGCAGACCAATCGCTTGCGTCGGACCGTTGGCAAGACCTTCCATTTTCAGTTCGGCATCGAAATAGTAAGGCACCATCGTCGCGCTGGCACCGTCCGAGAACTGGATGCCGGGCGCGGGACGGATCGAGCGGATGCCGAAGAGCCCTTTAAAGAGACCTGAGTCGAATGCATAGGGTGCGACCTTGGGCTGCGCGCCGCCACCAGTGGTGTAGTAACGGTAGTCGAAGAGACCGGGCGACGTCGCCTGCCAGCCTGTGTCGCGGCGGATCACGCCGCCACCTGATTTGCGTTCGACGATTACCGAGCGGGTGACGCGGATGCCCCAGGGATGCAAGACGCTGGCGACTTTGATAATTTCCAGCGCGGTACGTCCGACAACAACTTCGAATTGGGTTTTTGATGTCGCGGCGAACAGCGCCAGCGGGTCTTCCCACTTGCTGAAATTCGATCCGCCATAGCCTGACAGATCAAACCGTGTGACGGGAACCTTTGGGTTGGCCGTCATATCGTTGTTGAAAATTGTCTCGACATCGCCCATCGGGTCGCCGGTGCTGGACAAAACCGACAGGCCCAGCGGTGCGCCGGTGGGCAGATCGACGCCGTTAATCAGCTGCCGGGTCAGTCCGGCGAAATAGGGTGACATGCTGCCGTCGTCGCCCTCCCCGCCTTCGGCTTTTGCGGTGATCTGGATGCCGCCGAGGGCGTTCTCATCGGGAAACTCCGGACGGGACAACTCGTAAAGGTCGGCCGCGCGCCCGGGTTTGTCCTCTGGATTGACTGTCACCACCGTCACCAAACCAAAAGGCAGAGTGGTTCGGAATGTGACCTCGGTGCCCTCGTCGAACGCGTCGCGGGTGCCGTTCAGCACATCCTCGGGAATCACCGGAGCGAGCTTCTGCCACTGCGCGCCCAGCACGGTCGCGCCGCCATCAGTCGCCGAGGCCAGCGGCGTGGGGAACCAGCCAAGTGTCAGGATATCCTGATCCTCATCGAGTGTGCGTACCGGCTCCCACTGAATCTGCGGCAGGGTGACAAGGCGCAGCGCCTGGACAGGGGAATGCACGTCCAGCGCCTGGACAGGAAAGTTCGATAGTTCTGGCGGCACCGTCGAGCCCACGGATCCCGGAATGCTCGTGCCGCCGACATTGATCATTTCCCGCTTCGTTTTTGCTCCCCACAGCGCCACCCCCAGAAGATCCTGGTTGGTCGATACGTCCAGCAGGAAGATCGGCGGCGTGGGGCCCAGAACCTTGTGCGTGTAGCCTTCAATGGCGTTGACGGCGTTCTTGTTCTTGCGGTCGGCGGCCGCGACGCGCTTGCCGCGCGCGCGGGACTCGCGCGTCTGGGCGGCGTGCCATTTGCCCAGTTCCTCTTCGGTCAGATGACGTGTGTGCTGTGCGGTCTGGGTCAGGCCGGTATCGGGATTGAGATCGGTCTGCGCCATCGGTACCGGTTTGACGTCCGACGCAGGCTTGTCGCAAACAATGGGGGCGCCAAGCTGACCCGCAAAACTGGTGGTAACATTGGGTGGCGATGTCCAGGCGACCTTGGCGGCCAACAGTGCGCGTGGGTTTTTGATCGCGGGGCGGCAGAGCTGGAAATTTCCGACATAAGGATCAGGCAAGGTCGGCGTCCAGGCAAAAACGCCGAAGAGCACATGCAGCGCCCCGCTGTCGATCAACCTGCGCTCGGTCAGAGTGCCTTGCGCCATTAAAAGCGCGGCCCGCGTCGCCCAGCACAGCGCATTGCGCAGCGCCAACTGATTTTCGGGTGCGTTGTTGTCCACCAACGCTGCCAAGGTGATATGGACTTTTCCGTTGCCGGGCTTGTGCTGATGCATCGTGCCCAGCGTTGTGGGCGTGCGCACTGGCGTGCCGCTGGTTTGCACCGGGCGATCCAGCACCACCCTGGCTGAACCCGTTGTCAGCAGATCCTCTCCTCGCTCCGTATCGCAGCGGTGATAAAAAAGAAAGGTGTCGTCATAACTGTGTCGCCAGGGCGCACGGTGGCCCGAGGCGTCATTAAGCTCCCACAGCCGGTAGTCGGTGCGGATCGGCTCGTCGAGCGCAGGCACAGTGGCGGAAAACAGCGTGACACCGGAAGCGTTGATACCCATCCAGCCTTTGATGACATGGAACCGTTCGTCCGGAGCGTACCAGCGCGCCTGCAGCTCTTCCAGCGCCAGCCACCAGCTCGGTGAAACCAGCGCAGGCCCCAGAATCGCGGGATCAGCGACGACCACGGGCAGGCCCAGACCGGCCTCGGTTATCTGAGCGGTACCCTGGAAATGCGCCAGATCTGAAGCGATGGCGTCTGCGTCGAATTCCTTCGGCTTGACCGAAATGCCGAGTAGCAGCGTCCAGAGTGGCGCGATGTAGTCCGTCGTGCCGGTGGCGTTTTTGAACTCGAACGCCTGGTCCCAAGCCTCGGCCTTGCCGCCGCCTGTCTCAATGACCAAGCCGCCAGGGCCGAATCTCAAAGTCAGCTCAGGCAGGGTGACTGAGGATTTCGCATTACAGCCGGTTTCCGATAGGTTGGCCGTACCTGGGTCGAGTATCAAGGTCAGGGTTGCTTCCGCCGGGGCTGCGATTTCGACTTCGCCGGTGGCGACATTGACAATGTTGGGCAGGGTCAGCTTGCCATCTTTGACCGTGATCCCAACATAGGCACCCGTGGGCAGATCGCCGCTCAGGAGATCGCCGCGGATCCAGATTGTACCTTCCTGCAGATCGAGCGTCAGCGGGCGGCCCGGACCCGAGAATATCGGCCGACGTGCGCTGGTCATCACGAAGGCAGGAGTCGATGCGCCGGTCTCGGTCACTACGAACCGACGGGTGGGGCGGTAGAACTCGAACCAAACTCGACCACCATCGACGACGAACGGGCCCAGCCGTTCAGCGCCACCAAGAGCAGAGAGGGGCCCGGCGATGCGCCCCTCGATCAGGTTCTCGCGTTCATCGACCCGCATCATTCGCAGTGGGGGTGTACGGCGATCCGCGCCGGTCAGGCGGGCGCCGCTGACAATCTCGCGGTCTTCCTCAGGCACCTCCAGCCGCGTCAGGCGGGACAGAAGCGTTTCGACGCCAGCATCGGGAGTAGCTTCCAGCGCTGCGGCCACCAAGCCATGCAGCCGTGCCAGGGTCGATTCGTCTGCATCGACGATATCCTGGGTCAGCCGTGCCACAGCATCGAAATGTTTGTCGTCGTAGAGAAATTTCGTCATAAGACTCCTCCCTGAGATGTCTGTGTTCAGACCAGAAGCATCGCCGTTAACCCTGAGCCGGGGGTGTAGGAACGGGTCAAAACGGACGAATGCACTTAACTTATACGTATACTTATAGTTAATCCCACCCCTGAATGCAATGTCGGTTCAAAATCCTTCCTCTCCGAGCTGCATCAGTATCTACACAAGTTCTGATATTCTTCGCGTCTGACAAAAAATGCTAAAAGGTGTTGATCTCCATTTGGGGCGGCGTTACCAACAACTTGTGAAAGAGCATGCTAACTTAACAAAAACATTGGCGGCAAGTTTACGTGCGTTATCCACAGAAAGTAAATCCGGCTTTGCCAGTACACAGGCCGCCTTGATTATATTGAGATCCGCGAAATTTTCCAAGCGCTTGGAGTTTCTATGCAGAGGTTAAACAGTCTGCATGAAAAAAGAATACGGTAAAGGTAATGGAATACTGATCGGTTTTTGAGGCTTAACGGTTTGATTAACGAGCCCCTCCCCCTATCTCATTATCTATTTTACAGCTAGACTTCAGCCTAATCATTAAGTGATTATCACATTGAATAAATTAATTTTTTTATTGATGGGGTGGTTATACATCCCTTGCGCTTATAGCCAACCTCCTATTTCAAAAAACCGTTTATGGATGGAAAAGCCTAGAGAGTTATTTGATGGCTGGTATTTTGAAAGTTGCACAAGCCTTATTCAAAAACAAGAAGTACTCCAAGGCTCACGCAAGGTTGGGCTGTCGGCAAGCTTTGTTTCATGTGCTGATGATTTTGTTGCAGACAAAAATGTACTCAAATATTTACCTCGTGAAGAAGAACAAAACCAAATTATTGCTCGCTTCAAAGAGCAAGAAACAGATGAAAACACATAACCAAGCGCTCCACCTGACCAAAAACCGCGATACTGTTTTCGTCGGGTGAGCTTGGTCGTTATGTGCTGCCCCCGGTATTCAAATTATTTTAAAATTAGGCTACTAAAATGGAGACAAGCATGGCTTTTTATTTACGGTTTATGATCATTCCAATTTTTATAGCATCAACTAGCATGCTTGCATACAGTGTTGGCGTTACCGCTGAAGAAAGACGGTCGCCGGAAAACGAAAAGAAAAACTCAACCGGCATGACAAATAAGGCGATGGATGAAATCATCCGCCGCATTGCTAAAGATATTGAAGGTGGCCAAGGTTTTTGGCGATTTCATATACAGAATAAGCAGATAATAGTGATAACAGATGACAAAGCGGATCGCATGCGCATTATGACGCCAATCGTTGAAGCAGAGAAACTGGATTCTGCTCGTTTACTACGCCTGATGCAAGCAAACTTTGATTCAGCACTTGACGCGCGTTATTCCATTGCGAAGAATGTGTTATGGGGCACTTTTCTACATCCACTTCAATCATTGGGCGATCGCGAGTTTTTGTCCGGCCTTGGGCAAGTTGTAAATCTGG
>Ga0316202_10000319_pt1 | contig 60012 bp, 55 predicted proteins | sample 3monrhotite_MG_FD_204934 | JGI IMG/M metagenome (GOLD analysis project Ga0316202, IMG submission 204934) | Microbial mat bacterial communities from mineral coupon in-situ incubated in ocean water Damariscotta River, Maine, United States -... | ecosystem: Environmental > Aquatic > Marine >...
GGGATCCTGGCGGCTCTGCGAGGACGGAGCGAGGCCGGGGGCGGGCGCGTGGTGGACGTCAGCATCCTCGACGCCCTGGTCCAGGCCCAGGGGATTCACTTCGCCGGCCACCGACTCGGGCTTCGGGCTCGCCCGCGGGAGATGCCCCTCAACGGCGGCGTCCCCTGCTACGACGTCTACCCGACTGCGTGCGGGGGGCACGTCGCCCTAGCCGCCCTCGAGCCGAAGTTCTGGACGACCTTCTGTGAGGTCGTGGCTCGCCCCGAGTGGGGCGGCAGGGCCTACGACCCCAGCCTTCGCCCTGAGGTCGCGGCCCTGTTCATGACCCAGACCCGCGACGCTTGGCGAGTCGTGCTCGAGAACTCCGACTGCTGCTTCTCGCCCCTCCTCGACTACGACGAGGTCGCCGCAGACGACCAGGTCGCGTCACGCGGGGCGATCGAGCGTCAGAGCTGTCTGCGCTTCGAGCCTCCCGCTCGCGAGCCCTCGCGGCCAGCGGCAGCCTCGCCCGGCTCGGATCGGGCCGCGCTGCTGAGTGAGCTCCTAGGCCTCGATCAGGAGGCCCAGGCCGCCCTCGCCGAGCGCGGCGCCTTCGGGAGCTCTGGCGAGTCCGGGAACTCTGTGTGACCCGCTGGGTCCTCCTGAGCGGAGAGTTCCCCCCAGACCCCGGCGGCGTCGCGGACTACACGCGCGCTGTCTCGGAGGGCCTGGCCCGACGGGGTCACGAGATCCACGTCGTCGCCCCGCGATCGCGGCGAGGAGCTGCGCCGGCAGGGCTGGCGCGGGTTCACCTGCTCTCTGACACCTTCGGTCCTCGCGGACTCCTCGAGCTGAGCTCCCTCGTGCGAGAGCTGCGCCCCGAGCGCCTCTTCGTCCAATACGTCCCGCACGCCTTCGGCTACAAGGCGCTCAACCTAGGGTTTTGCGCCTGGCTCTTGTCCCAATCACGACGCGCCGCGGTCTGGACCCAGTTCCACGAGGTCGCCTACCCCTACCAGGGGCCGCCCTGGCGGAGGACGAACCTCCTAGCGGCGGGACACCAAGCCATGGCTGCCCTCGTGAGCCGCGCCAGCGAACGTCGCTTCATGACGACGAAGCTCTGGGAGCGCCCCCTGACTCGCTGGGACCCGACCCCGCCGACGTGGCTGCCAGTCCCGAGCAACGTCGCCACAGATCCCAACCCTGAGGGCGCGGCAGAGTGGCGCAGCCGCCTCGGCCTCGGCCCCGAGGTCCCCCTGGTCGGCCACTTCGGGAACTACGGCCGCCTCCTCGGCCCCCTGATCCGCGAGACGATTCCGCTCTTCCTGACCCAGGCCCCCCACGCCCACGTCCTCCTCCTGGGCCGCAGCGCCCCCGAGTTCCTCGCCGGCCTCCGCGCCGAGCAAGCCTGGCTAGGACGCCGAGTCCACGCCCCAGGCGCCCTCTCGGCCGAAGACCTCGGCGCCGCCGTCCAGGCCTGCGACCTGCTGCTCCAGCCCTACGAAGACGGTGTCACCTCGCGACGAGGAAGCCTAATGGCGGCCCTGGCAGTCGGCGCCAGCGTCCTCACGACCGAGTCCCCCCACACCGACCCTCTCTGGCGTGAGAGCGGCGCCCTGGCCCTCGGACCCTTCGCCCCCGGCCCCCTCGCGACCCGAGCCGCGACCCTCCTCTCCACCCCCGCCCAGCGCCAAGCCCTAGGCGCCCGAGCCAGCGCCCTCTACGCCGAGACCTTCGCCCTAGAACGAACCCTAGACCGCCTAGAAGCCGCGCTCTAGCTAGCAACGCGACCGATCCCCAACCAAGGGTTTCGCCCCGCGCTCCTCGGCAGAGCGATCCCGCCCGCTCTCACCCGCCCCCGCGGACCCCGCCCTATCGCGCTCCGGGTATGGACCCCACCACGCGACCCCAAGCACACGACCCCCTTTCAGGGGATTCATGGCCAGAGCGCCTAGAAGCGGAAGGTCGAGCTGCCGAGGCGCAGCGAGTGGCTGAGCCCCATGTCGTCGGGGCGCTTTCGGCTCCCGAAGGTCACCTTGAGCGGGCCGCGGAACTGATCGATCCAGCCGACTTGGAGAATGTTGGTCTGCTCTGCGAGGAGCGCGTCGAGGCCGTCGAGGGGGTTCTCGACGTCGCCCAGGCCCTTCTCGAGGAGGAGCTTGCTCTGGAGCGTGGGGACGATCAGCTCGCTGCCCTCGAGCATCGCGGCCTGGGGCCCGGTCAAGAGCACCATGTCCTCGTAGGCTTCGGACTGGAAGTAGTGCTCGCAGGCGGTGGGGTCGCCCTCTGCTCCGATCACGAGGACCTTTCGCCCCGGGACGAGGCTGAGCTGGGCCAAGAACTCTGGGAAAGCCCGCTCGTCCCCGGCCAGGTTGAGCTGATACCCGCGGCACTCTGCGATCAAGACGATGACGGCCATTCCGTCCTCAGGGACGACCTCGACCAGGCGCGACATGCCTGCGTAGAGGAGCTCGGGATCGGAGACCCGTCGGACGTTGCAGCGCTTGTTCTCGCGCAGGAAGGCCTCGGTCAGCTCGGCGGCTTGGCTCTGGTGGGGACCGGCGGCGACGATGGCGTAGCGGGCTTTGCCGACCTCTTGGACGATCTCGGCTTCGCCCATGTCGCGGAGCTCGACCGAGAAGGTCTGGCGTCCGATGGTCACGCGGTCCCCGTCACTGACCGTGACGAGGGGTCCGGCCTCGCCTTGGCGGCTAGGGACCTCGCGGTCGTTGAGGAAGGTCCCGTTGGTCGAGTTGAGGTCGCAGAGCGCAGGCTGACTGGGGTCCAGGAGCCCGTGCGTCCGTGAGGCTTGATCGTCAGCGCAGAGCTTGACGTAGTTCAGGGCAGAGAGTCCCTCGGCGACGTCGGGACGAAGGCGCTCTGGCCGAATGTCGCTGTCGGTGTATTCGTAGTAGTGGTCGCTCCGGCCAAAGACCGTAGGAACCTCAACGGGAATACGTCGATTGCTGGTGACATGACGGAGCCAGACGCGCCGGACGGACATTCCGACCCTCCTCCGAGCCGTGTATTTCCCCGTTGTAGCGCCTGGAGTCGCGATGGGGGAGGAGACTTCCAGACGACTTCGCTTGAATCGTGGCTGGGAGATGGTGTGCGCGCTGCGGGTTGGCGTCGGGTCGCCCACGTCCTACCGTCTGAGTTCTCCAAAGAGGCCCTCATGGATCGTGAAACCCGCGGCGCTCAACCCAAGCCCTCCGAGCAGGAGGAGGCCCTGGAAGCCCTCGTTCGCCAGCAGCTAGAGCTCTTGGGCGAGGACCCAGAGCGAGAGGGACTCCTCCGCACGCCTCACCGCGTCGCGCGCTCGCTCAAGTTCCTAACCCAAGGCTATGAGCAGGATCTAGACGCGATCCTGAACCGCGCGATCTTCTCGGCCGACGGCGCCGACGAGATGGTCGTGGTCCGCGACATCGAGTTCTACTCGCTCTGCGAACACCACATGCTGCCCTTCATAGGTAAGGCCCACGTGGCCTATCTCCCTCAGGGCAAGATCGTGGGCCTCTCCAAGATCCCGCGGATCGTGGACATGTTCGCGCGCCGACTCCAGGTCCAAGAGCGGCTGACCGTCCAGATCGCGAAGGCCATAGAGAGCGTCCTCGACCCGGCAGGGGTCGGCGTGATCCTCGAGGCGCGCCACTTCTGCATGATGATGCGCGGCGTCCAAAAGCAAGACAGCTCGACCACGACCTCGTGCATGCTGGGCCGCTTCAAGAGCGACGCCAAGACCCGCAGCGAGTTCCTCGACCTGACCTCGCGCCGACTCTAGGAGGATCCAATGCAGGACTGGCTGATCGCCCAAGGCGGAGACGCCGAGCTGGAGACCTTCGGCGACGCCGCCGCCGAGGCCGCAGCGCTTCGTGATGGCTGTGCGCTCTGGACTCGTCCTGGCTGGCACCTGCACGCCCTGCGCGGCGAGAAGCGCATCGACTTCCTCCACAGCTACATCACCCAAGAGGTCCGTCGGGACCCGGGCCAGGCGGCCTACGGCTGCCTGCTGACGGTCAAGGGCGGCTTGGTGGCCGACCTCTGGACCCTGATCTGCGACGAGGAGCTGCTCCTCGTGAGCGCGCCGTTGGCGGGGCCGAGCGCCATCAAGCACCTCAAGCGCTACGCCCTCCTAGCGCGAGTCGCGGTCGCGGACCTCAGCGAAGAGCAGAAGGTCCTCTCCCTCGCGGGCCCTCAGGCCAGCGAGGTCCTCGGCACCCTAGCGGCCCTGCCCGCGGCGGATCTGCTCCACTCGCTGGGAGGAGGGGACCTGGGCGAGGTCCGGATCCTGCGCAACGACTGGCTGGGGGTCCCTGGATACGACCTGATCGTCCCCGCGAGTCAGGCCGTGGCCCTCGCGGAGCGCCTTCGGAGCGCCGGAGCCACCCTGGTCGGCGAAGCCGCGATTCGCGCTCAGCGCGTCGCGGTCGGGATTCCGATCTACGGCGTCGACATGCACCAGAAGACGCTCCCCCTCGAGGCAGGCCTCGAGGAGCGGGCGATCAGCTACGACAAGGGCTGCTACACGGGCCAAGAGATCGTGGTCCGGATCAAGCACCGCGGCAAGATCAACCGCCACTTGCGCGGGCTCCGCCTCGACGCCCTCCCGAGCGAGCTCCCCCAGCCGCTCTTCAACGAGACGGGCAAGGAAGTCAGCGCCCTGACGTCCGCCGTGGACGACGGCGAGGGCGCCAAGGGCCTCGGGATCGTGCACCGGAAATACCCCCCTGGCACCAAGCTCCACCTCGGCGTCAGCGACGGGCCCCTGGTCGAGGTCTGTGAGCTCCCCTTCTAGGGAGAGCTAGAACCAGAACATCATCCGGCAGATGATGGCGTGGTCGTCGTTGTGGCGGCGGCCCTTGGAGTCGGTCACTCGGTCTCCAAAGTTCGAGTAGGTGTAGTTGGCCGTGAAGCTGAACTCCTTCCAGGGATACCAGTGGAGGCTGGTCGAGACCGCGCGGACGCGGTCGGTGCCCGTGGCGAAGCCCTTGCGGATCGTCTCGCGGTCGATCAAGACGTCCTCGTAACGGATCGCGAGCTGGAAGGCGCCCAATCCCATCTGCTTGGTCTCGGGGTCGTAGAAGGGGCTCGTGGGGTCGACCCGGGGACCGTCGTGACGTTGCTCGTGAGCCTCGCCCGTGATGATCCAGCTTCCGCCCACGAACCAGGACCAGTTGAGGAGGTTCGTCCGCTGCTCGCTCGTGCTTCGCATGTCCTCGTGATAATCGGCGTTGACCTCGCCGGTGAACTCGAAGGCTCCGTGGCTGAAGAGGAGCCCGCCGCCAGCGCGGTGACGCCGCCCGCGGCGGCGGTTGGTGGTCTGGTCGTAGTCGAGGAAGCGGGAGAACTGGTTGCCCACGGTCCTGAGGTCGCCGGGGCCAGTCTGGGACCGGTCTTCGGGGGTGTGGATGTAGTTCATCGTGATTCGGAAGTCGTCGTCTCCGAAGGGCCGGATCTCAAAACGTCCCGCGAGGTCAAGGTCGTCGTCGACGTCGACCCGGCGATTCTGCCCGTTGCCGTTGAAGATCCCGAGCATGTAGTAGGCGTGGTTGTCGAAGAGCGAGCCGTGGACCAGGGCGCCTATGTCGCGCTGGCCGACCATGCTCGCGACCATGATCGTGCGCTCGGGGTGGCGGAGGAACTTGGACGAGGTCAAGCGCTCGGTGCTGTAGGGCAGGAGCATTTGCCCGGTCCGGATCCGGAGCGAGTCGTGGAGCTTGAGGGTCACGTAGGCGTTGCGGAGGTCGGCGTCGCCGGTTCGCCCGCCTTCAATGCCTAGGTCGAAGCTGACCCGGTCGTAGACCTTGGCGCGGAACTCGATGCGCGCCCGGCGGATCTGGAACCCGTTGTCGAAGTCGTCGTGCCCGTGGTCCGCTATGAAGCGTCCGTCCGCCTGAAGTCGGCCGCGGACTTCGACCTTCCAGGCCCGCTTCTTGTCCTCGACGTAGAACATGCCGAGTTCGATGCGGTCGGTCCAGTGGGCCTCTTGGGTCGGCTCCTCCGGCGCGTCTCCCTCCTCGCCGACCGGGTGAGGATCCTGGGGCTCCGGCGCGCTCTCAGGCGCCGCCGGATCCGCCGGCAGGCCAGCTCCCTTCTCGAGGCGCTCGAGCCGCTCTTGAAGGAGCTCAATGGTCTCGTCTTGCTTCTCTACGCGCTCCTTGAGCGCGTCGGTGGACTCAGGCGTCTCTTGCCCGAGCGCGCTCGCAGCGAGACAGGTGGTAAAGAAGACGCCCAAGGCGAGGGTGCGAATCACGGAGCGGTCCTGGAGGTATTGGCGAGCAGGAGCGCTCGCCCAAGGGTGGGACTCTCGTCCCCGCCCCCGACAGGGCCGGATCTTCATCAGCGTCGATAAAGATGGGGTAAATCGCCCAAGAAAGCCGTGATTCGGGCGTACACGAGGAACCCCTCCCGCTCGTTGAGGGGGAGGGATCCAAGGCAAAGGGGAGGTAAAAGGCGCCCCTAGAAGGGGACGTCGTCGTCGTCCCAAGCGGGAGGGCCGGCGTCGCTGGGCGGGGGAGCGCTGGGCGGAGTTCGCCCGCCAGTCGAGCCGCCGCCGCGGCTCCCGCCCCGGCTCTTGCCGCCGCCACCGCTGCTGCCGCCGCCCTTGGCCTTCTCTTGGAGGGCGTCTATGAGCGCCGAGGCGTGGCGCTTGCCGAGGTTCTCGACCTCGGTCACCCCGGCGATCTCTTGAAGGAGCTCGGTGAACTCAGCCCCGGTCAGGTGGGCGCGCCGCTTGAGCGACTTGATGAACCCGATCTGCTTCTCAGAGGCCTTGCTCTCGAGGCTGACGTTGCGCTCTTTGGCCTTGATCTGGATCTCGTCAATGACCGAGCTGGCCTCACCGACGTTAAGGTCGTCGAGGGACTCCTTGCCAGCGACGTCCTTGAGGATCTCGACGAGCTCGTCGTCAGTCAGCTTGACCTTGTCCAGCAGGACCTTGATGAAGCCGAGCTGCTTCTCAGATGCGGGGGGCGGTCCGCCGCGTCGCTGCTTGGGCGGCTCGGCGCTCGTGCCGTCGTCGGGTCCGTCGTCGTCGTAGTCTTCTCCGGGGGCCATTTAGGGCTCCTTGCGATAGATCGTGCGGGGGAAGGGGATCGCCTCGCGGACGTGCTCACGTCCGCAGATCCAAGCCACGGTCCGCTCGAGACCGAGGCCGAATCCGGCGTGGGGGACCGAGCCGTAGCGGCGGAGGTCGAGATACCACTCGAAGGCCTCCTGAGGCAGCTCGTGGGCTGCGATCTGCTCGAGGAGGTAGTTGAGGTCGGTGGCGCGCTCGCCGCCGCCTATGACCTCGCCGACGCCCTCGGGCGCGATCACGTCGACGCCGAGCGCGAAGCGCTCGTCCTCGGGGTCGCGCTTCATGTAGAAGGCCTTGATCGCGGCCGGGTAGCGGTGGATCAGGACCGGGCGGTCGAAGTTCTCCGAGATCGCGGTCTCGTCGGGGGCGCCGAAGTCGTCGCCCCAGGTGAACTCGATCCCCTTCTCATGGAGGATCTTGACGGCGTCGTCGTAGGACACGCGCGGGAAGGGGCGCTGTACTCGCTGGAGCGGCTCGAGGTCGCGCTCGAGGGTCTTGAGCTCTTGGGGACAGCGCTCGAGGACGCGCTTGACCACGTATTCCAGGAACTCCTCCGAGAGGTCCATCACGTCGTCCAGGGTCCCGTAGGCGATCTCGGGCTCGACCATCCAGAACTCGGTCAAGTGGCGGCGGGTCTTGCTCTTCTCGGCGCGGAAGGTCGGGCCGAAGCAGTAGACCTTGCCGTGGGCCATGGCCGCGGCCTCCATGTAGAGCTGGCCGCTCTGGGAGAGGAAGGCCTCGTCTTCGAAGTAGTCGACCTTGAACAGGTTCGAGGTCCCTTCGCAGGCTGCGGGCGTGAAGATCGGGGCGTCGACGTTGGTGAAGTCGCGCTCGTAGAAGAAGTCCCGGATCGACTGGATCACCTCGGAGCGAATCCGGATCACCGCGTGCTGCTTGCTCGAGCGGAGCCAGAGGTGGCGCTTGCTGAGGAGGAAGTCGACGCCGTGCTCCTGAAGCGCGATGGGGTATTCCCCTTCGGCTGGGGACACGATCTCGACGTCGTCGGCCTCGACCTCGAACCCACCCGGGGCACGATCGTCGGCTCGGACGCTGCCGCGGATTTTGAGGCTGGCCTCTTGGCCGGCCTCCTTGGCAGCCTTCATCGCGTCCTCGCCCACGACGTCGCGCTTGAGGATCACCTGAACGGTGCCGGAGCCGTCGCGGAGGTGGAGGAAGGCGATCTTCCCCTTCCCGCGAATCTTGTAGAGCCACCCTCGCAGCTCGACGCGGGCACCGACGTGCTCGCCGAGGCGGCGAATCGTAGTTAGCTCGGTCACGAAGTTCCTCCCGTAGAGCCCTTCGGCTCGGATGATGGTTGCGACCCCTGCAGGGACCAGGTCTTCCCAGGCCTCGTCAGCGAGGATTCGCTTGCGAAGCGTGGTCGAGCTGACGCCCATGGGTTGCATGGTGACGGCGCGCTCGCCGATCCCCGTCGCGAGATCTTCTCCCAGTTCGCGGGCCACGGTCGCGAGGCCCTCGCTGAGGTCGTAGCCAGGTCGATTGACGGGGACGAAGTTTATCTCGCGCAGGAGCGTCTGGGCGTCCTTCCAGGTCGGGAGCTCGCCGACGGTGTCGGCTCCGATCACGAAGAAGAAGGTGTCGTCGGGGCGCTCGGCCCGGAGCGCCCGGACCGTGTCTATGGAGTAGCTGGGCCCGATTCGGCTCAGCTCGACGTCGGAGACGTGGAGGGCGGGGTCACAGGCCGCCAGGGCCTGGGTCATCCGGAGGCGATCGCTGGGCGAGGCCATGTCGGGCTCGTCCGGCTTATGCGGCGGTCGGGCGGCCGGGATCAGGATCACCTCGTCCAAAGCGTGAGCGGCCTGCACCGCTTGCGCGACTGCCAGGTGTCCCACGTGAGGCGGGTTGAAGGATCCACCAAAGAGCCCGATCCGCACGGCGCTCCCCTCGTTTCGGGCAGGGAGTGTAGCCGTGGATGGGGTCGGCCGTTAGCGAGACGACGAGGTGGCGCCGAATCGGCCTTCCGACGCTAGCGCTGGCTCGTGATCGGGGCGGCGACGCTGCGCTGGTTGGCTGGTGCCGGGCTCGGCTGGAGCTCGCATTCGCCAACGAACTGAGAGACGCCGGCTACGAGGAGCAAGCAGGGCGCGCCCAGTACGAGCCACAAGGGTGGCCCCGAGGTTCGTCTCGCAGTGCTCGGCGGCATTCGCTGGCTCCGGTCCGGGGTACACGGGGTGAGACCCGGCGGGGTGAGGTATCCCACCGGGTCTCGGCCAACAAGAGCGTCCCTACTCTGCTGGCCTTCCCGTCTGCTGAGTTCTATTGCACGCGAGAGACCGAAGCTAAGCGCTTTGATGCCGAAGGAGGGCTTCGGTGTGGGTCGGAAAGCGGGCACGCCGTTCTCACCAGAGTTGGGAAGCGTGCACGTTGTTCCCGGTCTCGCTCCCAACCACCAAGGGACTTCGAGGAGGTCTCGGCCATTGGCGGACCTCCAGAGAAGCGAGCGCTCGGGTCCCGGAGGCAATCCAGCCTTGGCTTGAAGCTCCAGCCGCTATATCTTGCCCAGCGCGAGAAGGGGTGCGAACCACGACCCCCTTCAGTTCGTGACTTAGGGATGACCCGCGCCGGCGAAACTGCCCGCGGGAGGAGACCCACCCATGGCAATTGGTGCAGCGCCTTCGCGCGCCCGGATCGTGTCTCTCGGAGTCTGCCTGACCGCCTTGGCTGGGATCACGGCTGCGAGCGCTGATCAGATCGAACTCAAGGACGGTCGAGTCCTCGAGGGCAAGGTGATCGAGCGCGGGGACGACAAGATCGTCCTCGAGCAGCCCCTTGGCTCAATGACCTTCGAGCGACGGGACATCATCCGGATCGTCCTCGACGAGGAGGGGAAGTCGAACGACAAGAACTTCGACGTCGTCGTCCTGCGAGACGGAACCATAGTCAAGGGCGACGTGTCGATCAGCAGAGACGGCGGCGAGGTCATCGTCGGTCGCGGCAAGCACGGGCAAGTCAAGCACCCACGCGCGGTGGTCAGCGCGATCCACTGGCGCGACGGCCGCGAGGAGTTGACGGATCCCGATCACCCGGAGGGCGGCAAGGCCCTCATGAAGCGCGTCGAGCGCCTCCTCATCGACCTCCGCCGCAAGGCCCCCGACGGCAAGCCCGACCTCGCCACCCGGGGCGAGGCCCGGCGCGAGCTCCTGAGCCTCGGCGTCTTCGCGCGTCGCTTGCTCGAGAAGCTCCGTGAAGGCGAGCACAAGGGAGCTGCCGAGGAGGTCCTAGCCGACCTCCGCCGCTTGGAGGATGTCCGCAAGGCGATCCCGAGTCGGCTCGAGGAGAAGATCCCGCGCCTCGGCGAGCGTTTGATCTCGCCCATGACCCACGAGCGCGAGGCCGCGCTGCGCGCCGCCACGATGGAGGCCCCCAGCGAGGCGGGTCCGCTCTTGCTCTACTTCGTCAAGAACGACGAATCCCCGCGCCTGCGGGCTTACTCCGTCAACCAGCTCTCGGCCCTGCGTCGCTTCGAGGAGCTGGCCGAGGTCCTCAAGCTGACCGACGGTCCGCTCCGTTTGGCCGCTGCCTTCGCCCTCGGAGAAGCTGGGATCTACGCCGGGATCCCCGTCCTGATCGAGGCCCTCCGCCTCCCCGACGTCCAGATCCGCAAGGCGGCCGTGGCCAAGCTCCGGGCCTACACCCGCCAGCACTTCGGCTTTCGCTCGACCGGCAGCCCCGAGGACCGGGCCAAGGCCGTCGCCAAGTGGAACGAGTGGTGGAAGAAGGACGGCTGGAAGCTCGCCCAGAGCTCGATCCGCCAGTCGGCCCCCGACCTCGAGGGCGCCAAGGTCAGCGGCGCCGAGCGCTCGGCCGCGGTCAAGCTCTGGAAGGAGGCCAGCGGGCTGATCACCATCGCCAACGCTGAGCTCAACCCCAAGGGCAAGACGCCGGCCGCCCGGAGCGAGTCCATGGCCGGCCTCTCCAAAGGTCGTCGGAGGACGCTGGTCAAGGCCCTGAGCCTGATCGATCGCGCCCTCGACCTCGACCCCTCCCTAGCGAGCGCCCGCCTGACCCGCGCGACCCTTTTCTACGAGGAGTTCGACAAGCCAGGCGCCGCGCGCAAGGAGCTGAGGCTCCTCCTTGATCGCGCCAAGCACGACAGCAAGACGCCTGATGTGGCGCACAAGTTCGCCCACTACCACCTCGGACGAATCGAGGCTCGGGCCAAGGCCTACCAGCGCGCAGCCGTCCGCTTTGGGCAGGCGCTCGACTACCAGCCCGACTTCCTCGAGGCGCGAATCGCTCAAGGCGACGCTTACTTCGACCACGGCCTGAGCAACAAGGGCACGACCGACGAGGAGAAGAAGCTCAGGTCCGCCGCCTTCGCGGCGGCGCTCGTCTCCTATCGGAACGGGATCGACACGATCAAGTCCAAGGACGAGGAGCTCCTGGAGTTGATCAAGGGGATCCGCTCCCGCCGCAAGGACGTCGAGGAGTCTCAGGTCATCCAGGCCGTGCGACGAAACCGGCTCGCGCTTCGTGAGCAGAAGGCTGAGCTTCACTTCCGAGTCGGACGCCTCCAGGCTGCTCGGGGCCGCGACTCCGAGGCCCTCGACGCCTACCGGGAGGCCATGCGCTCAGACCCCCAGCAGAAGGGCAAGGAGGACCTGACCAAGCGCTACCAGGACGCGGTTCGTTTCTGGGAGGCCCTCCAAAAGGACCGCGGCGAGCAGCCGGCGCCTCCCCAGAGGTCCCCCGCGCCCTCCAAGACCAAGGTCGACCGCTGAAGCGCGTCGCGCTCCGCCTGAGCCTCTTGGTCGCCCTCGCCGGCTGCGGCTGTCAGACCGTCGTGACTCCCCCCACGGACCAAGACCCCAGCAAGGAGGCTTGGGTCACGCCCTGGGACAAGGTCGCGCGGGCCCACGAGGCCGTAGCCCCCCGGACGATCTCGCCGCTCCGGGCCGGGGAGCACATTCGCCTCAGCTCGCTCCGAGCAGGCGTCGGCGCGCCCGCCAACCTCCCGAGCGGAGCCTGCGCCCTGATCGTGATCGAGGGCAGAGGGACCGCCAGCAGCGCGGACCACGAGGAGGCCTTGGAGCCAGGCCGGATCTTGGTCGCGCCCGAAGGTCGCGAGGTGACGATCGCCTCGGGTGCCGTTCTGCGCGGCTTGGTGATCAACTCGCCCAAACCGGGGCCGAGCGGGGCCTGGCAAGTCATGGACGTGGGGACGATCCCCATAGCCGAGGAGGCCCCCGGCGGCGACACGGAGCTGGTTCGCTTCGAGGGCGCCCTCAGCATGCGGGCCCTGACGGTGTTCGAGCTGGGCGGGATCCCACGGCACGTGCACCTCAAGCACGACTCGGTGTTCTTGTTCCTCAACGGCGAGGGCACCATCGGCCTCGGGAGTGAGGCTGCGACCGAGACCACGGGCCCGAGCGTCCGGGACGAGAACCTCAAGCGCTCGTTCATAACGACCCCGGTCGGAGCCCAGGCCCTGGTGTTCCTCCCTGCAGGCTCGGTCCACAGCTTCTTCGCCAAGGGCAAGAAGCGAGTGTTGGCCTTGCAGTTCTTCGGACCGGCCTTCGACGGCAAGGACGGGCACCACATCCCGAGTCGAGCCAGCACGCCCGGCGGCTAGTCAGTCGCCCTAGGCGACCTACCCGTCTTGCGGCCTGTGTGGGCCAGGTCTATCATTCCGCAACCCCTTGTGCGGACGGGGGCTACCTCCCCCACTCCCATCCCGGTGGCCCATGCCCCGACTGATCATGATCGAGGGGCCCCTCCAAGGGGACAGCTACCCCCTGGGGGGGAGCAACTTCCTCGGTTATCGCGCCGGAGCCCTGGAGTTCAGCCACCACCAAGACGTCGGCGAGCTCTGCTGTTCGCTCCACGGGACGGGGCAGCGCTATGAGATCCGCAACCATGGGGCTCCCAATCGCGTCTTGATCAACGGCGAGGGCGTCCGGCAGAGCTGGCTCCATCACGGAGACCTGATCTACATCGACAACTCGCTCATGATCTTCGACTGCGACGACGCCTTCACGTCGGACGCGAACCAGGAGGGGATCGGACCCCAGGGCTTCGGCGTCGCGGGACCCGCCATAGGCAGCCCGGTCCCTGGTGGATACGGCCCTCAGACGGGTCTCTTCAAGAAGCCGAACCCCAACGACAAGTCCGTCCGCCTGGGGGGAATCGAGGCGGGTGACGACTCGGACATGATGCTCGGAACGGTCTCGATCAAGCGGGGGGATAGAGACCTCAAGAACGAGAACATCAAGACTCGCCAGAAGGCCTACACCGACCACGACGCGATCCTCAAGAGCATGAAGGATCAGCGGCGGATCGAGGCCCTCTACAAGGTCTCCGCCAAGATCTCGATGATCCTCGACCTCCAGCAGCTCCTAAACGAGCTCTTGCAGCTGATCTTCGAGCACCTCCCCGCCGACCGGGGCTCGATCCTGCTCTTCGATCAGAACCAACGTCGACTAAGGACTATGGCCAGCCGAGCTCGTGGCCAGAAGGGGGACGCCAAGGTCAAGGTTCGGATCAGCAAGACCATAGTCAAGGAGGTGATTCGTTCACGCGAGTCGCTCCTGACCGCCGACGCCCAGGGCGATGACCGGATCGACCTCGGCCGCTCCATAGTCGACGAGAACATTCGCTCGGCCCTCTGCGTCCCGATCCTGCGGCAAGAGACCATCCTCGGCATCGTGTTCCTCGACACCCAGGACTCTGCGCGGCAGTTCGACAAGTCCGACCTGGACTTGCTGACGGCCATCGCGATGCAGGCAGGGATCGCCCTCGAGAACGCGCGCCTGATCAAAGAGCGCGGGGATCGCCAGCGGATCGAGCACGAGCTGAACCTGGCCACCATGATCCAGAAGCAGCTCCTCCCCAAGAAGCTCCCCCGGAGCAACTTGATCGAGGTCTACGGGAAGATGATCCCCGCCAAAGAGATGAGCGGCGACTACTTCGACTTCATGGACTACGAGGGGAACGGGAACTTCCACATCTGCATAGGTGACGTCTCCGGCAAGGGCTTGCCGGCTGGACTCGTGATGATCATGGCCCGCTGCTACCTCCGGCCGCTGAGCCGCGCCCAGACTTCGCCTCGCGGGATCCTGGCCGAGGCCAATCGAATGCTCCACGCGGACACCCGCAAGGACATGTTCATGAGCTGCCTCGTGATGCACTGGAGCGACCAGACCGGTCGCTTCGTGTGGTCCGGCGCGGGTCACGAGCACCTCATCGTGTATCGCGCCCGGACGCGCCGCACCGAGACGATCAAGGCCGGGGGATGCGTGTTGGCCGCCGTTCGCGACGCCGACCACGTGTTCAGCGACCAAGAGCTCTACCTCGAGCCAGGCGACGCCGTCGTGCTCTACACCGACGGCGTGACCGAGGCCATGAACCCCGCGGGCGAGTTCTTCGCGCAGGACTCCCTCGAGCCCGTCCAGCGCCTGGTGGAGCTCTATGCCCACCTCAGCGCCAAGGACCTCCTCGAGGCCGTGCTCTGGGAGCTGAAGCAGTTCATAGCTGGGGCCGAGCAGCACGACGACATCACCGTCGTGACCATCAAGCGTCGGGGCTAGCAGGCCAGCGGGCGTCGCGAGTGGAAGCACTCCGTGACACTGAAACCTGGGAGCACGCAGTGCTGGACGCTTCGAACCCGGGACGGACCGGATCCAGGGCCCCGTGAAGGTCAAGCGAGACCTGCGGCGAGGGCTCTTTCGAGGGGCCGGCGCCTTGGCGTGCTTGACGCCGCTGGGTTTGGCCGGGCTCGTATCCGGTGACTGGGGCGAGGTGGCCCAGCTCGCGAGCTTGGTCCCGACCGTGCTCTTGGGCTTCGTAGCCCTGAGCCTCCTCGAGGGCTGGGGAGAGCGGCTGCCGCGCGGGCGACCCGCTCAGCGGATAGGCGTCCTGGTGGGGATCGCGCTCGTGGCGACCCTCGCGATCCCAGCGCTGATCGCGCAAGCGGCCTATCTGGAGGGCTGGACCAGCGGAGGTGGCTTGGGCCAGGTTCAGCGTGCGCTGGTCCATGTTCTCTCGCCTCCGGCCCTCCTGGCCTTCGCTCTCTTCATGGGCACACCTGCCGCCCTGGTCGCCCTGCCACGGATCCGGCGGGACCCTGAGCCGAGCGCGACCGTGATCGCCTTGGCGCTCCTGCTCTCGATCCCCCTCCTCTTTCTTCAAGAGCCCTGCGCCTACCCGATCCCGGCGGTGCTGGTGGGAGGTTGGACCCTCCTCTACGCGGTGGCCGACGGAGTCGAGGCCTTCTTCTTCTCTCCCTTTGAGGCTAGGGCTGGTGAGTTGAACCAGCGCGTCCAGAGAGGAGACCTCGAGCTGGAGGCGGTGGAGCTGGCTGCACGGCTGGGTGACGGCGGCGCGTGGCGCGCGCTTCGCCTGCCTGCCGAGACTCCGCCGACACCAGAGGAGTTCGCTGCTCGGCTTCAGGGGCGCGAGCTCATAGGACGCGCCTCTCTGCTCTTGGCGCAGCTCGCTCTCCCCTCTGCGAGGAACTCGAGTCAGGTTCGCCAGGCCCTGCGGACCCTTGCCCAATACTTCCAGAATCCCTCGCCAGAGCGCTTCGTCGAGCTGCGCGACCTCTGGGAGCAGACTCCTTGGGTTCCAAGTCCCGAAGGGAGTTCGAGCCAGCGAACGCTCCACTTCGCGCTGTCCATCGCCCTGGCTCCAGCTGATGCCGGGCAGGAGGTCCTGCAGCGCTCGATCCAGAGCGCCGTCAGCGCGGCGCTCGAGTCCTCGAGCCCTGAGGAGCTCGTGAGTGCTCTCCGAGAGCCCCTGGTAGCCTGGCTTCTAGACGGCCGAGACCCTTTGGGAGCGGATATCTAGGGACCTGGATCGCCAATTGGCGACACCACGCCGTTTCAGATCTGTTCCGCCAGCAGGGCCAATCCATCAATAGACTTAGCGCAAATCAGCCCCAGGACTAAACCCCCATCCGTCTCATGGGTGAATCGACGAGGGAACGTTGTCCCTTTCATTGGGCCAGATACTTCCCACCGCGAAACGAACCATGACACGCAACTCGACCACGTCTGACCTAACCCTTTGCGCTTCGGCGCCACGAGCCCTTTCGAGCTCTTGGCACGGCGCGTGCGACAAGGGCCAAGTGGAGAGACGAGGGGAGCTAACCATGCACGCTTTTGAACACTTTGACGACCGGTTCTCTTGCCCGAACTGCCAAGAGGGTCTGCCGCACAACGAGTTCCCCCAAACTTGCGACGAGTGCGGCTTCGAGGTCGAGGTCTTCCTGACCCGCGAAGACGCCGTCGAGGCCATTTACCGCCTCGAGAACGACTGCGACGCGATCACGACCCCCCCTGGTCACGTCTATGGCCTTGGCTGGGTCGTCGGTCACACGCGACTGCTCCTAATCTAATTCCCCCCCGGCTCCTCGGAGCCATGCCTTTCGGGCTGTTGCGCCTTCCCCCCAATTCCAAGGGTTCAACGGTCCACGTCTTACTTCTGCTTGTGTTCGAAGCGGCGCGTTCTGCCTAAAGACGCGCCGCTTTGCTTTGGTTCACGCCCCGCGTCCCTGCCCTCCGAAGTGTGAGCCAGCGCGATCGACCTTCGGCCCAGCAGAACGAGGTCGAGGAGCGGAGCCTCGCCCTCCCGAGCGCCTCCCCTAGCTCTCGCGCCGGCGACGCGGCTTGGTGGGGCGACCTCCCCCCTCCCAAAACCTGGGCCTTGAGCCGGAAGTGAAGAGCACGCGAGCAGAAGTCTTGCTTTCACGCGGGGAGCCCCCCGGCACGCAGTCTGCTCAACCCCCTCTCGTGCACATTCTGCTCGGAACCATCGTCGGAGCCTCCTTCGCCGCGCTGACCGTGGTCTTGTTCGCGGTCGCGCGAGGCAAGACCCCGGTGGCCAAGCACGTCCTCCTGGCCGCCCTCGGTGGGGCCGTGGCCGGCGCCGTCACGACCGCGACCCTCGGGGCTGGGGGCACGGCAGCGGCTGGAGTCGGACACGAGGTCGTGGCCTTCGCCGTCGGCGGGGGAAGCGGCGGCGCCGCCGAGCGCCTAGCAGAGAACGCGATGGAGGGGCGAGAGCTCGGCGAGGGCCTGGCCACCTCGGCCGCATTCGGGGCCGGGGTCGGCGTCCTCTCCCTTGGGGCCGCCAAGGGCTTTCAGGCAGGAGCCACCCGCTTCATCCCCAAGCGCTGGCAGAGCACAGGCCCTCCCAAGACCCTCCTCAAGAAGCTCTTGGCAGCCAAGACCACCGGCACCGGCGGGAGCTGGCTGCGCGGCGCGCGTGCGCCGGGCACCGGGCGCGGCATTCGGCGCATCTTCGAGGGCGAGGAGGACCTCCCGGGCCCCGAAGAGATCGCGTCGCTCGAGCCCAGCGAGGCCAGGACACCGACGACCAAGGTCTCCGAAGGACAAAACGAGAGCGGGCCCGAGGCTAAGCCTCGTCCCGCTCGCGGTGGTCTGTCTCAGGCCTTGTTAGGGCGCTAGAAGGCGGCGTCGACCAGCTTCTGGAGCTCACCCTTGGCTTGGAGCTCCATCACGATGTCGCACCCGCCGACGAACTCGCCGTTGATGAACACCTGGGGGATCGTGGGCCAGCTGCTGTGCTCCGAGAGCACGTAGCGATAGCTGGGGATCTCGAGGACGTTCTTGTCGCCGAAGGGCTTGCCGGTGCCGCGGAGGGCCTCGACGACCTTCGCGGAGAATCCGCAGCGCGGCGCCTCGGCGGTGCCCTTGATGAACGCCATGACCTTGTTGTCGCCGATCAGGGACTTGATGTCGTCGAGGAGCTCGGCGTTGCCGGGAGGGCCGGGAGGGTCTGCGCCCTCGAAGGTGAAGCCGGCTTGGCTAGCCTTCTCGACGAAGCCGACCTGGAGGCTGGCGAGGTGTGGGGCGAGGTCGCTCGCGACCACGATCTTGACCTCGCGGCAGCTGAACACCGAGTCGCCGCCGGTGGGCTCGTCGAGGGCTAGGCCCCAGGAGCTGCCTTCGACCGTGATTCGAACCCGGGTCTCGGCCGGCTCGGCCGAGAGGTATTTCTCGAGCTTGGTCTTGGCGAGGTCGGTCAGGCCGAAGCCCTGGGGGGCGTCGATCTCCGGCGCGCCGGCTTCCTTGGGTGCTGACTCAGCGCTCCAAGCCTCGAACCCGCCGCTCAGGCTCTTGACGTCCTTGAAGCCGTTCTCGAGGAGGTGGGCCGCGCCGCCCTTGCTGGCGTTGCCGCGGTAGCAGTAGACGACGACGGGCTGGGTCTTGTCGGCGTCGCGCACGAACTGGCGCACGTTGCCGTCGTGAATCCACTTCGCGCCGGGGACTCGCGCGGAGTGGTAGTCCGAGGGAGCGCGGACGTCGACGAAGGTCACGCCTCCTCCGACAAGGTCACGGGCTTGGGTCACGTCGATCTCAGGGACGTCCATGGAGACTCCAGGGGGCACGGGGGGGGAGCCATTTATCGCGTCCAGAGGGCCAATCGACAACCGATAACCCACAGCGCTGAAGCTGGCGGACTATCGTGGTGCGGTGGAGACGATCGGTCCCTATCGAGTTCTAGGGAAGCTCGGCGAAGGCGGCATGGCCGCCGTCTACCGAGTCTTGGACCCTCACGTCGAGCGCGAAGTGGCGCTCAAGCTGATTCGTATCGACTCGGGAGAGTCTGCGGCGGCCCTGGAGCGCTTCATTCGCGAAGCTGAGGTCCTGGCCCGGGTCCAGCACCCAAACGTCGTCCGCGTGCACCGGCTCGAGCGCCAGGCCGGGTCTGCCTACCTCGTCCAGGAGATCGTGGAGGGGGAGACCCTAGAGGAGGTGATCAGGCGGGGTCGGGTCGAGGCGAGGCGCGCAGCAGAGATCGTGCGACCTCTCGCTGACGCGCTGGCAGCGATTCATCGCGAAGAGATCCTGCATCGCGACCTCAAGCCAGCCAACGTGATCCTGCGCCCCGACGGCCAACCGGTCCTGCTCGACTTCGGCATCGCCCGCGACCTCAACGCCGAGCGCTTGACCCAGACCGGCGCCATGCTGGGGACCCCTAGCTACATGGCCCCAGAGCAAGCCGCAGGCACGGGGCCAGACAGCCTGGGGACCTTCACCGACGTCTACGGCTTGGGGGCGATCCTCTATGAGCTCCTCTGCGGTGAGCCTCCCTTCGCGGGGAGCCCCTTCTCGGTCCTCAAGGCCGTCCTGACCGACGACCCCAGCTGGCCGAGCGCCCTTGGCGTCGAGCTCCCGCCTGCCATCGAAGGGATCCTCCAGAAGGCCATGTCCAAGGAGGGAGCGGATCGATATCAGACCGTGGAGGCGCTCCGCGAAGACCTAGATGCCTTCCTGGCAGGACGAGCGACGCAGGCCGGCGGTCCCAGACCGAGGGGTGGTGGCGCGAAGTGGGCTCTGATCTCGCTCGGGGTGGGCGCCCTGCTCCTCGCCGGGGCCGCCTGGGCAGCGACTCGGGGCCCGGCCCCGACGCCTAGTCCCACGGTCACCCTCGCCGAACCCGCGGCGTCCCGGACCCGACGTCCGGCGCGGGACCCCAGGCTCTGGCGCCTCGCCGCCGGTGACGAGCTGTCCTACGTCCTCGAGTTCGAGGAGCGCGGCGGCGTCGTTCACACCTACATGAAGTCCAGCTTGGACATTGTGGTCAGTTCCGTCGAGGGGGACCAGGCGCGCTTGGAGCTCAAGATGAGCTCCCTGCGCGCGGGGATTCGAATCCTCCAGGAGGAGCCGCCTCCCGGGATTCAGACCGCACCTGTAGAGGAGGAGCTGTTCGGAGCTGGGATCTCCAGCCGCCTGACGGCGGTCCTCGAGAGGGTCAAGGGTAGCGTCTCGGGAGAGGTCGACCTCCGGACGGGGTCGATCTCCAAGGTCCGAGGCTTCGACGCCATAGGAGAGGCCCTGACCACTGTCCACCGGGCCGAGCTAGAGGCCATCGAGGAGGACATCCCCACGCCCGAGGGCAAGTTCGCTCTGAAGATGAGCCTGGTCCGGAACTTGGAGGAGTCGTTCAAGAACTCCTACATGGAGCGCGCGATGGACCTGATCTTGAGCCCGAGGCCGAAAACCCCGGCTCATTGGCACAAGGCAGGAGGAGCCAAGACGACCTACTTCCCCCAGGCCAAATCAGACCAGCCCCTGCTTTGGTTTCACGTCAACCGACTCGGCGGTCAGGTCTTGGTCGAGGGGCGCCTGGCCTACGAAGGGGGCCGGCTCTTGGAGGCCCAGCTCTCCCAGGCGAAACCCAGCGAGGGTCCTGCCTCGGCCACCTGGCTGCGCTGGTCCCTTCGCCCGGCCGAATAAGCGGCTCTACTCGGCGTCCCTGGAGCGGCCCCGATCCCCCAGTGCGTGAATTAGTCTGGGCCTCGGAGGAGGTGCCTAGTGACCAAGGGATTCTGTGTGGCGGCGCTCTGCGTCGTGTTGACGAGCGGACTGTCTTACGGGGACGAAAAAGTCCAGGGGTGGGTCGAGAAGCTCGGGGCCGAGAAGCCCGAAGAGCGGACCGAAGCGGCCTTCGCGTTGGGCGCCATGGGCGAGAAGGCCGTGGAGAGCGTCGACGGGCTGCGCAAGACGCTCCGCGACAAGTTCTTCAAAGTCCGCGCTGCGTCGGCGATCGCCCTCGGCAAGATCGGACCCAAGGTCGGCGAAGAGGCCACCATCGATCTCCTCGAGTGCCTCGACGACTTGAGCCCCTCGGTCCGTCGCGCGGCAGCCAAGGCCCTGGCTCGCCTCGGAGAAGAGCCTGCTCGCCGGGCCGTGACGGCGCTCCTCAAGGACCTCGACCACAAGCTCTTCAAGGTCCGAATGACCGCGGCAGAGACCCTCGGCAGCATGGGCCTCCTGGCGGCGTCTGCCCACGAGCGGCTCGAGGTCATGGGACGCAAGGACAAGAGCAAGTCCGCTCGCGTGGCTGGTGCTGCCGCCGCAGAGAAGATCGGCGCCGCGATCAAGGCCGAGGCCGAGCGGAAGGCCAAGGCGGAGGCGGAGGCCAAGGCCAAGGCTGAAGAGGCTGCGAGGTTGGCTAAGGCCGAGCAGGCTGAGCGCGACGCCGCGGCAGCTAAGGCCAAGGCCGAGGAAGAGAAGAAGCGCAAGGAGGCCGAGGCCAAGATGCGGACTTGCTCGGCCTGCGACGAGAAGGTCGCGGACGCTACGGCGACCAACTGCCCCGGCTGCGGGGATCCACTCGTGACGGACAAGCAAGGCACTCGCGAGTGCTCGGGCTGCGGCCAGGCGATCGCCGACAAGGAAGCCAAGGTCTGTCCAGACTGCGAGACCGAGCTTCCCGCCGAGGCCACCGAGGGCGGCAACGAGCCAGCCAAGACCGGTGCCGTCGAGAAGTCAGGTCCCCCAGCGGACAAGTCGGCCCCTCCGAGCGACGAGGGCTCCAAGTCCGAGTAGCTAGGACGAGAGCATCGCTCGCAGCCTCGGAATCAAGAGGATCGCTGCCAAGATCAGGGTCAAGGTGATCCAGGTCGCCCGGGGGTGGCGCGACGCGAACCCCACGACCATTCCCAGGCCGTAGGCGAGCCCCTGCTTGCGCGGCTGCTTCTGTCGCTGTGCGGGAGCCTTGGCCTTGGGCGGGGCGTTGACCTGCTGGTGACCGCAAGCCGCGCACGCTCCGTGCTCCGCCCAGCACGCTGAGTGACTCCAGCCCATGCAGGCGTCGCAGGCCGTCTTCTCGCTCGCGGGGAGGACCTCGTCGTGGCAGTAGGGACAGCGAGAGTGCTTGACCGAGACGTCGTGTCGCTCCATGGGCCCTAGCTTAGGCCTTCTTGACGAAGCAGGTCTTGATGAAGATCGCGACCCCGTTGACGTTGCCTTCGACGTGGGTCGGGTCGTCGCCCATCTTGATGTTCTTGACCATCGTCCCGCGCTTGGCCGTGAATCCGCCGCCTTGGACCACGAGGTCCTTGGTGATGGTGACCGAGTCTCCAGGCTCGAGGAGGGTCCCGTTGATGTCGGCGATGCGGACCTCCTCTTCGGTCTCTACTTCCTCAGGCTTGGCCCACTCCTTGACCTCGTCCGGGAGCCAGATCTGGCTGAGGAGGTCTGCCGCCCAAGGCATGGCAGTCAGGCTGTGGAGTTGTCGCCAGGCGGTGACTTGGACTGCTTGGACTTCGCTCCAGGCTGACTCTTGGAGACAGAACCAGTGGGCCTCTGGGACCTCGTCGCCGCCGAGTCCCCCAGCGCAGGTCGCGCACACCAGGGCCTGAGCCTCGATCCCTGCTTCGGGCGCTGCCGAGAGCTCGTGGATCTGGAGCCCTTCTGCCGACTTACAGAGCTCGCAGGCTTCGGCCGCGCGCTCGAGGAGTTCGGAACTGGGGTCTGTCATGTCGCCTCCAAGCGAGGGTCAGACTAGGCCTGGAGGAAAGGGACGCCAGCGCGCGGGGATTGGAAAAATTGGTGCACTGAAAGGTCGGGGATCGGAGCGTTGCGCAGAGCTAGACTCAGGATCTACGGGGAGGTCCAGTGGCCACGACGACCGTGATTGCGATCGGAGGGAACTCCCTCCTCGACCCGAAGAAGCCGCCCACGATCTCCAACCAGTTCGAGGTCACGGTTCGGGCGATGGTCCCGATCGCCGACTTCATAGAGAACGGGCAGCGCAACGACCGAGTCGTGCTCACCCATGGCAACGGCCCACAGGTTGGCTTCAAGGCGCTCCGAGCCGAGCTGACCGAGGACCAGTTTCACGAGGTGCCCCTCGACTCCCTCGTGGCGGACACTCAGGGCAGTATTGGCTACATGATCCAGCGCGCCCTCCGCGAGGAGTTCTGGCGGCGAGGGCTCTCGATCACGGTCAGCTCGCTGATCACAGAGGTCGAAGTCGATCCCCACGATCAGGCCTTTCAGGAGCCGACTAAGCCCATTGGCCGCTTCTACAGCGAGGACGAGGCCAAGATCCTCAGCAAGGAGCGTGGCTGGAAGATGGTCGATGACTCGAACCGTGGTTGGCGTCGCGTCGTGCCCTCCCCGGCCCCGGTTCGAATCCTTCAGCTCGATCAGATCGCCAAGCTGACGGAGTGGGGCTCAGTCGTCATAGCCTGCGGCGGAGGTGGGATTCCCCTGACTCGAAATGCTGCGGGCGGACTGGTCGGCATCGAAGGCGTCATCGACAAGGACCGCGCCAGCGCGCTCCTCGGCGTGCGCCTCGGAGCCCAACGCCTGGTGATCACGACCGGCGTCGATGGGGTCTACCGGGACTTCCTGACGGACAACCCCAAGCTGATCCGCAAGGCGACCATCAAGGAGCTGAACGCCCTCGCCGACGAGGGCCAGTTCCCCCCAGGCAGCATGGGCCCCAAGATCAAGGCCGCCGATCGCTTCCTCCGCAACGGCGGCCAAGAGGTGATCATCTGCGCGCCGGAGTCCCTGGTCGCGGCCTGCAAGCACAAGGCTGGGACGCGAATCCTGCCGGACCCTGATCAAGACGAGGACTCGGCCGGCTAGGGCTGACGGCGGATCCGCCACACGTGAAGCAGGTTGTTGTTGCCCCAGGACGCAAGCCGTCCGTCGGCGGCGAAGCTGAGGCCCCGGACCGTGCCGGCGTGACATGGGGGGAGATTCCCTAGCAGTTCGCCCGTGGCTGGATCAAGGATGCTCGAGGCGTCGCCGTTGTCGTGGCCGAGCACCAAGAAGTCGCCGGCTGGTGAGAGGGCTATGCAAAAGCTCTGGGGGACCTCCACTCGCCAGAGCGTCCGTCCGTCTTCGAGGTCAAGGGCCTCGCAGCTCCCTTGTCCGGTGCAGACGAAAACGCGTTCGCGCTCCGCGTCGCAGGCGACCCCGGTGACAGTGTCCGCTACTAGGCGGACCCAGCGAGGGGCCGCCTCGGGGGAGCCGAGGGAGCGCACTTGGAGTTGGCTCATTGCCTCAGGGCCGCGCGCTTCGTCGCAGAGGATGACATCCGGGCCGCAGCTCTGGACCAAGGGCCAGTAATGGCCTGAGCTGCCCGTCCCCGGGGCGTGGCCCCGCTCGTGACCGTCGGGAAGGCTCCAAGCGAAGGTCTCACCGCCGACGTTTCGGGTGACCAGGAACCCCTCGCCCTCTGTTCCTACGCTCGCGGTCCGCTCGCCTCCGCGGCGCAGGTCGAGGTCGAGGCGGGCTCCGCCGGCTAGGGGGACCACCACGGCCTGACCTTCGTCTCGGGTCACGGTCACGAGGTGTCCCTGCGCGTAGGTCAAGCCGTCTGCGGGTTGGCCGAGAGAGAGCAGCTCGCGTGGTGTCTTCTCGGGACTCCAGACCAGGATCCTCCCGTCTTCTCCTGCCGACGCCAGCGCTGCCACGTCTGGAAGCCAGGTCGAGGCCCGGACCTCTCCGCGGTGGCCCGCGTGGGTGACGATCTCCTCGCCAGTCTCCAGGTTCCAGCGCCGGATCGTTCCGTCGTAGCCGGCGCTCACCAGCTCACCACTACTTCTGAAGGCCAGGGACGAGACCTCGTCGGCGTGACCGCGAAGACGACTCCCCTCGCCCTGAGCCCGCCCTGCGTCGTTGAGCTTGACGACGTGGATCACCCCGCGAAACGTCCCCCGTGCTTCCATGCACCGCGTAGGCCAAGGTCGCGCCGTCGGGTGCCCAAGCTAGAGCCGTGACCTCCAAGGGAGCGCAGGGAAGGACGCCGACTCGCACCTTGGTCTCAAGGTCCCAGAGCTCGACTCCGGCCTTGCTCGAAGCGGCGAGGAGCTGGGAGTTGGGGCGGAAGGAGAGGTTCGAGACGGGTGACGAGGTGTCGCTCTGCTCCAAGACCAAGGGCGTGACCCCCGGCTTCCAGACGTGGACGTGCCCGTCGTAGGAGCCCGCAGCCACACGGTCCCCTGCGTTAGCGAGGGCCCAGAGGTTGTCGCCGAGAGAGTAGAGAGGGCGCGTCTCGCCGCTCTCGAGGTCGATCTCCAAGACAACGCCGCCTGTGGGTGAGCGACCACAGACGAGCCGTCCTTCATCGCGAAAGCGAACGGGTCCGCTCCCGGGGAAGCTCCCGACCAGTTCGCCGCTGGCGGCGCTCCAGACTCGGATCTCGTTCGAACTGAGCCCCGCGGCGATCAGTTTCCCAGAGGGGCTGAAGGCGCAGCTAGAAGCGTGAGTCCCCAAGGAGCTGCTCTTGAAGAAGCCATGCCGAGAGACCTCGCGGTCCCCCTCGACGAGGGTTCGGATTCGCTCACCGCTCTCGGCATTCCAGAGGGCGAGCGCGCCCGCAGAGTTCGGTCCGCCTGACCAAGCGACGGAGGAGGCGGCCAGGAGGGTCTTGCCGTCAGGGCTCACGGCGAGGTCGAAGATGAGCGCGTCGTGGTGGAGCTTCGCCTCACCTAGGGTTTGCAGGTGCTCCACCTGAAGGGTGCTGGAGGCGCAGCCGGAGAGACAGAGGACGATTGCGATCGAGAGGCGTCCGAGAGGCATCGTTGCTCCTGTTCGTCGTTGAGGGCCACGACCATCGCACACCCAGGCGAGGACTGCAGCTAAAGGTCCGGAGAGGCCATGGGCGCCCACTCCAGGAGTGGAGCTATCGCCTCTCGGGCTCGCCGCAAGCGGTCCTCTAGGGACCCTTCCAGGAGGACCCAGGGCGCGCTCTGGGACTCGAGGGCCTCCCGGAACCACTGGTGGGCCGACCCCCGGAGGTGCTCGCTCTCGCGGGTCCCGTCTTGGACGAAGGGGAAGTCGGGGGCCGTGAGGAGGTAGAGGTCTCGTCGCGCGCCGCCGAGGTCCCAGCGAAGGGGGGTCTCTGGGCCCAGGTAGCGGCGCTCCCAAACGGCCGTCGCGAGGGGGTCGGTGTCGCAGATCAGGACTCGCTCTGCGCGGCGCGCGAGGTCCTCTTCGCTCGCGCGCTGGCCCGCGGCGATCCGAGAAAAGTCGTCAGGGGACCATGCCTCGGCGTCGCGAAGGTAGCGGCGGCCCTCCCAATAGGCGCGACCGTATTCAGGGACCCAGGTCGTCTGGTAGTGCTCGGCGAGGGCGCGCGCGAGGGTCGTGGTTCCGCTCGACTCGACGCCTAGGACCACCACCCGCCGTGCGAAGTAGGCCTTGGCGGGGGGAGTCAGCCACTCCCAGTGTCCGGCGAGGTCCGAGCGGAGCGCGCTCCCAGAGGTCGGACAGGTCGCTCGTGGTCGATCGACCGAGACGTGGCGGGCGCCCATCTCCGTGGCCCAGGCGAGGCCGTAGTCCTCGGAGGTGAAGGCCAGGTCCGGGCGGCGACCCTCGAGGAGCGCCAGGGTCCGCTCGGCCCAGGGACCAGGTTCGTTGGGAATGTCTTCGGGGGTCAGGAGCACCTCGACCTCCGGGTGGAGCTCGCGGATCCAGGCGGCGCGGAGCGGGCCGGGGAGCTCTTGGTCGGGGCGCTGGCCGACGACGACCACGAGGCGCTCGACCTGGGCCTTGGCGGCCCGGATCAGGTGATCGTGACCGCGGTGAAAGGGATAGAACTTCCCGATGGTGACGCCGAGAGTCACCCGACGACGACTTCGGTGGCAGGGTCGCAGGCGCTCGGGGCGCCGCCCTCGCGGTAGAGCTGACGAAAGTGGAGCAGGCCCCGCAAGGCCAGGACCCAAAACACCGCATAGAGTCCTGCAGTGACGTAGAGCTCGCGTGAAGCGTAGAGCGGGACGTAGATCGTGTCGACGGCGATCCAGAGATACCAGCTCTCGACGAAGCGGCCCATGAGGTAGAGGTGAGCGACGACGCTCAAAACCGTGGTCAGGGCGTCCCAGGTCGGCGAGGCCCCAGCCCGATCGAGGAGGAGCCAGCGCAGGGCGGCGAAGGCGACCAAGCCCACGAGCGCGCTCAGCAGCAGCCAGAAACGGGGGATCCGTCCCACTGGGCGTTCTGCGCGGGCGCTGCTGTCGTCCGCGAGGGGCTCTCGGGCGCGCCTCCAGATCCAGATGGCCTGGAGGCTCGTCAAGAAGTAGAAGGCCTGGAGCCCGACCTCTCCGTAGAGCTTGACCTGCCAGAACAAGAGGCCGTAGAGCGAGACGCCGAGGAGTCCAACGAACCACCCGGCTGGGTGGTTGCGGGCCAGGAGCCACACACTCCAGGCGAAGGAGACCGCTGCCCAGGCTTCGAGGTGGGTCAGGATCAGCCAAGACAGCTCTAGCCAGGGCGCCACGACCAGCGCCAGGGAGAGGAGGGCCAAGAGCGCGACTTCGACCCGGACCCCTAGCGGCACCGAAACACCACCCGGGCGGCGAGGCCGCCCTCGAGCCGGACGGCTCGGGCATAGCCCGTGCTGCCGCCGACCCGGAAGGTCCCAGACTCGTCGGCGGCGTCTCGATAGATCGCGTAGTGGCTGGGAGGCACGGCGAGGACTCCGCGCACGACGCGATCCGTCCCAGCCCCAGGCCCTTGGGGGTCGAAGCCCGGCGAGGACTTGTAGTAGCGAGGGTGATAGTGGTCCGCAGTCCACTGGGGCCCGGTGTCGGGATCGAGGCCGTAGGGGCTGGTGCCGTCGGGTCGCAGGAGGGCGGCGCGGGTCGCGCGCTCCCACTGGGCCTCGCTCGGGAGGGAGTAGCGGCCGGCTAGGCCCGGGGGGGGGTGCTCCTGATTGAGGTGCTGCATCACGTCTTCAGCGCGCCCGAAGTCGAGGCTGAAGGTCCGATCTCGCCAATACTGACCGCGCTCGCCGTCGATGGTCTGGCCGAGGCTGGTGAACCAGGAGTCCGGGCCTTGATAGCCGCGCAGGGCCCCGAAGGTCAGGGGGGCCTGGCTGATCCAGAAGGGCGAGAGCCGGACCAAGTGGGGCGGGGCGGCGTCGTCGTCGAAGTCGTCGATCCCCATCACGAAGGGTCCGCCCGGGACGTAGCGGAGCTTCAGGATCCCCAGGTCTATGGCGCGGGGCTCGAGGAGCTCTTGGAGCTCCTCGTAGAGGTCCTCGCCGCCCAGACGCCACGCCACGTCTAGGGCGGCTAGGGCTCGCTCTTCGTCCCCAGCGCGCTGGAGGAGGCGCGCATGTCGCCGGCGGAGCTCGAGGCTGATGGGGTTCACACTCAGCTCGCGCTCGATCCCCCGGAGGTCGGCGTCGCTCACGCCAGCGCCTCGCGGAGCTCGTAGTGGCACCAGGGGTCGGGGTCGTTGAGCTCGCGGCCGTCGGCGAGGGCCCTGGCTCGGCAGCCGCCGCCGCAGTAGTCGTAGTGCTTGCAGCTCCAACAGTCGGGGTTGCCGCGCAGCTCGCGGAGGCGGAGGAAGGCCTCGCCCTGGCTCCAGAGCGCGTGCAGGCCTTGCTCTGCGAGAGAGCCGGTGTCGAAGCCTGGCCCCAGGAGCGCGCAGGGATTGACCTGCCCGTCGGGCGAGACGCTGCACACCATGTTCCCCGCCACGCAGCCGAAGTCCTCGAGGATCCGGGCGGAGTCTTGCTGGTGGGGAACCAAGCTCGGGCGAAAGAGCGGGATCGAGACCTCGGCCTGGGCTCGATCGAGCTCGCGGGCGGCCCGCTCGAAGTCCGCGGCCAAGGGAAGCGTCTCGCGTTGACGAAGTGCGCGTCCGGCCGGGAGCCCGGGTCGGAGATAGAGTGAGGCGGCGCCGTTCTCCTCGCAGAGCCGCGCTAGATCGCCGATTCGGCCCAAGAGCCCTGGCGTCAGGGTGGCGGTGACTCCCACCGGTCCCAGGCCAGCGATTCGGCGCAGGCCCCGCAGGGCGGCGTCGAGGGTCCCGGGCCCGCGGATCAGGTCGTGGGTCTCTGCGTCTGGGCCGTCCAGGCTGACCGAGAGGCAGCGGAAGGGTCGCTTCGCGAGGGCTGCGGCCAAGCGATCGGTGATGAGCGTGGCGTTGGTCGTGAGCAACACGTTGAGCCCAAGAGAGAAGGCGACGTCCAGGCCAGCCAAGAGCTCCGGATGGAGGAGGGGCTCGCCGCCGGTCACGTGGACCTGCATCGCACCCAGCTCGTGCTGCTCGCGAAACAGAGCCTCCATTAGCTCGCGGTCGACGGGACGCAGGGCGCCCGGCGCAGAGTCGGCCTGGCAGTGGGAGCAAGCCAGGTTGCAGCCTTCCGTAGCGCCCAGGTAGACCGTCAGAGGTGCCGAGAGCTGGTCTGGGTGCGAGCGGTCCGCGACGACGCGCGCCGCCAGGCGGCCTTCAGGGTCCAAGATCCCCTCGCTCTGCATCGTCGCTAGGAACGAGCCCTGGCCTGGGATATGGGTCGCCCGGGGACGGTCGGAGCGAGCGAGGAGGAACTCGGTCGCTTCAAGGTCGAAGGGGAGGTATTGGCAGGTTTCGCGGTCGTAGATGAGGGCCCCGAAGCCCTCTCGGCGAAACACATAGCGCGGCCCCGAGGCGCCGCCGCTGGGGGCGTGCTTCCAGGCCGGGACGAGCTCGAGGGGAGAGGCTGGCGCTCGGGCCACGGGAGGCAGGGGGCCGCTGGCTTCCGCGACGAAGGGCGCGACCTGAGCTTCGGTGGCGCTGGGAAGGGGGCGAGGGCTCACTCGACCTCCTCGTCAGGATCGAACTCCTCGGGAGGCTGGGCCCGCTCTGCGAGGCGCCATTGGACCGCCTCGCCGAAGCAGCCTGCCGAGACCCAAGTCCGCTCCACGTGGTCGCTGAGCTTGCGCAGCCGCTTGCTCCGCTTGCGGGGGCGAACCTGGAGGGAAGCCAGGAGGGCGTCGGCGAGGAGCTGGCGCTCGCGAGCTTGGATCTCCGCTGGGATTCGGCGCGGCTGCATGAGCGCACTCTAAAGCGGGCGGGGCTAGCTGCCAGCGGATCAGAGCTCGGCTCACTGAGGCAGGCGCTGGCGGTCTCGTCCGGCCCGCCCATGGCTCGCACCGGTCCAGGCGGTAATCCCTGGGATCCCCCGTAGAATGCGCGCCCTTCGCCCCCAGAGCACCGCCGGAGATCCGAATGAGCGAGCCCGAGACCCCTGAGGGGACCGAGCCCGAAGCGTCCAGCGCGCCTGCACCAGGTGGCGGCGAGGCCGCCCCTGTCTCGGTGCCCGGAGCAGAGCCCTTCCCTGGCGCGCAGCCCTCGACCGGGGCCGAGCCAGGCCTCCCGAAGGAGTATGGGAGCGAGAGCGCGAAGGAGTCTTGGAACGAGCACGACAAGCGCTTCTTGGGGATCAAGCTCCACAACTGGATCTTCGTCGGTCTGGTCCTCGGGATCGTGCTGGGACTGGGGACTTACTCCCTTGACCCCTTCGACAAGGTCGTCCTGACTCAGGCTGTAGACGGTCAGACTGAGGTTCGTGGGCACGTGCGACACGTCGAAGCCGATCAGGTCTACGTCGTCATGAGCCCTGAGGGACTCGAGTCCCGGCTGCCGGCTGCCCAAGTCAAGAGCGTCGAGCGCGCCAGCGACCGGCCAGGCGGGCGTTGGCACAAGACGCTCTTGTGGTGGTTCAATCTCTTCGGCAGGACGCTCTTCCTAGGCGCCCTCAAGATGATCGTGGCCCCGCTGATCTTGGCCAGCATCGTGGCGGGGATCGTCAGCCTGACCGGCCTCGATCAACTCAAGCAGATCGGGTTCAAGACCATCGCCTACTACCTCGTGACCACGACCGTGGCCGTGACCATAGGACTCGTGGTCGTCCTGACCCTGCGGCCTGGCAAGATGGAGTCGAGCCAGAAGCTTCGGGTCCAGCGCCAAGCCAAGCTCGACCAGCGCGCCGACGCCTTCATGAGCGAGCGCAAGCGCGAGGCCTACGAAATGCTGGTCACGCCAGAGTTCCAGGCCTTCGTCGACGGCGCGCGCGCTCCCGAGGCTGTGGCTCTGGATCTCGCGCAGTCGACGGACCCGGCGGTCGCGGCCCTGGCCAAGACCTACCGTGAGCAGACCCAGGCCCAGCCTTACTCCCGCGGCGCTGCCACCTCTGAGTTCCGAACCTGGTTGGACGCCGTGGAGGCCCGAGAAGCTGGAGTCGGCCACGAGGGCGCCAAGATGCGGAAGCTGACGAAGGCCCGCGGGCAGGAGCCAGCGGACGTGTTCGTGAGCGGCGTGGTCAAGCCCATGCTGACCAACCCGTTTTACAGCTTGGCCAACGGCAAGTCGCTCGGGATCATCTTCTTCGCGGTCTTGCTCGGGATCGCGATCGTCGTCGTTGGAGGACGAGCGAGGGTCGTGGCCGACTTCTTCGTCGGGTTCAACGAGGTGATCATTTGGATCACGACCAAGCTCATGGCCCTGGCGCCCTTCTGCGTGATGTGCCTCGTGGCGGGGCTCGTGGGCGAGAAGGGGCCGGCAGTGTTCTCGACCCTGGCTTGGTATTGCTTGGCGGTCGTCGGCGGAATTCTGATCCACGTCGGGTTCTTGGTCGGCGTCGCCAAAGTCCTCGGCGGCTGCAGCCCGATGCGCCTCTGGACTGGGTTGCGCGAGGCGCTGATGATCGCGTTCACGACTCGTTCTAGCGCCGCGACCCTCCCGGTCACGATGCGCTGCGTCACAGACAACCTCGGCGTGACCCCTCGGGTCTCGAACTTCGCCCTCCCCGTCGGGGCCACGATGAACATGGACGGGACCGCGCTCTACGAGGGCGTGGCCGTGATCTTCCTGATCCAGATCTTTGGCGGCTTGGTCGACGCGCCCTTCGAACTGACGATGGCCGTGACCCTGGTGATCTTCGTGACCGCGGTCTTGGCTTCGGTCGGTGCTGCCGCTGTGCCGGACGCGGGCCTCGTGACCATGGTCCTGGTCGCTGAAGCCGTCGGGCTCCCGGTCTACTACATCCCTCTCATCTTCGCAGTCGACGCCTTCTTGGACATGTTCCGGACCACCACCAACGTCTTGGGCGACTCGGTCGGAGCCTTGGTGGTGCACCGACTAGAGGTCGGGACGCCCGCGGGGACCTAGAGGGCTGTAGGGCCCTTCCCAGACCGGTCCCCGAGGGGCGAGCCTGGGAGGCTTCGGCTGGCTATGCTGGATCTTGGTGAGTCTTGGTTGGGCTCCCGATGGGGTTGGCGTTGAGTGGAATGACCGAGCGAGATCGAGCTGCCGGACGGCTGCTCCTCGAGCGGGGCTTGGCTAGCTCCGACGCGCTCCGTCGCTGCGCTCTGACGACCCAAGAGCGGCGTCAGCGCGGTGAGCAGATCGAGGTCCTGCAGGTCTTGGTCGAGCAGGGGGCGTTGGATCGGGGCCTCGCCAGCTCCTTGTGGCGTGAGCTCCAGGCGGGGGGGGCGGCGCCGCGACCGGCCCCGAGCTCCGACAGTGGTCGCCTAGGGACAGCAGCGCCCCAGGGGCAGGCGGGCGGCTGGAGCCCGAACGCGCCGACCCTGCGCGGGGACTTCTCGAGCCCTGACGCGACCCCGACCCTGGGCCCTGGAGCCATTGCTCAGAACATGCCTGGCTTTCCTGGAGCGGCACCCCAAGGGTTCGGGAGCGGAAGCTTCAACGCCCCGCCCCCGGGCGGATTCGGTCTCCCCGCCGGGGGTCCTCCTGGGACCTCAGGCTTCGGCCCGCCGCAGGGCTACGGGAGCGGGAGCTTCAACGCTCCGCCCCAGCCTGGGTTTGGCCCGCCGCAGGGCTACGGGAGCGGGAGCTTCAACGCTCCGCCCCAGCCTGGGTTCGGCCCGCCGCAGGGCTACGGGAGCGGGAGCTTCAACGCCCCTGGGGCCCCGGCCCAGCCTGGCTTCCCGCCCCAGCCCGGCTTCCCGTCTCAGCCTGGCTTCTCGCCTCAGCCTGGGTTCGGCCCGCCACCAGGGCCGGCAGGTCTCAACGGCGGCCCTGGCTTTGGTCCGGCGCCGGGCTACCCAGGACAGCTCCCGCCGACGGGGGGAGGCTACGACCCTACGGCGATGACAGTGCGCTCCCCCGTGGGAGGGCTCGCGGCTCCGCCCGTCGCAGACACCGTCCGCTCGCCGGATGGGTTCGGCGGGGATGCAGAGGACCTGGCTTCGACGGTCAAGGCTCCCTCGGGACGCGCCGGTCCCGTCGACTTCCAAAGCGACTTCGATCCGCTCGGCTCGGGCTTTGGGAACGGACCTCCGCCGAGTCAGGCCGGGCTAGCTCCCCAGTCCCAGGCCGGGTTTCCGGTAGACCTCGCGCCAGCCCCCGCGACGGAGCCGACGCCGGCGGCTGAGCCCACGGCGCCAGCAGCGGCCAAGAAGCCTCGCCGCGCCGGGGCTTCGAGCCGTCGCAATAAGGCCGCGGGCGGAGAGCGTCCGGTCTCGGGTCGTGTGCGGGCGGCGCGCGCCAAACGCGAGAAGAAGCCCTCCCCTGCGATTTACATAGGCGCCGGCGTGGCGCTCCTCGTGATCTTGATCGTGGTCGTGGCGGTGGTCGCGAGCTCCGGCCCGGATCCCAAGGCGTCGCCGAGCCCCGAAATGACACCGGTGGACGTTTTCCCCGAGGACTCGCCCAGCGGAGACGACCCCAGGGACGACCCGCCCTCACGCCCGAAGGTCACCCCCTCGGCCCGACCCGCGGGCGAGGGTCCGATCCCGACGAAATACCTCCAGAAGGGCTCCAGCGCCGAGGCTCCCGTCAAGGCTGAGGACCTGGAGGGGGACCTGGTCGCGCGCGGAGACCACATGGTCGAGCAGGCGGAATACCAAGAGGCTCTAGACCTGGCGAAGGCTGCTCTAGACAAGTGGCCGAGCTGGCTCCAGGGGACGCCCGCCCACGAGCGCTTTCGGAGCGAGGAGCTCAAGCGGCGCGAAAAGCAGCTTCGCTTCGCGCAGCACCTCGAGTCTTTGCTCAAGAACCCCAGTTCTCCCCAGGTCGCGAAGATGATCGGTGCCATCGCGGGCCAGCACCTGCACTCGGATCTCGAAGACCTTCCCTGTGTCGACAAGTTCGAGGGCGACATGAAAGAGAAGCTCGGCGAGGACGAATACGACGCGATCTTCGTCCAGGAGTTCGATCCCAAGGAGCTCCAGGACGACTTCAAGGACGACGAGTAGCGGCGCTTCGTTCTGGACCACAGGGCCCGCTCACAAAGCAGGAGTTCAGGGATCGGAAGAGCGGGCGATCCAAGCTAGACTGGTGGTCTCGCCTGGAGGGGCGGAGGGAGCTTTGGTGGACGTACCCACCCTCACGATCGTGCAAGAGCAGGGCGCGTCCTATCGCGTCCCGATTCGCGGCACCCTGGTGCTTGGGCGCGATCCCAGCAACGAGGTCGCGCTCGAGGACGGCTACCTCTCCCGCCGCCACTGCGCCGTGGTTTGCCGCAACGGTCGGGTCGTGGTCAAGGACATGGAGTCCTACAACGGGACCTACGTCAACGGCCAACGGATCCACGAAGAGTGCTACCTCCTCCCGGGCGATGTGCTCAAGGTCGGCCGAACGCGGCTCTTCGTCGACTTTGGGGAGGTCCAAGCTCAGAGCGCGAACCTCAAGATCTACTCGCCGAACCTCGTCGAGAAGAACGGCGTTCAGCCCATCTCTAGCGACCGACGCCCGGAGGTCCGTGGGCCCTATCAGCGCCTGGCGCCGCCCGCGGCGAGCGGGAGCCAGTCGAGCTTTGGGAGCCACGTCCACAAGGGCGTTCCCGGCGAGTCGACCTACGGGCCGGCCACGAAGGTCCAGCGCAGGATCAGCCCCGAGGACAAGACCCCGATTCCGCCAGCGGCCGTCGAGGAGAGTGCCATCGCGCGCGGAAGTAACGCCGAGCGTGAGCGGGCGGGGATGCGCGTCTTGGCTCAGATCACCCGCGTTCTGAGCAACGTTCAAGACGCTCACGAGTTCCTCGACCACCTCTTGGGCCGAATCCTCTCGGTGATCCCCGCCGAGCGGGGCTGCATCATGCGCCTCAGCCCAGACGGCCGGAGCCTCTACCCCGAGTGCGCCCGGAGCGCCCTCCCCCGCCGGAGTCACGCCGAGGCCTTGCGCCTTGGCGTCAGTCACACCATGGCCCGGAAGGTGGTCACCGAGCGGGTCTCGGTCCTGGTCAACGACGCCGTGATCGATCAGCGCTTCAAGCACGCCAGCTCGATTCAAGACCTCCAGGTCCGCTCGATCTTGTGCGCGCCCCTTTGGCTCGGTGAGCAGATCTCAGGGCTGATCTACCTCGATCACATGATGCACGCCTATGCGTTCAGCGAGGCGGATCGCGACCTGCTCATGGCCGCGGCTAACGTCGGGGCCCTAGGCCTCGAGCGCGCGATGCGAGCCAAGCCGCGACCCAAACCGGAGTAGCCCTCAGGGCGAGTCCAACCCGTAAACGTGAAAGTGGGCCTCGAGCAGGAGGTCGTCTCCGCAGGAGGCAGCCGAGAGTGAGATCGGCTGGGGTCCCAGACCGACCTCCGCGACGCCGAGGCCGCCGACCGGGCCGGGAGCGCCTCTGCCGCCGAGGATTCGCGGCGCGACGAACACCAAGGCCCGGTCAACGAGGTCGGCAGCGAAGGCGGCCGCGAGGACCTCTCCGCCGCCTTCTAGGAGGACGTGGTCGAAGCCGCGGGACCCGAGGTGCTCGAGGAGCGGGGTGAGCGAGTCTCGCTCGTCAACGCGCAGGACTTCGGCCCCGGCGGCCACGAGGGCAGCGACTCGAGGGGCGGGAGCCTCTGGCCCGAGGACGACCAAGAGTCCTCGTTCGGAGGCGGCGGCCACCAGCTGAGACTCGAGGGGGAGCCTGCAACGTCGATCGAGGACGACTGGGAGCGGGTCACCCCCTGGGACCTGGCGTCGGTTGAGGCGGGGGTCGTCAGCGAGGGCAGTCCCGCTCCCGACGACGACCGCGTCCACCTGTCCCCGGAGGACGTGGACCTGCTGGCGCGATTCGGGCCCAGAGATCCACTGGCTGTGCCCGGTGTGACAGGCGATCTTGCCGTCCAGGCTCATGGCCCACTTGGCGCTGAGGTAGGGGAGCGGAGTCAGGCCTGCGGCGGCGCGGAGTTGGCGCTTGAAGAAGGGCCCGTTGAGCCGGTGTGCGCGCTCGGCGCAGCAGCCGACCTCGACAGAGACGCCTGCGGCGCGGAGGCGCTCGGCAGACAGGCCCGAGGTCCCAGGGTGGGGGTCGAGGGTCGCGATCACCGCGCGGGCTAGCCCGAGGGGCACGAGGGCGTCCACGCAAGCCGGCGTCTGCTTGCCGGGGAAGTCACCGCAGGGCTCGAGGCTGACGTAGAGGGTCGCGCCGCGGGCTTGGTCGGGCGAGGTGAGCTGGGCCAGGAGTCGGGCCTCGGCGTGCTCTCCCCCGTAGGCCTGAGTGGCGCCTTGCGCGATTATTTGTCCGTCGCGGACGAGAATAGCGCCGACCCTGGGGTTGGGGCGAGCCTCGAATCCGACCTCAGCGGCGAGGTCGAGGGCCAAGGACATCCAGCGCCGATCGTGTGAGGACTCCTGTGAACTCAAGAGTCGCGGTAGAGGCGATCCAGCTCGGCCTTCGAGCGCCGTCCGCCGCCTCCGGCCGGCTTGCGCCGGCGCGGCGGGAGCTCGTCGTCGTCCGCAGGGGCGGCGGGGGCCTGGGCGGGCATTCGGCCAGTCACGGAGGGGGCGGCGGCCACGACGACTCCACCCTTGGGCTTGCGGAGGGTCAGGACGATCTCGTGATTGAGGTTGTCGAGGTGCGTATCGAGGAGCTCGAAGCCCTCGCTCGTGTAGTGGTCGAGGATCCGCTGCATCGTCCCGCGCCCGAGCGGGTTCTCGACGATGACGTCAGAGCCTTCGATGGCGTATTGCCCAGCGATCACCTTGTATTCCCACATGGGGTCCAACCTCCTGCGACTCGTGATTCTGAACCGTGATGCTCCGCCTCGCCAGAGGCCCTGCTCGAAAGTGGGGGGATCAGGTGGCGGGCTCTTGACGGGCGGCGGCAGGCCCCAGCCGTTGTCCTTCGGCGAGGGCCTCTTCTCCTCGAGCGAGGGCCTGCTGGAGGAGATCTCCCGGGCCCTCGTGGTCTGCGAAGTGCTCGACGCCAAAGCGGCACTGGGGCGAGACCCGGACGCGCTCGCCTTCGGGGCCGTGGAGCTCGACCGAGGCCTCCTCGACGAGGCGGAGGAGGCGGCGGGCTACGACCGCGGCTCCAGGGAGCTTTTGCTCGGGCAAGATCACTCCGAACTCGGCCCCGGCCGTGCGACCCACGAGGTCGACGTCACGAATGTTCTCGCGCATGATTCGGCCGATGGCGGCTATGAGTTGATCGCCGGCCGCGAGCCCGTAGTTGGCGTTGACCAGCCGAACTCCTCCCAGGCGGCAGGTCACGACCGCGAGGTCGTTCCCATAGCGGGCGGCGCGCTTGACCTCCAGGCTGAGGGTCTGGGTGAAGGCCTCGCGATTCAGGAGCCCGGTTAGGCGATCCGTCTTGGCGGCGGCTTCGACGGCGCCGAAGAGGCGCGCGTGGCGAAGGGCCACGGCCAGGAGCTCGCTTGCGTGGCGGATGAGGGTGCGCTGGCGGCGATCGAAGGTCTGCTCGTCGAAGCGGTCCGCGAGGTTGAGGACGCCTTCGACCTCGCCCGCTGCGAGGAGGGGGGCCACGACGCAGCTCGGCGTCTTGTAGAGCTCGCTGTGTGGTCGCAGGGGAGCTTCCCCGTGCTCAGCTTGGAAGTTCCCAAGGTCGTCGATCAAGAGGAGGCGGCGTTCGCGGACGGCTATGGACATGAGCGAGCCTGAGTCCATGGGAACGTTCTCGTCCAGCTCTCGGTCGTGGGTTCGGTAGGAGAGGCGGAGGCTTTGGGGTTCACCGGCCTCGTCACGCACGAGGCGATAGACCGAGGCGCAGCGGGCGCCGACGAGGTAGGGGATTCGCTGGCCACACACCTCGAGGAGGGCCGGGAGGTCACAGCTCGCTAGCTCCTTGGTCAACGCGGCCAGGATCTCCAGCTTCTCCTGGGCTCCGCGGGCTTCCTTGGAGCGCTCGTCGGCGAAGGCGGCGCGCTCGCGGAGGTGTTGAACCTCAGCCTCGAGGCTGGCTAGGGTGGCGGTCTCGAGAGCGGCGGAGGTTTGAGCTTCGGACTGCCTGAGGCGCAGGCGCTCGATCTCGTGCCAGAGCTCTTCCTTGGTGGATCGACGGGAGACGCGAATCACAGGGGCTCCGAGGGGGACGAGCAGGAGGGGAAACGGTAGCAGCGCCGCCTATGAGCGGCAACAGCTTGGGCTCAAACCTTCAGGCGAGATGGATCAGCTCCCGCGGCACGGTTGCTGGCAGCGGTGGTCTGGGTATCGTGTCGCCGCGCGAGCCTCCTTCCACTCGGCTCGCAGGAGAGGCCGCAGGATGAAGGTTGCTGGAAACATCGGCGAGTGCGTCGGAAACACCCCGCTCGTTCGAATCGATCGCCTCGCCAAGCAGTGGGGGGTGCGGGCTCAGATCCTCGTCAAGATCGGCTACATGAACCCGGGCGGCTCCTACAAGGACCGGATCGGACTCCAGCTGATCAAGGACGCCGAGGAAGCAGGCCATCTCAAGCCCGGCGGGACCGTGATCGAGTGCACGAGCGGCAACACCGGGATGGGCTTGGCCCTGGCGGCCATTAGCCGCGGCTATCGCTGCGTGTTCGTGATGCCCGACAAGATGTCGCGCGAGAAGATCGACGCCCTCCGCGCCCTGGGCTCCGAGGTGATCGTGACGCCGACGGCGGTCGACAAGGACGATCCTCGCTCCTACTACTCGGTGGCTGCTCGGCTGAACAAGGAGATCCCCAACTCTTGGCACAGCAACCAATACGAGAACCAGTCCAACCCACGCGCGCACTACAACAGCACGGGACCTGAGATCTGGCGCGACACCGACGGCAAGATCACGGCCTTCGTCAACGGAATGGGCACGGGCGGCACCCTGAGCGGTGTCGGCGGCTACCTCAAGGAGCAGAACCCGGACGTCAAGATCGTTGGCGTCGACCCCGTCGGCTCGATGTATTTCGACAAGTTCCACCGCGACACGGACATCAAGCCCGAGACCTATCTCGTGGAGGGAATCGGCGAGGACTTCTATCCCTCGACCATGAACATGTCGATCGTGGACGACATTCTCCAGATCGACGACAAGACTTGCTTCACCGTGGCGCGCAAGCTCGCTCGCCAAGAGGGGATCTTTAGCGGCGGCTCGACGGGCGCCGCGGTCTGGGGCGCTTTGGAATATGCCAAGCGCAACGACCTCGGCCCGGACGACATCGTGGTCACGATGGCCTGCGATCACGGGTTGCGTTACCTCTCGAAGGTCTTCAACGAGCAATGGCTCCGCGAGAACGAGATGCTCGAGAGCGAGTACGAGCTCGAGGCTCGTCAACTCCTGGGCACCAAGCACAGCGGCCCGCGGGTGCTGGTCAGCGTGACGCCCGAAGCCTCGGCGGCGAGCGCCCTGACGCTATTGCGCGACCACGACGTGAGTCAGATTCCGGTCGTCGGCGCAGAGGGGCGTCCCGTCGGTAGCCTCCAGGAGGCGCAATTGGTCGAGCTCTTCGTCGGGCACAAGGACCTCGCGAGCGTGAAGGTCTCGGAGGTCATGGGCCCTCCCTTCCCCATAGTCTCTGGCGACACGCCCCTCGAGGAGGTCGCCTCTCAGCTCACGCGCGAGAACCCAGCGGTCCTCGTCGAGGACGAGAACGGGTTTGGGATCGTGACCAAATACGACCTGATCGCCCACATCGCTCGTTAGCCATCAGCTCTGACTAGAAGTAGTCCCTCGACCGCGCTCCCTCGGGGCGCGGTCGAGTCATGTCCAGGTAGCGACCCCTAGCCGACTTGCTTGGCTCGCGCCGGGTCGCAAGCGCGGAGCCGCGTCCGAAGAGCGCTGGCGCTTGGGACTCGATCGTTGCGGTTGATCGCTGTCAGGTCCTCGAGGACTCGCCGGAGGGAGGCGTCGAGTCGGGCGGGCATGGGGACAGGGGCCCGGGCCATGCGCTGAAGGAGTTGGTATCCAGCCAGGTGCGGGAAGGCTTCCTGACCCGTGGCGAGGAAGCGAGCGACCATCCCCAGGGCATAGAGATCGCTTCGGCTGTCGAGGGTGTCGCCGCCGAGGACCTCGGGGGGCATGTATCCGGGGGTTCCGAGCATCATGTTGGGCGAGGTCAGGCCGACCTCGAAGGAGCGCTTGGCGAGGCCGAAGTCAATGAGGACGGGCGATCCGAGCTGCCCGTCGCGGAGCATGATGTTGGTGGGCTTTATGTCCCGGTGCAGGACGCCGCTGCCCTCGAGCGCCTCTAGCGCACCAGAGAGCGACATCACGAGCTCCCAGATTTCTTGTCCAGTGGCGACTTCGCGTCCGCGCAGCCACTGATCGAGGGTGATTCCCTCGATTCGCTCCATGGCCAGGTAGACGGTGCCTTCGTGCTCGCCGAAATCCAGGACCCGCACGACTCCAGGATCGTCGAGGGTCGCGAGGGTGTAGCACTCTCTGAGGAAGCGACTGCGGTCGATGGGGGTCTCGCTGGTGAGGATCTTGAGGGCGACGACTTCGCCTGTCTCCAGGTGACGAGCTCCGTAGACGACGCCGTAGCTTCCCTCGCCCAAGATCTCCTCGACGAGGTATTTCTCGCAGGCCAATTCGCCGGGGAGGTAGTCAGTCGTGAGGGTGACCTTGGCCATTCGCTGGCTGTTGCGGAGGTGAAGGTGGACCTTGGAGGCGAGCTCTGCGCCGCCGACGGGCTTGACGAGGTAGTCGGTGGCGCCAGCGTTGAAGGCTTGGCGCATGTCCTGTTCGTCCTCGCTCCCCGAGAGGATCACGATGGGGAGCTGCGCTTCGCTGTAGTCGCGACGGATCTCGGCGACGAGGTCGGCGCCGCCCATGTCTGGGAGTCCGAGGTCGACCAAGACCAGGTTCGGCTTGCGGGATTGGATCGCGTCGAGTCCGTCGGATCCGTTTCCAAATCCCCGGGCCGTGTAGCCCTTGAGCTGGAGCACCTCGATCCACAGTTCACGGATCACCACGTTGTCTTCGATAACGACGATTTCAGGCATTTCCTTGTCCTCCAGCCCACCTTTTGCAAGGACCGTTCCGGCCTAAGTGCAATGGGCGGCAGAGGAGGTGGGGGCTGGGTGTCGCAGGGCGTGCTCTGGAGGCCCCGGGTCGCTGCCTTGGTGAGCGAAATCACGCGACTTAGGTCGAAGAGCCATGCGCACGCCGTTTGCGAACAGACCCTTCAACCCTGGAGGTGACCATGACGTTCATTCTGGTAGTTGAAGACGATCCGGATCTTCGCGAGCTCTACAAGGCGGCGCTGAGTCGGCGTGGGCACCGGGTGGAGATGGCCACCTGTGTCCAGGACGGGCTCGAGCAGATGGTCAAGGCGCGACCCGACTTCGTGGTCACGGACCTGGGGTTGCCGGACGGAAGTGGGTTGAGCGTGGTGCGTGCGGCCGCGCGGCAGTCGCCTCCGATTCCGACCGTGATCGCCTCGGGGAGTGACAGTGAGAGGGACATCGTGGCGGGGAACGCCTCGGGTGCTCGTGACTTCCTGGTCAAGCCTTTCCCGATGAGTCTGCTCCTCTCCAAGATCGACCTGCACTTGCAGCGGCGTGGAGGCGGGGCCATCGAGAGCTTGATTCCCGGCGGTCGGGAGAACGCCTTCTATCGCTACCGGATCAAGGATGTCATAGGCAAGGGCGGCGGCGGCGTCGTCTATCGGGCGACGGATAAGGAGAGCGGCAGTGAGGTCGCGCTCAAGGTTCGCACCACGCGCATGACTCGGAAGGGGGACTCAGCCGAGCGCCTTCGAAGGCGATTCCAGCGGGAGGCGTATTCGCTGAGCTCGGTCGACCATGAGAACTTGGCCAAGATTCGCGGCCACGGCTCTGAGCGCGGGTTCGACTACATAGCGATGGATTTGGTCAAGGGCGAGACGCTGGCGCAATACGTCGAGCGGCTGGGTCCCCTCGACGAGCACGCCTTGACGGTGCTCATGGACCGTCTGGGGCGTGCGCTCTCGGCCATTCACGCGCGCGGCCTCGTTCACCGCGATCTCAAGCCCAGCAACATCATTTTGCGCGAGAGCTGTCCTGCGGTTCCGGTGCTGGTTGACTTCGGCCTGGCCAAGCTGGTCTATGACCGCAGCTTGACTCTGGCGGACGAGCGCTACGGAACGCCTGCCTATATGGCGCCGGAGCAGGTCCTGGGTCAGCCGGCGACGATTCAATCTGACCTGTTCTCGCTCGGGCTCGTGGCCTGCTTCGCCGCTTCGGGTCACCGCGCCTTTCCCAACCTCGACTTGCCGGGGCTCCTGACGGCGCTCTGCTCGCGCCCGATGCAGATTCCTTCCGTCAGTCCTCCGCTGCGTGTCGTGCTGAGGCACCTGACCAAGATCAGCCTTGAGCGCCGCACGGGTTCGGCGAATCAGCTTCTGCGCGAGTTGGCAGGTGTCGCGGCGATCAACAGGGGCGCGACTGCTTAGGGATTCGTCTCACTCGAACAAGTCGCTGGGCAAGATCTTCCCCCTTTCGTTTCACCAAGCGGGCAGATCTTGCCCATTCGCGTTGCCCCGCCGACGTCCGCGTAGGACTTAGAGGCTGGCCCGTGGCTAGCGATCGGAAGCTCATGACTCTTCCTTTCCCTGCCTACGAATTCCAGCACCTCTTTCACACGCGCCGGACGATCCTCCAGCGCTACTTGCTCCTACCCGACGAGGGGGCCCGCAACCTCTACCGTTACACCCTCGGGTTGGCTGCGAGTGAGCCGACGCGTCCCATGAAGGTTCACGCGGCGGTTCAAATGTCGAACCACATTCACGAGGTGATCTTCGACCGTCGGGGACGGGACTCGGACTACCGGGCGCACAAGAACAGCGTCCTGGCGCGCGCCCTAAACGCGCTTCGCAAGATCAAGGGGCGTGTGTTCGACACTCCCACGCGCCGCAACAGGGAGGTCCTCCTCGACCAGGCCGCGGTCCTGGCCGCCATCGTCTACACCTTCTGCAACCCGGTCCAGGCGGGGATTTGTGACTGGCCTGATGAGTGGCCGGGCACGCTCGGCGACTGGCGACGGGTCCTCTCGACTCCGATCGTGGCCGTGCGTCCGACCTTCTTTTTCGACCAGCGCGATCCGGATCGGGGCGGTGCGCCGCTGCGGGTTCGCTTTTACCTAACCAAGCCGCCGGCCTTCGACCACCTGACTCGGTCCCAATACGAGCGCTTGATCCGCGAGTCCGTCAAGGACGAGTGTATGCGGATCCACGCCGAGCGGTCTCAGCCCGTCTTCGGCGTCCGTCGAGCTCTCGAGCTCTCCTGGGAGCATGTCCCGGTGGTCCAGGACCGCGAGATCGAGCGCGGCGCCTACTCCTTCGTCGGCGACCCCGAGTTGGTCAAGCGCCTCCTCCTGGAGTGGATGATCTTCGTGGCTCACTACATGGAGGTCCGCAGCCGCTGGCTGCGAGGCGAGCGAGAGGGCGTAGAGTTCCCTCCGGGGACGGACAAGATTCGCCACCGCGAGCGAGCGCCCACCGCCCGCCTCGACGCCGACTCGCCCTACGCGTCCTTCCACAGCTAGCCCTAGCGTCCGTCCTCACCCCACCTCGACCGGGCACCTATGGGTGTCCTGGGCAGCCCTATGTACGGGCCACTCGCCGAGCCTGGATTCGCGCGCGATGCGTGTCGGCCGATGGACAGATAGGAGGCTCGCGCGAGCAAGATGCCGCTCTCTGGGATGAGGCTGCCAGCTGTCCGAGGGACAGCCAGATGGGCGCCAATCGGCCAATGCCGGGCTCTCAGCTCCGCATGGCGGAAACGTCGATACCGTAGAGCTTGATCTTGCGGTGTATATGTCGCTTGTCGACGTTTACGAGGCGGGCAGCAGCGCTGATGTTTCCGTTCACGGCCTCGAGGAGGCGCTCGAAATACTCGCGCTCCCAGGAGTCGATGAGAGCTTGTTTGGCGTCGCTGAATGAGAGGTCGAAGTCGAAACTCCGCGCAGGGGCGGGGGAAGGAGAAGGCAGGAGCGGCTGCTCAGGATCTGAGGCCGCTAGGGTCAAGGAGGGGGGCGCATCGGGGGCGGCGCCGCCTGGGAAGAGCCCTGGGTCTAGATCCCCACCCTCGGAGAGGATTACGGCCTTCTCGAGCGTGTTGCGGAGCTCACGAGCGTTCCCCGGCCAAGGGTAGTTGAGGAGCTTGGCCCGAATCTCCGGCCCCAGCACCGGGCGAGGGAGTTCGTAGCGCTTGGCGAGGTCGCGCGCCATCGTCTCCGCCATGGCAATCACGTCCTCGCCACGGCTCCGCAATGGCGGAAGTGGCAGAGAGAAGACTCGCAGGCGATAGAGGAGATCGGTGCGGAAACGCCCCTCCTCGACGGCGAGGTCTAGGTCGGCGTTGGTTGCGGAGATCACGCGGACGTCGGCACGCTGAGTAGCCTCCCCGCCGACCCGGCGGAAAACGCGGTCCTCGAGGAAGACCAATAGCTTGGCCTGGACTTCGAGAGGCAACTCGCCTACCTCGTCCAAAAAGAGCGTCCCGCCCTCCGCCTGCTCGACGTAGCCGCGGCGTCGACGGACTGCGCCCGTGAATGCCCCCTCCTCGTGACCGAAGAGCTCGGACTCGACGAGCTGAGCAGGGATCGCGGCGCAGTTCACCGTCACCAAGGGACGACGGGAGCGAGGGCTGCCCTCGTGTAGATAGGCGGCGAGCAGGGACTTGCCCGTCCCGGTCTCACCCTCGAGGAGGATGCTGGAGTCGACAGCCATCAGCTTGTTAGCGATGGCGAGGAGGTCTCCCATGGCTTGGCTGGAGCCGACGAGCCGCGTGGCCCGAGAGGGTCTGCGAGTCCCCGTCGTGCGCCGTTGTTGCTCGAGAAGGAGGTTCTCGATCACGACCCCTGCGTGACCCGCCATTAGATCCACCAGCTCGGAGCGGACCCGGCGAGGCTCTGTGATGGGCGGGAACACGACGAGGCCTTGAGCGCGCCGCCGGCCAGGGAGCCAGGCCTGCTGCAGATCCGGACCGAACCCGGGATAGCCCGCCTCAGGCGTGGTCTGGGAGAGCTGGATCGTTCGGGGGAGATCTCCCTCATTGTCGGGGGTCACGCGCTGGAGGCGCTCACGCCGCAAGATGTAGGCCGCGGCGGGACCCGAGGGTGCCAGGAGCCTCAGCGCCTCGACGAGCCGCGCTCCGACCTCCTCCACAGTCAGACCCCGAGCGATCTGCAGCGCCTGCTCGGTGACCTGGATCAAGAGCGACTGCAACTCGTCGTAGCGGGCGTAGAGCGCCGCTAGATCCCGCGCATAGAGCAGGAGTTGCTGTGGTTGCTTTGGGCTGGACAAGGACCCTCCGGTCTCCTCATCCCACCATGTCCCCGACTGCCTTGCAGCACCTCCCTGGATGAGCTTCATGGATTCCTCCGAGCGCGTTGAATGCTGAGCCGCTGGCTCTGAATCGCCTTGAGCGGCAACCGAACCCTGAAAGTCGAACCGTGACCAGGTTCACTGGTGAGCTTGACGCTACCGCCGTGGGACTCGACTAAAGTCTTGACGAGCGCCAGTCCGATTCCGCTTCCAGCGACTGAACGGCGCGATCCGCTCGGTCTGTAGAAAGCCTCGAACACGTGAGGCTGATCCTCCAGCGCGATCCCCGGCCCTGAGTCAACGATCCGAACCTCGACGCTGGTCCTCGAGACCTCAGCGTGGAGCTCGATTCGACTCCCGGGCGGGCTGTATTTGACGGCGTTGCTGAGCAGGTTGTGGAACACTCGCTCGATCGCCCCCGCATCAGCCTTAATGGTCGAGAGTTTGGGGTCTATGTGTCGGATCACCTCATGATCCGGCGAGGAGAGCTTGGTCCGGTCATAGAGGTCGCTCAGGAGCTGGTTGAGGTCGACAGCCTTGAGGTCGAGGTCAACCTGTCCGTCGGCGATGCGCTCTGCGTCCAGCATGTCGGTGATCATTTCGCGAATTCGAGCTGCTTCCCGATAGAGCTTCTCGATCCGATCGACGAGGTTCTCAGGCGCCATCATTTGGAGCAGCTCGGCGTAGCCGAGGACCCCCGTCAGCGGCCCGCGGAGCTCATGCGCAGCGACTTGGAGGCTAGCGCTCGTCCGCTGCTGCTTGACCTCGGCGTCACGCAGCGCCGAGCGCGCCGTCTGGTCTTCCACGATCAAGACCACTCCGGTGGGTCGGCCACCCGCCCCACGCAGGAGCGATCCCAAGAGGCCGACTTGAATCGGACCGCCGCCTCCATAGAGCTCAAAGGGACGGGGCGAGCAGAACCCCACCCGGCGCACGTCCTGGAAGACCCCGTTCACGACCTCGAAGAGGTCGGGGCGACAGAGCCGCTGGAGGTCTCCATCGACGGGAGGGTCGACCCCCTCGCGCAGCAGAAGTCGACCGAGGTAGTTGGCGAAGCGAGGCTGTCCGAGGAGGTCGAGGACGAGGATCCCGCTCGGGACAGCATCCAAGATGTCCAAGAGGGCCTCAGCGTTTAGGTCGGCCTCACAAGGCTCGAAGTCCATGAGCTCGTTCGGCTCCATGTCTAACTCCGCCCCGACTCGAGCTCAGTCCAGGGATTGCTCACCGGGCTCTCCGAACCGGCTCGAGGAAGCACTCGACCCGTCGGACCCCAGCGAAGGTCTCGCGAAACACCTCCGGTAAGACACCGAGCCCGAGCCCGACCATGGCCCATGCGGACTCGTTGAGGTTGGGCGCCTTCTCACCAGGGCTGACCCCTAGGTCCAACGAATGCACCAAGGCGTCAGCCACGTGGATGATCGCCGCCTGCTGCTCAGACTCCCGGGCCAGATCGGGTGTGTGGTGGTTTCGCACCACGTCCACGTGACTCGGCGGGAGCTGCCAGAGCTCCATCAGCGCGCCCCCGACGTGAGCGTGTGTCGTCCCCAGCAGACCCAGCTCAGCCTCCCAGCGCGGGGTCCCCTCCAGGATCAGGGCGTCGACTTGGGTCATGCTCTCGGCGCACCAGCCTCGCAGGACGATCTCGCCCACGTCATGCAGAAGCCCCTGGAGGAAGAGCTCCTCGGGATCCGCGTGTCCGTTTCGAACCGCGATGAGCTTCGCGAGGGTCCCGCAGGCCAAGGAATGCCGCCAGAACTGGACCTGCTCCTCAGGATCCTGCTTGGTCGAGAGCGCTCGAATCAACGACGAGGCTGAGACCACGTTGCGGACCGTGTTGAACCCCAGGACGAGCACCGCGTGGGTCAAGGTTCCGACCCGCTGAGTCGCCCCATAGAAGGACGAATTGGCGAGGCTCAGGACGTTGGAGGCGATCGAGGGATCGCTCGCGAGGAGCTGCCCCACATCCCTCGCCGTCGCCCTCCGGTCGTGGAGGAGCTGGTTCATTCGAATCGCGACGTGTGGGACCGGGGGCAGCTCGGAGATCCCAGACACGATCTCCGCCGCCCGGTCGCTCACAGCGCCTCCACCTGGAAGCGCTCGACTAGCACGATCCGCGCTGCGGCCGCGATCTCCGCCACGAGCGGGTTGTCATGGAGGCGTTCGCCATGGACTCGCCTCAGGAGGTCGTCCACCTCCCGCTCGGCCTGACTGGCGTCATCGGCGTCCTCAGGCTCAACGTAGGCCACCTGGCGCAGGATCGACTGGGTGCTCATCGCCTTCACCTCCATGAAGCGAGGGCCGACAGCGCCCGATGCGAAGCGCATCGCTTGCTCCCGCCCTCTCACCACCCAGATCTCGGAGGCCCCTTTGAGGGCTCCGCTTAGGTCTAGCTGGCGCTGCTCCCATCTTCGGACCTCCGTTTGTTCACTTGAGCCTGCGAAGGAGAAAGCCCATGGCTGACTCGGCGACTCTCGGCATCGACTGGACGCGGCTGGCTCTGATCCTGGTCGCTTGCGGGGGAATGGGCTGCCTCCTGGTCTGGCTTCGTCACCAGAAGGCTCGCGCCGGCCACGGCCTCCTCGAGATCAAAGACCGCCTGCGCCTCGGCCCACGCCAGCAGGTCATAGCCCTCCGAGTCGGGGGCCAAACCCTCCTCCTTGGGGCAACGGGAGAGCGCCTGGTCCTCCTGAGCGAGGTGCAAGAGGCCCTGCCCGAGTCAGCTCCAGAGGAGCAGGAGGAGCCAGCTCTCTTCGCTCGAGTCCTGGCGAGCAACACCAAGGCCCTCGAAGATGCGCAGGCCGCGCCGACGCCGGCGGAGGCCGCATGAGGCGTGTCCTCGGCTACGTCTGGCCTGCGCTCCTCGTGCTCTTGCTCCTCGGCGGAGTCGCCCCGGCGCAAGAGGCCCCCGCACCCTTCCCCCCAGTGGCCCCTGTGACCTCAAGGTCACAGGCTCCCGGCCCAGCCGTCGCCTCTGGCCCCCAGGACCTAGAGGGGGGACCGCTCGAGGCCGCTCTGAACGGCGAGCAGAGCTCGTCGGCCATGAAGGTCGCCCTCGGGCTGACCCTCCTAAGCCTGATCCCTGGCCTCCTCCTGACAGCCACCTGCTTCGCTCGAATCCTGATCGTGCTCGGCTTCCTCCGCGTCGGCCTTCAGGTGCCCAACCTCCCCCCGACCCAAGTCCTGGTCGGGTTGGCCTTCTTCCTGACGCTGATGGCCATGCAGCCGACCCTGGACCCGATCCAAAAAGACGCCCTCGAGCCCTTCGTAGCAGACGAGATCGGCGTCAAGGAAGCCCTCAGCCGAGCAGAGAAGCCTTGGCGCAGCTACCTCCTCCAGCACACCCGGCGTCGCTCCTTGGACTCCTTCGTCGAGCTGGCCGCGGTCGAGGTCACCACGCCCGAGGAGGTCCCGCTTCGGGTTCTGGTCCCCGCTTTCGTCGTCAGCGAACTAACCACAGCCTTCGAAATGGGCGCCGCGATCCTGATCCCCTTCCTCGTCATCGACCTCGTCGTCGCGAGCGTGCTCTTGAGCATGAACATGATCATGCTCCCCCCAGCGACGGTATCGGTCCCCGCAAAGGTCCTCCTCTTCGTCTCCATTGACGGCTGGCAAGTGATCGCAGGGACCCTGGTCAAGAGCGCGCTCTAGTGACCGAGGCCCTGATCCTAGAGCTCGTGCGAACCGCCCTCAGCCTGGCCATCAGCCTGGCCGCGCCCCTCTTGGGCATCGCGCTCTTCACTGGCCTCACAGTCAGCGTGATCCAAACCGCGACTTCCGTCCAAGAGCAGAGCCTGACCTTCGTGCCCAAGCTCTTGGGCGTCGGCGGTGGAGTGTGCTTGCTCCTTCCTTGGCTCCTCGAGCGTGCCGGCAACTACTTGGTCGACTCGATAGCTCTCGCCGGGAGCTTGGCGAAGTGAGCCTAGGTCTCGACGCGGCCTCGTTGACGGCGCTCCTGCTCCATATGACCCGTCTGACGGCGGGACTGGTCCCCCTTCCGATCCCCGGCGCTCGCCCGGTTCCCCGCGCCGCCCTCGCGGGTCTCGCGCTCTGGGCCAGCGTGGCGCTGACTCAGGCCCCGGTCGAGCCGCCCCAGTCCCTCGCGGTGTTGGGCGTGCTCTTGGCCGGGGAAGTCGCGATCGGACTTTGCTTCGCGTTCACGATCCGGCTGGCCTTCGTCCCCATCGAGATCCTCGGGACCCTCTCGGCCCAAGAGGCCGCGCTCACGATGCCCGCCACCCTCGACCCCTCTTCGAGCGCGCCTGAAGCGACCTTGGAGACCTTGCTCAAGACCTTCGCGGTCCTCGGCTTCCTCGCCTTCGGCGGACTCGAAGCCGGCTTGGCTCTTCTCGATCGCAGCTTCGACATCCTGCCTGTGGGCCAGGTCGAGAGCACCTTTCGCTGCACTGAGGTCGCGGGTGGGATCCTAGCCTTGGCCGGCCGCCTCCTCCTGGCGAGCCTCGAACTCGCGATCCCCGTGTTCGCCAGCAGCGCCCTGGCCATCAGCGCCCTGATGGTCATGGGTCGCGCGCTCCCGCGTCTGAATCTCCTGACCGACGCCCTCCCGCTGCGAACCGCCAGCGCCTGCTTGGCGCTCGGCCTGACCCTCCCCTTCTGCCTTCGGGCTCTGGAGTGGTCCATAGGCCAGAGCCTGAGCGTCCTGGGAGGTGCCTAGGTGTCTGAGGCGAGCGACCTGGAGAAGACAGAGGACCCGACCCCGCGCAAGATCAGCAAGGCCGAGGAGAAGGGCGACCTCCCTCAAAGCGCCGAGCTGAGCGCCGCGCTCCAGCTCCTCTTGGCGGGCGTGCTCTTGACCTCCTTGCTCCCGGCGGCCTTGGCTCAGCTCGGCCAAGGTCTAAAGGAGGGCCTCGGGACCTCGCTGGTTCAGGTGGCCGGAAAGCTCAGCGATCCTAACGTCATGACGCGACGTGTTCACGGAGCCGGTGAGAGCGCGCTGGCTGCAGGCGCTCCCCTCTTGCTCGGCTTCTGCGTCTTCGCCCTCGTGACGACCCTGATTCAACGCCGCCCGAGCTGGAACACCGAGAAGCTGACGCCCAAGCTCCAGCGCTTCAGCATCAAGGAGAACCTGGGACGGATCGTGTCCCTGGAGGGGATCAGCCGGCTCGCTTTGACCCTCGCCAAAGGGGTCGTGGTCGGCGGCGCGATCTACGTGACCTACCGCGATGTCCTGCCGCTCCTGAGTCGCCTCGGCGGCGGGGGCCTCAACGAGGGGCTGAGCAGCCTCGGCGAGCTCGGCGGCGCGCTCTGGTGGCGAGGCGCCGCAGCGCTTCTCTTCGTGGCCGTCGGTGACGTGGCCTTGGTGCGCTGGACGCGCTGGCGTCGCCTGCGAATGTCCAAGCAGGAGATCCGCGACGAGGCCAAGCAGGAGGAGGGCGACCCTCACATTCGCGGGCAGCGACGTGCTCGCCAGCGGGAGCTCCGTCAACAACGTCGCATGTTGACGCGGGTGGCGGAGGCCGACGTCGTCGTTACCAACCCGACTCACGTCGCGGTCGCCCTCAAATACGACCCCGAGACCATGGCGGCCCCTGTAGTGCTTGCCAAGGGAATGGACGCCTTGGCCGCCAAGATCCGCGAGGCCGCCCGCCAGGCCGGCGTGCCCATGATCGGCAACCCGCCCTTGGCCCGCGCGATCAACAAGCAGGTTCCCCTCGGCGGAGCGCTCCCCCAGGAGCTCTACGCGGCAGTGGCTGAGCTCCTGGCCTTCGTCTATTCGCTTCGAGGGGGCAGCAAGTGAGCGGCGCCCTGGCACAGATCTTCGGCAAGGTCCGCGGTGAGTCGGTCTTGGCCGCACTCATGATCGCGACCTTGGCCGTGATGATCGTGCCGGTCCCCCAGATCGTCCTCGACATCTTGATCACGGCCGACATTGGCCTCGCGATCCTGATCCTGTTCACGACGCTCAGCGCGCGTGAGCCACTCGAGTTCAGCACCTTCCCCTCGATCTTGCTCCTGGCGACGCTGTGCCGCCTGGCGCTAAACGTGGCCAGTTCGCGGCTCATCCTGCTCGAGGGGGAGGCGGGCTCGGTCATTCAGGCCTTCGGCTCGTTCGTGGTCGGCGGCAACCTCGTCGTGGGCGGGGTCGTGTTCCTGATCCTCGTGATCATCCAGTTCGTCGTGATCACCAAGGGTGCGGGCCGGGTCAGCGAGGTCGCGGCCCGCTTCACCCTCGACGCCCTGCCTGGCAAGCAAATGGCCATCGACGCCGACCTCGGGGCGGGGCTGATCGACGAGACCGAGGCCAAGACTCGCCGCGAGCGAATCGGGCGCGAAGCTGAGTTCTACGGGGCCATGGACGGCGCCAGCAAGTTCGTTCGCGGAGACGCCATAGCAGGGCTCTTGATCACGGCCGTCAACATCCTGGGCGGCCTGGCCATCGGCATCTCCCAAGGAATGAGCGCCGGAGAGGCGCTCCAGCTCTACGCGATCCTGACCGTCGGCGACGGCCTCGTGAGTCAGATCCCAGCCCTCGTGATCTCCATCGCGGCCGGCGCGATCACGGTCAAGTCCGCCAGCAAGGAGCGCCTGGCCGACGACCTCAACCTCGAGCTCCTGAGCAAGCCCCGGGTCTTGGGCGGCGTGGCCGTCGTGATCTTGGTCTTCGCCTTGATCCCGGGGATCCCCCTCGTGCCATTCCTCTTGGTCGGGGCCGGGATCGGCGGCTTGATCTGGTTCCGAAAGGTCATAGGCCCGACCCAGGCCAAGAGCGAAGACGCCTCGGCGGCGGCCCCCTTGAGCCCTGGCGCCACACCCGAGGAGGCGCGCGACGCCCTCCGCGTGGATCGGATCGTGCTCGAGCTCGGGTTCGGAATCACAGCGCTGGCAGACGTCGAGCGCGGCGGAGCCCTCGTCGAGCGGATCGCCCTCCTGCGCAGGAGCCTCGCCAGCGAAGCCGGCTGGCTGGTGCCGGCAGTGCGCCTCCGAGAGAGCTTCGAGATCGACCCCCACGCCTACCGAGTCCTGGTTCTCGGCTACGAGGTCGCGAGCGGGACCATCGAGCCGGGCCGCTACCTCGCCATCGGTGGCCCCGACACGAGCGCGACCCTTCCGGGAACTCAGACCGTCGAGCCGACCTTCGGCCAACCCGCGGTTTGGGTCGATCCCAACGAGCGCGCCAACGCCGAGCTCAACGGCTACACCGTGGCCGACCCGACCACGGTCCTCGTGACTCACCTCGGCGAGACCTTGCGCCTGCACGCCCACGAACTCCTCGGCCGCGACGACGTCCAAGAGCTCCTCGACGACCTCAAGGAGCGGGCCCCGGCCGTCGTCAACGAGATCTGCCCGGGCCTCCTGAGCCTCGGCCAGATCCAACGCTCGCTGGCTGGCCTCCTCAAGGACCGGGTCCCATTGCGTCCCCTCGAGACGATCCTCGAGGCCCTCGCGGATCAGGCTGGGGACGACAAGAACCCGACCAAGCTCATCGAGGCCGCGCGCCTCCGCAACGTCCGAGCAGTGGCGGCCCCCTTCCTCGACGGCGGCGGCCGGCTCGCGATCCTGACTCTCGAGCCCTCCATCGAGCGCCGCCTCATCGAGAGCGTCTCGGGGGGCGGAGGCCTCCCAGGAGGCGGGCTTCTCTCGCGCCTGATGGACGCGATTCGCAGCGCCCAGGTCGACGCCGAAGCCCGCGCGGGCGCCGCAGAACCGGTCCTCGTCGTCCAGGGCACCCTTCGCCCGGGGCTGGCGGAGTTGATTCGCCCCTCCCTCCCCCGCCTAGCGGTTCTCTCCTATAGCGAGCTCGGCGGAGCTCGCGAGATCGAGTCCCTAGGCGTGATCAGCCTCGGCCCTGAGCCCGCACACCACGGAGCGTCACAGTGAAGCTAGAGACCTTCGAAGGACCCACCCTGAGCAGCGCGCTCCAGCGCGCGATGGATGTCGCCGGCGCAGGCGCTGAGGTCGTGGCCGTTCACCGCGGCCCTGCCGATCGAGTGACTGTGTCGGTCGCGATTCCGACCCCAGGCACGGCCGCGGCCCGAGCCAAGCCGAGCTCAGGAAAGACCCAGGGCATCCGCCCCGCCAAGGCAAGGCGAAGCAGGGGCGGCAGGACGGGACGTAGCGACGCAGCTCCGGGTCGTCCTCAGCGGCGACGCTCCGAGGGTGCCCGGAGGGCCGAGGGCGTCGACGAGTGGGACTCGCGCATGCGGAGCTTGGGGCTGCGCTCGCGTCGCCGAGAGTCGCTCTTGGTCGGCGAGGAGCTCGTGGACCGAGCGACCCTGACGCGTCGCCTCGCTCGACACGTGTCTTGCGAGGACGAGCCAGCCCTGGGCCGAGACCGGATCCGGAGGTGCCAGCCGAGGATCCTGATCCTGGTCGGTCCGACGGGCGTCGGTAAGACCACGACCGCGGCCAAGCTCGCGGCTCAGGTCCACCTCGGCTGGAACAACGGGCGCGAGCCGGGGACCCTCGCCTCGCGCCAGCGGCTGGGTCTCGTGACCCTCGACACCTTCCGCGTAGGAGCAGTCGAGCAGCTGGGGACCTACGCCGAGCTCTTGGGCTCGCCGCTCCGTGTCGCCGACTCACCCGCAGACTTGGTCCGGATCGTCGCGGAGATGAGCGACTGCGACTTGATCGTGGTCGACACCGCCGGTCGGAGCCCGCGGGATCGCGCGGGCCTCCGTCAGCTCGAGCGGGCCGTAGAGCTCTTGCCCCAGGCCGAGGTCCTCCTGACTCTGCCAGCCACGAGCCGGTTGGCGGAGCTCGAGTTCGCTCACGAGCTCTACGCGAGCTGCCGCCCAAGCGCCCTGGTCCTGACCAAGCTCGACGAGGCGGTCGCGACTGGAGACGCCTTCGAGCTCATGGCCCGGACTCGCCTGCCCCTGCGCCTCCTTTGCGACGGACAGCAGGTCCCAGACGACCTCCACCCAGCGCGCGCCCTCGGCGTGGCTCGTTGGATCCTCGATCCGAGCGGGAGCTGCGCATGAACACCCAAGCTGAGCGGCTCCGCTCCCTCGCCAACAATCCTCTCGTCGCCAACGCTCGAACCGTCACGCGCTGGAGCGGCGTCGGGCGACCCCCAGCTCTCGAAGCCCCCACCTCGACTCCGCGCGAGGCGGCCACCGGGAGCGCAGAGCTTCGCAGGCAGCGCGGGGCGGGGCGCCTCCGGATCCCGAGCCTGGCGCTCCTGAGCGGCCAGAACGGCGTCGGCCGGACCTCGCTCGCGATTAGCCTCGCGACGCAGCTCGCGGGGAGCTCACGGGTCGCCCTGGTCGACCTAGACCTCGAGCGCAGCGACGCGCCTCGGGATCTCGGGTTGGAGTGGGAAGACGCTATCGGAGCCGTCTTGCGGGGACAATGGCCCTTGGGCCAGGCTCTGGTCGAGCTCCCTTCGGGGCTCCAAGTCCTCAGCGGAGGAGCCCTCTGCAAGGAGCTGCGCGGGAGCGGCGAGGTGAGTCGAAGCGGGCGCTCACGCCTCGTCTCTCGACTCAATGACCTCGAAGCCTGCGTCGACGTCCTGACCCTAGATCTAGCCTGCGGCTGGCAGACCAGCACCTACGAGCTCGCGAGCGCGGCCCGGCTGGCGGTCTTGGTCCTGACGCCCGAGGCGACCGCGATCACGACGGGATACGCGCTCCTCAAGCGCTTCCTCCAAGACCCGCGCCGCCGAGGGCCTCAGTTTGGCGTGGTCGTCAACGGAGCCTGCCGGTCCGAGGGCGAGCGGATCGGGCGCGGATTCGCTGAGGTAGCTCGCCGCTTCCACGGCGTCGATGTTCCTGTGCTGGGAGTGATCCCCCAAGACCCCCTCGTCGAGGTCGCGCGCGCGGCCCGACGTCCTTTCGTGACCCATTCGCCGACCTCTCCGGCCAGCCAGGCTTGCGCCAGGCTCTCGGACCGAGTTCGCGTCGCGCTCTCCCTGCCGAGAGCGAAGGAGTCTGTATGAGCGGAGCCCTCGCTGGAGCCATGATCGCCGCCTGGCTCTCCTGCACCGCCTGCTTGCTAGCCGGCCAGGCCTGGACCATCACCCTCAGCCGTGGGCTAGACGCGGCCCTGATCGGACTGGTCGCGGGGGGCGCCCTGCACCTCCTGTTCCGACACGCTCGACACCTCTTGGCGCAAGAGCCACCCGGTAGGGAAGCCGCATGACCCGGGCCCGAAGCATCTATTCAGGGGCCTCGGCGGGCTCGGAGCGGGACGCTCTGATCCTTCGCTTCATGCCGCTGGTGCACTACGTCCTCGACCGCCTCGGCGTCTCCCTGCCCCAACACCTCGACCGCGAAGACCTGATAAGCGCAGGAGCTTGCGGGCTGATTCAGGCTGCGAACAACTACGACCCCAGCAAAGGGGCCTCGTTCAAGTCGCACGCCTACAGCCGGATCATGGGCGCGATCATTGACACCCTTCGGCGCGCTGACGCACTCCCGCGGCAACGCCGGCAAGCCCTCAGGCGTTTGAACCAGGCCTACGCCGAACTAACGACACCGGAGGGGCCGCCGAGCCTGGAGGACCTGGCGAAGGCCCTCGACTCGACCGAGGAGGAGCTGGATCAGCTCCTGGACCTAGCTCAGCGGGCGCGGCTCGTCTCCCTCGAGGCACCGGCCGGTGGTGACGAGACCTCGCGGCTGAGAGACGCCATAGCTGCGCCTTCTGAGCGTCCCCCTTGGCTAAAGGCTAGCGGCGCTGAGGACATTCACGAGCTGCGCGCAGCCCTGACTACCCTCAGCGAGCGAGAGCGAGAGGTCCTCGGCCTCTATTACTTCCAGAACCTGCTCCTGCGCGAGATCGGAGAGGTCCTTGGCGTCAGCGAGTCGCGAGTCTGTCAACTCAGGACGCGCGCGATTTACAACCTGCACGCGGCGGTCCTCAAACAGCGCTCCCAAGTCGAGAGGGTCGTATGACTGGCCGAGTCAAGGTGATCAAGCGGAGGACGGTCTCGACCGGGCAGCTCCGGCGACGCCCGGAGGGCGCAGCCAGAGCCGAGAACCCGGAGCCTCCTCTGCGACCGGAGGTCGAGCAGCGAATGGCGTCCGAGCCGATCCCTGCGGCGCCAGCCTCGATTCATCTGCCGCCGGCGCCTGAGGAGTCGAGCTCTGCCACGGTCGAGGTCGTGAGCAGTAGTCCCGAGACGACGGAGTTGCGCGTCTGTTGTGCGTGCGGTTGCGAGACCGTGATCGCCCTTAATCACCCAGCCGAAGGCGGTGCCGCGTGAAGGCCCCCACCCTGTTCTTGCTTCTGGTCTCGCTCTCTATGGGCTTGGGCTGCCAAACCCAGCCGGAGTCGCTCGAGCGTGAGCCAAAGGTGGAGCTAGCTCCGACGACGGCGCGCGGAGAAGACCGCTCCGCCCTCCTCGAGCGCCAGGCTCAGACCGAGGAGGAGGCGCTGCGCTGGCGCACCACAGCTCGAGAGCTGCGCAGAGAGCTCAAGCGCGCCCGCGAAGTTCACGACGGCATGAGCGACGAACTAACGGTCGCGCGTCGAAACCTACGCAAGGCTGAGGCAGAGCGAGAGCAAGCGCTCCTGCGTGAGGCAGCCGTCACCCGTCAGTATCGCGAGGTCGTCCAGCGCGTTGCGCAGCGCGAGCTAGAGCGACTTCGGGCCGAGCGAAAGGCCCTAGAGGCCGAGGTCGCGATGCTCGAGGACTCCGCGCCGGCCCCGAACACCGTCTCGCGGAAGGACGCCAGGGGGGGTGCCCAGTGAGAGGCGCGGCGAGGCTCTGCCACCCGCTCGTGATCTTGGCGCTGCTCGGCTCTGGCTGCAGCAGCGCCTACGTGAACCCCAGCCTCGACGCTACGCGAGAGCTCTGGACCTTGGTCGCGATCCAGGCGGACCCACTAATGGACCCTGACTTGGTCCGGGAGATCCGCCTGGCCGTGTCAGAGGAGCTCGAGGCCTCTCCAGCCCTAGAGCCTATGCTCCTCTCGCCAGCGCAGCAGAGTGAGCTCGCCGAGGAGACACGCTCCTGGTACCGGCGGCCACCGACCCACGCACTCGTCAGCCTTTCGCGTCGCTTCGGCGCCGACGCGATAGCTGTCTTGCGGCTGCGGCGCTTCGACCCTTACCCACCGGCCTACGTCAGCCTCCAGATCCAAGTCCACTCGACCGAGACTGGCGCGCTCCTCTTCGCCTCCTCCGGTGACCACACCAGCGATTGGCTCCCGCCGAGCCTCTTGGCTCGCCTCGCGGCGAGGCGTGTTCTAGCGCCCTTGCCCTGAACGCGAACGACCGGGTGCCATGGCACCCGGTCGCGCGGTCTGCGAGCTCGCTGAGCTCTACTTGCTGGCGGTCGAAGCCTTCAGCGTATACCTGGCGTAGGGCATGTCGCAGGCGGGGGTTCCGTCCTTGCCGGCGATCGCTACCCAGACCTCGAGGGTCTCGGGGTGGAAGATCGCGACGTGGAGGTTGCTCTTCATGGAGACCGGTCGCTTGACCATCTCCTGGAGGAGCTTCCCGTCGACCTTGCCGTAGTTGGCGTCGAGGCGCCGCGCGAACTCGGCGTAGCGGTGGGGCCCGGAGATGATCAGGGCGTCCTCGGGGGGCATGGCGACGAAGGCCTCCAGGCCGCCCTTCTTGCCTTTGAGCAGGATCGAGTGCTTGTCGACGACGACCTCGAGGTCCTTGGCGAAGGCCTTGCCGCCGGCAGCCTTTCGTCGGAGCTTGGCCTTCTGGACGAAGGTGAACTTCTGTCCAGGGAGGACTGTTTCGAAGACCTCCGAGGTGCACCAGATCCCCGTCGAGCGGTTGGTCTTGCCGTCGGAGATCACGTAGTAGTACTCGCAGGTCCGCTTGGTCTTGCGGAACACCTCGAGGGCCTCCTCCATCGTGTTGGAGGTCTCGAGGGCCTCTCGCATCAGGAGGGGCATGGGCATTCCCTCCCAGTGGCCGAGGCCTTCGCCGCCCATCTCACCAATGGCGACCTTGGCCTCGTTCATGCCGGTCACGGTGCCTATGAACCCAGCGAAGCCGACGTTCAGCCAGCGCTTGCGCCCCTTGGGGGCGTGCTTGATCACGAGGGCCGTGTCCTGGAGACCCAAGCGCGTCATGTAGTCGAGGATTCGCACGTGATAGAGCGAGCCATCCTTGGTGGCTTTGCCCTTGACCGTCATTCCCGAGCAGTGGAAGGCCGCCGGGAAGAGGTTCCCAGCTTCGACCATGTCGAAGTCGAGGCCGGCCCCTTCGGCCACGCCGCGCATCTCCTCGATGTAGCGCTTTGGAATGTGGGGGCGGAGCATGGCGTGCATCAGGGGCCGCATCATGACGTAGGCCTGGTAAGCGTCGCTCTTGCCCATCTTCGTCTTGTTGTCGACGATGTTGCCGAGGTTCTGCTTGACCTGCTCCTTGAGGAGGCGGCCGTGCTGGAAGCCCATCTCGTAGGGGGTGCCCTCGACGTGCAAGACGAGGTTCCCGTCTGGACGCTTCTCGAGGTAGCCCTTGCCTTCGCGGGCGATGATTTCGGCGTGAGCGGTGGCGCCGAGCAGGAGCGCTAGAGCCAGTGGGACGAGTTGACGCATGATTCCTCCACGATCGCGGCACCCCCGCTGCGAACGCGGCGGGATCATAGGAGTGCCCGCCGCTCACATCGAGAATCTTTTCTTTTCTTTTTCAGCTGGCGCGGGGCCAGGCCGTGCCCGACTTCTCAGCCAGCGACGTCTGCGAGTCGCTCCTCTCGCCCCTTGCTGAGGGCGCGGGGGTCGAGGCTCCGGTCCTCGACCAAGGCGCAGGCGAAGAGGGTCTCGGCTTCGATCTCGGTCAGGCCCAGGGCAGCCGCCGCGGCGGCCTCGACCTCCGCTTCGCTGAAGCTGAGGTCCGTGCTGGTGAGCAGGCTCTGGAGGACCTGGCGGAGCTCGGGGGCGGTCGGGAGCGGAAACCTGAAGCGCTCGGCGACGCGCTCTAGCCCAGCGGGGATCTGCGCCTTGGCCGAGATCAGGAGACAGGTCCGGCCCGCCCCGCGAAACGCTCGCGTGACCTCGCGAATTCGTCGCTGGAGGACGAGGTTTTGAGCCAGGTGCCCGTCGAGGTCGCGGAGGAGGTAGACCTCGCTCGGCCCCGGGTTCGGCCCTCCCAGGAGGCGGAGGAGGCTCTCGGGTTGGTGGGTCTCCTGAGCTCCGGTCAAGGGCTGTCCTTGAGCGTCCGTGAGTCCTTGGGCGACCGACCACATGGCGACTCGGATGCCGAGCCCTTCGGTGAGGCGGATCAAGAGCCGCTCGAAGCGCTCCTCCTCGGGGCTCTCGACGAAAACTATGGGGCAGCGGGCGCGGAGGAGGGCCCGCAGACGAGCTTCCGCGGGAGCCGCCTCAGAACCCACGGTCTAGGAACTCGGAGATCTTGAGGTTGAGGAACTCGTCGCTGGGGACGAGGCGGCTGACCATCGTGTAGTGCCCGGTGTGGATCTTGAGGATTCGCTCGAGCGCCGCCAGGCCAGTGCGGCTGTCCCAGGCGGCGCTCATGACCAGCCCTTGGGCGAACTGAATCATGCCCTCCTGGTCGAAGTCATTCATGATCTTGAGGGTCCCGCTGCGGCGGGCGCGCTCGAGGCCTCGGAGGGTGTCGCCGAGCTCGTCGCTGTCTTCGAAGTTTCCCGCGAACTGCTGTCCGCGTTCGAGGACGAAGCTCTCCGAGTCGTCGGGAAGGTTGTAGGAGGCAGCTATGTCAGAGCCGCCGTCCTCACGCTCGTAGGTGATCTTCATAGCGCCGATCTGAATCGAACCGACCAGGCCCAAGGTCCGACTCCCCTGAACTCGGATCCCGTCGAGGATGACGCCGTTGGCGCTGCCGAGATCGAGGAGGGAGGGGCGCTCCTGCTCCGCCGCCCACACGAGAGTGGCGTGTTCGCGCGAGACCTGAGTGTCGTCGAGGACGATGTCGTTGCCCTCCTTGCGCCCAATTCGCAGCTCCCCTCCGGGCTGGAGTCGAATCGGCGGGACGCCGGGAGGGCAAAGAATGAGGGTCGGAGTCACAAAGCCTCTACCCCTGTTATAGCCACTTCGCAGAGAGTGGACAGGGCGCGTAGGCTGTGAGATTGGTGGGAACTTCTCGCTCCCCCGCCCGTGTAGAGGAT
>Ga0316202_10000320_pt1 | contig 59866 bp, 56 predicted proteins | sample 3monrhotite_MG_FD_204934 | JGI IMG/M metagenome (GOLD analysis project Ga0316202, IMG submission 204934) | Microbial mat bacterial communities from mineral coupon in-situ incubated in ocean water Damariscotta River, Maine, United States -... | ecosystem: Environmental > Aquatic > Marine >...
CCTGGGTCTAGCTCTCGCGGGGGTAAACCCCGCGGCTACGGCGGGTGGGGCGTGGGTCTAGCTCTCGCGGGGGTAAACCCCGCGGCTACGGCGGGTGGGGCGTGGGTCTAGCTCTCGCGGGGGTAAATAAACCCCGCGGCTACGGCGGGTGGGGCGTGGGTCTAGCTCTCGCTCTCTGCAGCAGGTGTCAGACATTTCCAGCCCCTTGCGAAGCAAGGGAGCGCTCACACTTCCAAGGTGGCGGAACCGAGAGTGCGCAGCACGAGTCGGGATATGAGAGAGCCTCAGCGACCGAAGATCGCGACGCCGAGCGAAGCGAGGCTCATTTCGCGGAGCGAAATACAGAGATAGAGTTACTTCGCCGCCAGGGTGTCCTTGACCAAGGCCTCCACCTCGGCCTTGCCGAACTTGTGGCCGGGGAGGGCCTTGACCTGGGTTCCGTCAGGCTTTCGGCCTACGAGGCCGTGGCTGTCTTCGGCCTCGACCTCCTTCTCCCAGCGGGCCTTGATCTCTGCGAAGGGACCTTCGATCACGTTCATTTGGACACGGTCAGCGTAGTTGGGGCTCAGCTCGCGAACTGCGACTGAGATCTTGGCGCAGTTGGGTCAGCCCTTGAACGCGAAGTAGGTCACCTGAGGCTTCTTGGCGACGGGGTCCGCCTTGGGCTCGACGGTCTTGGCCTCGAGGGTCTTCGCCACGCTCTTGGCCGGCGCGGGCGAAGTCGGGGCGTTGGAGGTCTTGTTGGCCTGGGGGCAGCCGGCGAGCAAGAGCGCGCTGAGCAGCAGGAGGGGGGCTAGGGGACGCATGGACTCTCCTCGGTCAGGAGCAGCATACGCCTGGGCGAGGACGACCGCTCACTTGGCGGAGCTGAGGGGGCTACTTGGTCCGGGTGGCCTCGGCCTCGGCGGCCGCCTTCTTGGCCTCGGCCTCGAACTCGGGCGTGCCGGGGCTGGCGGGGACGCGCATCAGGCGCAGGGCGCGATCGGCGACGCGGCCGGCGCAGGGCGCCGCGACGGTCCCGCCCCAGGCGCGCTTCTTCTTGGTCGAGGGTCCCCAGACGACGACCGTGAACGCTAGGCGAGGAGCCTCGGCCGGCGCGAAACCGCTGAAGGAGGCCACGACCTCGCGCTCGTGGTATTTCCCGTTGACGATCTTCTTGGTCGTGCCGGTCTTGCCCGCCACCATGTAGCGCTTGGACTTGGCTCGGCGAGCCGTGCCGCGCTTGCCGTTGACGACCTCCGCCAGGGCGGAGCGGAGGGGGCCTCCCGTGACCTCGCTCCCGAGGGGACGAGCCGCCGAGCGACGGGCGGTCGACTCGATCACCCGGCCCTCGCGCTCGCGGACGGCGCGCACGAGGCGGGGCCGAAGGAGGGTCCCGCCGTTGGCCAAGGCGCCGTAGGCCAGGGCCATTTGAAGAGGCGTGACCATGACCGCGTAGCCTTGGGCGACGGCGGCCACGTGAGCCGAGTTCATCTTGCGTAGCGAGCGGGTGTCGCCGCGCGCCTCGGCCGGGAGCGGGATCCCGGTTCGGCGACCGAGGCCGAAGTCGGCCAAGGTCTGGCGGATCTGGTCGTGGCTGAGGCGGAGCGTGATCTGGACCGCGCCGCTGTTGCTGGACTGGACCACGACCTGTCGCTCCGGGACGTTCCCCACGGTGTGGGAGTCCACGACGGGCTTCCGGCGACCCGGGACCTTGAACCTGCGAGGGCAGTTGATCATGCGCTCCGGTCCGCCCTTGCCGAGCTGCCAAGCGGTCGCGATCAGGAGGGGCTTGATGGTGGAGCCCGGCTCGTAGGTGTGCTGGATCGCCCGGTTGTGCTGGCCGGCGGCGTAGCCCGGGCCCGGGTCGCGCGGGTCGAAGGTCGGCCAGGAGGCCATGGCCAGGACGTCGCCGGTGGCAGGGTCCACGACCACGATCGCGGCGCCCTCGGGCTCGTGCTCCTTGGCAGTTCGGGCTAGCTCCTCGTCGGCGATCCGCTGGATCGTGCGGTCAATGGAGAGCATCACGTCGGCGCCAGGGATCGCGGGCTCGAGCTTGTGCCCGAGCTGAACCAGCTCGCGCCGGCGCCCGCCGTCGAGCTGGACCTCGCGCTTGCCGGGCGTTCCGCGCAACCAGCTCTCGCACTTGCGCTCCAGGCCCGTCGTCCCGCGCCGCACGTCGTCGAGCTTGCCGTCGCCGTCGACGTCGACGGGGCCCATGATCCCGAGAACCTGGGACGCCAGGGGCCCATAGGGGTAGGCCCGGATCGGCTCTTCCTCGAGGCTGCAGCGCTTGAGGCGCTCCTGGCGCGGGAGGGCGCGGATCCGCGCCATGTCGTCGGGGGTCAACTTGCGGCGGCGAAAGTAGAACGCGCGCCCAGCTTGGAGCCGGGCCTCGACGTCGCGGGCCTCCTCCTCGCTGAGGTCGGGGACAGCCTTCTTGAGGCTGGCCATGAAGGCCTCGACGTCGCGCCCCTCGCGGCCCTCGACCATCAGGCTCCCGCGGTGAATCGAGACGGCCACGGGCACGGCCCGGTCGCCCTCGCGGGCCAGGATCCGACCGCGCTCAGGCTGGATCTCGCGCACTCGCATTTGCTGCGCCCGGGCCCGCTGGCTCCAGAGCTCGTGCTCGTCGATCTGAACGTGGTGGAGGCGATAGGCGAGGCCGCCGTAGCCAATGAAGAGCCCAGAGAGGAGGACTCGAGCGCGCAGCCGGGCGGCGCGAGTCGGGCGCGCCGGCCGCTCGCTTCGCGGCGGGAGGGTCCCCAAGGAGTCGAGGGCCCAGGCCTTGGCCTTGCCGGCTACGACCTCTCGGAGCTCGGCCGCGCTGGGCCCGGTCTCGACGGAGGGGCTGGCCTTGGCGGCCTTGCTCGATTTGGCCGAGTCGTCCTTGGAGCGCGAGAAGCGGGCGAAGGCTCCGCTGACGCTGCTCCCGAGGGTGTCGAGCCAATCGCTCAACCACGAGCGCGAAGGCGGCGGCTCTGGCTCCGAAGAGAAAGGCCAACTCACCGGTTGCCTCTGGGGGGCGCGGGGTTCGCTCCGAGCAAGACCGCGAGCTCCTTGGGGTCAGCGACCTTCAGCTCCTCGGCGCGCTCGCGGAGGCGCTCGGGGACGACGGCCTGCTCGTAGGCCAGGCGAGCCGTCTTCTCTTCCTCGGCCAGCCGCGCCCGCTCACGCTCGAGCTCACGCAGCTCGTAGCCGAGGCGCGTCCGGTCGACGTGCTCGCCGACGGTCAACAAGGCTAGCGTTCCCACCAGCGCGATCACGAGCAAGTAGCGCAAAGCGCCCACACGAACTCCTCGGGTTCCTCCCCTCTTCGGGTCCCCGAGCGCGTTGGCTTGAGCGGATTCCGGTCCTACTCGCTGGCGAAAGAGAAGCGGACGACTCGGTGCCGAGGGCGGAAGCCTGCCCGCTCGATCACCCGCCGGGCGGCGGAGTTCGTCGGCTCCGTCGAGCAGATCGGAGCTAGCCCTTGCCGGCCAGACTCCTCGACGAGGTAGCGCATGATCGCGCTCCCGAGCCCCTGCCCCCGCTGCTCTGCGCCCACGATCACCCCCAGGTGAGCGTGACCTGGGTTCGAGGCGTCCCGGCGCAGCTCCCCCACGCCCGTGATCGCGCCCTCCACCTCGTGCAGGAGGAGCTCCCCCGCCGCGATTCGGGCCCCGACGTAACCGTCTAGGAAGGCCAAGGGCGCCCCCGTCGCCGCCTCCTCGAAGGCGATCGCTGCGGCCCGATCCTCTTCGCCAGCCTCCCTCAGGCTCTCGAGCGCTCGCCCCCCTGGCTGGACGACGTGGTGAAAGAGGATCGCCTTGACGCTCACCTCCCGAGCGTGATCCATGGCCAGACAGGTGAACGCTGGATCCACGGTGGCTGGCAACGCCGCCCGCACCCCGTGCTTCGCGATCACCTCTTGGAGGATCGCCTCCGCCGCCAACTCCTGGGCTGGGCGAAGGTAGAAGGCGTGCAGCTCCCGCTCTCCGTTGAGCGAGAAGAACCCGACCGGCTCGCCCCCCACCTGGATCGTGTGCCAATTCGCCATTTCCGCGAAGGCTGCCCACATGTCGTCCATTGGAGCGAGGAGGGTCTGGCGGCGCTCTGCGCGCATGGCGCGGCAGGCCTCAGGATCGGAAGGGGCGGTCTCGAGCTTGATCACGGGGGGATCCTAGCCCCGAGCGGAGTCCTCCGAGCGGCCCTAGAGTGGGGCCTCCAGAGACCCTTCGGTCCTTGCAAGGAATCCGCCCCTGGGCACAATGCCCGGCCTATGCGAGTCGCGATCACACATACCCGATACACGAACCAGGGCGGCGTCGAGCGCTATATCTGGGACCTCGTGCGTCGCCTCCTCGACGCCGGACACGAAGTGCACTTCTTCTGCCACTTCACCGACGAGCACGCAGACCCCAGGGTCAAGGTCCACAAGATCCCCAACACCTGGAAGCAGATCCGCTTCATGAAGGTCTGGAGCTTCGACCGTTGGCTCAGCCAGCACGTCAAGCAGGACGAGTGGGACATCGTCCACGGCTTCAGCAAGAGCAGCTACCAAGACATCTACACCGACGGCTCGGGCTGCCTCCTCGACTACCAGCAGTATTCGATCGACCACGCTGGCGGAAGCGCGCTCAAGAAGAGCCTCAAGCGCGCCAGCCTGCACCAGAAGCAGATCCTCGAGATCGAGAAGCGTCGCTTCAGCCGCGGCAACTTCCACCGAATCGCGGTCATGAGCGACCTCGTCGGTGACCAGATCAAGCGGCGCTACGCCCTCGACAGCTCCGAGGTCGTCACGATCTACAACGGGATCGACACCGAGCGCTTCCACATGGGCCTCAAGGATCGCTGGCGGACGGAGCTCCGCGACCGAAACGTGATCCCCCAGAGCGCCTTCGTCGTGCTCTGCGTCGCCAACGACTACAAGCGCAAGGGCGTGCCCTCCCTGATCGAGGCGGCCCGAATCGTGCGCGAGCGCGGCGGCCTCCCGGGCGGCCGCATGCTCCGAATCGCCGTCGTCGGCAAGGAGAGCCACGACTACGAGCGCGAGCTGACCCACCTCGCCCGCGAGAAGGGCGTCGCCGAGAACATCAAGTTCTACGGTCCCCAGTCCGAGATCCACCGCTGGTACGGCATGTCCGACGCCATGTTCCTCCCGACCCGCTTCGACGCCTTCGGGAACGTGGTCCTCGAGACCATGGCCGCGGGCTTGCCCTGCGTCGTGAGCGATCGCGCCGGCGCGGCCGAGGTCGTCGTCGAGGGCGAGACGGGCTGGGTCCTCTCGGACCCCGACGACTCCGTCGGCATGGCGCAGCGAATCCTCGAGCTCGCGAGTGACCCCAAGCTCCTCGAGCGGATGTCCCTCGCCGCCCGCGCGGAAGCCGAGACCTACTCTTGGGACCGCCACTTCGGCGCCATGCTTCGGCTCTACGAAGAGGTCTTGGCGCTCAAGCGGATCAGCAAGCGCCAGATCGCCTAGCAGGCATGAGCGAACCCCGAATCCTCCACCTCAACACCGAGCCGACCTGGCGCGGAGGCGAACAGCAGGTCCTCTACCTGCTGAACGGGCTCAAGGAGCGCGGAGTCACCTCGGCGATCATGGCCCAACCCGGCAAGCCCATGGCCGAGCGGGCCCGCGCCAACGGGCACGAGGTCTACGAGCGGACCATGCACGGAGAGATCGACCTCCCGGCGGCCCTCGCGATTCGGCGCAAGATCCTCGCAGGCAGCTACAACTTCGTTCACGCCCACACCAGCCACGCCCACACCCTCGGCGCCGTGGCTGTCGGCCTGACTCCGAAGAGCAAGCGCCCGCGCATGATCGTCGCTCGCCGAGTCGACTTCTCGATCTACCGCCGGAGCTTCTTCGGGCTCAACGGCCTCAAGTATCGCCACGGCGTCGACCACTACGTGACCGTCAGCGAGGCGATCCGTCAGGTCCTGATCAAGGACGGTCTCCCGCCCGAGTGGATCACCTGCGTCCACTCCGGCATCGACCTGGCTCGGATCGACGACGCCCCCGACCGGAGCGCTGAGCTGCGAGCCGAGCTGGAGGTCCCCGAGGGACACACGCTGATCGGGAACGTGGCCGCCCTGGCCGACCACAAGGGCCAGCGCTACCTCCTGGACGCGATCCCCGAGGTCTTGAAGGAGCGCCCCGACCTGACCTTCGCGATCGTGGGCGACGGCGAGCTCAAGGACGCCCTCCACGCCCAAGCGGCCGAGCTCGGGATCAGCGAGCGAGTCCGCTTCCTCGGCTTCCGCACCGACGTCCCGAGCCTGCTCAAGGCCTTCGACGTGTTCGTGATGCCGAGCCACATGGAGGGCCTCGGCACGAGCGTCCTTGACGCCCTCGCGGCCCGGCTCCCCGTCGTGGGGACGGAAGCCGGCGGCATGCCCGAGATCCTGATCGAGGGCGAGACCGGCTTGGTGTGCCCGATCAAGGACAGCCCCTCGCTGACCAAGAACCTCCTCAAGGTCCTCGGCGACCCAGACCTCGCCCAGCGCATGGCGACGGCCGGGCGAGCTCGCGTCGAGGCCATGTTCTCGACGACCTCCATGGTCGAGGGGACGCTGGCGGTCTATCGCCGCCTCTTGGCCGAGGGAGCGACGAGCGCGTGAGCAAGAAGAGCAAGGAGCGGGCGAGCCTCAAGATCCTGCTCCGGCTCCGGCCCTACGTCCGGCCCTACCTGCTCCTGATGCTCCTCCTGGTCGTCGTGACCCTAGCCTTCGGCGTCTCGGACGCCGGGCGGGCCATGCTCGCCAAGCCTCTCCTGAACAAGGTCTTCGCCCGCGGCGGCGAGGTGAAGGGCCAGCTCGCCGACGAGGCCTTCCTCCTGACCCTCGAGGACCGCGTCGGCAACGAGGCCCTGGCCAAGGCCAAGGTCCCGGCCTCGGTCGAGGTGTCCCGCCGGGACGCGATCGCGCGCTCGCCGCTCCTCCTGGGAGCGGCTGCCTTCGAGACCGAAGACCGCCTGGGGATCGAGCCCCTCCTGGAGCGGACCGGCGACGCGCTGCGCGAGACGGCCGACGACCTCCCGCCGGTGCCCGCCGACTCCCCTGAGACCTGGGACCTCCTCGCGCGCGGGGTCGAGACCCAGCTCCTCGCGCTCGAAGCCCACAAGGCCGGCCTGGACGGGCGCGCAGCCTTCCTCTCGGTCGAGGCCCGCCGCCTCGCTCACGACGCGGGGTTCCTCCTGGCCTGGGACACACTCCTGTGGGTGTTCTGGGCGGCGATCGGCTTCGCCCTCGCCCTCGCCGCCACCAACTTCGCCATGCTCTACCTCTCGCGCGCCATAGCCGCCCGGGTCTTCGTAGACCTCCAGAACCAAATGGCCGCTCACCTCCTGACGCTCTCGGTCCGCTTCTTCGAGCGCGAGCGGCGGGGCGACCTCCTCGGTCGGCTGACCATTGACCTGGGGCACACCGCGAACCTGTTCTCGGTCGCCGTCGACGTCGTGGTCCGGAGCCTGCACCTCGCGATCCTCGCGATCTGGGCCCTCTGTATCTCCGTCGAGCTGGCCTTCGTGATTTTCGTCCTGGGCGGACTCTTTATCGTCCCCCTCCGGCTCCTGGGCCGCAAGATCCGCCGCAACGCGCGCAAGCGTCAGGCCATGACCGGCGACACGGTCGAGGTCATGCAGCAGCTCCTAGGCGGGATGCGGGAGGTCAAGACCTTCCAGCGCGAACAGCACGAGACCAAGCGCTTCCGGGACGTGAGCGGCGACGTCCTCTCGGCTCAGATCCGGACCCTCAAGGCTCGGGCGGCCTCCAAGGCCTGGATGCAGCTCTTCAACGACATAGCGATCCCGGTGATCTTCTGTATCGGGAGCTGGCTCGTCGTCAACCGCGTGTTCGGCGTCGACGTCGGGACCTTCGCGACCTTCCTCGGCATGGTCCTCCTGATGTACCAGCCGGCCAAGATCCTCGGCGAGTCCTACAACACCCTCATGGACGCGCTCCCGGCCCTCGAGCGCGTGTTCCAGCTCTTCGACCAGCGCCCTGAGGTCAACGACGTAGACGAGCCCCTCGACTTCGAGGTCCTCAAGGAGAGCGTGACCTTCAAGGACCTGGCCTTTAGCTACGACGGCCAGCACGAGGTCCTGCACGCCATTGACTTCACGGCACCCGCGGGGAGCACGACGGCGCTGGTCGGCACCACGGGCAGCGGGAAGTCGACCCTCGTCGACCTCGTCGCGCGCTACGCCGACCCGACCCAAGGCGAGGTCCGCTTCGACGGCGTCCCGCTCTCCAAGCTCCGCTTGACGGACGTCCTCGACCGACTCGCCGTGGTCCCGCAGGAGAACTTCCTCTTCAACGACACCCTGCGCGAGAACATTCGCTACGGGCGCCTCGACGCCAGCGACGCTGAGGTCGAGGAGGCCGCGCGCCTAGCCGAGGTCCACGACGAGATCGTGGCCCTCCCCGGCGGCTACGACTACGAAGCCGGCGAGCGCGGCGATCGCCTCTCGGGCGGCCAGGTCCAGCGGATCGCCATCGCGCGCGCGATCCTCAAGAAGCCTCAGCTCTTGATCCTCGACGAGGCCACCAGCGCCCTCGACAACCAGACTGAAGCCAAGGTCCAAGTCGCCATAGACCGCCTGACCAAGAGCTGCACGACCTTCGTGATCGCGCACCGCCTGAGCACGGTCCGCGACGCCGACCAGATCCTCGTCCTCAGCGAGGGCCGGATCGTCGAGCGCGGCTCCCACGACGACCTGGTCGCCAAGGGCGGCGCTTACTCCCGCCTGGTCGAAGAGCAGCTCGAGAAGCACTGACTCTTTTGCTGGGGGGCGAGCCCCCCAGACCCCCACTTTTGGGCCCGCGGAAAGGCCGAATCGTCCTCACTCTGACGTGTGATCGAACACTCCTTGGTGGACGGAGGGTTCGTGAGGACGACTCAGGCATTTCCGCTCTGACGCGCGACGGCGGGGGCTCCCTCCTTCGGATTCCGGTTTGGTTTGGCGAGTTCGGGAAGGGGCTTGGCGTCGCGCCCTACGAATCGGCCCGGGCTCGCGGGGAAGGGGCTTGGCGTCGCGCCCTACGAATCAGCCCGGGCTCGGGGCGACTTCGGGAAGGGGCTTGGCGTCGCACTCTCGCCAACCTGAACCCGCTCGCGGCTTCGGGCTCCTGCTCGCGCAACTCGTCCTTAGCGGACGTGGTAGGCGACCGGGAGCATGGCTTCTAGGACGGCGCGCACGCGGGTTGGGGTTAGCTCTCCCTGGTCTCCTTGGAAGCGGAGACCCCAGTCCAAAACCTCGATCCCCTCGGTGAGCTGGAACAGGTCCCGGAGCTCTTCGCGGAGGCCTTCGTCTTGGAGCCAGGCCTTGGCACCCGCCGCGTCTTCGGCCTGGATCAGGATCAGCGGATCGAGGACGGGGTCGTCGAGCTGAAGGTCCTGGGTCATGCGGAGGAACTTGCCGATCTTGTGCCCCACGCCCTCGCGCACGATCCGCAGGCCGAGGCCCAGAGGGCGCGCGAAGCGGAGCGAGACCCCGGTGTGGCTCTCCTGCTGGACTCGGAGCGAGTGCACGCTGACGTGGTTGCCCTTGTAGTCCCCGCGGACCATGGTCGTCTTCCAGGCCGTCTCGCTCAGACGGCTCAGGGCGCCGAAGCTCTCGAGGAGACCGAGGACGCGCTCGAGCCCCTTGATCTTGCTCTGCTCCTCGGGCGGGAGCTGATCCTCCTGGCCCGCCTCGAGGCCGTTCATGTCGAGGAGCGCAGTCCGCATAGCCTCAAGGGGCTTGAGCTCGCAGAGCTCCAACCCCAACTCCTCGGCGCAGGCGCGCCAGTTCTGGTCTTGATCGTTCATGCCAGCCAGGCTCCCATTGGAAGCCGGAGCGCGCAATGCAGCGCCTGGACGCTGTGGATAGGCGAGCCCTAGCGCCGAGAGAGGAACATGCTCGAGTGGCTGACCAACCCCTGCGTGCTCTTCATGCTCGTCGTCCACGCTCTCTTCGCCCTCGCGGCCTGGAGCGGCTCAGTGCAGCGCGAGGCCCGGTCTCTTGGGGAAGGCGTCGCGGGCTTCGTGTGCCAGGCCGCCTTCGCCGGCTTCTACCCGACGGTGATCTTGGCCTTTCCCCTCCTCGCGCTTCGCGAGGCGATCCTCGATCGCTACCCGCTCCTCCCGGCCGGACCCGCCGTAGGCGCGCTCCTCTGGCTCTACGCCGCCTGCTTTGGGGCGAGCCTGCTCTACCTGACGCGGCGGAGCGAGCCCAGCAATGAAGCGCCCCACGACGCAACGGCTCGCACCTAGGCCCTCCCTCCTCCAAGATAGAGACGTGAACTCGCCCCTCCTCTGGATTCCGATCGCGCTCTTCGTCCTGGTCTGGGGCGCGTTCCTGTTCACCCTCTTCGACGGGCTCCTGACCCTCCTCGACTCCCGCGCACTATTCCTGCGTCGCCTCGCGCTGGCCGGGCTGGTCGCGCTCCCGGGCGGGGCCCTAGCTGGACACCTCCGCGCTCGCTTCGCCCTCGAACTCCGCGACGCCTTCCCCAGCGCCCTGATCGGGACGCCGGCCCTGACCTTCCTCTGCACGAGCGCGGCGCTCTGGGCGGCTAGCTTCCAGCTCTTGCGCTGGCGCGCGCTCCGAGCGGCTCGAGCTGCCGAAGGCGAGCTCCCCTTCACCGAGAGCCAGTCCTGAGCACAGCGCCCAGCTTCCCCCTGATCCTGATCTTCGTCGCGGGCGCGGTGGGCCTGTTCGCGGTCACGGCCGTGTTCATTGTCTGGCAGCGCGGGCTCGACGAGCTCGTGGCGCAGCTCCCCGAGGACGCCGGCCCGCGAGCCCTGCGCGTCAGCGCCAGCTCTCTCGTCCCTTGTCTTCTCGCGACTTATCCTGCGCTCTTGCTGTGGTGGGGCGCCCGACGCGCGCTCCCCGCGAACCTCCACGCCCCCTGGTGGGGCGCCCTCCTCGTGACCTATGCGGGATGTTGGCTCCTGCTCTACGCTGTGGTGGAGCACAAGTGGCGGAATCGAACTCAGAACCCAAGCCCAAGCGACGCTGGCGACGCTACCTAGCCCTAGCCGTGGCCCTGCTCGTCGCTCCCTGCCTGCCCTGGCCCCTCCCGCGCGCCGAGCTCGAAGGCCAACGCCCCGCCCTGGCCCCTCCGCGCGGGGCTCCCCAGATCTGGATTCCCCGCCAAGACCTCGAAGGAGGCAACGAGCTGCGGGCGATCTTCGTCCACGAGCTCCCAGACGGAGGACACGAGCTGACGCTCTGGTTCCGCGACGAGGACCACCCCTGGGCCCCCCTCGACCACGCCTACGACCTCTACCGCTGGCTCCGCTGGAGCCGGGTCGACGACCTCGAGACCGTCGTCCTGACACCGGCCCGTGACCTGGCTCTCCCCGGCACCGCCGCTCGCGAGCAACCCTTCGACGTGCTCTGGGCCGAGCACCACACGGCCCTCATCGGGCGCGGCGGAGCTGACCGACTCTACGTTCGGACTTGGAACCACCTCCTCTCCAACGAGCCCCAGCCAGGCGTCGACTACCAGCCCGTCGAGGTCCAGTTCCTCAAAGGATCTCGGGCGGAGCTCGAAGCGGAGGTTCAGGCAGCGTGGCCTGATTGAGGAGGCGCGAGTAACCTTCGGCTCATGACGACGCGTGTCTCGGTGTTTGGACTCGGCAACGTGGGGCAGGCCCTGCTCCGCTCCTTCGGACGTATTCGGGGAGGCGCCGAGCTGGTGCTGGCCACCGACGGGCGAGGGGCCTTCCTCGGCGAGGACCTCGACCCGGCCCGGGTGATCGAGCGCAAGCTGGCGCGCGACTACGATCGCCCGCGCGCCGAGGGCGACGCGGCCGCGCTCCTGGAGGCCGCCAAGCCAGACGTCCACGTCGAGCTGACGCCGACCGACCTCGAAGCCGGCCAGCCCGCCGACGCAGACGTCCGGGCGGCCCTCGAGCAGCGCGTCCCGGTCGTGACCGCGACCAAGAGTCACCAGCGGACGCGTGAGGCCCTGAGCGGGATCCTCGACCTCGCCAAGGCGCGCGGGGTCCCCTTCCTCGATCACGCCGCGACCTTGGCCGGGATCCCCGCGACCGAAATGGTGGCCGGGATCGGCATGGAGCTGGTCGAGATCGAGGGCGTCCTGAACGGGACCACCAACTACATGCTCAAGCGCCTGGCCGAGGGCGCGGCCTTCGACACGGCGCGGGACGAGGCCGTCGAGAAGGGCTTCGCCGAGCGCAACTGGCGCTACGACCTCGAGGGCAACGACGTCGCGGTCAAGCTCGTCGGCCTGATCCGGCACCTGACCGGGACCGTGATCGGGGCCGAGGAGGTCGAGCTCCGCGGGGAGGAGAGCCTAGGCCTCAGCCGCGGGATCGTGGGCGCCACCCCCGAGCTGATCGCGCGCCTCCGCGACGAGGACAAGGTCCTCAAGCTCTTTGGCCAGGTTCGCCTCGAGGGCGGACGAATCCAGGCCGCCGTTGGGCCCCGTGTCGTGTCCCGTGACGACTCTTTCGCAGGGATCGAGGGCTTTCAAAACGCGGTCCGGCTGCGAGGGCTCATGAACGACTCCGAAATGGAGCTCTTCCTCCGCGGCCCGGGCGCTGGCGCCGACGAGACCGCCAGCCGCGTCCTGGGCAACCTCAACCACTTGATCGAGGTCCTGAGCTGGGCCCAAGGAGGCCGAGCGTGAGCTACGAGCTGCTCTCGAAGCTCCACTGCGTTCGCTGCGGCGAGGCGGCGGAGAGCGACGCCTGCGGAGCCTGCGGCCCCGAAGCGCCCCTCGAGCTGATCCCGCCCCTCGAGGCAAGCAGCGGCCCTGCGCTCAAGGAGCTCTTCTCCCAGCGTCGCCTGACGCGGCGCGGACCGGATCGCTCGGGCGTGTGGCGCTACCGCGACCTGATCGCGCCAGGCCTGCCAGAGGACCTGATCGTGACCCGCATGGAGGGCAACACGGGGCTCTACGAGCCCAAGCACCTCAACGCCTTCGCGGGGCTGAGCTCGACCGGGCGCCTCTACCTCAAGCACGAGGGCGAGAACCCGACGGGGTCGTTCAAGGACCGGGGCATGTGCGTCGGGATCTCGCTGGCGATCGCGGGCGGCGCCAAGATCGTGGCCTGCGCCTCGACGGGGAACACCTCGTCCTCGCTGGCGAGCTACGCCGCCTTAGCTGGAGTCCCGGGGGTCGTGTTCATTCCCGCGGGCAAGATCAGCTCGGGCAAGCTGGCACAGACCGCGGCCTACGGAGCGCGCGTCCTCGAGGTCCGCGGGAGCTTCGACCTCGCTATGCAGCTCGTGGAGGAGGCCTCGCACAAGTTCGGCCTCGGCCTGCTGAACTCCATCAACCCCTGGCGGGTCGAGGGGCAGAAATCGATCGGCCTCGAGCTCCTCGACGACCTCGGCTGGGAGGTCCCGGACTGGATCGTGTTGCCCTCAGGCAACCTGGGGAACATCTCGGCCCTGGGCAAGGCGCTCCGCGAGGCCCACGCCATAGGCTTGATCGACAAGCTCCCGCGCGTGGCCTGCGTCCAGGCTGCGGGCGCCTCGCCCTTCGCGCGCTACGTCGACGCGCGTAGCCAAGGCGAGAGCGGCGAGTTCATGATCGAGCCCAACCCCGAGACCGTGGCCACGGCGATCCGAATCGGGGCCCCGCGCTCGGTCGAGAAGGCGATCCGCGAGCTAGAGCACCTCAAGGGGACGGCGCTGGCCGTGAGCGACGCCGAGATCTTGGCCGCCAAGGCAGCCGTCGACGCCTGCGGGGTCGGCTGCGAGCCGGCCTCAGCCGCCTCGATCGCGGGGCTCAAGCGCTTGACCGAGAGCGGGGTCATCGACCGCGACGCGACGGTGGCCGCGATCCTCACGGGACACTTGCTCAAGGACCCCGACACGACGGTCGCCTATCACGAGGGCACCCTGGAGGGGATCCCCGCGCCCGAGGGCGTCGGACGCCAGATCGTGGAGGCCGACCTCGACTCCATTGGCCGGGCCCTGAGCGACCTCCTCTGAGCCGGTCCCTGGCAACTCGCTTTCTGGTCACGAGCGCCCTCTTCGGCTGCCTCTTGGCCCTCCCCTTCCTGGGCGGCGGCTGTCACTCACCAGAGCTCGAGTTCCAGCCCGAGGCCTCGACCCCAGAGCCCAAGACCCTCGCGGTCGCCCAGCCGCTAAGGCTCCAAGCCCACGTCTACACCGGCCCCGCCAAGCTCCGCTTCAAGACCCTCCTCGACGCCCTCCGCGCGCGCGGCCACATAGTGTCCCTCGGTCGCTGGGGCGCGGCGCCGGTCAGCTCCTCCAGCCTGGCGGAGGTATCCACCGCCGCCGAGACGTCTCCCGAGGACGCTCGCGAGAAGGAGCCAGAACACGAGCCGGAAGACGCGCCCAAGAACGAGGAGACCCCAACGACCCCGGATCCGACCCTCGAGGGCGAGCCCGACTACGTGGTCCGGGTCGGGCTCAAGATCGTGGGGCGCCCCTGGGGCTTCAGGAACTTCGCCGTGACCTGGGTCTTCGGGCCGACCTTCGGCGCGCCGGGCTGGGCGGGCATGGGCTACACCTACGAGGTCGCGACCGAGATCCAGCTGGCCCGCGTCGGGGCCGCGGCGCCCTTCGCCTCGACGACCGTGATCGACACCTACCGCATGATCTACACCAGCGACGAATACGCCTGGCTGATCTACTTCTGGGACCTCGGCTTCCTGAGCGGGATCGTGTCCACCTGGGACGAGCTGGCCGACGAGTCCGAGCTGGCCCCGGTCGAGGAGGTCTTCTTCCAAGACCAAGCGCTCTGCGAGCAATACCTCCGCCGCGTCACCGCCGCCATCGAGCGAGCCGCCGCCGGCGACCCCCAGCGCTAGCCGAGGGTCGCGGCGTAGGCCGCTTCCAGAGCCTTCAGGAAGACCTTCCGCTCCTTGGCCCTCGCGCTCGGCGCGATCTCGAGCTCGGGCCCCCACTCGGCGCCCACCCGGGCGTCAGCCCAGCGCCGCTCGCCCTTGGTGTGGAAGTGGAGGAAGGCGCGCCCGCGGAGGTAGAAGATCCCCGGCTTGCGCTCTTGGATCCCGGTCCAGGTCCGGACGAGGTCCAAGATCGGCTCGAGGTCAGCCAGGTCTTCGTAGTTCGCGTGGGCCATGGCGCGAGGCTACCGCTTCGTGGCGTGACAGAAGCGCAGGCCGCGGTCAGCATGCGCCCATGAGCGACGGCGACCTTCGCAACTTAGAGCGCTTGGCTGCCGGCGGGGACGTTGAGGCTGAGTCGCGACTCCTCCTCGAGCGAGTCCGCCTGGGCGCGCTAGCCCCTGAGGGCCTTCGGCTCGCCTCGTATCTAGGACACGAGGCAGCACGTCTAGCGAGCCCCCTCGAAGAGCCCCCGACAGAACTGGTTGCCTGGATCTTGGAGTTGGCGCCGTGGGGCAAGGACGCCCTCGCCCGAACGGCGATCGCCGCGGCTTGGCTCGTGGAGCCCGTCTACCGCGCTCAGGCGCCTGGGGACCCGCGCGTCGAGGAGCTCCTTCGGGCAGCTGAGGGTTGCCTTCTCAACCCGTCGGTCGATTCGGTGGTGCGAGGCCAGGGCCTGCTTAGCGAACTTCAAGAGCGCGGCCTGTCGCGGGCCCGCTTCGCGTATGCGGCTCGCTGGGCACTCGGCGCAGCCTTGGCAGAAGGAGCGGACGCAGTCCTGGCTCGGGACCTGAGCTGGGAAGAGGGAACTCGCCTCGTCGCCCAGCTCTCGAGCGTTGGAGCCGATTGCTACCTGGAACCCGCGACCAAGGAGCCCCAAGCTCGTCACATGATCTTCCGGCGAGGAAGACCCCCCAAACTCATTCTGGCGATCAAGACCCTGCGCGAGCACACCGGCTGGAGTCTGCGTGACGCTCATGAGGCGCTGTCAGGACGGAACGGAGCTCTGGGTGACGCAGTGCAAGCCGCGATTCACGCCTCCGACGAGCTCTGGGCCGAAGAGGGCCTCACCCCTGAACGAGTGCGCGCCGCGATCCAGTCTGAGCTGATCCCCTGGGCCCTAGGCCTCGGCGACCCAATCCGGGAGCGAGTCGTCAAGCGGAGCGGACCAGAGGTCCTGCCCTAGACCTTCGGTAGGGTGCTGGAGCGCTGGAACCTCGGAGCGCTCGCGCCGAGCACCTCGATCACCCGCGAGTGCCCGGTCGCAGTGGAGAAGAGAGCATTGGCCGATCGACCTCCAGAACCTGCCGCCCGAGCCGACCCCGCTGGGCTCTCGCGGATCGAGCGCCACCGAGAGATCGAGGCTCAGATCCAGGAGCTAGACGACGCTGGGCTCCTTCGCCTCGTTCGCGGCACGGAGGTCCTAGAGCGGGGTCACGCGACGATTTGTTTGCCCTCCCAGGACACTAAGGTCTTCGTCAAGCTCTTGCCCCTCAGTGCGCTCGAGTTGCAGCCACGACACAGGCGCTCGACCGCGAACCTCTTTCGGCTCCCCGCCCACTACCAATACCGGATTGGGAGCTGTGGCTTCGGCACCTGGCGTGAGCTCGCAGCTCATGAGCTCGCCAACCAGTGGGTCTTGTCGGGGGCCTGCCCTCACTTTCCCCTCCTCCACGGCTGGCGGGTTCTTCCCTTGGTACCCCGAGGTGATGACGACCGACGGTCCATGATCCCCTGGGGCAATGACCCCGCGATCCGCCGAAGACTCTCGTCCCTCGAAGAGGCAACCTCCTCGGTGGCGGTGTTCCTGGAGCACTTCCCGCAGACGCTCAGTCAGTGGCTCGCGGATCGACTGGCTCACGATCTCGACCCGATGGCGGTCGTGGCCGAGACCGAGGCGAACCTCCTCGAGCTCCTCACCTTCTGCGGCGACCGAGGCCTCCTGCACATGGACGCTCACTTCGAGAACCTCCTTACCGACGGAGAAGGGTTCTTCCTGGGCGACTTTGGTCTCGCGATCTCCCAGACCTTCAGCCTCGACGCTGAGGAGCGCGAGTTCTTCGAGAAGCACAGGGACTTCGACCGCTGCACGGCGATCACGAGCCTGGTTCACGCCGCTGTCTCGCACTACGACGCGAGAGAGGATTGGCGAGGGGTGCTTCGCGAGCTGCAGGACGATCGCCAGGGCCCGATCCAGGAGATCCCGGTGGCGATCCGCGCCTACCTTGCCAAGAGGGGCCCCTTGGCCTTGGAGGTGGGTGAGTTCTATCGCCGCTTGTTGAGCGACCTCTCAGCGACGGAGTTCCCCACGACACGCCTCCAGAGGGTCTTGGACGAGTCTTGAGGCTGGCGCTAGCCCACGAGCCCCCACGCTCCCTGGTTGCCTCAGCACCCCTGTGGGAGGATCCGCCCAGCAGCCACAGCCTCGCCCCCTGGCGGCGTTGAGAGGATCCCATGACCACGACTTCCAAGACGATTCGCGCCCCGCGCGGCCTCGAGAAGAGCTGCCAGAGCTGGCAGGCCGAGGGCGCCCTGCGCTGCCTCATGAACAACCTGGACCCCGAGGTCGCGGAGGACCCGGACAACCTCGTGGTCTATGGCGGCTCGGGGCGCGCGGCGCGCTCGTGGCCGGCCTACGAGGCGATCGTGACCAGCCTCCAGAAGCTGGCGCCGGACGAGACCCTGATCGTTCAGAGCGGGAAGCCGGTCGGGGTGTTTCGGACCCACGAGGACGCGCCCCGGGTCTTGATCGCGAACTCGAACCTCGTCCCGCGCTGGGCGACCTGGGAGGAGTTCCGCAAGCTCGAAGCCAAGGGCCTGATCATGTATGGCCAAATGACGGCCGGCTCCTGGATCTACATTGGGACCCAAGGGATCTTGCAGGGCACCTACGAGACCTTCGTCGCCGCCGGCGACAAGCACTTCGGCGGTGACCTCACGGGACGTTTGATCGTGACCGGCGGCCTGGGCGGCATGGGCGGGGCCCAGCCCCTAGCGGCTTCCCTGGCTGGCGCCACGAGCCTCTCGGCCGAGGTCGACGCCGACCGGGTCCAGCGTCGCCTCGAGACCCGCTACCTCGACAAGGCCAGCGCTGACCTCGACGAGGCGATCGCCTGGGCGCTCGAGGCCAAGGCCAAGGGCGAGGCGATCTCGGTGGCCTGGATCGGCAACGCCGTGGACATGCTCGAGGGCCTCCTCGAGCGCGGGATCACGCCCGACATGCTCACGGACCAGACCAGCGCCCACGACCTCCTCGAGGGATACGTCCCCCACGGACTCCCCTACGCCGAGGCCCTGGCCCTGCGCGAGAGCGACCCCGCCGACTACGAGCAGCGCGCTGGCCAGAGCGCCATCGCCCACGTCCAGGCCATGACGGCGCTCCAGGAGAAGGGCGCCGTGACCTTCGACTACGGCAACAACCTCCGCGGCGCCGCTCAAGAGCACGGCCTGGAGAACGCCTTCACCTTCCCGGGCTTCGTGCCGGCCTACATTCGCCCCCTCTTCTGTGAGGGGAAGGGGCCTTTCCGCTGGGTCGCCCTGACCGGCGACCCCGCCGATATCGCCAAGACCGACGCCTTGGTCCTCGAGACCTTCCCCGAGAACACGGCCCTCTGCCGCTGGATCAAGCTGGCCGCTGAGCGAGTCGCCTACCAAGGGCTCCCTTCGCGGATCTGCTGGCTCGGGGCTGGCGAGCGCGCCCTCTTGGGCGGGAAGATCAACGAGCTCGTGGCCAAGGGCGAGATCGGCCCCGTCGCGATTGGCCGCGATCACCTCGACACGGGCTCGGTCGCCTCGCCCAACCGCGAGACCGAGGCCATGAAGGACGGCAGCGACGCCATAGCCGACTGGCCCCTCCTGAACGCCCTCCTCAACTGCGCCTCGGGCGCGAGCTGGGTCTCGATCCACCACGGCGGCGGCGTCGGGATCGGCTACTCGATTCACGCCGGCCAGGTGATCGTGGCCGACGGGACCGAGGCCGCCGGACGCCGAATCGAGCGCGTCCTGACCAACGACCCGGCCTTCGGCGTCGCGCGCCACGCCGACGCGGGCTACGAGATCGCGATCGAGACCGCCAAGACCAAGGGCATTCAGCTCCCCATGTTCTAGCTGAGGAGTGCCCGGGACCCTTTAGCGCGTAACGACGAGCACTTCTGCGACGTCGAAGCCGGAAGGTCGAAGCGCTGGGACCACCCTCAGGACGCCAGGGGTGAGGGCCTACCCCTGACTGCTATGACAAACCAGCTCTCACCCTCTAGCGCTCCCAGGGTCAATCGTTCCTCGTCCCCTCTGGCTCCCCTTGCCGTCGGTTGCCGATCCCAAAGGGGCTCGCCGGCCCGGAAGATGTGGCAATCGAAGACGGCTGAGCCCAGCTCAGGGACTCGAGTCTTCGCCTTGCAGAGAGGGCAACGGATCCGACGGCCGGCGTCGAGGGCTGAGACTCGAGCGCGGTTCCCGCAGGAGCACTGGGCGGTTAGGGGTCGATTCGCTAGGGCCATGGGACTTTCCTCGCTTCCAGCCCCAATCAGAGCAATCGGAGCGCCGAAGCCCTTCGTCTCCTTCCTGGCGCAAAACCCCTCACGAACCCCTCAACTCAGCCTTGGCGGAGCGCTGCGTTGGATTCCGCTTCGTTTCAAGCGAGAGGATCTCGTGAACCGATCCAGCTGGAAAATATGGGAGAAGGTCTGAACCGGGCCCCCGAACGCGGGTCCCAGGGCACATGCGACTCGCGCGACACAAAGCCCGCCCCGCCCCACGTTCCCTCCGTCGCGCGCGTCCTCGGGTGCGGATATCGTGGGCGCCCGTGGGTTCTTCGGTCCCCTCTGCACCGGAGCCAGCGCCCCTGCCTGTGAGCACCCAAGCTTCTACCCTCTCCGACGAGGACCTCGTCCTGAAGCTCGCCGAAGGCGACGCAGGAGCCCTGCGGACGCTCATGGAGCGCTACCGGGGACCCCTCTACGGCTACCTCCAGCGCCTCCTCGCGAGCCGAGACGACGCCGAAGACCTGTTTCAAGAGACCTTCCTCCGCGTCCTCCGCCACGCGAAGCGCTTCGACCGCGGCCGGCGCTTCCGCCCCTGGCTCTACGCCATAGCCTCGAACCTGGTCAAGAACACCTACCGCTGGCGCAGCTACCGCCAGGGGACCCTGGCCCTCGACCAGGAGCTAGACGGCGACGGACCGAGCCTGGCCTCGAGCCTGGCCGGGAACACGCCCCCCCCCAGCGCCGCCAGCGAGAGCGACGAGCGCGCCGAGGCCGTGCGCGCAGCTGTCGAGGCTCTGCCGCCCAAGGGCCGCGTGGCCTTGGTCCTCTTCTACTACCAAGGGCTGAGCTACGAGGAGGTCGCGGCCTCCCTCGAGATCCCCCTCGGGACCGTCAAGAGCCGGATCCACAACGCCATGAAGCGCCTCGGGAAGTCCCTCGAGGCGCAGGAGGAGCTCCTATGAGCGAGCCCGCCGCCCGGCCCTGCTGCATTTGGCTGGAGGACGCTGGGGCCCTCCTCGTCCAACGCGAGGGCCTCCCCGATTCCCTCGCCCCTGAGCTGCGTCAGGCCCTCGAGTCCTGCCCCGAGTGCCAAGCCGCTCTGGCTGGCGCTGGGCACCTCCGCGCTCGCTTGGAGCAATGGCCCGCCCCAGAGCCCGCCGACGATCTGGTCGAGCGGAGCCTGGCTGCGATCGCCCTCAAGGCCGCCATGAGCGCCCCAGAAGAGAGAGCTCCCGTCGGCGAGGTGACCCCCTTCCCGACACCAACGCCAACCCCTGAGGCCCAGCCGGAGGGCAAGGCGCCGCGGCGACGGACGACCGTCATCGAGCTCCTCGTCACGCCGCCCTTGGCTGGCCCGGTCGGGCCCGTGGCTCCGACTCGTGGGCGCCTGGCCTTCCGCTTCCTCGTCCAAGCTGCAGCGGCCGTGGTGCTCTTCGGGGTCAGCTCGCTCTTCGTGGCGACCTACTACCCAGCGGTCTCTCACGCCCTCGAGGAGCGCGATCAGGTCGAGTGCCAGAAGAGGCTCAGGCACCTTCGGGCGGCCGGGATCCGCTACCGCAACGAGCACCCGGAGGGCCACTCACTGGTCGGCTTCGAGCTTCGCCGCGAGCTGATCCGTGGCGGCTACGCCGACGAGACCGACTTCGTCTGCCCCAGCGAACGCGGCCAAGAGCTCGGCGTGCGGAGCTATCTCGGTGAGATCCCCGCGGGCAGCGTCGCCCAGACGTCCAGCGCTAGCCGCGGCGAGCGGCCCGTGTTCTGGGACCGCTTCGGCAACCACTCCAGCGGGTTCAACCTGATCCGCCTCGACGGACGCGTGAGCCTCGTGAGCGAGGAGAACCTGCCGCGCTGGCGGCTCCAGTCCTCCAAGGACTAGTGTTCGTCCGGGCTAGCCGACGTTCTCTTGGAGCCAGCTCATGATGTCGCCCGACTCGTAGAGGGGCTTGCCGTCGATCAAGAGACAGGGGACCTGGCGCTTGCCGCCGCGAGCGATGAGGTCCGCCTCAGCGCCCACCTCTTGGCGGGTGTCTCGCATTCGAATCCCCTCGATCCCCAGCGTCTTGATCGTGCCTAGAACGCGCACGCAGAAGGGGCAGGAGTCGAACTTGAAGAGCTCGAGGTCGACCTCGCGGCCGTCTTTCAGAGTCACCATGGCTGCTCCTCGGGCTGTCGCCCTGGCTTGGTGCCGCGACCCTACTGGGGGATCCCTTGGGCGCGCGAGAGAGAGCGGGAGATTCCTGCCCACTGCTCATGGGCACGAAAGGGCTTAGAGGCGCCAACAAACAAGCCTGGGCCAGCGGTAACGAAGGGGGCAAGGTCTGCCAAGACGTCGCTGAAGGGCCCCGCCATGATCCTGAGCTACCTCTACGACGCCCACACCCTCCAGACCTACGCGCTCCCGCGCGGGCTCACGATCCTAGGGCGCAGCTCTCGCTCGGATATCCGGGTCCAGTGCAAGGAGGTCTCCCGCGCTCACTGCGCGATCCTCGTCGACGACACCGGGGAGGTCCTAATCAACGACCTCGGCTCGAGCTACGGCACCAAGATCAACTCGAGCCTCGTGGTCAAGACGACCAAGCTCAAGTCCGGCGCTGCGCTCCAAGTCGGCTCTCGCTACTTCCTCCTCAAGCACGTCGACTTGAGCCCGGAGAACCTGGGTCAGGCCGCGATCTTGCCCGTCAACCTGCTCAACGCCCTCGGCGTCGAGCGACGGGTCGGCTAGCTGCGCGGAATCAACGAGGTCAGGTCCAAGAGCCCCTCGGCGTCGAGGTAGAGGACCACGATATCGCCCACGATCAGCTCGTCCCCGTCGCGCATGAAATACGCCCGGTCGGCCTCGAGCTTGAGCCCGTTGAGGCGGGTCCCGTTCGACGAGCCGAGGTCCACGATCTGCCATTTGCCCTCGTCGAGCTCGAAGCGGACGTGGACCTTGCTGATCTGGTTGCTGACCAGGCGAATGTCGTTGGTCAAGGACCTGCCCATGAGGACTTGGTCCTCGTGGAGGTTCTTGTGGGTCGGGGTTAGAGGCACGACCACAGCGGTGGCTAGGTTGCCAGCCGTCGGTGCCTCGCCGTCCTTGAAGCTGAACACCGAGGTGTCGTTGGCTTGATGGCTGCTCGGGATCCCCTCGTCGGGAGTCGCGTAGAGGGGGCTGCCCTCGTCGGAGTGGCGGAACACGAGGACCCGCGTCTCCCCGAGGAGGGCCTCGAGGTCGAACTCAGCTTTGCGCGCGGCGAGCTCGCCGAGCGTAATGCCCTTGGGAAGTTGGATCTCGCTCATTTGAGTCCTCTCGAAGAGCGAATGATCGCACACTCGCTTGCCAGGCGGAACAGAGCGGAGCGCCTCTCGTGGGCTGCGAGACGATGCACGTAGGCCGGGCTTACGGGTCGGGAACATTGGGTCACTTCCTCCTGGGTTTGGCGCGGCTGGGGCCGAGAGCCGCTCTCTGTAGGGACTTAGAGCAATCCTCGGCCCAAAGCTCCTGACCCGAACGAAGCGCTAAACTGGTCGCGTGAAGAGCAAGAGCAAAGCCAAGAACAAGCAGCCCAAGCCAGAGCCCGTCCCCGTCGGCAACGTCGTCGAGCTGGAGTCCAAGCCCTTCGTCCTCGCGAGCGACTTCACCCCCGCCGGACACCAACCCGCCGCCATCGAGGGCCTCGTCGAGGCTGTCCGCGGCGGCGCTGACCACAGCACCCTCTTGGGGGTCACGGGCTCGGGCAAGACCTTCACCATCGCGCACATGATCGCCGAGCTAGGGCGGCCGGCCCTGGTGCTCGCTCACAACAAGACGCTCGCGACCCAGCTCTTCCAAGAGCTGCGCGGCTTCTTCCCCCAGAACGCCGTCGAGTACTTCGTCAGCTACTACGACTACTACCAGCCCGAGGCCTATATCCCTTCCAGCGACCTCTACATCGAGAAGGACGCGACCCAAAACGAGCGCCTCGACCGGCTCCGTCACCGCGCCACCCGCAGCCTCCTGACTCGCCGGGACGTGATCATCGTGAGCTCGGTCAGCTGTATCTACGGCCTGGGCTCGCCCGAGTCCTACTACGGAATGAAGGTCGCGGTGAAGCGCGGCGAGATCACCGAGCGCGAGGACATTCTCCGGGGCCTGGTCGCGATCCAATACAAGCGCAACGAGGTCGACTTCCGCCGCGGCACCTTCCGCGTCCGCGGCGACGTGATCGACGTCGTCCCCGCCCACGAGGAGGCCCTCGCGGTCCGGATCGAGCTCTTCGGCGACGAGGTCGACTCGATCTACGAGATCGACCCCCTCACGGGCGAGATCAAGCGTGAGCTCGACGAGCTCGAGATCTTCCCAAAGAGTCACTACGTGACACCTGAGGCCCAGCTCGAGAAGGCCGTGGTCACCATCGAGGAGGAGCTCGAGAACCGGATCATGGAGCTCCGCAACGCCAACAAGCTCCTCGAGGCCCAGCGCATCGAGCAGCGGGTCCGCTACGACCTGGAGCTGATGGGCGAGATCGGGACCTGCAAGGGGATCGAGAACTACTCGCGCCACCTCACGGGCCGCGACGAGGGCCAGCCGCCGCCGACCCTCCTCGACTACCTCGCGCGCGACGCGGTCCTGATCGTGGACGAGAGCCACGCCATGCTCCCCCAAGTCCGCGGCATGTTCCGCGGCGACCGAGCCCGCAAGGAGAACCTCGTCGACTACGGGTTCCGCCTCCCGAGCGCCCTCGACAACCGCCCGCTCCGCTTCGACGAGTTCGAGCGGATCCCCCTCCAGCGTGTCTACGTCAGCGCGACCCCGAGCGACTACGAGCTCGAGCGGAGCGAAGACCGCGTCATGGAGCAGATCGTGCGCCCGACGGGCCTCCTCGACCCCGAGATCGAGATCCGCCCCACGGCCCACCAAGTCCACGACCTCCTCGACGAGGTCAAGCTCCGCGCCGAGCGCAAGGAGCGCGTCTTGGTCACGACCCTGACCAAGCGCATGGCCGAGGACCTCAGCGACTACTACCTCGACGCCGGCCTCAAGGCCAAATACATGCACGCCGATATCGACACCCTCGAGCGAAGCGAGCTGATCGCGGCGCTCCGGCGCGGCGAATACGACTGCCTGGTCGGGATCAACCTCCTCCGCGAGGGCCTCGACCTGCCCGAGGTCTCCCTGGTGGCAGTCCTCGACGCCGACAAGGAGGGCTTCCTCCGCAACCGGACCTCCCTGATCCAGATCTGCGGGCGCGCGGCCCGCAACGTCGAGGGCCGCGTGATCTTCTACGCCGACCAAGAGACCGACTCGATCCGCGCCGCCCTCGAAGAGACACGTCGTCGACGGACGATTCAGAAGGCCTACAACGCAGAGCACGGGATCACGCCGACCACCATCGTCAAGGCCCAGCAAGCTGGCCTGAACGAGATCTACGAGGCCGACTACGTCGACGCCGACGAGCTGGCCAAGGCCGAGGCGATCAAGCGCGACGCCCAAGGCGCCCTCAGCTCCGACGCCGCCTCGATCCGCGAGCGGATGCTGGCCGCCGCCGAGGCCCTCGACTTCGAGACCGCTGCTGCCCTCCGTGACCAGCTCCTGAGCCTGGAGGACCAGGCCCTCGGACTTTGAGCGTGCCCTCGACGAAGCAGGGGTGTCCCAGTCCTGGTGCCGCGGCGTCGCGGCCCTCGGAGACGAGGACGGCCCTTGAAGCGTGAAGTCAGAGCCGCGTTGGCCTTCGCCGGCGTCCTCACCCTCGCCCTCGTCGCGCTCTGGCTGAGGGACTCGCCCGACGCCCGCCCCGAGCGGGGCGCCTCGCCTGCCCCCAGCCGCGCCGCCGACGCGACCCCCCTCGCCTCGGCCCCGGCCTCAGCGCCGACGCCTGCGCTCGACGGCCCCTCGGCTGCGCCGGAGCACCCCCAGAGCTCGAGCCCGCCAGCGCGAGCTGCGCCGAGGAGCGCCGTCGAGTCGCCCGGGACCAGCCTGCCCCTCACAGAATCGGACGACGCCCTCGTTGGCTGGGTGCTCGCGCCTGACGGGAGCCCGGTCCGAACCTACGTCTACGCCTTCCAGACCGGCGACGAGGCCTCGCTCAGCTACTCGGAGTACGGCGACGAGACCCCGACCGAGGTCAAAGCCCTGGCCCGAGCGCTGACCCAGGGTCAGAGTGGTTACCTGACCGCGGTCATGTCCGACGCCTCAGGACGATTCCGACTTCGGCGTAGGAAGCTCGGCGACGTCGAGGTCGTGCTGGTGGCCGTCTCCGAGGAGGGCACCTGTGGCCTGCGCCTCCCCCGCGGAGCGCGTCGAGCCGATCTGCGCCTGGTTGCTCGCCGCCCGCTCCGCGTCACCATCCTCTCGACCCGAGATCTCGGCGCCGCCTCCCTCGCTCTCCTGTTGGGCCAAGCGGGTCACCTCGCCTTCCCGCCCCCCGACCGGACCGACACGAGTGAGCGCCTGCTCCCAGCGACGCTACCCGAGACGCTCCGCTTGGAGCTCTCTCAGGTCGGTTGGGCGAGCGCCACCCGCCAAGTCACCCGAGCCGAAGTCGAAGCCGGACTGGTGACCTGGAACCTCTCCCCCGATCTGGTGGACGTCCGCGGCCGAGTCCTGGACCCCGAGGGTGCCCCTTGGCGCGACGGCGAGCTCAGCTTCCGCTATCTCACCGAGCGCAGGATCTGGAGCTGGAGCGAGGTCAAGACCGACGCCGAGGGAGGATTCGTATGCCGCGGGTTCCCCCCGGGCCAGGAGATCACGGTCGAGGTCAGAGGAAACGCGACCCAGGCCTACTACCTGGCCAGCCTTCGCGTCAGCGAGGCCCCCGTCATGATCCAGCTCCGCGAGCCCAGCGTGCTGCGGATCAAGGTCGACGGCAGCGCAGAAGACGTGGGGGACTTCGGACTGCAGTGGATCCTCCACCGCCGCGTAGGAGAGACCTGGCAGAGGCTCGGAGCCCACCTCTTCGGCCGCTTGAACCGTCACTTCCCGGAGCTGAGCGAAGGCGGGAAGAAGCTCGACAACCACTTCGCGCTCGAGCGAGGGCTGAACCGGGTCCTAGGGCTCGCGCCAGGTCGCTATCGGATCTCGGTGGGAGGAGTCTCCTTCTCCAGCAGCGTGGCCGAGCCGGTCGAGGTCACGCTCCCGCCCGGCGGAAGCGCCAGCTGCGTGCTGAAGCCCAGGCAGAAGGTGATCACCAAGGTCCAAGGGCTCGTCGTGCACCCGGGCTCGGACACGGCGGGCCTAAAGGTGACGATCTCCTACGAGGAGGAGAACTCCTCGATCAAGCACTTCCAGAGCCTCGACGCGAGGGGCGGCTTCAGCCTCGAGCTGCACCTCGAGCGTCCGGTTCAGGCCAAGCTGACCCTCCCCGAGCTGGACCTGAGCGTGGACGTGACCCTCGACCCAGAGGCCCCAGATCTTGGCTCGGTGATCCTGGAGTAGCCCTCCGCCTTAGCGCTCGAGTCGGGCTAGAGTCTGGCCTCTACCGCAGGGATCGACCGGTGAAGCGCGAAGTCAAAGCAGCCTTGGCCCTCGCCGCGCTCTTCGCGGGGATCCTGGTCTTCCTCTGGGCCAAGGGGCGCGAGGAAGCTGCCCCTCGGCCTACACCCGGCGCACGAGGCGTGGACCCAGCCACCTCGCGCGCGGAGGTCGAGCCCCCGACCTCCGAGGCGGCTCCGCTCCCAGCGGCTCCTCGAGCCCCCCGCCGGAGCGCTCCGAGCGCGTCTCCCGAGCCCACGGGGCGCTCCGCGGCGCCGAGCGCGCCCGCGCCGAGCCCGACCCGGACCCGGCCCGCCTCCCGAGCGCGGCTGGCGGGGATCGTGATCGCGCCCAACGGGAGTCCGGTGGCGACGAAGATCTACGCCTTCGAGGTTGGCCCCCGCGTGAACCCGACCTACTCCTACTTCGGGCGCCAGACGCCGACCGAGGTCCTGGCTCTGGCTCGCCACCTGAGCAAGGACAGAGGAAACCTCCTCGCCTCGACCTCCTCGGACTCAGCGGGCCGATTCAGCTTCAAGCGCCAAGAGCTCGCGCGCTCGGAGGTCATGCTGGTGGCTGCCTCCAAAGAGGGCGTCGGCGCCCTCCGCCTCGAGCCCGGGACCCCAGACCCGGTCCTGGCCCTCGAGGCCCGCCGCGCGCTCCAGGTCCAAGTCCTGTCCTCGAGTGACCTAGGCCAGGCCCGCCTGGAGCTCGACCTCGGCCGAGCCGGCGCGCTGAAGTTCCCGCCCCTCGATCCCCGCGGAGCGACTCGCCTCGAGGTCCCCTCCGCCCTCCCCGCGCAGACCCGCCTCCGCCTCCAGCGGCCGAACTGGCTCCCCTTGACTCGCGCGCTGACGTCCACCGACCTCGAGGGCGGCCGCGTGACCTGGACGCTGCCCAGAGACCTCGTGGCGCTCCAAGGCCAGGTCCAGGACCCCGCCGGAGAGCCCTGGGCCGAAGAGCCAGTCCAGTTCATGTTCCTCCCCCCGGGCGGCGAGCGCTGGAGGCACCTCCGCGTCACGACCGACTCCGGAGGCGCCTTCCTTGGCCGAGGCTTCCCTGCGGGACAGCCCGTCCTGGTCCGAATCATGGGGGGCCCCCACCATGCCTATCACCAGGTGACCGTCGAGGGCGGCGGGCCTCCCCTGGCGATCCAGCTCCGCAAGCCCAGCTCCTTGCGGATCCGGGTCGAGCGCTTCGAGGGCGACGTGGACGCGCTCGAGACCGAGTGGAAGCTCGAGCGCCTCGAGGCCCAGGGCTGGCAAGAGGTCGACGGTCAGCTCTTCGGCCGGCCTCCCAGCGGGTTCACGGACCCCGACGCGACGGAGTCCCTCGAGCGGAACTTCGGCCTGCGAGTCGGCTCGACCGAGATTCGTGGGCTTCCCCCGGGGAAGTATCGCGTGTCGCTGGCGGAGTTCGTTGACACCAAGGCCGAGCCCGTCGTGGTCGTGCTGCCCCCAGGCGGCGCCGCGAGCTGCGAGCTGGGGGTCAAGCCCAAGCCCGAGACCACCTTCCGGATCTTGCTCGCGAGCCCCGGAGCCGAGCTCGGTGGCAAGCGAGTCCGCGTCACCTACAGCGACGGCGCCGCCGAGGTCCTGAGGACTCCCACCCTCGACGCCCGCGGCGCGCTCACGCTCCGGGTCAAGTTCACCCGACCGATCCCAGCCGAGATCTCGGTCCCGGAGCTCGGCCTAGGGGCCAAGGTCACCCTCGACCCCAAGGCCCCCGACCTCGGGACGGTCATTCTTCAGGACGACTGAACCCAGACCGGATCCAGGAGTAGCCCAGGAGTGCCCGTCCTCCTCCTCCGCCCGCGCCCCTCGCTGCTCCACTGCTCGTTTTGCCGGGATCAGGTCACCCGCAGCGAAGAGACGGCCTGCGCCGAGTGCGGCGTCCTGCTCCACGCCGAGTGCTGGCCCGAGCTCCGCCGCTGCCCGACGCCCGGCTGCACCTGCACCCCGCGCCACCGAGTCAGCCTCTTCCGCCGACCACGCCGGGTCGAGCGCGCCCCGCGTCTCCCCTGGCCCGCGCGCCTCCTGGTCCGCCTCGGGGGCTTGATCGCTGCGTCCGTCGTGCTCGGGATCGGAATCACCCTCGCCTTCGAGCTCCTCGGGCGTCACGCCTGGAGCTGGGCCGGGTTCCTGATCCAGGCGCCCTTCGTGGGCTTCGCGATCTGGCTCCACTCCTGGTTCCGCGAGCTCGCCTCGGCGCCCCAAGCTGAGCCACCTAACGTCGTCCGAGGACGATATCTCAGGCGCCGCGCCGCGAGGTGACGCGGCGGCCCCAGTCAACTAGCCAATGTTCCGCATGATCGGCGTCATGGCCTGCAACACGAGCGCCATGCTGTCCGGCCTGGCCTCGCGGTCGCGCTCCATGCAACGTCCCAAGAGGTCACTCAGCTCGCGCGGGCAGGTCGGCACGAGGGACTGGAGCGGCTCGGGGTTGCAGGTGAAGACCTTGTCAATGAACTCGCCGTAGGAGCGGCTGACCAGAGGTAGCCGGCCAGACAGGCAGTGGTAGGCCGTCGCGGCCCAGGCGTAGAGGTCCGAGCGCTCGTCGGCGCTCTTGGCGCTGCGGACCTGCTCGGGCGGCATGTAGTAGGGCGTACCCAGGCTCTCGCCGTCGGCGGTGATCACCGAGATCGCGCGCTGGAGGTTCTTCGAGAGCGAGAAGCCCTGGAGCTTGGCGAGGTGATCCCGGGCCCGGACCAAGACGTGGTGCGGGCGGACGTCGCGGTGAATGATCGACTTCCCGTGGGCGTATGCGAGGGCCTCGCCGATCTGGAACATTGCGCGCAGGGTCGCTCCGGCGGGGAGGGGTTGCCCCTTCCGCTCGCTGAGGACCTTGCCAAGGTTGTAGCCCTCGACGTACTCGGTCACGAGGTAGAGGAGTCCCTCTTGCTCGTTGACGTCGTAGAGCTCGACGATCTGAGGGTGGGTCAGGCGACCGCCGGCCTTGGCCTCGCGCATGAAGCGCTTGAGGGTCGTCTCGTCGGTCTCGGGCCCGGTCTCGATCGTCTTGAGGACCACGGTTCGGTCCATGAGGACCTGCCGCGCCAGGAAGGTCGCGCCGAAGCTCGTGACCTCGAGCTGACGGACGATCTCGAAGCCGTCGATCGAGACCTGAGGCGGCGCCGAGACGGTGTCGGCGACGTTCCCTGCAAAGGCGCTGGCTGCAGGGCCGCCCACCGCCTCGGTGGTGACCTCGAGGATCACGCTCCCGATCTTGACCCGATCCCCTGGCTGGACGAGGACCGCGCCGACCTGCTGGCCGTTGACGTAGGTCCCGTTTCGGCTGCGGAGGTCGACGATCCGACAGAACTCGGCCCGGACCTCGACCGCGCAGTGCTTCCGCGAGAGGAGCGGGTCGTCGAAGGCGTAGTTCGCGCTGGAGCTCCGGCCCAGGGTCATAGGCTGCCCAGGCGGAACAGGCAGGACGTGCCCAGCGTTAGGGCCTTGGAGGATCTTGAGGAAAATGGGCACGCGAGCCTGGGGTCGATCGAAGGCCGAAGAAGTGCTCTTCGGTCGCGCCAGTATATCGAAGCTGAGGGAGCCTCCGTGGATCCCATTGGCGACCTCGGCTTGCCCGTGGTGGCCTCCGCTGGTAGAACGACCAAGTCGTCATCTTCACGGGAGTTACGTCCCGAAGAGGTCTAAATGCCCCGGGTAGCCATGCGCATGGTTCGAGGCGCACGCGCCGGGGAAATCATTACGCTCGCTGACAACCAGAGCGTAATCATGGGCCGGGGCTCCGAATCGAACTTCCGGATCCCTGATCCCTCGATCTCGCGCAAGCACTCTCAGATCGCGAACACCCAGCGAGGTCTCCTGATCGCCGACCTCGGGTCGAGCAACGGGACCTACGTCAACGGGCAACGCCTCGCGACCGGCTGGGCTCCGCTCCGCCCCAACGACCAAGTGATCCTGGGACAAAACGAAGTCCGCGTGATCGGCTACGAGCAGCCGCAGCAGCCGCCCGGCTACCCCCAGCAAGGCTCCTACGCAGGTCAAGGCATGCCACAGGGCTCCTACGCCGGGCAGGGTCAGCAGCCCATGCACGGGCAGCCGGGCATGATGGCTGGACATCCGGGCATGCCCCAAGCCCAGCCGCGGCCCGACTTTGACCCCAACATGGTCGACGGATATCAGATCCAGTCCAAGCTCGGCCAGGGCGCCTTCGGCTCGGTCTATCGCGCCATTCGTCACGCCAACAACCGAGTCGTGGCCCTCAAGACGATCAAGCCACAGCTCGTCCGCGAGCCCAAGGATCTAGCTCGCTTCTTCCGCGAGGCCGAGACCGGGCGCAAGCTGGTCCACCAGAACATCACGCAGATCTTCGACGCCGGCGAGTGCCGCGGCGTCCACTACATAGCCATGGAGTTCATTGACGGGAGCGAGGTCAGCAAGCTGATCGATCAGTATGGCCGCCTCGACGTCGGCTACGCGCTCCGGGTCACGATCCAGATCGCAAACGCGCTCCAGCACGCGACCGAGCGCGGGATCGTCCACCGCGACATTAAGCCCGAGAACATCATGATCACGAGCCAGTGCGTCGCCAAGCTCGTGGACTTCGGCCTCGCCAAGAGCTTTCAGCAGGCCGGCTCCAGCGGCCTGACCGCGCCCGGCGAGGGCATGGGCACCCTCGCCTACATGCCCCCTGAGCAGCTCGACAACGCTCTCAACGCCGACCAACGGAGCGATATCTACTCCCTCGGCGCGACCCTCTATCACATGCTCTCGGGCAGCCGTCCCTTCAACGAGAAGACGACGCGCTCGTTCATCATGAAGATCCTCAACAAGATGCCCCCGCCGATTCGCCAGGTGAACCCCACGGTTCCCCAAGAGCTCTCGGACATCATCGAGCGCGCCATGGCCAAGAAGCCAGAGGACCGCTACCAGCAGCCAGGCGAAATGGAGGCAGAGCTGACTGCTCTCTTCAATCGCATGGCCGCCGAGTTCGCCTCGCGCTCCCACGAGGGCTGACCGAAGTCCTAAGTCCTGCACCGCTTTGCGCTTGACGACCTGGTACGCATCACGCATAACCGTGGACGTCGGGCGGAGCACCGACCGCGAGTCACGCCTCGCAAGCCAACGCTCCTCCCCTCCTTGTTCAGGTTCCTCCTCGTTCAAGGGTTTCCTCGTCTAGTCGCGAGCCTCCTTTCTCTTAGGAAACGCTCATGTCCGGTCACCCACCGGTCACCGTCCTGGTCCAGGGCGGAATCGCCTGCGGAAAGTCCACCGTGACCCGCCTCCTCACCGAGCGCGGGGCCACGCACGTGGACTGCGATCGGATTGCGCACGAGGCCCTCGAGACCGACGAGGTCAAGGCGCTGGTAGCCGCGCAGATTGGCGCCGAGTGCGTCACCCCTGAGGGCGTCGACCGGAGCGCGGTCGCCAAGCGGGTGTTCAGTGACGAGGCTGCCCTCGAGCTCCTCGAGAGCTGGATCCACCCTCGCGTCCGCGAGCGCGTTCAGGCTGCCCTCGCCGAGGCAGCGACCCCCGAGGGGACCCCACGCCGGGTCCTGGTCGTGGACGCCGCGGTCGCTGAGAAGATGAAGCTGACCGAGGCCTACGACCTGCGCTTGTTCGTCAAGGTCGACCTCGCGACCCGTCAGGCCCACGCGCGCACGCGCGGCTGGGCCGACGGAGAACTCGAACGCCGCGAAGCGCGGCAGGATTCGCTCGCCGACCGTGAGGCGCGCGCGGATTTCATACTCCCCAACCAGGGCAGCCTCGAAGAGGCCGCCCGCCACGTGGAGCAGTTCTGGACCACAGCCGTCCAGCCGCTCCGCTAACGACGTCGACGCGGCAGCCGCCGCGACGACCGACACGGTCCTAGGAGGACAGTGTGGCGACGAAGAAGACCGCGACCAAGAAAAAGGTCACGAAGAAGAAGACGACCAAGAAAAAGGTCGCCAAGAAGAAGACGACCAAGAAAAAGGTCGCCAAGAAGGCCGCCGACGAGGAAGACCTCGACGACGGGTTCGACGCGGGGTTGAACTCCGCGGACGACCTCGACGACGCGCCTGACGAAGTCAGCGAGGAGAGCGACGCCGCCACGCCGACCTTCTTCGGTGGACGGAGCAGTAAGCCCGAGCCCAAGCCCAAGCCGAAGGCGAAAGCGAAGCCCGAGCCCGAGCCTGAGCCCGAGGAGCCTGAAGAGGCTGAGAGCGAAGAGCGTGAGGAGCGCCCCGCCCGCAAGGAGCGAGGCCGCGACCGCGGAGATCGCGGCGATCGCAACGATCGCAACGACCGCAACGATCGCGGCGACCGCAACAGCCGCAACGACCGCAAGCGCGACAAGAAGGGCCGCAACAAGGGCCGCGGTCGCGGGCGCAATCGGGATCACGACCAGATCAACCCTCAGGACCTCCCCGAGGACGACTTCGAGGACGACTTCGTCGAGGCGCCGCCCGAGCCCGAGATCGAGATCGAAGGTCGCGAGCTCGACCTCCTCGAGCTCCAGCGGATGCAGATCAAGGAGCTCTGGGCCTTGGCCAAGGAGTATCAGATCTCCGGCCAGCGCGGCATGCGCAAGCCTGAGCTGATCCTCCGGATCGTGCGCCGCAACGCGGGCGTGACTCGCGGCGAGGGTGTCCTCGAGATCCTGCCCGACGGGTTCGGCTTCCTCCGCTCGCCGGTCTACAGCTACTTGCCCTCACCGGACAACATTTACGTGGCCCCGAGCCAAATTCGGCGCTGGGGTCTCCGGACCGGAAACCTCCTCAAGGGACGAATTCGTCGCCCCAAGCAAGGCGACAAGTTCTTCGTCCTCGAGGAGCTCGAGACCGTCAACGAGGAGGCACCCGACAAGCTGGTCGAGGTCCCTCACTTCGAGGACCTGACGCCCCTCTACCCAGAGGAGCGCCTCTCGCTCGAGACGGGTCGGGCCAAGGACGCCGAGATGCGCGTCATGGACCTCCTGACGCCGATCGGAAAAGGCCAGCGCGGCCTGATCGTGGCGCCGCCGCGGACAGGTAAGACGGTCTTGCTCCAGAAGCTGGCCAACTCGATCGTCAAGAACAACCCCGAGTGCTACCTGATCATTCTCCTGATCGACGAGCGCCCTGAGGAGGTCACCGACATGAGCCGGACCGTCCCGGCCGAGGTCGTGGCCTCGACCTTCGACGAGTCGGCTGCGCGCCACGTCCAGGTCGCCGAAATGGTGATCAACAAGGCCAAGCGCATGGTCGAGTACGGGCGCGACGTCGTGATCTTGCTCGACTCGATCACCCGCCTCGGACGCGCCTACAACACCGAGATCCCGCCCAGCGGCAAGATCCTCTCGGGTGGTGTCGACGCCAACGCCCTCAAGGGACCCAAGCGCTTCTTCGGCGCGGCGCGGAACATTGAGTTCGGCGGCTCGCTGACGATCATTGCCACGGCCCTGATCGAGACCAACTCCCGCATGGACGAGGTCATCTTCGAGGAGTTCAAGGGCACCGGCAACATGGAGCTCCACCTCGACCGCGCCCTCGCTGATCGTCGGGTGTTCCCCGCGATCGAGGTCCGCCGCTCGGGCACCCGCAAGGAAGAGCTCCTCTGCGACGCCGAAGAGCTCAAGCGGATCTGGGTCCTGCGCAAGGTCTTGAACGAAATGAACGGCGTCGAGGCCATGAACCTCATGAAGACGAAGCTGCTCAACTTCAACACCAACGGCGAGTTCCTCTGGCACATCAACCCAGACACGGCATCGTTTTAGCGGGGGGGGCTGCGCCCCCCCAGACCCCCCTTCTTTGGCGCTCGAGGCGAGGACGGTTTTCCGCTCGCTTGGGAGACCCGACCCGCCAGTCGCCCAGAGAGGGGCGAGCGAAGAACCGTAGACCTCGCCTCGATTCCTGCATGGTTTGAGTGGGCTCTTGGCGGCTTCGCACCAGCTACTAGGCACGACTTCGCCAGGGACGGGCCTTGGTGAGACGACTCGCTTCTGGCGACTGACTTCCTCGCGGCCTGAGGTCGCTCACTTTCCCTGGAGCCGCTCGTGAATCGCCCCCAACGTGGACGTGTCGCGATCACGCCGCGCGGTCTTCGGATCGACGGGCGAACGCAGCTGCTCTTTGGGGGCGAGGTTCAGTACTACCGGGTTCGGGATCCCCAGGGCGACGTCGAGAGGACTCAGGCCATGTGGGCCGAGACCCTCGACCGGGTGGCCTCCATAGGCAACCTCGTCACGGCCTACGTCCCTTGGGACTGGCACGAGCGGCGCGAGGGGAGCTTCGACTTCAGCGGGATCCGTGACCTGGATCGCTTCCTCGAGCTCTGCCATGAGCGCGGGCTCTTGGTCGTGATCAAGCCGGGACCCTTTATCAACAGCGAGTGGCCCCGCGGGATCGGGAGCTTCGGCGCGATCCCGAACTGGTTCCGAGCCCGCCACGTCGACTGTCTCGCGAGGACGTCCAAGAACGAGGTCTTCTCGACGGACCCCTTCGGGCGGCCCTTCGGCTACCAGCCGAGCTTCTTCGCGCCCAAGTTCCGCGCCGCGGTCAAGCGCTGGTTCGCGGCCGTGGCGCCGATCGTGCTCCGCTGGATCGAGCGCAAGACGATCTTCTCGGTCCAGATCGACAACGAGACGAACTTCTACTTCGGCTGCCGCTACACCGTCGACTACAGCCAGCCGGCCCTCAAGAGCTATCGAGCCTTCCTCCGCGAGCGCTACGGGACCGTCGAAGCTCTCAACGCCGCCTACGGGAGCGAGTTCCCCGACTTCCAGCGCGTGGCCCCACCGACGGGCCCTCCCCGGCGCGAGGCCGATCCCATTGAGAGCCGCCGGCACCACGACTGGTTCGAGGCCGGCCAGGCTGGGATCAGCGAATACCAGCGCTTCCTGCGCTCGGCTTGGGAAGACCTCGGCGTGTGCGAGCCCGAGATCCTCTTCGCGACCAACGACTCACCCCACGCCTTCCCGGGCCGCGAGCTGACGCTCTGGGACGGCCCGCGCAAGAACGTGGCGGGCGTGGCCATGCTCGACACCTACCCCCGCCAGTTCCCGACCAGCGGGAGCAAGCCGGCGGACTACCCTTGGCTGACGGCCTATTTCAGCAAGCGCTTTCGCAGCAGCAACGACGCCTACGCCTTCGCGGGCGAGCCGCCGACGCGAGCCGGCAAGTGCTACGGCGCCGAGCTCGAGGGCGGCCTCTTCGAGATCCCCTACCTCAAGCGTCCGCTCCCAGTGCCCAAGGAGACGACGGCCCACGTCCTGCTCCAGCACCTCGGGCGCGGGAGCGCCTTGGCTGGGGTCTATGTCCTCCGAGCCGGGATCAACGCCGACCGCACGCCCTACTTCAGCAACGCCTCCCTCGACCTCGCCGGGCGGCCGACCGAGCGCTGGGCTGAGGTCGCTCGCTTCGCCCGCCTGGCTCGCGAAGAGGGAGACGCCCTCCTCGCCAGCGACGAGCTCCGCTCCGAGGTCGCGCTCCTCGTGGACGGGAGCCGCCTGGCGCCGGCCGCGAGTCCCCTCCACCCCGGCCGGCTCCAGGTCGAGGAGGGCGCGGCCGTGTTCGGCTGGTGGGAGGCTGCGGGCTACGACCTCCCCGTCCTCGAGACGGCCGCCCTCAAGCCAGGTGACCTCGACGCCTACCGCTTGGTCGTCTTCGTCGACCCGGGCGCCGTCGACGACGTCGTCGCGCAACACCTCCTGCGCTACGTCCGCGGCGGCGGCCACCTCCTCAACCTCTGCGGCCGCGGCGAGCGAAGCGGAGACTGGGGCCTCGCGAGCGACGCCGCCAAGGCTCTCTTCGGAGGAGGCACGCCTTGGCACACCCACCATCGAGCGCCCTGGCGTCCGCTCCGAATCCAGCTCGCGGGCAAGGAGCTCCGCGGCCCTCTAGCCGTAGGTCCTTCATTGACGACATATAAGCTGGAGGCCGGCATGGAGCCCCTGGCCTACGCCCGCGGCATGCTGGGGACCAAGGGCGAACCCGCTGGCTGGATCGCTCAACGCGGCCAAGGCTGGATCGCTCACCTCGGCGCCAGCCCGGCCGAGCTGTTCCGGACCGGGGGCTACTACACAGCGCCCCGCGGCGAGCTGACGCGCGCGATCCGCTTCGCCCGGGCCCTCGCCAAGCGAGCCGACTGCGGCCCGCCGCCCGTGCGCGTCGCGGGCGCCCAGGGCAGCGCCTGGGTCCGCCAGATCCCGCCCGACGAGGGCGGAGGCGTGTTCCTCTTCGCCGCCAGTCGCCGGGTCGAGACCCTGACCCTCGAGGTGACCCTCGACCTCCGCAGCATGGGCCTGAGCGCAAACGACGCGCTCCGGATCGAGGACTGCCTGAGCGGGGCCCTGATCCACGAGGCGCGCCCAGCCGACGAGCTCCTCCTCGACCCGCTCCGGATCCCCCTCCCTCGCTACGGCAGCGCCGTGTGGCGTCTGACGCCGACCCCTCAGGCTTAGGAAGCGACCCTCTCTTGCGGCTTGTCGCTCCCCAGAAGCGCTGCTAGCATTCGCTCCGCCTAGCGAGGGAGACCCCGCACCGCGGCGACATGGCCAAGTGGTAAGGCAACGGATTGCAAATCCGTTATTCCCCGGTTCGAATCCGGGTGTCGCCTAGGCTCCAGAAGCCCTCGAATCGCTGATTCGAGGGCTTTTGGCTTGGTTGAGGGCTCGCCAATCCCCTCGGCGTAAGTCGTGTCGCGTCGTCTGGCGTCGGCTGGCGTCTGCAAAGCCCGTTGCAAAGTCGCCAGCGCTCTCTCTACCTCCCCCCCCTTTCTCCAAGACTAAGGAACGAAAACAGCCGTCACCGTCGTCACCGGCCAGCAATGGCGCGGGCAGGAGCTCGCCCGACCGAGATAGGCCACTCCCTGAGGACTAGCCGGGCTCGCCCGCGAGCGTCATGCTGTGCAGGTGAGCGACGCAGACCTCAGAGAGCTAGAGCACAGGTGGGTGGGTTGGCCTCGTGGGGCTCGAGTCCTCTTCTTCGCGTGCTTCCTTTGCCTCTCTCCCGTTTTGGGGGCCGAGCAGATCGAGACGCGAATCGAGGAGCTGAGGAGCGCGGATCCCGAGGCTCGCTCGAAAGCAGCTCGTCACCTAGCGCTGCTCAAAGAGAAGGCTACGCCTGCCGTCCCTGCGCTCGTCCAAGCCCTCGACGACGACGACGACGACGTACGCTACATAGTGGTCTACGCCCTTAGGGAGATTCCCCACGAGGCCAAGCTCTCGGTCGGCCCTCTGGAGCGGTGCCTGACGGACCCGTCATGGAGAGTCCGCTTCGGGGCGGCTGAGGCGCTGGCGACGTTGGGCGAGGGGGGGACGCCGGCCGCTTCCGCATTAGCGGAGGCGCTCGGCGAAGACGAGGTTCCAGCTGTGCGGACATTCGCGGCCTTCGCCCTGGGCGAAATTGGACCTCGCGCAGCACCCGCGATTCCATCTGTCATACGAGCTCTGCATGACGACGGGTTCGAGGACGTTCGCGCTCATGCGGCGAAGGCCCTCGGCAAAATCGGGGCAGATCTGGCGATCACGATTCCCGCCCTTGGTGCGTCTCTGAATGACTACAAGCCGTCCGTACAGCTCTCGGCCATAGAAGCACTGGAGAAGCTCGGCCCACATGCGATCTCTGCGGTGCCCTCGCTGGTGGGGGCCCTTGAGGCCGATCGACCTCGTTGGTTGCGAGCCAGAGCGGGCCGCCTGCTAGCTCGATTTGGGCCCCAGGCGGTGCCGGCACTCGTAGCTGCTCTCGAGGACGAGCGAGAGGGAGTCTCGGAGGCCGCAGCTGAGGTTCTCCGCAAGATCGGAAGACCCGCACTACCGGGCGTCATAGCGAGTGTCCGGTCGAAAGGGGACGACTCGGTCCACAGGAGGAAGGTCCTTGGCATCTTCCTGAAAGATCACGGAGTCGTCCTGTGGTGGGTCGTTCCCCGGGCCTACCTGCCCCAACTAATCGGCCTGCTCTTGGCCCTGATAGTTTGGTTCCTTCTGGCCCGCAACTTCCAAAAGGACCGTTCGATCTCGCGCCGAAACCAGCTGGCCTACTTTGTTCTCGTCACCTCCCCTCCAGCCGGTTTGGCCTGGGCCGGTGCGCTCCATGTCGTCACCCGGGAGTGGGCTCAAGGCTTCCTGCCCGACTTGCCTTCTTTCATGCTTCCTTCCTTGCCCGTAGTCACAATCCTCTCGGTGGTCTTCCTTATGGCGATTGCAGGAGCCTGGGCGAGCCGACGAAAGTCCGAGCCGGCTTGATTCGCGCGATTCGTTGCCGCTGCAGACGCGGCGCTCAAGGCGAAGATTGACGAGGAAGCCCGAGAGCGGGCTGCGGAGCCGGTCCCATGCGTTCACCCGGTTCACAAGCACGATCTCGAGCACGAACGAGTTCGATCTGCGCCACAAGAGCGATCTCGTGGAGCGCTCGGCGCCTAAACACACCTTCGACCTAGCCCACACGTCCGACCGGCTCCACCGCTACGACCCGGTCCACAAAGCTGACCCTGCACACCCGTTCGACACTCTCCACCTCGCGGATCAACCGCACCCCTATCACCGCGGGGGAGCGATGATCTGCGATTGCGATCCCGTTGCATGCACCCACAGGATTGCCTGCGTCCACCCGGTCCAGTGCTCGCGCACCCAGCCGTGCACGCACAGGGTCAAGTGCGTGCACGAGGTGGCCTGCACTCACGCGAAGCACGTCCGCATCAAGGTCGCCTGCGAACACCGAACTCGGCGTAAGCACCGCGTGCCCTGTAGCCACCGAGTTCACCCTTTCGACGCGAAGAGCAAGTAGACCTCAAACTACTCCTTCTGCTCAGCCCAGGTTACGACGGCCTTCAAGTCGCGGATCCGCTTCAGTCCCTCCCCTGAGTAGGCGGCCTCGAACTTGACTTTGGTCCCCGCCTCAATCTTGGTCTCGATTTCGGCCTCGATTTCCTCGATCAAAGACTCGCCGTCGAGTAGCTGAACCTTGACGACGACCCCGGTCGCGGGCGCGTCGCCGCCGTTCATTACCTTCCCCTTGATCCAGTAACTCGTGCCGACAACGGCCCCGTAGACCGCTGCGACCTCGAGCTGCGGAGCAGGTTCGGGAAGGTCAGGGGCATTCTCAGCCGGAGACTCCACGGGTTCCGCCTCGCTCTCACCCTTGGCTGCCACCGATGCGGGCGCGGCTGGCAGGGCTGGGCGAGGGGCCGGCGGCGCCGCCCTCGGCGAAAGCACTGGACTCGGGGCAAGACCTTGGGCGGCTGGCCGTCGCGAAGGGCCGGTTTGGGCTTGTTTCCCCAGCATGGCTCCCGCAAGCAGCAGGAACCCAATGAAACCCACGACCCCAAGGCCAACAAGCCCCAAGAAGACCTCAAACAGGCTGATCGAGACGCTTCCAGATCCGCAACTCGGGCACTTCCGAGAGACGTTACGGCCGCGGGGATACCAACGGTAGCCACAGGAGCCGCAGACGTTCTTCGGGCGCTTCGTCACGAGCTGATTTCAACCTAGTCGGTTCTCGATCGCAACCCCGCTTGTCCCCGGGCGAAAACACGTGGGTCTGGTTGCACCCCAGAGCCACGAAGCCGAGACTGCCGCCATGGCCGACCTGTCCTACGTCTACTTCATTCGCAACAGCGGGACGGGCAATATCAAGATCGGCAAGGCCGACAACCCCGACCGGCGCCTGCGCACCCTCCAGACCGCAACCCCGTCGCCGCTAGAGCTCATGGTCACGATCCGGGTCACGCGAAACGTCTTCGCTGTCGAAGGGGATCTGCATCGGCGATTTGCCCACCTCCGGTTCGAAGAAGGCGGCGGCACCGAGTGGTTTCGGCCTGGGACAGACCTCCTCGCCTTCGTAGAGGACCTGCGAGTTGGAGAGAACCCCTATCGGGGCCTTTTCTCGCGATGGCTGGCTAGCGTTGACTGGGCCAAGACGGCCCGCTCGGGCGGGTTCATAGCGGCGGCGGTGGTCGGGCTTCTGATCCTGTTCGCGCTGGGTCAGTGGGTATTTCACCACCTCGTGCTGGTGGCCGTGCTCACGTTCATAGCCATTGGTCTTCTCGCTAGTGCGGCAGCCGCCTGGAAGGACAGAGCGCGGGGCGAAGCCTGGCTCCAACAGCGTGAAGATCGACTCCATGACCTCCTTCGTGAAGACCCTCCAGGGCAGTAAATTCCGGGAGAGAGAGTGATCAAAGCGGGAAGCGAAGCCGTTGGGGGCGCCCGCCCGGGGGTGTCTTGAGCGGGGTGCAGAGCCCGCCTGGGCCCGAGCCTATTCGCCGCCTGGCGCCGGCGTGGCCAGATCGGCGTAGTGGTTGAGCTTGTTGTAGAGCGTCGCCGCCATGATCCCGAGCAGCCTGGCAGCGCGCGCCTTGTTGCCTACAAGGAGAGAAGCAACGCGCGGCCGACCTACGCAGCCAAGCTTCACTGCGGACTACGTCTACGAAAAGCTCAGTCCTCAGATACTAGCGAAGCTCCGAGAGCAGAATCCGGCACAGAATGGACGGCGAAGGCACCGCCACCACCAATACCTGACTCTCGGAACTGGAATCCCTGCGCTTGACCAGCAGATCGCAAAGGTCACGACCCTGATGCAGGTGTCTACCACGCCGGCAGAGTTTCGCCGCCTCCTCGCGCGCCAGGAAGCAGCCGAAGAGGACAGGAAGAATCCGTCGCTACTCTCGTAGCTACTTGGCGGAGAATCACAGTCCATCCGACCGCCAGTTCCATTCTCGCCGACAGGAATGTCCCCTACCCTGCCCAAGCCACGAGGCAATTGGTTGCGAGCGGTATACCGCCCGGCCCTCTCCCAGTGGTCAAATGCTCGTCGACCCAGAGGGCGGCCGTGAGCAGGATCTACGACAGCGTGTTGATCTTTGGGGTCACCGAGCGGGCCGTGCGCCCGGACTCCAAGGGGCGCCTCGACTTGGTCTACGAGGGGAAGCACCCCCTGATTCAGCGCGGGATCGCGAGCGGACTCGATTGGTATTGCCGGGACATGACGGGCTACGGGCCTGAGCGCGAAGGCGAAGTCCTGATCTACGTCGGGCGGAGGCTGTCCCGCGTTGACGTCGACGCCCCCTACGGGCAGTTCTCGCCGGAGGAGCTGGAGGAGGCCCTCAGCGAGGCTCGTGAGCAACTTGCTCGAGCGGGCTTCGAGCAAGCGCCCGCGTTTCACCACGTCGCTAGCCACTGCGACTGACGCGCTCTAGCGCAGCGTGGCGAGGACCGCCTCGAGGTGACTCTGAGCCGAAGCAGGCTTGGCCCTCGCGGCGCGCACGGCCTCCGGGCTCAGGGCCGCGACCAGGGCCTTGGCTTGGGGCGAGTCCCCGGCGACCTTGAGCAAGACGGCCTTGCGCAAGCCCGCCAGCTCTCGCTCCTCCTCACGCTCGATCCCAGCCAGCGCCTTGGCGAGGTGCTCCGCGAGCTCGGCGCTCGCCTCACCCTGCGCGGCCTGGAGCGACTCCAGGGTCGCCCCGGCCTTAAGGCGGTGTTGCACATAGCGACGCGCCTCACTCCGAGCGAAGTGGTGAAGGCGAACCTGGGCGGCCGAAGCCGCGAGGAAGGTGTAGCCCTTGGCGAGCCGGTCGAGGGCCTCGCCTTCAGCGTCGACGACGATCGAGGTCGCAGCGTCGACGACGAGACCTCGCAACATGTCCACGAACACGTGGACCGGGAGCTCCTGGGTCGGACTCGCCGGGGGGCTCACTTTGGGGAAGGCCTCTAGCTTCTCGAGAGGCGCCGCCTCCAAGGTGAAGGTCGAGCTCTGGAGGACCAAGCGCTGGGAGCGAAAGAAGCCCGTCTTGCGATCGATCGAGTAGCTCCGACCTCCGGGGCGCTCTCCCTTGACCTCTTCTGCGCTCACGACGAGCTTGCGCTTGGGGTCCTCGCGCAGCTCCGAGACCCAGCTCGAGCGGCTCAGGGTCGAGACGCCCAGTCCGACCTGCAGCACCGGCCGCGTCTCCATGGCGTGGGCCCCGATCCCAACCTGGATCTGAGCTCCGACCCTCCGAGCGAAGGCCTCGCGACTCAGGGCCTCGCCACCTTGGCTAAGGGCGATCGCGCTCTGGAATCCGTGCAGACCCTCCAGGAGAGGCTCCAGCTCATAGACGAAGCGCTGGGCCCCCTCCGCGCTCCAGTAGGTCGCGCTCCCAGGCTCGAAGAGAGCGAAGGACTTCACGGCCGGAGAGATCCCCTCGCGCTGCAAGAGCATGCGCCCCTCCTTGGTGTCGAAGGAGATCGTCAGGGCCCCAGAGACCTCCAGCTCCTTACAGGCGTATTTGACGACGACGCGAAAACGGCCTTGCTTGCGAAGCGCGGCGTCCAGCTCGGCCAGGACGGACTCGCCCTTGTTCTCTTCCCCCTCAGGGGCGGCGAGGAGGAGGCCCGCCGTCGCGAAGATCAAGAAGGGGGCCAGCCAGGCAGCCTTAGTCACGAATCACCTCGGGGTCGAGAGGAAGAGCTCTGTGGGATCGCAGCTTCGCATCTCCCGTCCACAGCGGCTTCCCCTAAACAGCGGTCACCAAGACACTTAGCAAAACTCTCCAGAAAGGCTGTTCTGTTTTGGCGTCAGCGGGAGAGAGGCGTTCGGAGAGACATCCCCGAAAGGCCGACCGTGACTTCTTCCGCGCGACTCGATTCCTGCCAAGCCGCCCATGTTCTGTCCCTAGCCCTCCTCCTCGCAGCAGGACAGGGCCTGACCGGCTGCAACACCGGCAGCCGAAGTCCAGGCAGCTCTGCGAGCAGCGCTCCCGGAGTCACGGCCGGCGGACCCACCCCTGGCGCGGGCGGCGCGACGACCCCCGCGGGAGGCGCCGCGACTCCCGCCCCGGGTGGAGCGACTCAGGCCGGGTGGCCAATAGGAATTCCAGTCCCAGGGTTCGGAACCACCGACTCCCACGCCCAGTTCGCGAGCCTGGTCGGAGGAGGCCGCTATCGCGACGCGGGCAACGGGCCCTACACCCACTACGTCGACAGCAGCGCCAGCAACGCCAGCGACGCCAACCCCGGGACGGCAGCCGAGCCCCTCGCGACGATTCCCCTCACCCTGTCTCCTGGGGACGTGGTTGAGGTTCACGGCGGCCCCTACTCGATCCCCGCCGCCAGCTTGACCGGCGTCGGGACCGCGGCCGAGCCGATCTTCGTCCGCGGAGTGGACGACGGGCAGGGCCTGCCACAGTGGACCGACGGCCGCTTGGAGATCAGCGGGAGCTACCTCGTGATCGAGTCCCTCGACTTCAACCGCGGCGCCCTCCGCCTGGCGCCGGCCTCCGACCACGTCGTAGTGCGAGACAACGAGATCCACCACAACCCCGACCGGAGCGGCTTCGTCGGGTCCGGAAGTGACATTCTCCTCTATCGGAATCACATTCATCACTTCCAGGCCGACAACCGCCACGGGATCACCAACGGCCACGGGACCCTCCGGTTCTGGATCGTCGGGAACGAGGTCCACCACAACGCGGAGGACTCGTTCCAGTGCGGGCACACGGCGGGGGCCGGGCCGCCTCCGACCTACTCGGAGTACATCTACATCGGCGGAAACACCTTCTACAGCGACCGCGAGAACGCCGTCGACCTCAAGTGGGTCAAGCACGTCGTGATCTCCCAGAACGTCTGCACGAGCTACGAGTCGGCGCCCGTCGGGACCTACACCTTCGACGACGGCTCACACACCGGCTCCTACAGCAGCGGCTCCGACGGCTCGGCGATCCTGATCGGGAGCGACGGCCTAGCCGAGGACGTCTGGATCGTGTTCAACGAGATCCACGACAACGACGCAGGGGTTCGGATCGAGGAGGTCGCGGGCGCGCGCCTCGTCGGAAACACGATCCGGAACATCGTCCGCGACGGAATCCGCTTCGAGAAGGAGGGCGGCGAAATCCACGTCGTCGGCAACACGATCCACGCCGTCCAGCAGAGCGGGCTCAACCAAGACTGGCGCGAGAACTTCACCCTCTTCGTTCACAACAACCTGATCTCAGACGCAGGGAACAAGAGCGTCAACGTCGAGTCAGGAAGCGTGTCAGGTCGCTCGAGCATGAGCCACAACCTGTTCTGGCAAAAGGGCAGCCCCGCCCAACTCTCCTGGGGATCTGGCCAAGCCCAGCCCTACGCCACGACGGGTGACCTGGCCGCCTTCGTTGGTGGAACCGACAACCTCGTCGCAGACCCACTCCTCAAGGACCCCTCGACAGGAGACCTCGGCGTCCTGGCCGGGAGCCCCGCGCTGACCGGGGGCCTCCACCCCGATTCGCTCCCCGTTTACGCTCTCTTCGAAGCTCAGCACCCCGGCGCTGGCGGGATCCGCTTCAACGCAGACGGCGACCCAGTCCCCGCTTCAGGGAGCTGGCAGATCGGCGCTCTAGGAGCGAGGTAGCGAGTGGCGGACGAGGCTGCGAACGAGGAATTCCTGCGCGTCTACACCCGCCACCAGCACACGGTGTTCAGCTTCCTGCTGGGCGCCGTGGGTAGCTTCTCCGACGCCGAAGACCTCCTCCAAGAGATCTCGGTCGTCCTCTGGCGCAAGTTCGATCGCTACGACCCAGACCGGCCCTTCGTGGCCTGGGCGCTCGGGATCGCCAAGCTCGAGATCGCCAAATACCTCCGCACGAAGCGTCGTCGGACGACGGCGCTCCTCCCGCCCGACGTCCTCGAGGCCCTCGCCAAGACCTGGGCCCGCGACGAGGGAATCCTCCGTGAAGCCCGAGAGCGCCTCGCGAGCTGCGTCGCGAAGTTGGCCCCCAAGGAGCGCCAGCTCCTCTCCTACCGCTATCACGAAGGCCTGAGCCAGAAGGAGATCGCTAACAAGTCCTCCCGCTCGGTTGGCGCCGTCAACACACGCCTCGTGCGAATCCGCCGCCAGCTCCTGGCTTGCACCAAGGTCGGGCCCGGTGACTGAGAGCGATGGCATGAGGTTCTTCACCCTCGCGAGTCGCTACCTGGATCAGGTCGCGAGCGAGGAAGAGGTCGCTGAGCTCGCTGAGATCCTCCGCAAGAGCGCGACGCGGCAGCTTCAAATGGCGGGGCTCCTCGAGCAGCACGCCAACCTGACCCGCTTGGCCGCAGTCTTGATCCCGCGCCCTGAAGAGCGCCCCCCCCTGAAGTTCGAGCCGAGAGCGCGCGACCCTCGCGGGCCGGCCCTAGCTCTAGTCGCAGCCGTCCTCCTGGGACTCCTAGCACTGAGCGTCGGTCTCTCCGAGCGCCCGGATCAGACCGCGGCTGGAGGGTCCCCGAGCGCCTCCGCGAGGGTGCGAGCTTCTTCTTCGCCAGCCGCCACCATCGGCCTCCAGCCGACCCCCACCAAAGCAGCCCCCGCCCCGAGCGCGTCACCCCCGATTGAAGCCACTCCCAAGACAGCTAGCCCGACTCCGGCTCCAGCCCCTCGCCGAACCCCCCTCGCAACCGACCCCACCCCGATCTCGACTCCCCCGGCGCCCACCCCGAGCCCAGCTCCCTCCCTGACGCCCGCTCCAACGCCGGTGGTGCCTGTCCAAACGCCGCCGACGCCGACGGCTCCAGCCCTGTGCCGCGTGCTACGGACCAGCGGGAGAGCGCTCCGGCGCGGCGAGCCGCTGACCCCTGGCGACTCGATCCGCGCTGGTGAGGAGCTGGCGACGGAAGCGGGCGCCTCGCTGACCCTCGAGAGCCTCGAGGGCACCCAGCTCCAGATCGGCGGCGGCGCGCAGCTCTCGCTCACTCGCGAGGCCGGAACTCAGCTAGATCTCCACCAAGGGAAGGTGGCGCTGGTGGTCAAAAAGACCAGCCGCAAGGCCCCTTGGCGAGTCGTGACCCCTCACGCCCACGCGACCGTGGTCGGGACGACCTTCGAGGTCGAAGTGCGGGCCGACCGAACGCGCGTTGAAGTCTTCGAGGGACGCGTCTCGGTTCGCCGCGTCGCTCAGAGGCGTGCCCTCACCCTGCGCAAGGGACGCTACGTTTTGATCAGCCCCGGCAAGCGCGCCCTGCGAGCCCTCAAGCGCAAACGCCCACGCCCGCAGCCCAAGGGCCAGGTCGTCCTCAGGGAGGACTTCCAAGCCATGACTCCTGGCGAGTGGCCCCGCGACTGGAAGCGCCCGCGCAAGGCGGAGGCCGCCCTCCTGGAGGTCGCTCGTGAAGGCCAGAACCTCTACCTCCGCTCGACCGCCCCCGACGGCAAGAAGGCCCAGAAGGGATCGCTTCCGATCTCGAAGCTCACACCTCCCTTCAGCGTCGAGGTCCGCTTTCGCCTCACGGGTCAGCGCTCAGAGCGCGTCGGCTTCAACCTCTGGAACGGAGTCGACGAGCGACGCTATGGAGTGGACTACTCCGCCAGCCGGCGCCGCCTGACCGTGTTCAACACCAGCCACGACGAGGACCTCCTCGACGAAGCCCCCCAGCAGGTCGAGGCGCGCACCTGGCACACCCTGCGCGCGCGCTTCGCAGGCAAGAAGATCTTCGTGGGCCTCGACGACGCGGAGCCGCTCAGCGTCGAACTCTCCGCGACACCGCGGATCGAGGAGCTGTGGCTCGTCTCCCTGGGAAGAGATCCCGCCCACTTCGACGAGGTCGTGATCCGCCGCCCCTAGGCCTCCGTGGCGAACCTGTCTGCGTCCCGCAACCGAGCCCGCTACCCTGCATGAATGAGCTCGGACGCCTCGCCTCCTCCTCAGGCCGCCCCCTCGCCTGCCCCGCCAGGCTGGAACAAGTGGAAGCGCCTCTACCGGATCGAAGCCACCCTGGACGTCGTCGAGGGCAACGTCCAGGAGTTGATCCGGCACTTGCAGGAGCGACCCTCCGAGTCGGTTCAACCAACCTGCTGCGTCATGACCTGCCTGGGCTACGCCGTGGGCGGCTTGTGCCTGCTGTTCACGGCGCCCTACTTCCTGGAGCGCGGCTCTTGGGCCAGGGACATCTTCGACGCGGTCGGATTCAGGAACTGGGGCTTCTTGGCCCTGGCTGGACTGCTGGCGGTCGGCGTTCACTCCTTCAGACCGCGACCCGGCCCCGTCGAAACCGAGCGCCTGGCAGCGATCCAGACCCTCCTCGAGCTCCTGAGCAAGGGCGCCCTCGGCAGAGGGGTCTGGAAGGACGCCCGCTGGGAGCTCGAGCCCAACCTCCATTCCCTCGAGTCGACGAGCCCCAAGGACGTCTGGCAGATCACCTCAGCCAAGAACGAGCGCACCAAGACCTACGAGCAGGAGTGGGTCCGACTGCGAGGACGAGGAGAGGGCGGCCGCACCCTCGACTTGAAGATCGAGAGCGAGCGGGTCGACCGCACGGTCCACCACTCGAGGACCAAGCCCGACGGACGGGTCAAGACGAGCTCGGTCGAGAAGGAGCCGCGCTATCGACAGATCCTGAGGGTCAAGCTCGAGGCTGACGACCTCCAGATCGCCCAGGCGCGCAAGGCTATGAAGAAGGAGGTCCGTAACCGCAAGGCAGATCGAAAGGAGAAGCTCCACGAAGAAGAGGGCGCCCTCCGTCTGTCCTGGGCCCTGCGAGGCGAGAGCCTCGACCCCGCAGTGCGACTCCTCCTCTACCTCGGCCAGGCCGTCTCGGCGGGCGCGCCCTAGGACGCCAGGGGCTCCAGCCGAACCGGAACCCCGTTGAGGGCCGAGTTCCCCGTCAAGGGGTCGAAGGCTTCGTCGTCGGTCAGGGCGTTCACGTTTACGCCCGGGTCCCCGCTCGCGAGCTGGCCTCCGTTGCGCTTGTGCCCCCACCCATGGGGGAGGCTGACCACGCCCGGCGCCATGTCCTCGCTCAGCTCGACCTCGACCTCGAGCTCTCCGACCCGCGACGAGAGGCGAGCACGTCCCTCGCCGACACCTGCGCGAGCGGCGTCGCTCGGGTTCACCAAGAGCGTGCAGCGGTGGTTCCCGCGGCGAAGCTTGGGCAGGTTGTGGAGCCAGGAGTTGTTGCTCTTGAGCTGGCGACGACCGATCAGGAAGAGCTCCTGCGTGGGCGGCTCGGCGGCCAGGAGCTCGACCAGGCGCGGGAGGTCCTCGCGGATCGCGGCCGGGAAGAGGTTCAGCTTGCGGTCGGCGGTGAACACACGCCGCTCGAGGCGCCCCGGCTCGAGGGGTTGGGGCTCGAGCCCGTGAGGGTGTCTCTCGAGGCGGGCCTGGGTCTGCCCCCGGGCTGAGATCCCTGCCCCGCGCGGGCCGAAGCGAATCGTGGGGCCCACGACGCGCTTGGGATCGAAGCCCTCGGCCATGAGTCGCGCGCGGACCTTTCCGGCGAAGCCTTGGGTCTTGGCGACCACCTCGCGAGCCAGGCGAGACACGATCTCGTATTCGCTCGGCTGGTCTGGAGGTGGCGGCGAGAGCGCAGGCGGCGCGTAGCGCCCGGCGTCGGCCACCGCGAAGTGGGTCGAGACCGTGTCGAAGAAGGGCTCGTAGAGCGGACTCCGGGGCGGCAGGACGACGTCCGCGAGCTGCGCGGTCTCGCTCCGGTAGATATCAATGGCGACCCGGAACTCGAGGGCCTCTATGGCCCGGCGCAGACGAGGCTCGTTGGGGACCGAGAGGACGGGGTTCCCCGCGAAGGTCACGAGGCCGAACACCGCCTGCTCAGCCTGCGGGTCTCGCTGCCCGCGCTCGATCTGATCCGCCAGGACGTGGCAGGGATACTCGCCGCCGACCTCGCGGGCGCCCTGGGGCGAGCGGTAGCGGTCGTAGCTCCCGCGCCCATTGGGGAGGGTGAAGATCCAGCTCCCGAGGCCCTCGGGGAACATGCTCCCGCCGATCCGGTCCAGGTTCCCCGTCAGCGCGTTGAGGAGGGTCGCGGCCCAGATCGTGAGCCCGCCGTGGGCGGCGTTGCTCGGACCCAGGCGCGCGTAGACCGCGCTCCGCTCCTCCCCCGCGAGCTCGAGGGCCAGGCGCGTGATCGTCTCGGCGTCGAGGTCGGGCCCGACGCGCCCCGAGACGGCGACGGGGTCGAAGGGCTCAAGAGCCGCCTCGAGCGCGGGGAGCACGCCCGGCCGCGCCCAGCGCTCGAGGAAGGCGGCGTCCTGGAGGCCCTCGCGCAGGATCACGTGGGCCAGCGAGAGGAGCAGGAGCCCGTCGCGATCCGGCCACACGAAGTGGTGCTCGCTCGCGAGCTTGGCCGTCTCGGTCCGGCGCGGGTCGAGGACCACGACCTTGCCGCCGCGCCCTTGGATCTCGCGCAGGCGCGAGGGCATGCCGGGGGCGGTCATGAGCGAGCCGTTGCTCACGACGGGGTTCGCCCCGACCACGAGCAGGAAGCGGACCCGGTCCAGGTCCGGGACCGGCTGGGCCATTTGCATGCCGAAGGTCAGGAAGTTCACCAAGAGGTGCGGATTCACGTCCTGGGAGTTGGCCGTGTAGCGGTTCTTGGTCGGGAGCAGCTGTCGCCAGAGCTCGGAGCCCAAGAGCGCGCCGAAGTGGTGGACCGTCGGGTTCCCAATGTAGGTCGCGAGGCCGTGCTTCCCATGCCGCTTGACGACACCCGCCAGCCCCTCGGCCGCGGCGCGACACGCCTCCTCCCAGCTCACCTCGACCAGGACGCCCCCCTTGCGCACGAGCGGACGCCGGAGGCGATCGGGGTCGTCGTGGAGCTCGCCGATCGCCAGGCCCTTAGGGCAGCAGTAGCCCTGGGAGAAGGGGTCGGCGGGGTCGTTCTTGACCGAGAGGAGCTGGTCGCCCTCGACCTCGAGGGTCAAGCCGCAAGAGGCAGGGCAGAGGTGGCAGGGGCGGTGGTGGAGGCTCGGCACGTGGTCAGTATCGCGGGTCGGGGCGTGGAGTGGGAGCCTGGACCCGCTCTCAGCGGCCCTAGTCCGCTGGGTGGCCAGGGCCCCCTCAAGGCAGTGTGACTCCAGCCGCCCCTGCTAGACTCCCGCAGGGGCTTGACGAGACAGCGGAGGAACTGTGTCCAAAGTGGACCTAATCAAGGAGCGCGTCCGCACCGGCGTCGTTCCGCTAGAACACGTAGCGTTCGCCTCCTGGCTGGGCGACCCATCCGCACAGGTGGTTGCAGGCTCCGCCTCGCTCCCCGGGCCTGACCTTCGCGAGGCCTGGATTCGCTTCGCACTGCACGCTGCTGAAGCCACCCTCGAGCGCCGCTACCTCCAGCTGTCGACGCAGAGGCTGCAGCTCGTGTTCCCAGTCCTCTACCTGCGCCAGGCACTGCAGACTCAGTTGCCGCCTGTTGACCTGGCAAAGGCGGAGGTGGCGGGGGTGATCGACGCGGCTCCGCCCACGCTGATCTCATTCGTGGATCGCTCCGTGGATCCCCCTCGGCAGCGCCCACCTGTTCCCAAGTCCCCCCACGACCTCTTGACGCTCACTTCGCTGGAATTCGCGCTCGCCTCCCTCTGGTCCGAGCCTGTCGGCGAGGGATTACAGGTGCCGCGCCGTAGATTCCTCTACTCCGAGGAGGCCGAACCCCTTCCGCTCACGACTCGCTCGCTGGCGCTGGCGGCTGGCCGCTCGAGCCTCTCCGCGCTACGGGGCCAGGAAGCAATGAACCTGGCTGGAGCGGCGGTAGCCGCGGGCGCAACCCGAGCCGAGGCTAGCGCCGGGCTCGACGAGAGCAGGGTGGAGCGCCGGGCTCGTTGCGCGCTCGAAGGGGTCCATAGCGAACGGCTCTTGCCCTGGCTTCTCGGCGACTCCGATTGGCTTCGCTCGGGTTGCCCCCCAGCCGACATGTCATTGCTGGACCCTAGGAACCGACACAGCTTCCCCCACTACAAGGCGATCGAGTCGGCTGAGCTCGCCCTCTTCGGAGAGCCGCGCAGCCACTAGCCCTCCTCTGGGCTGTGGTGAGTGCAGTCTCGGGCTCCAGCCAGCCAGCCAGCTACTTCCCGTCCTGCGGAACCTCGACCTTGCGCGGGACCGAGAAGGCCGTCGAGTTCAAGATCAGCTTGGCCGAGTCCGAGTCCGCACCCAGCACGCGCAGGACCTCCTCGGCCGCGGTGGCTTGGGCGTTGGCCGAGCGCACGGCCTCGCTAAGGGTGAACGAGCCCAGCAAGTTCCGCGGAGCGCTCACGAGCTCCGTCTCGAGGGTCCGAGCCCAGGCGTCGAGGGCCGGAGCCGCTGCCGCCAAATCGTTCCCCGTCAGGCCCCAATAAGTCCCAGCGATCTGATCGAGGCTGGTCCGCAGCGGCGCCTCGTCCGTGACGCCTAGAGGCTTGGCGTTAGCGATCACCGCCATGATCGGCGAGTAGATATCCAGCCGGTTGACGTGCTGAGCCTCCTTGAAGATCACGATCTCCCGCTGAGCGGGGGTCAGGAGCTCCTCGACCTTGGCCATGGCGTCGCGCTTGAGGACCAGCTCGTCAGAGAGCTTGCGCAGAGCCGGCGTCGCCGCGCCGTAGCGACTCTGGGCCTGGTCCCAGCTCGCCTGATAGGCCGCTCCGATCTGCTCCAGGCGCTGGAGCTGCTCGGCCTGAAAGGGCTCGCCGGCTCGGTTCAGGTGCTCGCCCATGACGTTCACGAGGACCAAGGGGTGCGTGAACTCGCCGTTGCCCGAGGTGTGGGTCGGGACCTTGCCCTGGATCTCCAGCACGACCTCGACCAGCTTCTGGTTGGCCTTGTAGAGCGTCTTTTGGACCTCGGGGCTGATCGACTTGCCCTCCCTAATCGACTGCCAGACCGACTCCAAGTGCGGGAACATTTCGACCGCGCCCTCGCCGGCCCGGGACCAGTCGACCTTGGCCAGGGCCTCGTTCTGATCGGTGTCCGCAGGGTGGACCCGGTAGCCCTTGCTCTCCTCCTCGGGGACCTCGGGAACGACCGGCGTCTTGGGAGCAGCCTCCCGCGCGACGGGCGTCTCAGGAGCGGCCACCGGCTTGCCCCTGAGCTGCTCCTTGAGCGCTGCGACCCGAGCCTCGAGCTTCCGCTCGCGCTCCTTGAGCTCCGCGTTCTCCGCCTCGAGGGCCGCGCGAGCCTCCTCCAGCGGAGCAAGTCGCTTGGCGACCTCTTCCTCGTCAGCCAGGCGAGTGATCCCGCCTGCTGTCGAGGCTCGAGCGCCCTGACCGGCGCGCAGCTCTTCGCTGGCGTGATCGGTCTCGAAGACCACGACCCCCGTGACAACAGCCACGATCACTGCCGCGCCTAGGGCGGCTCCTTGCTTTGGACTCATATCGCTCTCCTTCACTTCCACGCGGAACGAGGTCCCTAAGACCCGCACGCGCGCTCCCCGTGCCCGGACGAGGAATGGCTCCTCGGCCTTGGCTACGCGGAACCAACCAACCCCGGTGTCCAACGCCAGCTCGCGCTTCCCAAGGAAGCGGAGGGTGGCGCCGGCTTCGACTTCGACTTCGCTCCCGCAAGGGAGCAGGACGCGGCTGGCCTCGCGCGCCACGAGGGCCTGGCCTGGCGTCAGGCGCTGGACCTCGGCCCCGGCGATCACGACCCTGGCGGCGGGCGCGCGCCAGGCGATCCAGCTCACGAGGAGCAGGGCCGCCGCCGCGATCAAGCCCAGGGCGACCTTCCAGCCGCCGCCCCTGTGAACCCGGAGGGCAGGGCCCGCCAGAGCCGCCAGCCCCTCGCTGAGCTCCAAGAGGCCGACCAGCTCTTCGCTGCAGGCCGGGCAGCCGGGGAGGTGAGCCTCGACCCGCGCTTGCTCCTCGGCACCGAGACACTCAGTCAGGAAATCCGCCAGGAGCGGCCTCAGCTCGGCGCAGCCCGACTGATCGTCTTCTGGGGACATGTCGCTCATGCCTGACCTCCCATTAGCTGGCGCAGCTGGGCCAGCCCTCGCGCGACTCGGCTCCGCGCCGTGCGCTCTGGCGTCCCGAGGCGCTCGGCGACCTCGCCGAAGGCCAGGCCTTCGAGATAGCGCAGCCGGAGCGCGCTCCGAAAGGGCTCGCTGACCTCCTCCAGCCGAGCGCGGAGCTGGCTGGCCTGCTCGCGACCCGCGGCGACCTCGGCCGCCGAGGGCTGGCTCTCGACGCGCTGAGCGAGCTCGGCCTTGGCCGCGCTCGCGCGCCCTGCCCGCCGAAGCCGGTCTACGGCCCGGCGATAGGTCACGGCGTAGAGCCAGCCCGGGGAATCGATCCCCGCGCGCTGCGCTGCAAGCAATGCCTCCTGCGCCACGTCCTCGGCTCCGTCCTGCCCCGCCAGCGTGCGAGCGGCGTATGCCACCAGCCGCGCGCGGAGCGTGCTTTCGAGCTCCAACTCGGTCTCCTGATCGCGCGACCCCCGGTGAGTCCCGCCTCTGCCCCTAGATCGCTCGAGCGCCGAATCTGACCCCGAGAAATCGCGCGCGAGGGGCAACTCACGCGCGGCCAACAGCTTAGGAGACCGACCCGAGACAGGAGCGAGGGCCCTGCGCGTCCTGGACCCGTGAGCGACGACCGAGTCAGAACCCTGGAGCACCGCTGGCGCGCGAGCGGTGCCCTCGAAGACGAGCGGGCCTGGATCCTGGCCCGGGCGCGGGCGGGTCTCCTGCCGGCGGATCGACTAGAGCTCGCGCAGGCCCTCGGAGCCGAGGCCCTCGGCGGTCCCGAGCATCCGCCCCTCGGATTTCAGGAGTGGCTGGACGCCCTCCCCTTCCGCAGAGGTCGGAGGCGGATCGAGCGCGACTCGCTCCGGGTCGGCCTCGCGATCACCCACGCCCTCGAGCCCTGCGCCCGGGTCCTCGGCGTCGGCGAGGTCTACACCCAAGGTCAGGCCGCAGCCGAGGCCTCTCTCTTCGGCCTCGCCGACGATCGCCGAGCCCTCGAGGCCCTCTTCGAGTGGCGTGCCGAGCGCGACTGGTGGAGCTTCTCGACGCCCGAGGGAGCCATGGCCAAGCTCCTCGAGGAGGTCTTGGTCGATCCCTTCCCGCGAACCATGGGCGAGTTCGAGCCCCTCCTCCGCCGCGCGCTCTACCCCCTGGGGACCCCGGATCCCGTGGTCGAGGCCGTGATCGAAGCGGTGGTCCCCGCCTCTGGCGGTCGCCTGTGGCGGATCCGAGAGGCGATTCGGGACGAACTCCTCCCCTGGGTCCTGGGGTGGGGTGACCCCCTGTGGGATCGGGTCTCGGCTCGGGACGAGGGAGACCTCTCCCCCGAGCCGTAGCCCCGGCCGGGTCCCTGCGTTAGTTTGGAGGCTCGGCGTTCCAACACGCCAAGGGGGACTCATGCGCTTCGCGATCAGCCTTTGCCTTGCCGCTCTCGCGCTTCTGCCCGCGGGCTGCTCGACCATGAACCAGATCGACGCCAACGTCGAGGGCCCCGCGGCCTTCGGTGGCGTCCGCTACACCGTGGCGCGCTGGGAGGCCAAGGGCACCACGCCCGGCGACCAAGCCGCCATGTTCCTAGACCTCCCGGTCTCCTTCGCCCTCGACCTCCTGATCCTCCCCCTGACTGGGCTCAACGAGATCGTGGCCGGCGGGATCGACGTCGAGCCGGTGCGCCCGGCGGTCGAGCGCGAGCGGGGTCCTCGTTAAGCTCTGAGCGAGCCACCTGATCAGATCGAGGATCCGCGAATCCTAGAGGGGCTCCGACTCCTCCTGGCGCGGGACTACTTCGAGGCCCACGAGGCCCTCGAGGACCCCTGGCGCGAGATGGAGCGCGGCGAGGCCTGGGCTGACGTCCTCCAAGGACTGATTCAGCTAGCCGTCGCCCTCGAGCACCTCAAGCGCGACAACTCCCTGGGTGCCTTCAACGTATGGCAGAAGGCCAAGGCCAAGCTCCGCAAGGCTCCCGAGTGGGCTGCCGGGATCGGCGTCGGCCCCTGGGCTGCGGCCATCGAAGAGCACATGACGCGCTCCGGCCTGGCCGAGCGCGTCAAGTTCCAGCTCGAAGGCGGCGTGGCCGCGGGCGAGGAGCACCTCCAGGCCAACGACCTCCCCCCCCTGCCCCCGGCGGAGGAGTGGCCAGTCCCGCCCCTGAGCGACGAGCTAGCCGCGCGCCTCTAGCCGGCGCTCGACCTCGGCTTTGAGCTCCTCCATGAAGCTCCGATCGGTCTCGGCCTCGAAGGGTCGCGCCGCCTCCCAGTCGTAGGACCACACGGCCCCGTGCCGGAACTCCTCGGGCTCGTCGGGGTAGCGCGGGAAGAGGTGACAGTGCAAAGCGGGCTCGAGATTCCCGAGCATGGCGTAGTTGATCCGCGCGGCCCCGGTCAGCGCCAGGAGCGCGTCGCCGACCAAGCCCATATCCGCCAGATATTGTGTCCTCTCGGGACCCTCTAGGTCGTTCAGCGTCGGCACGACCGGGTCCGGCAGCAAGAGCGAGTAGCCCTTCACGACCTGCACGTCTCCGATCACGACCCAGCCCGAAGGGACCCGGCACACGACCTTGGGGTTCTCGCCCGCGCGGGCTTCGGCGACGCGGCGGTGGATCAGGGTCTCGCTCATTTCGAACTCCTCAGGCGATAGAGGACCCAAGTGTAGGTCCGGCCCTCGTAGTGGGTGGTGAAGGCGCCCGCGATCGGAAGCGCCCCGTGGCGGGCGAGCTCCCGAGCCAGGTCCCCCGTCAGGGGTTGGCGCGAGCGGAGGTAGATCGCGAGGTAGGGGAGCGCGCCTCGGCGAGCGGCTTCCTCTTGGGCCAGGCGAATCGACTCGGCCGGGGTCTGGTCGCGCAGCTCCGGGCGGTGCGGATCTCCAATGTCGTAGAGAAAAGCCCGCGCGGCATAGGTCACCGGACGTAGCTCCCCCCGTCCGAGCACGAGGATCTTGGCCTCGGGTCCCGCGTCCTCTCGCAACACGAAGCCGACCTCGGCCTCCACGGCCTTGGGCACGAGCTGGGGCTCGAGGGCCTTGGGGAGGAGCACCGCCACGACCCCGCCCAGCAAGAGGGCCAGCCCTGAGCGCGGCCAGCCATGGCTGCGACCGAGGGCGGCCAAGAGCGCGCCGACCAGGATCGCGATCGGGATCCCGACCGCCGACTGGTGAAGCCGGGAGGTGTAGCCCCACACGCTCGCCTTGAGGAGCACGTGAGCGCCGACGAAGGCCCCCAGCGTCAGGAGCGGGAGGAGAAAGGCGCTCGGCGCCAGGGTCCCGCGCCCGTGCGGCGGAGGACGCGCGGCCAGGCCGCCCCCGATCAAGAGCAGGACCCATAGGAGCGGATGCGCCACGCTGGCCGCCTTGCGCAAGGCGAAGAGCGCACCCCCCACGACACCAGGCGGAGGAGGGTCCGCAGGGAAGGCCCCTCCGCCCCGCGCCTCGCGCGTGATCCAGCGGTCGAGGGAGGCCGTCTCGGCGGTCGGCGCCTCGTCGACCTCCCGCTGCGGCGCCAACAGAGTCGCGACGGGCTTCTTAGGCGAGAGGATCCAGTCGCCATAGTGGAGGCGCATCCCGACCACGAAGGGCGCGACGCCCAGCGCGGCGCCCAGCGCGAGGGGCAGCGCGCCCAGAGCCAGCGCTCGCAGGATCCGCGCCCCCACCCCTGCTGCCGCGTCCCCCGGGGACTTGGATCTGAACGCGAGGGCTAGGGTCAAGCCGAGCCCGAGCCCGGCTCCGCTGGCGAGGGCGTCCGAGCGTGCGCTGTAGCCAAGCCCCAAAGCCACGCCGGCCGCCAACGCCCAGGCTATGGGCGTTCGACCACGCCGGTCACGCTCGAGGGCCAGGGCCGCCGCGGCCAAGGCCAGGGCCAGGCAAGCGTGGGCGACGGGGTAGTTCATGACCTGAGCGCCGAGCCGGACCAGGTAGGGGTGCGCTGCCGCCAGCACGCCCGCGCAGAGGGCCGCCGTCCGCGGCGCGCGCGGGACGAGGGCCATGGCGACTCGCCCGCACGCCGGCGCGACGAGGGCCGAGGCGAGAAGGGCGACCAAGGCTCCTGCGGCCGGGTAGGGCAGGCCGCTGATCTTGACCAAGAGCGCGATCAACGAACCGAAGAGCGGGTGAAAGCGAAGCTCCAGCGCGGCCCGCCAATCTCCGCGTCCGAGCGCCTCTGCGATCTCGAGGTCGACGACCCCGTCGGGGTAGATCGAGAAGGTGTGGAGCGAGACCCAGGCCCGCAACCCGAACGCGAGGGCGTAGAGGAAGAGCCACAGGGCCCAGGTCCTGCCTACCGGGCGGAGAGTCACGAGGGCTGCTCCACGCAGGCGAGGCGAACTAGGCGGTCTCGGCCGCAGCGGCCGGGGCCTCTTCGCCCTCGGCCTCTTCGTCCGGAGCGGGCTCCGCCGGCGCGTCCGACGCGGCCACCTCAGCCGGCTCTTCGTCCCCTGCGGACACGCCGGACGCGACGCCGCCAGCCTGGGCGCCGATCTCCTCCCGGAGCGCGTCGAGCTTGCGTTTGCGGCGAGCCTCGTTGATCCGGCGCTGGGTTCCGCCGGGGACGCCGCTCAGAGCGTCCCAGACCAAGAGCATGTTGAGGAGCCCCCCGATCATGGTGAACAGGAGCCCGGTCTCGCTGCGGGGAACCTGACGGCTGTAGGCGTCGTGGTCGCTACGGAGGATCTCCTTGTAGCCCGGGGTCAACCCGGGGATCTTCTCGGCGTCGAAGGCCAAGGCCGCCAGCGTCGGGAGCCCCGCGCCGATCTGAGCCATGAACGCGAACTGGTGTCCGTCGGGCTTGCGGAGGGAGACGCACTCGCCGCGGCTGCGCACGACCCCGGCCAGGAAGAGGCCGCCGATCAGGACGAAGGCCAGGACGCCCTTCACCTTGTGGCCGGCATAGAAGTGACCGGCGCCCGGGATCAGCCAGGCTAGGCCGCCCGCGATCTCAGGCTTCTTGCCCTGCTCGCGCATGGCCTCGATCGGATCCGGCGCGAGCATGATCGTCTCGGGCGCCTTCTCGCTGGTGTCGCTCATGCGGCCTCCCCCTCAGCAGAGGTCAACTCGGGCGCGCCCTGAGGTGAGAACTCGCTGAGGTCGAGCTTGAAGTTCTCGCCCAGGTAGACCCGGCGAGCGATCTCGGAGTCCAAGATCTCTTGCGGCTGACCTTTCACGACGACAGCGCCCTCGTTCATGAGGTAGACCCGATCGGAGGTCGAGAGGATCTGACGCGCGTCGTGGTCCGTAATGAAGACCGCGATCCCCTTGTCACGGAGTCCGTAGACGACCTTTTGGACCTCCCCCACGTTCTTGGGGTCGACGCCCGCGAAGGGCTCGTCGAAGAGCATCAGCTGAGGCTCGGTGATCAGCGCCCTCGCGATCTCGAGGCGACGCTTCTCGCCGCCCGAAGCGCGCCCGGCCGGGCTCTTGCGGATCTTCTCCAGCCCGTATTCCTCGAGGAGGACGCTGGCCTTGGCCTTGCGCTCCTTGCGGCTCAGGGGGAGGCGCTCGAGCGCCACGGTCAAGTTCTGCTCCACGCTCAGGTCGCCGAACACCGACTCCTTCTGGGGGAGGTAGCCCATGCCCAGGCGAGCCCGCTTGTGGATCGGGAGGTGGGTCACCTCCTCGCCGAGGAAGCTGACCCGCCCGGCGTCGGCCTGGATCAGGCCCATGATCATGCGGAAGCTCGTGGTCTTGCCGGCGCCGTTGGCCCCCAGCAAGCCCACGACCTCACCGGCCCCGACCTCGAGGTCGACGCCCTGAACCACGGCGCGTTTGCCGTAGCTCTTCTTGATCCCAGAGACGACGAGCATTAGCGAATCAACCGAACGTGCTTGGGCTGCGCTGGCCAGAAGATCAGGAACGCGCGCCCGATCATGTAGCCCTCGTCGACGAAGCCCCACGAGCGGCTGTCGAGCGAGTTGGGGCTGTTATCGCCCATGCAGAAGTAGGCCTTGTCAGGGATTGTCACGTCCCCGTCGCTGGGGTCCGTGTCGCTGTAGCCGTTATTCCTCACGTAGTGAATGTCGCGGTCGATTCGGGTTCGCTCGAACACGACCGGGGCCTTGCTCCCTGCGATCAGGACCTCGGCCTGGAGCGTCTCCTCGGGACCGAAGGGGTCCTCCCAAGTCAGGACGGTCTGGCCGTCGACCTGGAGGCGCGCGCGGTCGTCGGCGTAGGCCAGGGTCACCTCGTGCTTGCGGCCTGGGACCAGGGCCCCTGCCGTGACTTGCTCTTGGATCTGGCCGTCGACCTCGATGGCGTAGGTTCCGCTGCCCTTGCCGACGGGGAAGCGCGCCGAGACGATGCGCTTGGTCCGAGCGGCTTGACCGTGCGAGGTCTCGCGGATCGCGAGCCGCACCTCGGCGCCATCTTCGCCCGTGACGTCGGCCCGAACGCGCACGTCCGAGCTCGGGAGGTCGCGGTTGTTCCCGCCGTTTTGGTCGAGCCGGGCGTAGCCGTAGGTCGTCATGATCGGACGCCCGAAGGCTGCCCAAGCTGCGCCCTCGCCACGCGGGCTGCACTTCATCCAGAGACCGTCGGTGTCGGGCGGTCCCTTCTGGCCGAACTGCCAGGCCCCCTTGCCCTCGGCCTCGGGCGTCCACCACG